>Ga0255049_10001055_pt1 | contig 15741 bp, 11 predicted proteins | sample JV7_2_3_MG_FD_183615 | JGI IMG/M metagenome (GOLD analysis project Ga0255049, IMG submission 183615) | Seawater microbial communities from Jervis Inlet, British Columbia, Canada - JV7_2_3 | ecosystem: Environmental > Aquatic > Marine > Inlet | place: Canada: British Columbia | collected 2016-10-06
TCTGCGTCGCCCAACCGGCTAATTCCTGGTCGAAGCGAACCGGCATCGCATCCATGAGGTGCGTGCGGCCTGTCTTGACGACCTCGGCCAGCAATCGGCCCTTTCGATCGATCGTGTCGGACAGATGGTGCAGGGCCGGCAGCAGATCTTCAGTGACCGCCATCGCGGCGCTGACGTGAATCGCCGTGGGTATGACGTCGTTGCTGCTCTGGCCCATATTGACATGATCGTTCGGGTGAACCGACAACCCTGAAGCCTGACTGGCAAGGCGCGCAATCACCTCGTTGGCATTCATGTTGGAGCTGGTCCCCGAGCCTGTTTGAAATACGTCAATCGGAAATGCCGTGTCGTATTGCCCGTCGGCGACTGCTCCCGCTGCCGCCTGAATGGCAGCAGCGACATCTTCCGCCAACAGCCCCAGCGTCAAGTTCGTGGCTGCAGCGGCGCCCTTTATATGTCCCAGCGCGCGGATGAACTGCCGCGGCATCGCGATTCCGCTGATCGGAAAGTTATTGACCGCGCGCTGCGTCTGAGCCCCCCAGAGCGCTTCGGCCGGCACCTCCAGCTCTCCCATACTGTCGCGCTCGACTCGTTTATCGGCTGTCATTCTTACTCCTCAAGAAAATTCAAACCTGGCCGATCCGACCCTGGCTACCCAGAGTCGGAGAAACTCAAGGAACAGTGTATGATGCGCACTCCGCAACTGCTTGTATAGGGATGCCGAGCAACCCTGTGGACCCCACCGCCCTCACTGCTCTGTCACCATTGGATGGTCGCTATGCCGCCAAGGCGGCCCCGCTACGCGAATACCTGTCTGAGTACGCGCTGATCCGCTACCGTACGCTCGTCGAGATTCGCTGGCTGCAACATCTCGCGAACGAAACCGATCTTCCCGAACTCGGTACGCTCGACGGACCCGTAAAGGATGTCCTGAATCAGCTTGTGGACGATTTCGGCCTGGAGGACGCCCGCAGGGTGAAGGCGCTCGAGGCAAAAACGAATCATGACGTAAAAGCTGTCGAGTATTTTCTCAGGGAGAAACTCGACGGTGTTTCCAACGCCACGACCGATCTTGGGCCGTTTATTCATTTCGCGTGCACATCGGAAGACATTAATAATCTCTCCTATGCTCTGATGCTCAGAGACGCACGACAAAGAGTGTTACTCCCCAGTATGAAGGCGCTGGCGAAGAACCTTCGCGCGCTCGCGCATGAGTTCGCCGACCTGCCAATGCTTGCCCGCACTCATGGTCAACCGGCCAGCCCGACTACGCTCGGCAAGGAGATCGCGAACTTCGTCTACCGGATGATGCAGCAGACAGAACGATTTGCCGCGGTACCTATTTTCGGCAAAATCAACGGCGCGGTTGGCAATTTCAACGCCCATGTTGCGGCGTATCCGAATGCGGACTGGCGTGGTATTGGTAAGCGATTCGTCGAGTCCCTGGACCTTGAATCGGCAACCTATACGACGCAGATCGAATCACACGACTGGATCGCCGAGTACGCTCAGGGATTGAGTCGCTTCAATACGGTTCTGCTCGACCTGTGCCAGGACGTCTGGGGCTACGTGAGCCTGGGCTATTTCCGTCAACGAGCCGTTGCCGGTGAAGTGGGCTCATCGACGATGCCGCACAAGGTCAATCCCATCGAATTCGAGAATGCCGAAGGCAACCTCGGCGTCGCCAATGCGATCCTCGAGTTCCTGGCCGGGAAACTTCCGCGATCGAGATTTCAGAGAGATCTGACCGACTCCACGGTACTACGCAATCTCGGCGTCGGACTGGGACACAGCCTGATCGCAGTTGAGTCCGCGAGCCGCGGCGTCGATAAACTGGAAGCCGATGCGCAACGCATCGCCGCGGATCTCGAAACCAGCGCTGAGGTACTCGCCGAAGCCGTTCAGACCGTCATGCGCCGTTACGGAATAACCGACGCGTACGAACAACTTAAAGAACTGACGCGGGGCCGGACGATAACGATAAACAGTCTGGAAACGTTTATCGGCACGCTCGATATCCCACCTGAAGAACGACAGAGACTGCTGGACTTGAAGCCGACCGATTACATCGGCCTCGCTGCCGAACTGGCCCGCGACATCTAGCTGGACTCCCGCAGCCAGCGATCGCCACGATCGTCACAACCCTTTGACCGCGTGAGATTTTTTCGATTTTATCTTCCGTGAAACGTGACGCAGGGCACAGTGCCCGGTGGTCGCTTATGTAGAATATTGAACGAAGATCGTGGTTACAGACCGATTGGGGACGCGTCTGACACATAGGTCTGATGAACAACAAGACTGAGCGTGGTGGGAAAATTGAACCGCCCTATATTAGAACAGCGGTAACAGTGGGCTGAGAATGACAAGTCAGGCAGAGCGTAAAGGTACGCGGCGAATTCTCTCCAGGAGTGAAGAAATCCGAGCTGCCGTCGTTGATATAACCCGCTGTGCCGAACGCGCCTTAGCCATTCTTACGCCGGATCTCGAACCGGAAATCTACGATCACGACGAGTTCCTGGAGGCGCTGAAGAAATTTATTCTCGCCCGTGGCTTCGCCCGCGTCCGCGTGCTCATCTCGGACCCTGTTCGAGCCATGAAGAGCGGTAACCAGTTCGTGAGTATGGGACGGCGGCTAAACAGCTACATCGAATTTCGCAACGTCAAAAAGGAATTCCGCAACCTGAACGAGGCTTTCTGCATCGCGGACGATACGGCTCTGGTATATCGCGCCGACGGAAGACGCTGGGAAGGTATTTCCGATACGTATGAGCCGGCTGTCGCTCGCAAATATCTGACTACATTCGATGAGCTTTGGCATGCGTGCGAGGTAGAAACCACGCCTCGCCAGATGCGGTTATAGTAGTTGCTGTCGCCGTTCTTAGTTGCTTATGACGCAGAAATTAGATGTCACAGTCGCCGCCATCATCGAGGCTGACGATCGATTCCTCGTCGTCGAAGAAAAAGCGGGCGGCGAAATCGTCTTCAATCAGCCCGCGGGGCACCTCGAACCCGGCGAGTCACTGACCGCGGCGGTCATACGTGAAACCTACGAGGAAACCGGCTTCTCATTCGAACCTGACAGCGTGTTGGGCTTGTACCTCTGGCATTGTGACGAGGCCGATACGAGCTTTCTTCGTGTCGCGTTCTGTGGCAACGCCGTTCCCCCTGACGCAGATCCAACTCTTGACGAAGGCATTCTCGCCACGCACTGGCTGACGCGCGCGCAACTCATCGCCCGAGAGGCGCGACTCAGAAGCCCGCTGGTGCTGCGCTGCCTGGACGACTATCAGGCGGGCATTCGGCACCCCATCAGCATGATCTCAGAGCTGCCTGCAGACAAACTGATGAGCTTGGTCGGCGCCTAGGGCGCCAGGTCCCGGCTCGAACCTGGCCGGCTACCGCGGCGCCGGCCGATACGTGTCGGCCGGCGCTACTCTGTCAACGCTTGCTAGCGAACAACCCTGACGCGCGGATCGAGCGTTCCAACGTTGGGAATCGTGATACTGAACTTGTAGTCGTCGAGTGTTGTATTGGCTGGAACAGGAATGACGATCCTGTTACCGGCTGTATTGGATGTCTTATCCAGCCAAGTGGCGGTCATTCCGCCCGCGCTCATTCCTTGATTCGTATTGGCGCTCATTCCACCCGGACCCATCCCCGCTGGAGGTGTAATCTGCACGGTCAGGATGGACTCGCTGCAAATGTCGATATATTCAGGGTTTACTGAAAGAAACCCCGCCACCTGCCGCACCCTCATTGTCCGGTCGATACAAACAATCTCGGCATCGAAGCCTGTGTCCGGGCGTGGGCCCGGCGCCCCGGCACAGCCTACGGCCATTATCAACATGAACACGATTGAAGTTATCACTGCCTTATTCACGATTAATTTCCCCTCACAGTTATTTCATGTCCGCGGTCAATGCATCCGTTCCAACCGGCTGAACACCTGATACCAAACGAAGTTCCATACGTCGCACTTTTCTTTCATGCCAATTACCTAGCGATCAAATCCATAAATCTTGGCTCACTCCGCAGCGTCTGAAGGTGCGGCTCGGCGCCGATTAACGCCACCGGATATCCCATTTCGACCGCCGTCTCAAGGTGATCGAGTGCCGCGTCTTGGCGATCCATGCGTGCCAGCACGAGCGCATTGATATAGTGAACGTGGGGGTCGGTCGGGGCGATATTCTGAGCCCGTGCGATGTATCGCTCGGCATCGTCGAGGCGCCCAAGCATCGCCGTGATCCACGCCAGATCGATGATCGTCTCCGCCTCCCGCGTGTTGACCTCGAGTAACTCCTGCGCGAGCTGCTCGGCCTCACCGAACGCGTCACTCGAGCCGCTCAGATCACCAGACACGGCGCGTACATCGCCGAGATTCGACCAGATCAGATAGTCGGTCGGCGCCATTTCCGTGGCCTTCTCAAGCGCTGCCGTCGCCTCCTCGGCATTGCCACGGTAGTAGTGCAGCAAGCCGAAATTGGCGTAAGTAGTCGGTATCGGCTCCATCTCTATGGCGCGCTCGAACGCCGGCGACGCCGCCGCGAAATCTCCGGACAACATTAAGGATGACGCAAGATTCGTCCAGCCGTTGATATTTTCGTCGTCTACCGATACGACTTCCCGGTAGGCGTTCGCCGCATCCTCGTAACGGCCATTCATATAGAGAAATCGCCCGAGAGCACTGTACGAATTCCAGTTGCCGGGCTGCAAGCCGATCGCCTGGCGGTACTGCTCTTCAGCTTCCGCAAGACGCTGCTGGCTGAAGTACACATCCGCTAACCCGGAGCGGGCCTGAACGTCGTTCGCGTTGATGGCTAACGCTTGCTCGAATGCGCGCTCGGCAGCCTCGTATCGGCCGGTCCTTCCGTACAAGATACCCAGAGCATTGTGGACGACGTACAGATTGGGATTGAGCCCGATTGCGGACGAGCAAGAGCTTTCCGCCGCATCGATATAGGCCGGATCCTTCGTCGCGTCGTAACCGGAGGTGTACGCCAGGCATATTCCCGCGTGCGCCGCGGCATAATCCGGGTCCACGGCCAGCGATCGGTCGAATACATCGAGCGCCTTCTTTATCGCCTCTTCCGTGATCGGCTCGTAAAGAATCTCCATTCCGCGCCGATACTCGAGGTAAGCATCGAAAGTTGTGCTCTCCGAGGCTTCGGGCACAGTCAGCTCAGCAGACGATGGCAACGCGACACGGAGATTCGCAACGATGAGGTTCGTTATCTCATCCTGAATCTCGAAGAAATCGGCTAGCTCTCGATCGAAACTTCGCGACACGATGTGAAACCCGTCCGCCGAATCGATAAGCTGAGCGACAACCCGCAAGGTATCGTTCGTTATACGTACGCTACCCTCGACATAGTGTGCGACGCGCAAACGGTTGCGAACGTCCTGCGACGATGAATTCGGTTCCAGCGTAAATGAGTCGCCTCTCGAAGACACCCGCAACCCCGGTACAGCGGCGAGACGATTGATTACATCCTCTGCCAGACCGTCGCTGAATATTCTCGTTTCCTCGCCACCGTCGATATTGAAGAAAGGCAACACCGCAATCGCGTTCCGATCGACCGCAATCACATTCCGGTCATCGGCGACCGGAGAGCTAGCGACAACATTCTCAGCAGCGACTACTCCCGCTTCTCCTGGCAAGCCAACGAAACGGTCGTACACGAGAACGCCGGCGGAAGCTACCACGAGAGCGCCTACGACCGCGAAGTAATTCGAGCTGAATGATTTACGCCACGGCCCGCTCGTGGGGCCAGGATCGAGTATGGCGCCGCTCGCCGTAATCTCAATAAACCAGGCAAATATCAATGCGATTGGGAATCCCGCAATGACGAAGTAGGTGACGAAGCTTGCGGCCCATTGCGGCAACGCCAGTTGGTCGAACGTCACATCAGCAACCTGAATCAGTAACCAGCCTACGATGAAATAGGCGACGCCCGTCTCGATGACACCGCGACGATTTAACTCATCGACCAATCCGATCTCTCGCGACGAACTGCTTGTCACAACCGGTGGATCAGGGCTGTCTTGCTCTCGCGAAAAGCGCGGTTCGACGAGTAATCGATAACCGCGATTGGGTACGGTTTGGACGTATTTCGGGTTATCCGGATGATCATTGAGCGCATGACGAATCTGCGTGATGACGGTGCTCAACGCAACGTTGCTACCGTCGCCGTCACTCCAAACAGAGGCAATCAGATCTTCGCGGGAAACGAGAGAGCGTGGATCGCTGGCAAGACACAGCAGAATCTCGATGGCTGTCGGGCGCAGACGAACCGGTGTACCGCGGCCAGTTACTCTGCCGCTTAATGGCTCGACGTGGTACTCGCCGATGAAGAAACCGCGTAATAGCCGCTTGCGCACGCGAACGACCCCCCAGGTTCTTATCTGCTCAAGCATACCACGGCCCGCCGGGCTGATAGAGCCAGAAAACGTTGGCGAAGGCGCTCTGAACCTCGACTCTCTGCCGGATTCTTCGCGAATACGACTCTGCACTGAGTTTGATACTCTTGCCGGCACTGGGAATAACCGGAGCACTATCAATGGCAGGGCACGAAACACGATTCGAAGACACCTGTGAAATAACGGGCATAAAGAACGAGATCTCCGTTCTTGGTGAGATACTTCAGTTCAGAGAGAAGGACGTCATCATCGCAACGATCAATCGGTCGGCGAAGGTGACGCTGCATTGGAAAGAACACGCTGAACTGTATGTTGGCTCGTTAGGTGGTGTGGAGTTCCAGTCCCCAGGCCCGAAATCGCAGACCTACCGAACACACAGATAAACACGTTGTTAGAAGCTCCTCTGATGACAGACAAGGGACTCGCCATCGTCGGACTCTCTGGCGGGGTTGACTCCGCGGTCACCGCGCTGCTCTTGCGTGACGCAGGATACGACGTCCAATGCCTGCACATGAGCAACTGGGAAGACGACGGTTATTGCGACGCCGCACGTGATTTTCAGGACGCGCGGAAAATCACCGAACAACTCGAGCTGCCGTTGCACCGAGTCAATTTCACCGACCAGTATCGTGAGCAGGTTTTCGCGCATTTTCTTGAAGAATATGAAGCCGGTCGTACGCCTAACCCGGACGTCCTGTGCAACCGTCAGATAAAATTCGGCGAGATGCGGCGCTATGCACACCGGCTTGGTGCAGACTGGCTCGCTACCGGACATTACGCACAGCTGCGCCGAGTCGACGATCGCGTCCATTTGTTAAAGGGCCGCGACGCGAACAAGGATCAAAGCTATTTCCTTCATGCCGTGGACGAGACGGACTTCGCCGACGTGCTCTTCCCGATCGGCGGGATGACCAAAGCCGCGGTCCGGGATCGAGCGCGGGATGCTGGCTTGGAGATCGCTGAGAAGAAAGACAGCACCGGAATCTGTTTTATCGGCGAACGCCCGTTTACGGACTTCCTGAGCGAGTACCTTCCCGTGAATCCCGGTCAGATCAAAGACCCCGGTGGCCGAGTCGTCGGTGAACACCGCGGGCTGGCGTACTACACGCTCGGGCAACGGCAGGGCCTGAATATCGGTGGCCTCGCGGCCTACGGTCCGCAAGCCTGGTACGTCGCAGCCAAAGACCACGAGAACAACGACTTGATCGTCGTTCAAGGCACAGATCACCCACTGCTCTATCAGAATTGGCTGACGGCCGACACGGTCCACTGGATCAATGGGCCGCCGGAGGGATGGCCGGAGAACGACCCGCTGCGGTGCAACGCCAAGACGCGCTACCGTCAACCGGACCAGGCATGCACGGTCATCCCGACAGGCGACGATGGTCTGGAGGTCTCGTTCGAGCGCCCGCAGCGAGCCCTGACGCCCGGACAGTATGTCGTGTTTTATCGGGGCGAGCACTGCCTGGGCGGCGCCACGATCCAGGCAGCGGGTATCCAGACCGCGCCGCTGGAAGCCGCCGGGTAGCCGTCTGTCAGACTGCTGGGCGCCTTGCTATAATCCGCGCCCCACTCGTTCCAGCTCACACGCTCTTTAAAGGGACCCCTGAATGACAGATAGCTTTGGCGCCCGCCAATCCATCTCAGTCGGCGACGCTGACTACGACATCTACCGGCTGGATGCGATCGGTGATCTACGCGTCGAGCAACTGCCCTACACGCTGAAGATTCTCCTCGAGAACTTACTGCGGCATGAGGACGGTGAAAATATCACGGCCGACGATATCCAAGCGCTGGCAGCCTGGGATCCCAAGGCGAAGCCGGAGACGGAAATCGCTTTCACGCCGGCGCGGGTGATTCTGCAGGACTTCACCGGTGTGCCTGCCGTCGTGGATCTCGCCGCAATGCGCGACGCGATGGTTAAACTGGGTGGCAAAGCGTCCGCTATCAATCCGCTCTCCCCCGCCGAACTCGTTATCGACCACTCCGTCCAGGTCGATCATTTCGGCACGCCGGAGTCGTTAGCCGCTAATAACGCGATCGAGTTCGAACGCAATAAGGAGCGTTATTCGTTTCTTCGTTGGGGACAGGATGCCTTTCAGAATTTTCGCGTCGTGCCGCCCAATACGGGCATCGTTCATCAGGTAAACCTGGAGTATCTCAGTCGCGTGGTATTCGACGCGGAAACCGCCGACGGCCGCTTAGCCTATCCCGATACGTTGGTCGGAACGGACTCGCATACGACGATGATTAACGGTCTCGGCATCTTGGGCTGGGGTGTCGGCGGGATTGAGGCCGAGGCAGCGATGCTCGGCCAACCCGTGACGATGCTTATTCCGCATGTCGTAGGATTCGAGCTCAAAGGACGCCTCCCCGAGGGCGCGACGGCAACCGATCTCGTCCTCACGATCACGCAGATGCTCCGCGAACGAGGCGTTGTCGGTAAATTTGTCGAGTTCTTCGGCAGCGGCCTGGACGAGCTGCCCCTGGCGGACCGCGCGACACTCGGCAATATGTCTCCGGAGTTCGGCAGCACCTGTGCGGTTGTCCCGATCGATGGCGAGACATTGCGTTATTTAGAGCTCTCGGGCCGCTCCGAGGACCAGATTCGACTCGTCGAAGCCTATGCTAAGGAGCAGGGCCTCTGGCGCGGCATGTCGACGCCGAGCTTCAGCGACACACTCGAACTCGATCTCGATGACGTGGAGCCAAGCCTGGCGGGACCCAAACGACCCCAGGACCGTATTCCGCTCCGTCTCGCGGCCGCTACCTTCGATACGCTCATGGAGGCTGTCGCCGAAGAACGCGGTGCTACCGAGGCGCCGAGCGAGACCGTGACAGGAGATTCGGACAGCTACGATCTTGAGGACGGCGCGGTTCTGATCGCGGCCATCACCAGTTGCACCAACACCTCCAATCCGGCCGTCATGGTGGCCGCCGGCCTAGTGGCCAGGAACGCATTCAAGAAAGGCCTCAAATCGAAGCCGTGGGTAAAGACGTCCCTCGCCCCGGGCTCGAAAGTCGTGACCGACTACCTCAAGCAATCCGACCTGCTCGATGATCTGGGAGCTCTGGGCTTCAACGTCGTCGGCTACGGATGCACGACCTGTATCGGTAACTCCGGGCCGCTGCCGCCGGACATCACCCGCATCATGCAGTCCACGGATCTTGTCGGCTGCTCTGTCGTGTCAGGCAATCGCAACTTCGAAGGGCGCATCCATCCGCTGATCAGAATGAACTTCCTGGCGTCGCCGCCTTTGGTCGTCGCCTACGCGCTGGCCGGCAATATGAACGTCGATCTCTATAAAGATTCGCTCGGCGATGACCAGGACGGGCAGCCGGTGTATCTTCGCGACATCTGGCCAAGCAGCGCAGAGATTCAGGACTTCGTCAGTCGTAATGTGACGGCGCAGATGTTTCAGCGCAGCTATTCGGGCGTGTTCGAGGGAGACGAAAACTGGAATGGGCTGTCCGTCTCGGGTGGTGAGACTTATGGCTGGGACGAAACCTCTACCTATGTAAAGAATCCGCCTTACTTCGATGGCATGACGTTGCAACCCGACTCGGTTGCCGACATCAAGGGTGCCCGTGTGCTGGCGCTTCTGGGCGACTCCGTCACGACGGATCACATCTCGCCGGCCGGTTCGATAGCGGCGGACGGACCTGCAGCCGATTACCTGCGATCACTGGGCGTCGAACAGAAAGACTTCAATTCCTATGGTTCGCGACGCGGCAACCATGAAGTCATGATGCGCGGAACGTTCGCCAACATCCGGCTCCGCAATCAGCTGGCGCCCGGAACAGAAGGTAGTTGGACAACGCATGTTCCCAGTGGCGAACAGACGAGCATCTTTGACGCCACGCTCCGCTATAAAGAGGAAGGGACACCGTTACTGGTTATCGGCGGCAAGGAATACGGCTCCGGCTCATCGAGGGACTGGGCGGCCAAAGGCACGATGCTGTTAGGCGTGCGCGCCGTGCTCGTCGAGAGTTTCGAGCGGATTCATCGCTCCAACCTCATCGGCATGGGCGTACTGCCGCTCCAATTCCTAAACGGCGCCAACGCCGAGTCGCTCGGTCTGGACGGTCATGAAAGCTTCGATATCGAAGGAGTCGATGAGGGTCGCAGCGACACCGTCAGCATTACTGCGACCAAGAGCGACGGCGCACAGATTCAGTTTGACGCGCAGGTACGAATCGATACACCCAAGGAACAAGAGTACTTTGTCAACGGTGGCATCCTGCATTACGTGCTCCGTCAGCTAGCCCAAGCTGCCTAGCAACGTCAGCGGGCGAGCGCCCATATGGGCACTTCTGCCCATGACTCGGACAGCTCTTTATCGAGCGCCCGATAATCCGGCTCAAATCGCTCGACGCAACGCCAGTATCGAGCGGAATGGTCCAGGTGTCGTAAGTGACACAGCTCGTGGACCAGAAGATAGCGAGCCACGGCCGGTGCAAGAAACAGCAGACTCGCATTCAGGCTGACGTTACCGAGTGGCGAGCAGCTCCCCCAGCGCGTTCGTTGCGTCCTGACCTGGATCTTGTTCGGCCTGACTCCTACCGTCTTGGCCTCACTCAGCAGCCACGGTTTCAAATAGACGCGGGCTTGTGCGAGCAGCCACTGTCGCAGCAGACCGTGGACCTCACTTGGCGTGGTATCTGGCGTCGTAATCTGCAAATACTCAGAGAACGAGCGGAGTCGCGGCCGGGCCGCGGCGGCTTCTTCGTAACGTATCTCCCAGCGGCGGCCTATGGCGGCGAACTCAACCGAGTCGGGCAAAATCTGTCGGCCGGTAGGATAGCGCGACCGCAACTCATTCTGCGCGCGCTCGACCCAACGGCTGTTGCTGGCGAGAAAGTCCTGGACCTCACGCGGCCGCGTGCCGCGCGGGACGACGAGCTCGAGCGTATAAGGCGGGATCATCTGAAGGATTAGCGACTTAGCACGACGGCTTTCACGAATAACCACCGCTTGCTGATCGCTCTGCCACGGTTGCGGCCGATCGTCATCTAAGAGCCGAAGTTGTTCGGCCACGTTAGAGGGCATTCAACTGGGCGGACCGCCGGGCCAGTCCGCAAACGGAAACGGCTGCTCCTCCGTGTTGAATGTCAAATACATCACGATGTCGTATGAATAAGTGGCCAGACTCTGACCGAATGCGCCCAAGCGCGCGTTCGTCTCACCCGCGAACAGAACCCAGAAGAACTGCAGCACAATGACAGTAAGAACGACAGCCCTGGAGATACTCCAGAGCGCAAGGAAGAGAATCATGAATAGGAGCCTCAGCCAGGTCGAGCGAGATTTCAGATTCTCCTCGATGGTCGAATCGTTATGGTCTTGCTCGTCCGGCTGATCGCCTGTTACGTGGTCGGTTGGCGGCATCGATTCGTTCACGGTTACGCCCTCTCAGCAGGTTACGATCACAGGCTCAATAATACGCCTTTCCGGCCAATCGGTCCGGCCGGCTTTCGCCACCGATCTCTCCGTCAGGGATTAGCGTTCCGAAAAACGATCTCGCCATTCACCATCGTCAACACGGGTTGGATGTTGCGCACGTCGTCGACCGGTATTTGCAGATAGTCGCGATCCAGGACGACCAGATCCGCGTATTTCCCGGCTTCGAGCGTGCCGATGTCGTTCTCCATGAACATCAGATAAGCGTTCGAGCGGGTGTGCGCGATCAGGGCTTCCTCGCGGGTGATGACCTCGTCCGGATCGTACTTGACGATATCGGGGAAGATTCTACCGGCCGTGTACTCCCAGATCGTATGGAACGGATTGTAGGTCGCCACAATCGTGCCGTCCGACCCCATACCCCAGAGGATGCCGCTGTCCTGAATCATGCGGATCGGGGGAGATGCATCGACACCCTGCATCTTCGGTTTCACGGTGTGGTTAGCAATCGTAATGAACCAGCCCAGGCGTTTCGCGCGCTCGACAGTTTCGGGCTTGATCAGGTCGGCGTGTCCTAGCGTCCAGCGTAGATCCCAGGTCGGATAGTCCTGACTGATCTCTTCGGAGATCGACATCATGCGGTTGGCCGTCGAGTCCTGCATCACATGCTCGTTGAGCTGCCAGCCGTTCTTCGCAGCGGAACGCGCGATCATCGTGAAATCGTCCCACACGTCCTCTGCAAAACCGTTGTCGTTCCCCGTTGAGTCGTGCAGCAGTCCGTGCACATGCTCGCCGATACCGTAGGTGCCGTACCGATCGTCGCGTTGGAAGGATCCTTCCCTGTCGAGCAGCTCGGCCGCGGCGATAGCCGAACGGTTCGTGTCGGCCCAATAACGTTGCGCATAAAAGACCCGCAGATCGAGTTCGCCTCTTTCGTAGAGCGCCGTGACCGGGTCGAAGGAACCGTCGAGATACCCGACATCGTAAGCCGCCGTGATGCCCATACTCGTCAGATAGTCGTTGAAAGCGCGAACTTCGACCATGCGCTCCTCGAGAGTCTGACCGTACGGGAAATACTTGAGCGCCTCGTACATGACCGTTCTGCCGGAACGATTGTCCGTACGGACGACCGAGTCTCCGCTATAGAAATCGCCGAGTTTCGGCCCCAGCTCAGCCTCGGCCAGGCTGTTCATATAGAACGTGGAATAGGTCTTCTGGATAAAGACCGGATTATTCGGCGCCGCCGCATCGAGTTCTTCGCGCGTGAAGCCACCGGGTTCCTCCGCGAACTGCTGTTCGTTCCAGCCACCGAGAATAAAAACCCACTCTCCGCGGCCGAGTTTCTCGGCACGGGCCGTGATCATGTCATGAACCTCGGCACGGGAGGTCACGCCGTGGATACGTAACTCGTACGCGGCAAAGTTGGTTCCGCGCAGGTAGTGAATGTGGTTATCGATCAGTCCCGGGATAACGGTCTTCCCGGCCAGATCGATCTGGACGGTATGGTCATCCGCCAGATCGCGAATCTCCTCCGAATCGCCGACGGCAAGAATACGCTCACCGCGAATCGCTATCGCGCTGGCGATGGAAAAATCGTCATCTACCGTTAAGATTTTGCCGTCATAGAAAATCCGGTCGGGCGCCTGAGCGAATACCAAAATCGGGCAGAGAAATATCAGCAGGGTAAGCGGTCGGGACCAAGCTCGCATGCGCACGGAGAACTCCTTCGGATGGCGTTATCTTTGGGCAGAGTCTAAGTTAGCGATTCTCGAAACGCCATTCCGCAGGGGGCCGGTTAGTACGTAGTTCAAGTACGCCCGCGTCCGTTAACGGGCGCCGCTGCTCTCGCCGAAGGTGATGTCCAGACGAATCCGCCCATCCGCCCGCTCGGCGACGACCGTCGTCTCCTCACCGGGCTTTGCCTCCTGCAGAACATACATCAGGTCGTAGATGTCTCGCACCTCGCGGCCGGCGAGCTCGACGATCCGATCGCCGCGCTGCAACCCGGCCAGGTCCGCTGGCCCACCGCTGCGTACGCCCGACAAAAGCATGCCCGGGCGGCCATCCGGCGATCCCGTGTAGTCGGGTATCGTGCCGAGCGAAGCCCCGAAGCTACGAACGTCGCCTGGGGGAGCCGGGGCCTCGGCCTCGCGATACGTCAGGCTCTCGAACTCGGTCAGCTCGAGTGCCACCTCGGCCACGAGACTCGCGATTCGTACACCGCCGGCGGCGTTGATGCGCGCCGTATCGTCCGACGGCTTGTGATAATCCTCGTGGGCACCGGTGAAGAAATGCAGCACCGGGACGCCAGCGGCATAAAATGGCATCTGATCCGAAGGTCCGTAGCCGTCGCCGCCAAGCTGGCAGCCGATCTGTAGAGCGTCGCATCGAGGCTCAATCAGCCTATTCCACTCTTCGGCGGAATCGCTCCCCAGGATCGCGACCTGGTTATTTCGGAGCCTCCCGACCATGTCCATATTGAGCATGGCCACAAGACCCTCCGGTGCCGTGCCCGGCGGCGGCTCGCGAGTCAGGTGGCTCGAGCCCAACAGGCCCGTCTCCTCGCCGGTAAACGCGACGAACACGATGTCGCGGCTCAGCTCGTCGCGACGGGCGGTGAGTACGCGCGCGGCCTCCAACAACGCTGCGGTACCCGATGCGTTGTCGTCGGCGCCGTTGTGCGGCTCACTCGATTCCGGCGCGAGCGAAGACTCGCCGCCAAGACCCAGATGATCGTAGTGAGCTCCCAGCAGAATGGCGCCCGGTTGCCGCTCACGGGCACCGAGCCGCCCGACGATATTTTCTACCTCCCGAGTCTGTTCGATCAGGTCCGCCGTGAGCCTGACTTCATGTTCGCCCGCGAGTAGCCGCTGCGCCCAGGAACGCTTGATCACGGCAACGGGAATCCCGGCACCGGCTTGCGCATTCACGCGCAGTCCAGGCAGCGGCGGCTCGTCCTGATCCTCGACTTCGCCCGGCAGGTCGGCAACCAGCAGGCCGACAGCACCATGCTCGCGGGCCGTAAACGCCTTGTAGCGTAAGTCGCCGAGGCGTCGCTGGACCGCGTCGTCCTCGAACACGCCGTCCTTCGGCGTGTAGCGACGTACCAAAACAATGCGCCCTTCCGCCTCGATCTCAGCGTAGTCATTGATGCCGTGTTCGTCCGAATCGATCCCCCAGCCGGCGAAGACGACCGGCGCGGTTATTTCGCCGTTGGCTGAAAATCCCAGGATGGCGAAGTCTTCCCTCGGCGCCTCGCGATCATCCACACTGAACGCCGTCGTCGGGCCCGCTTCCACGTCGACTACCGCCTCGAAGCGCTGGCGATAACTGCCGAAGCCAGCGGCCGGCTCCAGGCCGATCTCTTTGAAACGCTCCTCCAGCCAATCGGCGGCTTGAGCCAGCCCCGGCGTTCCCAGGCCGCGGCCCCCGCGCGCATCGTCGGCCAGCCATTCCACGTCGGCCAGATAACGGTCGGCTGCCGTTGCTTCCGCGACGACCGGGCTATCGAGCCAACGCGCGAGATAGACGTCGGTATCGCCGGGCTGGCCCTGATTGCGGTTGGAGGCGAACGCGAGCCAGTCACCATTCGGCGAGAACATCGGGAAGCCGTCGAAACCCGGTGTGTAGGTGATGCGTTCGAGACCCGTGCCGTCGACATTGACGGCCCAGATATCGAACTCGCGACCACTCGGATCGTTATGGTTGGAAGAGAAGATGATCCGCTCACCGTTCGGATGAAAGAACGGTGCGAAGTTCGCGCCGCCGAGGTACGTGACCTGGCGCGCCTCGGAACCATCGGCGTCGGCGATCCAGAGTTCGAGTTCGCCCGGCCGAACCAATCCCTCGGTCAGAAGCGAGCGATACTCCTCGAGTTCCGGCCCAGTCGGCCGCGATGCCCGCCAGACGATCTGCGAACAGTCGGG
>Ga0255049_10001057_pt1 | contig 15717 bp, 11 predicted proteins | sample JV7_2_3_MG_FD_183615 | JGI IMG/M metagenome (GOLD analysis project Ga0255049, IMG submission 183615) | Seawater microbial communities from Jervis Inlet, British Columbia, Canada - JV7_2_3 | ecosystem: Environmental > Aquatic > Marine > Inlet | place: Canada: British Columbia | collected 2016-10-06
AAATAACTCTCGGCCAATCAACATGCGCCGGATCTCTGAAGTACCGGCGCCAATTTCATATAACTTGGCATCGCGTAATAATCGACCCACCGGGTATTCGTTGGTATAGCCGTTGCCACCCAGTGCCTGTATCGCCTCAAGCGCCATCCAGGTTGCCTTTTCGGCGGCATACAGAATTGCACCGGCGGCGTCTTTACGAGTGGTTTCGCCTCGGTCACAAGCTTTGCCTACCGCGTAAACGTAAGCCTTGCTGGCATTCATCGTGGTATACATATCGGCGAGCTTGCCCTGCATCAGTTCAAATTCGCCGATACTCTGGCCAAACTGTTTGCGCTCGTGAACATAAGGAACCACTACATCCATGCAGGCCTGCATAATACCGGTTGGGCCGGCCGCTAATACCGCGCGTTCGAAATCCAGGCCACTCATCAGGACCCTGGCGCCATCGTTGACTTCGCCGAGAACATTTTCTGCCGGTACCTCAACATCCTCGAATACCAGCTCACCGGTGTTAGAACCGCGCATACCGAGCTTATCGAGTTTTTGCGCAGTGGTGAATCCAAAGGCTTTCTCGACCAGGAATGCGGTGATACCGCGCGACCCTGCCTCGACATCGGTTTTTGCATAGACCACGACCAAATCGGCATCGGGACCGTTGGTAATCCACATCTTGGCGCCATTGAGTTGATAATGATTACCCTGTTTCTGCGCCTTTAATTGCATGCCGAGCACATCGGAGCCTGCTCCCGACTCGGACATCGCCAGTGCGCCGATATGCTCACCGCTAATCAATTTAGGCAGGTATTTTTGTTTTTGTGCCTCGTTGCCGTTGCGATTGATCTGGTTTACGCACAGGTTGGAATGCGCGCCATAACTCAGACCCACTGATGCCGAGGCTCGACTGATTTCTTCCATTGCCACAATATGCGCGAGATAACCCATACCGGTTCCTCCCTGCTCTTCCGACACGGTAATACCGAGCAGGCCCATCTCACCAAGCTTAGGCCAGAGCTGGTTGGGAAATTCGTTACTGCGATCAATATCCGCTGCTATCGGTGCGATTTCAGATTGTGCGAAGCCGTATACCGCATCACGCAACAGATCGATTGTATCGCCGAGATCAAAATTGAGTGAAGGATTGTGCATTATCATTGGTATTCGATTAGATTGTTAACCGGCCTTGCGCTTGTTTTTAGCTGATTGGATATTGGACAAAACCCCTCGCGCATTGTCGGCGATATGACCCAGGTCCGCCAGGGCCAGCTCTACATCCTGTTTTTGGGTCTCGAGAATTTTGCGCCGTACATCGAGTTTTTCCAGCAGGTAGTAAAGCTGCGCCTCCTCTCCCAGGCTGGAGTCGTATAATTTAAACGATTCGCGGATTTCTGCCAATGACCATCCAAGCCTCTTACCCCGCAGTACCAGGCGTAACCGAACCCTGTCTCTTTCTGCATAGATACGCTTCGTACCCTCGCGTTTCGGCGTCAGTAGTTTCGATTCTTCATACAGGCGCAAGGCTCTTGAGCTAACGCCAAATTCGCCGGCCAGCTCACTAATCGTATAAGTATTAGATTTTTTACCCACAGTTGCTACACTCTGTACATATTGCAATTGACGTTTACGTAAACGTAAGGTAGTCTAAGGCGATTCACATTGCAACATATTTTATCCAGTTAGGCACTCGATCGGTGTCTGAGTAAACGGGTCAAAATGGCAAAGCCACAATCTAAAATTCTCGATATAAGCACCGCTGTACAAGGCAGCCGAAATATTCGGGTGGTTACCGCAGCCAGCCTGTTTGACGGCCATGATGTGGCGATCAATATCATGCGCCGGATTCTGCAATCCTCCGGCGCCGAGGTGATTCATCTCGGGCATGATCGCTCGGTCGAAGAAGTCGTCGACGCCGCAATCCAGGAAGACGCTCACGCGATCGCGATTAGTTCCTACCAGGGCGGCCACGTCGAATACCTGAAATACATGATCGACATGTTGAAGCAAAAGGGGCGACCCGAAATTCGAGTTTTTGCCGGCGGTGGTGGCGTCATCATAGCGTCTGAAGTCGAGCAACTCGAAGCCTACGGTGTGACCCGCATCTATACGCCCGAAGACGGTCAGAATCTGGGCCTGCAGGGCATGATCCAGGACATACTCAAACATTGTGATTTCGATCCATCCAGGCAGGCACCGACATCACTCGACAGCCTGAAAAAAGGCGACTTGAACGCACTCTCAAGCCTGATCAGCGCGCTGCAAAACGATAGCCTGCCATGCGCCCTGGTTAAAAAAATCAATGCGTCCGCGAAAGCGCTGAAAACCCCGGTTCCGGTACTCGGCATCACCGGTACCGGCGGCTCCGGCAAGTCTTCGCTCACCGACGAGGTGATCCGTCGATTCCGGCTCGGTCACCGGGATAAGCTGAAAATAGCGCTGATCGCGGTTGACCCGACCCGACGCAAGACCGGAGGATCCCTGCTTGGTGACCGCATTCGCATGAATGCGATCAATCATCCAAATATTTATATGCGCTCGATCGCGACGCGCGATTCGGTGGGTGAAATTCCCGAAGTCATCGGCGATATTGTGAACGCCTGCAAGCTCTGCGGTTTTGATTTTATCATCATTGAAACCCCGGGCATCGGCCAGGGCGATGCCGCGATCGTGCCGCTGGTCGATGCTTCGCTTTACGTCATGACCCCGGAGTTTGGTGCGCAAAGCCAGCTCGAAAAAATCGATATGCTCGATTTTGCCGACCTGGTCGCGATCAATAAATTCGACCGCAGGGGTGCCGAGGATGCTTACCGGGATGTCTGTAAGCAGGTACAGCGTAACCGTGAAGCCTTCGGCCAGCCTTACGAGAAAATGCCGGTTTTCGGCACCATCGCCTCGCGTTTCAATGACGATGGTATCACCGCGGTTTATCAGCAAATTTACTCAATTTTGCAGGGACTCGGCCTGCGGGCGCTCGATAACCACCTGCCCAGCGTAGAAACAAGAAAATCAACCGGTAAAACCGTTATTGTGCCACCAGAGCGCACCCGCTACCTGGCCGAAATTGCCAGTACCCTGCGTGATTACAAGACCGCAGCGCTACAGCAGACCGGTATAGCTCGTGAAAGGCAGCAACTAATGGCGTCAAAAAATTTGCTGCTCGACGAAGGCCAGCGAGAGGCGGCAGATAAGCTGAATTCCCTGATCGATGAACGCGAAAAATTGCTCGACCAGCGTTCGTTGAAATTGCTCGATCGGTGGCCCGAGATTAAACAAAGCTATAACGCTGACGAGTACCTGGTCAAGGTACGTGATCGCGAAATCAGTACCCGGCTTAATTTCAAAACGCTGTCCGGCCTGGAAATACCCAAAGTTTCCCTGCCCACATATGAGGATCAGGGCGAGCTACTGAAATGGTTATTACTCGAAAACCTGCCCGGCAGCTTTCCCTACACCGCGGGTGTGTTTGCGTTCAAGCGCGAGGGTGAAGATCCGACCCGGATGTTTGCCGGTGAAGGTGATGCGTTCAGTACCAATCAACGCTTCAAGGAGCTGTCGGAGCATTCCGAGGCAAAACGACTCTCCACTGCTTTCGATTCGGTCACCCTATACGGCTGTGACCCGGATGAGCGCCCGGATATCTATGGCAAGGTCGGTAATTCCGGCGTATCGATCGCCACGCTTGACGACATGAAAGTGCTGTACCAGGGTTTCGATCTATGCAGCCCTTCTACCTCGGTATCGATGACCATTAACGGGCCGGCGCCGATCATTCTGGCGATGTATCTGAATACCGCGATCGCGCAGCAAATATCAAAGTTTGAAGATGATAATCAGCGCCCAGCCAATGACCGGGAGATCGAAAAAATCCGTAGCTGGGCACTGGAAAATACTCGTGGCACGGTGCAGGCCGATATCCTCAAGGAAGATCAGGGGCAAAATACCTGTATCTTTTCGACCGAGTTTGCGCTGAAGATGATGGGTGATATCCAGCAGTATTTTATCGACCACAAGATTCACAATTTTTATTCGGTCTCGATTTCCGGGTACCACATCGCCGAGGCCGGTGCGAACCCGATTTCACAACTTGCGTTTACCCTTGCGAACGGATTTACCTTCGTTGAAGCCTACCTCGCACGCGACATGAATATCGATGACTTTGCGACGAATCTGTCATTTTTCTTCAGCAATGGCATGGATCCCGAGTATACCGTCATGGGGCGGGTAGCACGCCGCATCTGGGCCATCGCGATGCGCTTTAAATATGGCGCCAATGAGCGTAGCGAGAAGCTCAAATACCACATCCAGACTTCCGGGCGATCTTTGCACGCACAGGAAATGGACTTCAACGATATTCGTACCACCCTGCAGGCGCTGATCGCGATATACGATAACTGCAATAGCCTGCATACCAACGCATTCGACGAGGCGATTACCACGCCAACCGGCGATTCGGTACGACGTGCGCTCGCAATCCAGTTGATTATCAACCAGGAATGGGGACTGAGTAAAAACCAGAACCCGAATCAGGGCGCGTTTATCATCGAGCAGTTGACCGACCTGGTCGAAGAAGCGGTGCTGCAGGAATTCGATCGAATTTCGGAGCGTGGCGGTGTGCTCGGTGCGATGGAAACCGGTTACCAGCGCGGTAAAATTCAGGATGAATCGATGCTCTACGAGCACCGCAAGCACGATGGTTCGTTACCGATTGTGGGCGTAAATACATTTTTGAATCCAGAAGGTAACCAGGACTACGAAATCGAACTGGCGCGCTCCACTGACGACCAGAAGCAGAATCAAATTGTCCGGCTACGCGAATTTCAGGCATCGCATATCGATCAATCCTCCGCTGCGCTTGAGCGCGTTCGTCAAGCGGCCATCAACGACGGCAATATTTTTTCCGAACTGGTTGATGCCGTGCAATATTGCTCGCTGGGCGAAATTACCAATGCGTTGTTTGAGGTGGGCGGGCAATACAGACGCAACATGTAGGATGCTCACATGAATGTAATTTTATCGCGATGACCGCGTCAGACCTGTGCTGGTGCGCCAGCCCGGTCAATCCTCACGTATTGCATATACGCTCCGGTTTTCCGCGCAGTTCTTCCTTGCCCTTATTGCCATGGATGGCATGTATGCAGGCTTTGCAGTAGCAAAAGCCTGCCGCAGAAAAATTACATCCCTGAGAGCACCCTAGGCGCATATATAAAACCGATATGTCATTCCGGCCGTAGAGCCGGAATCTATTGCATGAGACCTATAAATTAGACGTTTTTTATGTATAAAAGATTCCGGCTCGAAGGCAGGAATGACGTAAAATAGTTTAATTTAATTGGTTAACAAAAGAGAAAACTACATGAGTATTAAAACTGTTGGCGTGATTGGCGCTGGAACCATGGGCAATGGCATCGCGCAGGTCTGCGCTGTGGCCGGACTCGATGTCATCATGCAGGACATTGCAGAGGCACCACTGCAACAGGGGCTGGAAACCATCGCCGGCAGCCTCGATCGCATGATAAAAAAAGAAAAAATCAGCGACGGCGACAAGCAAAATGCATTGTCCAATATCACCACCGCAACGCCGCTCGAAGCGCTGGCAAATGTCGATATCGTCATCGAGGCGGCCACCGAAAATGAACCCCTGAAATTACAGATCTTCGAACAACTGGACCAGGTTTGCAGAAAAGACGCCATCCTTGCCAGCAATACCTCGTCGATATCACTGACCCGCATCGCCGGCGCGACACAATTGGCAGAACGCGTGATCGGAATGCATTTCATGAACCCGGTACCGATGATGGCACTGGTAGAAATCATTCGTGCGCTACAAACCAGCGACGAAACCTATGCCCAGGTACATAAGCTAACCGAACAGATCGGCAAGGTGCCGGTAGAAGCCAAAGACAGCCCCGGATTTATCGGTAATCGAATTTTGATACCGATGATCAACGAGGCGATATTCACCCTGCACGAGGGTATTGCCAGTGCCGAGGCAATCGATGAAGTGATGAAACTTGGCATGGCGCATCCGATGGGGCCGCTGGCACTGGCTGACCTGATCGGTCTTGACACCTGTTTATCGGTCACGCGGGTACTACACCAGGGGTTTGGCGACTCCAAGTATCGTCCCTGTGTATTACTCGAGCAAATGGTCGATGCGGGATACCTGGGGCGAAAGAGCGGGCGTGGTTTTTTTCGCTACGACTGAACTCAATTAACTGAATCATATCTATTGTAAATAGATTTTTATTCCAGTCAGTGATTTATCATGGCTGCCAGCAAAACCTGGCCTGAATTAAATTGAACCGGTAACCTCCAGGCTCTGTTATGATCAACCGTTGCCGAAGACAAGGTCTATAGAAACCTGGGCAGTAGCTAATAATAATTATTAACCATTGACATGAACGAATCCATCAAAAACCAGGAACACGATACATTTCCTAAACTGCTACTCCGAAATGCGGCACAATTTGCCGATCTACCGTCTATTCGGGAAAAAGAATTCGGTATCTGGCAAACCTGGAGCTGGGCACAAGCTGCCGAGGAAATAAAATCCTTCGCCAACGGTCTCGCCGTGCTCGGATTTGAACGTGGCGACAAGCTTGCGATAATCGGTGACAACCGTCCCCATCTCTACTGGGCCATGGCAGCTGCTCAAAGCCTGGGTGGGATACCGGTGCCAGCGTATCAGGACGCGGTGGCCGAGGAGATGCAGTATGTTTTGGAACATTCCGAAGCACGCTTCGTAGTCGCCGAAGACCAGGAGCAGGTAGACAAGGTGCTGGAGGTGTGGAAGCACTGCCCCAAACTGGAGGAGATTATCTATAAAGATGTACGCGGCATGGGTGGGTACGATCGAGGCCATCTGCACGACTATGCAGAAATTCAACAACAGGGACGCGAGTTCGAAAAATCCAATCCTGAATTTATTCAACGCCAGATCGAAAAGGGAAATGGTAGTGATATTGCAATCATACTGTACACCTCCGGTACCACCGGATTGCCCAAAGGGGTTATCCTGACCCAGGACAATGTACTGATTACGGCCTTAAACTCGGTAAATCGGGATGGCCTGAATAATACCGACCAGGCCCTGGCATATCTACCGATGGCCTGGGTAGGCGATCATATATTTTCCTACGGTCAGTCCTACGTTTCTGGTTTCTGTGTCAATTGCCCCGAGAGTGGCGCCACAGTTATGCAGGACCTGCGTGAAATAGGCCCTTCCTATTTCTTTGCACCACCGCGAATATTCGAAAATCTACTAACCACAGTAATGATCCGGATGGAAGACGCCGGATTGCTGAAACGTATGATGTTCAAGCAGTTTATGGAAATTGCCAGGCGCGTCGGGGTTAAAATCCTGGAAAAAAAACAGGTCCCGATAAAGGACCGGCTTTTGTATTTCGTTGGCTGGATACTGGTCTATGGTCCGCTCAAGAACACTCTGGGATTCTCGCGTATTCGCCTGGCATATACTGCTGGTGAAGCCATCGGGCCAGATATTTTCGATTTCTACCGCTCGCTGGGAATAAATATCAAACAGCTTTATGGTCAGACCGAATCTGCCGTATTTATCACCATGCAACCAGATGGTGAAGTCAGGGCCGATACCGTTGGCACGCCCGCTCCTGATGTAGAAATCAGGATTGCCGACAATGGTGAAGTGCTTTATCGCAGTCCCGGAGTATTTCAGAGCTATTATAAAGACCCACAAGCCACCGCGGAGGCCAAAACCGATGAAGGCTGGGTGCATACCGGTGATGCCGGCTTTTTTGACGAATCGGGACATCTGAAAATTATTGATCGCGCCAGGGATGTTGGCAAGATGCGTGACGGTTCTATGTTCGCGCCAAAGTATCTTGAAAATAAGCTGAAATTTTTTCCACAGATTAAAGAAGCTGTTACCTTCGGAGACAATAAAGATTACGCGTCGGCAATAATAAATATCGATCTGGAGGCAGTTGGAAACTGGGCGGAAAGAAAGAATATTGCTTACGCCAGCTACCAGGAGCTGGCTGCAATACCCGAAGTTCATACGATGCTGCGGGAATGCATCGACCAGGTTAATCGAGACCTTTCGGTGGACAGTAACCTGGCAGCTTCCCAGATCAGGAGGTTCCTGGTGCTGCACAAGGAACTGGATGCGGACGATGGCGAATTGACGCGAACCCGCAAGGTACGCAGACGATTCGTCGCTGACAAGTATAGTGACCTGATTACGGCGCTGTATTCTGAAAACGACCACTGCCATATCAAAACCGAGGTCACCTACGAAGATGGCAAAAAGGGAGAGATCGAAGCCGACTTAAGAATCAGCCCAGCGACAATATTTGGATCGTTGGCAGAAACCGGCTAAATAATATCAGACACCAGGTCACGATGAACGACACGGCAAGCTACCTCAGCATTAAAGATATCCATTTGCATTTTGGCGGTATCAGGGCGATTCAGGGTGTCGGTTTCGATGTTCGCAAGAGTGAGGTTTTTTCAATTATCGGCCCGAACGGTGCCGGTAAGACCTCGATGATAAACGTTATCAGTGGTTTTTACCGGCCGACCCAGGGGCAAATCCAGTTTGACGGGGTTGACCGCACCCACTACCGGCCGGAACAGGTTGCACGCCTTGGTTTTGCCCGAACTTTCCAGAATATCGCATTGTTTAGAGGCATGTCGACACTCGATAACATCATGACGGGTCGGTTGTTGAAAATGAAACAGAACTTTTTATCCAATGCATTCTATCTTGGTCGATCGCAACGCGAAGAGATGGAACATCGTGAATACGTAGAACATATTATCGACTTTCTCGAGATCCAGGCTATCCGCAAAATCCCGGTAGGACGCCTGCCCTACGGGTTGCAAAAACGCGTCGAATTAGCACGGGCTATAGCCATGGAACCCAAGGTGTTATTACTGGACGAACCGATGGCCGGGATGAACCTGGAAGAGAAAGAAGACATGGCACGATTCATCCTGGATGTGAACGACGAGTGGGGAACCACCATGCTGTTGATCGAGCACGATATGAGTGTGGTAATGGACTTATCTGACAAGGTTATGGTAATGGATTACGGCGAAAAAATTGCGCAGGGAACACCCGATGAAGTACGCGTCGACCCGGTGGTAATCCGGGCTTATCTGGGAGATACCTGAACAATGTGGGATCCCCTGTTGTTTGTCGAAGTCCTGATTGGTGGACTGCTATCCGGGATAATGTATTCGATTGTAGCCCTTGGTTTTGTGTTGATATTCAAGGCGTCCGGTGTATTTAACTTCGCCCAGGGTGCACTGGTATTGTTCGCTGCACTAACCTTTGTACTGATGCTCGAAGTCACCGGTGACTTTTGGAACTGGACAGGAGGCTTATCGATCGGTTTTGCGGGGTTGGCGGGGTTATTGTTCCTGTTAAATCGCAAATTGTTATTAAATGACGCCAACAGATTCTTGAATATAAAAGTGCTGGCATTTTCCGCCGCGATTCTCGTGGCTATCGTGCTTGCCATTTTTATCCAGGGTGGACACAACATGTGGCGCGGTGTTTTTATCGCCCTGTTGCTGTTCCTGGGGTTAACCGTTGGGATCCGTAAACCCAATGCCGCTGCGGCGGTTCTACTCGGTGTTGCCATAATTGCTTTATTTGCCGGTGAAATCAATTTCTGGCGGTCGCTGGTCCTGACTCTGGTGGTGATGATTGTGCTGGGAATCGCGATTGAAGCCGTGGTATTGCGACCACTGGTCAACCAGGAGCCAATTATTCTGTTTATGGCAACCATCGGATTAAACTTCGTTATCGAGGGCATGGCACAGGGTGTGTGGGATGCCGACGTCCATGGACTCGACATCGGTATCGAAGATATTCCTTTCGAAGTCGCCGGTGTCTATATCAGCCAGTTTGATATTTTTGTCGCGGTTGCTGCCGCGTTGATGGTCGGAACTATCGCGATATTTTTTAATAAAACCAGGATAGGTCGTGCGTTACGGGCAGTAGCCGATGACCACCAGGCAGCCATGTCGGTTGGCATCCCGTTAAAGAACATCTGGGCGATCGTGTGGGCTGCCTCCGGGATCGTGGCACTGTTTGCCGGCCTGATGTGGGGGTCCAAGCTAGGTGTACAGTTCAGTCTGGCCCTACTCGCCTTCAAAGCATTGCCGGTGCTCATTCTTGGGGGATTTACCTCGATACCCGGTGCCATCGTCGGGGGACTCATCGTCGGTGCTACCGAGAAAATATTTGAGGTATTCGTGGGCATCCCCTATCTCGGGGGTGGCACCGAGAATTGGAGCCCGTACATGTTGGCCCTGATATTTCTGCTGTTTCGCCCACAGGGCCTGTTTGGGGAGCGCATAATAGAACGCGTATGAATAGATATAGAAATTACAATAGCGCCCTGTTGCACACCGACGACGTCATTAACATTTAAATAAAAATCATGTTATATCGAGAAGCAGGCCAATATAAAACAACATACGCCACGGACCAGGCGATCTTCCCGATCACCCAGGATCGCTGGGTTTTCGCAATTTTTATCGCCTGCGCAATATTTTTACCACCAATTTTTGGTGGCGGCTACCTGCTCGGCCCCATCCTGACCCAGTTCCTGGTGTTTGGGCTCGCGGCCCTGGGCCTGAACATATTGACCGGGTATGCCGGGCAGATTTCGCTCGGAACCGGTGGTTTCATGGCGGTGGGGGCTTATACCTGCTACAACTTCGCGCTCAGAGTTCCGGAAATTCCGCTGATAATTGACTTTTTTCTGGGAGGGTTCTTCGCGGCACTGGTCGGTGTTATCTTTGGTCTGCCAAGCCTTCGAATCAAAGGGTTTTATCTTGCAGTGGCGACACTGGCTGCACAGTTTTTTCTAATTTGGATATTTGATCATGTTGGCTGGTTCACCAACTATGATACCGCGGGCGTGGCATCGGCGCCTTCCCGTACCCTGTTGGGTTCGTGGGCAACGGAAGATGGGCCGCTGAGCATACTGTCATCGATCAATGTCACGGTATCCGGACCCAATGCCAGCGCAGAAACCAAGTATCTGGTGACTTTATTCGTTGTCTTGCTGCTTATTCTACTGGCAAAAAATATGGTGCGAAGTGCCACCGGGCGCAAGTGGATGGCAATTCGCGATATGGACTTAGCCGCGGAAATTATCGGCATAAGCCCGTTACGCACGAAATTACTTGCATTTGCGGTAAGCTCATTTTACTGCGGTGTAGCCGGGGCCCTGTACGTATTCACCTACCTGGGAAATGCCGACACCGAGGCCTTTGACCTGGTGCGCTCGTTTCAAATCCTGTTCATGGTGATTATCGGGGGTCTGGGCAGTATACTGGGATCGTTTCTGGGCGCCGCCTTTATCGTACTGTTACCGGTGGTCCTTAATATTACTGCATCGACGCTCGGCAGGGGAACATTGTCGAGCGATACCCTGTCGAACCTGGAACTTATTATATTTGGTGGCACGATTATTTTTTTTCTAATCGTGGAGCCCCATGGTTTTGCCCGATTGTGGCAAATCGCCAAGGAGAAGCTGCGTCTGTGGCCGTTTCCACATTGATGATAGCGACACCTGGAACTAAATGTTATAACCGTTGTGTAACGGTCGGCTCGCGACGCTTTTCGGGACGCTGTACGCGAGTGACGATTCAACTTTATATGCGTCCCACTTATTCGCCGCTACAATGACGGCGTAATACATGTATGGAGGATTAAAACTAATGAAATCTAGAAATATATTATTATCCCTGCTTGCTTCGGCATTTATATTTACGCCTTTTGCCGCCAGCCAGGCGGACGAGCAGTTTATCCCGGCGCTGGTGTATCGCACGGGTCCTTACGCTGCCGGTGGCTCCGGATTTTTTGGCGGTATGCTCGACTACTTCACTTTATTGAACGAGCGTGACGGAGGAATCGGGGGAGTAAAAATCACCTGGGAGGAGTGCGAGACCGCTTACAATTCCGACCGGGGGGTCGAATGCTACGAGCGGCTAAAGGATCGTGACAATAACTCCGGTCCAGTGCATCCGTTAAGCACCGGTATCACCTACCGGTTGATCGAGCGCGCCACCGCTGCGAAAATCCCTGTTATCTCTATGGGCTATGGACGGACCGCGGCGACCGATGGTCGCGTGTTCCCGTATATTTTCCCACTGATAACCAACTACTGGAGCCAGAACACTGCCAAGATCAAGTATATTGGTTCGAAAGAAGGCGGTATGGCCAACCTGAAGGGCAAGAAGATCGCAAATCTGTACCACGAGTCCAGTTATGGCAAGGAAACCATTCCAGTGCTGAACAGGCAGGCGGAAATTTATGGATTTACCGTGCAGCATTACCCGGTACCGCACCCGGGTCTTGATCAAAAAGCCACCTGGTTATCGATCGCCCGCCAGTTCAAACCGGATTGGGTAATCCTGCGGGGCTGGGGAGTAATGAATCCGACCGCGCTCAAAGAGGCCAGGCGGGTCGGGTTTCCAGCAACTAAAATAGTTGGCGTATGGTGGAGCGGCGCGGAAGAGGATGTCATCCCGGCCGGTAAAGCGGCAATTGGTTATGTCGCTGCGGGTTTTCACCCGTCTGGTAAGGATTTTCCGGTTATCGACGAAATCCTGGATTTAGTTCATGGCCAGCTCAAGGGAAACATTTCGCCTGCCCGTGTCGGCACGATTTACTACAATCGTGGCCTGATTGCCGCAATGGTGACATCTGAGTCGATCCGAATTGCCCAGGCTAAGTATGGTAAAAGGACATTGACCGGCGAAGAAATCCGCTGGGGCCTGGAAAACCTAAATATCGATGCCGCCCGCGCCAAATCACTGGGTGCGGCTGGCCTGATCTCGCCGATCAGTATTTCCTGCAACGACCACGAAGGCGGTGGTTCGGTAATGTTCCAGGAGTGGACCGGGAACAAGTGGGAACAGGTGAGTGACTGGATAGAAACCGATCAAAGCATTGTTCGTCCGATGATCGAGGCCGAGGCAGCCAAGTATGCCGAGGAGAAGGGGATCACACCGCGAATCGGGCAGTCCATGGGTAGTAACTGCATCTAAGCTGATTGAGGACCCGTAACACCGATGGCCACCGTGAGTACCAATGGAACACTTCTGACCGTCAATAATATTGAAGTTATTTACGATCATGTGATCCTGGTACTGAAAGGAGTATCACTCGAGGTTCCCGAGGGGGGTATCGTCACCCTCCTCGGGGCTAACGGCGCCGGTAAGACCACCACGCTAAAGGCGATCTCAAACTTGTTGGGAGCGGAGCGCGGGAATGTAACCAAGGGTTCTATCGAGTATCGTGGCGAGCGAGTCGATCGACTCACGCCTCCTGAACTGGTTAAAAAGGGAGTGACCCAGGTGATGGAGGGAAGACGTTGTTTCGAGCACCTGACCGTAGAAGAGAACCTGCTCACCGGCGCATATACCCGGACCGATGGACGCGCGGCGGTTCAGCAGGACCTGGAGATGGTATACAACTATTTTCCCCGACTTAAGGAACGCCGCAAAAGCCAGGCGGGATATATCTCCGGAGGGGAACAACAGATGACCGCGCTAGGCAGGTCTCTGATGGCGAAGCCTTCTCTAGTCTTGCTCGACGAACCATCGATGGGACTGGCGCCGCAATTGGTGGAAGAGATTTTTGAAATAGTTAAAAATTTAAACGAACGGGAAAACGTAACTTTCCTGCTTGCCGAACAAAATACCAATATGGCACTGCGCTATTCGCGATACGGATACATACTCGAAAACGGCCGGGTGGTGATGGATGGAGATGCCGAATCACTTTTGAAGAACGAGGATGTGAAGGAATTCTACCTCGGCATGAGCGGTGAAAAACGCAAGAGTTTCCGCGAGGTAAAGCACTATCGCCGCCGCAAACGCTGGCTGGCATAATGGCGTTATAAAAGTGCGCTTTTTTCTGAGCGCCATTCCCGGATATCCTTTACCATAAAATTACTGATATGAGTGAGTTTTACGATAATCTCGAAACCCGCGACCCGACAGAACGTGAACAGGCGTTGATTCTGGCTGTCGGCGAGCAGGTCGCTCATGCGAAAAAAAAAGCCCCCATCTATCAATCACTGCTTGCTGATTTCGACCCGGACGAAATAATAGATAACGAGGCCATCACCAAATTACCGATTACACGTAAATCCGAGTTAATCGAACAACAGCAAAACAACCGTCCGTTTGGTGGCTACGCTGCTATCGCGGCACCGGAACTGGCACATGTATTCGCATCCCCCGGGCCGATTTATGAACCCGGTAATAATCGCCACGACTACTGGCGATTCGCGCGTACCCTGTTCGCCGCCGGTATTCGCCCCGGCGAACTGATCCAGAATTGCTTTTCCTACCATTTCACACCTGCCGGGTCGATGCTCGACAGCGGTGCCCATGCGCTTGGCTGCAGCGTTATTCCTGCCGGTGTAGGGCAAACCGAATTACAGGTGCAGACGATCGTCGATTTATCACCCCAGGCTTATGTCGGCACGCCGTCATTTTTAAAAATTATTCTCGACAAGGCCGATGAACTGGGTAGTGATGTGGGCTCGATCAACAAGGCGATGGTCACAGGCGAAGCCCTGCCGCCTTCGTTGCGGGCAGGTTTCGTCGATCGCGGCATTCGCGTTCAGCAATGTTATGCCACTGCCGATCTCGGATCGATAGCTTACGAGTCCAGCGCGCAGCAGGGCCTGATTATCGACGAGGGAGTTTATCTTGAAATCGTCCGTCCCGGCAGCGGAGACCCGGTAGACGAGGGTGAAGTCGGGGAAGTCATCGTCACCAGCCTGAATCCCGAATATCCATTGATCCGATTCGCTACCGGAGACCTGTCAGCGATCATGCCAGGCATCAGTCCCTGTGGTCGTACCAATAAACGTATCCAGGGCTGGATGGGGCGTGCGGATCAGACCGCGAAGGTACGCGGTATGTTTATTCACCCCGAGCAGATCGACAGGCTGGTGAAACGCCACCCGGAAATCGTCAGGGCACGTCTGATCATCGATTGGATCGATGAGACCGATCAGATCAAGTTGCAATGCGAATCTGCCAGCGCCGATGAGTCACTAAAAACCGCCCTGATCGATAGTATTCGACAGATTTGCAAGCTTCGCGGCGAGGTAGAATTAGTCGAACCCGGTAACCTGCCAAACGACGGTAAAATTATCGACGATATCCGCCAGTATGATTGATAGTATTTAGGCGCAACTCCCCGATACATCCTTCTCGTTTGGCACGCAACAGGCCGCGCCCTCGTCACTAGCCTGATTTATATTCAACGGGATGCAGCATGCAGAAGATTCATCGCCTGAGTCAGCCCTGGTGTCTTCTCCGAAAACAGGAATTTCGCCCAGCGTATGAAACGACTCCCAGGCAATACCCTGTGGATCTTGTGTCCAGTGTTTGTTTGAGTGGGAATAACAACAGGACGATCCTTCCTGTTTTGAAGCGGTGATTTCTGCTTCGTCGAGACGCTTTGCTATTTCCTGTAGCTCAGTTTCAGAATCTACCTGTATTCCCAGATGGTTGATCCCACTGGCATGGCCACGATTGGAAATAGCGAAATTTACAACGGGATCGGCTAGTTCCCATTTTGCATAATCTTCACGCTCGACAGTAGGTGACTCGCCAAACAGGGTTGAATAAAAGTTGATACTTTCGCTTAACTCGTTCACGGCAATATGTATGTGCATACGTTTCATCAGTGTTTTCCTA
>Ga0255049_10001058_pt1 | contig 15710 bp, 17 predicted proteins | sample JV7_2_3_MG_FD_183615 | JGI IMG/M metagenome (GOLD analysis project Ga0255049, IMG submission 183615) | Seawater microbial communities from Jervis Inlet, British Columbia, Canada - JV7_2_3 | ecosystem: Environmental > Aquatic > Marine > Inlet | place: Canada: British Columbia | collected 2016-10-06
GTTGCTGCGGAGTATCGGCTGAATCCCCTGACTGTACTGAAGGGCTATCAGGAGCTCGTTGATGAAGAGCTCGTGGAGAAAAAGCGCGGCCGCGGCATGTTTGTCACAGACGGTGCGCGCGTACAGTTATTGAAAGACGAGCGGCAGCGATTCCTCGATAAGGAATGGCCCGAGGTCGTTGCAACAATTGAGCGCCTCGGCCTGGATCCCACCACGCTTCTCGATGAGGTCAAGAAGACAGATGACGCCGGAGACAAGAATGACTAGCCTGGTCACTGCCACCAACGTATCGAAGCGCTACGGCGACGTGCACGCTGTTGAAAATGTCAGCTTCGAAATCGACAAGGGAAAAATAATGGGGTTGTTCGGTCCGAACGGCGCCGGCAAGACAACGTTGTTAAAGGCTGTACTTGGACTGACAGACTGCGAAGGTCAGCTTTCCGTAATGGGCCTCGACCCGTTCAAGCAGCGCAAGGAACTGATGCAGAACATCTGTTTCATTGCTGACGTAGCGGTGCTGCCGCGATGGATCAAAGTTACGCAGCTTCTCGACTTCATGGAGGCGACGCACACCAATTTCACACGTTCGCGCTCCGAAGAACTACTGTCCCAAACCAAAGTACGAAAAAATGCCAAGGTTCGCGAACTGTCAAAAGGCATGGTCACACAGCTGCATCTGTCGATCATCGCGGCAATCGATGCAAAACTCCTCGTTCTCGATGAACCCACACTCGGGCTGGATATCATCTTCCGTAAGGAATTTTACGGCAACCTGTTGAGTGACTACTTCGACGGCGAGCGCACCATTCTGATTACCACGCACCAGGTCGAGGAGATTGAGAACCTGATGACGGACATCATGTTCATTCACGACGGTCGCATACTGTTGGACTCAAGCATGGACGCGCTGCCGGACACTTACACAGAGCTCATGACGTCGGGTGAGAATGCCGATAAGGCCCGGCAACTGGGACCCATCTATGAGCGCGATGTCTTCGGCAAGAAGGTCATGACTTTCGCGGGTGTCAGCAAGGAGCAACTTGAGGGCCTCGGCGAACCACATACACCGTCAGTCGCGGATCTGTTCGTGGCCATGGTCAAGGGGGCAGCAGCATGATTGCGAATCAACTGGCACTGGTGCGTCGCGAGCTCTGGGAGCACCGATCGCTCTATGTCACGCCCGCGGTCGTCGCCCTTGTAATGATTCTGGCCATACTGACCGCATTCGTGTTTGCCTCCGGTCACCAGGAGATCGTCGACATAGGCATTTTTGGTGCCTCGAATCTTGTTGGCGATGCGGAACGCCGGGCAGCACTCATGGCGCTTTTGATCGGCAATACAATGCCCTTCATTTTTGCGGGCGCGATTCTGACTATTTTCTATTGTCTCGATTCGCTGTATGCCGAACGCAAAAGCAAGAGCATCCTGTTCTGGCGGTCATTGCCCATTACCGATGCGGAAACCGTCGTTTCCAAATTCCTGACAGCGGCACTCGCAATTCCCCTGGTTGCCTTTGCAGTCATCGTGATCGCCCACCTGGTCATTCTCCTGATGACGAGCATCTTCGTCAGCATCGAGGGTGGCAGTTCCATATTCCTGATTTGGAAATCGGCGCCGTTATTCAATGCCTGGGCAGCGATTCTGATTATCACGCTATTGCTGCCTGTCTGGTTTTCGCCGTTTATCGGCTGGTTTCTGTTCGTGTCGGCCTGGACCAAGCGGACGCCGCTGCTCATGGCATTCTTGCCTTTGGTTCTGCTGCCAACGCTTGAATACTGGATTTTGCGCACACACCTGCTCTTTGACGCCATAAAATCTCGCTTTGATCACCTGCCGATATTCAAAGGCATTGACCCGGAGCTGTTCTTCAATGAAGAGCGATTCATTGCCGAAGCTGATGCAGTCAGCCTGCTTGGCTTGATCGATATCGGCAAATTCCTGGCAAGCCCGCAGATGTGGGCGGGCGTCATCGTTGCCGCTTTGTTCATCACGGCGGCGATCTACGTCAGGCGCTATCGCGACGATACCTAGCGGTTCGAAAGTCGGCCCGAGATGCCGTGCTTTTTTAATTTGCCACGAAACTGGTGGTAGCTGAGACTCAGAAGATCTGCCGCTAAACGCTGGTTGAATCGAGCTTTGTCCAGGGCGGCCAGCAGCAGGTCCTTTTCGGTGTCGACCAGGCGTTGCGTCAGGTCAGCTGGCAGCAACGGGGCGCGGCGTTGCTGGCGAACGGGCCCGGCAGTACCCGGCGCACTCGCCAGCTTGAACGGCGAATCGAAGGGGTCAAACGCAATGTTCGAGATCGGCTGCTCAGGATCTCCCGCCCGATAAACTGATCGCTCGATCGTATTTTTCAGTTCCCTCACGTTACCTGGCCAGTTGTGCTTCAGCAGTGCCGATGCTGCGCGCGGGGAAAATCCCGGGAAATATGAGTGTTTCAAATCGCTGGCCATGTTCACAGCGAAAGCGTGTGCCAGGGTCATCACATCCTCGAGACGTTCGCGCAATGGTGGAATCGTAACGACGTCAAACGCGAGCCGGTCAAGAAGGTCCTTTCGAAACTGTCCGGAAGCTGCCAGCGCCTGCAAATCGGCGTTCGTTGAACCGACAATACGAACATCGACGCGCAGCGTCTCGCTGCCGCCGACACGCTGTATCTCGCCATATTCAATGACCCGCAGGATTTTCTCTTGCATACGCAGTGTGATGGAGGCGAGTTCGTCAAGAATCATCGTGCCGCCATCCGCGCGCTCGAAGTGCCCGATGTGTGTTTTGACGGCCCCCGTGAATGCGCCGGCTTCATGGCCGAACAGCTCGGATTCAAGTATCGACTCGGTCAGTGCGGCGCAATTGACCTTCACCACATTCTGCTCCCAGCGATCCGACAGGAAGTGGAGTCTCGAGGCGATCAGCTCCTTGCCCGTGCCGCGCTCGCCGACAACGAGAACCGGCTTATCCAGGGGTGCTGCACGCGAGACATGCTCGAGCATTTCGAGAAAGGCGGGCGCCTCACCGATGATGTGTTGGTCGGGTCTGTGAGCAGGCATTAGTCAATTTGGCCAGATAATCGCTGAAAAAGCGAATAGTTAGTTAAATCGACCATTTATGATCCCTGGTCGACGACCCAGTAATCACGGAAAACCTTTTCAATACAATAACTTGAACCCGGAGGGTGGAGTTGGCACAGATGCTGCAACACTTATGGTAGGTTTCATCCAACATGAGGACACATCCATGGGTATTTTCACGAGATTCAGTGACATCGTGAACTCCAACATCAACGCGATTCTCGACAAAGCCGAAGACCCCGAAAAGATCGTTCGACTGATGATTCAGGAGATGGAAGACACGCTGGTCGAAGTTCGTTCCGCAGCCGCCAGGTCAATTGCTGACAAGAAGGACCTGAATCGCAAACTCGAGTCGGTCGACCGGGAGCAACGCGACTGGGAAAACAAGGCCGAACTCGCGATTCGCAAGGGCCGTGAGGATCTCGCCAAAGCTGCGCTGGTCGAGAAGTCGCGCGTCGCGACGGCCGCCGAAGTGTTGAAGCAGGATTACCTTGCCGTCGATGAAGGGCTGAGCAAACTGAACGAAGATATTGCCAGGCTCGAGGCCAAGCTCGAAGACGCGAAAGCACGGCAAAAGGCCCTCCTGGCGCGCCACAAGACAGCGAGCAGCCGGCTTGCCGTAAGAAAGAAGATCTATGACTACAAAATTGACGACGCCATGATTCGTTTCGAGCAGTACACGACACGCATTGACGACGTCGAAAGCCGGGTTGAGGCTTACGACCTCGGGTTGCCGAAAGACCTGAACCATGAGTTCGCGAGCCTTGAGGCAGAGGACTCCGTCAGGGAAGAACTGGATGCGTTGAAAAAGCGCGTCGCTGGCAACACGGATGACGAAGACAAGAACGTTGCATAGGGCTGAATCCGAACCCACCAGAAGGAAACAAAAATGAGTCAACGCACATGGAACACAGACTACGGTCCGCTACGTGGGCTGTATCGCGATCAGGAGAGGGCATGGATCTTCGGAGTGTGTGCGGGCGTAGCTGACCGGTTCAACTTTCGCTTATCCACTGTGCGTATCATCGCCATCATCTGCCTGGTCCTGTTCTTCTGGCTGACGGCGGCGATATACATCGGCGCCACATTGTTGATCAGGGAAAAGCCGCTTGTGTTTTCGGGCAATCGATCCGAGTATGAGTTTTGGCGCCGCAAACAGCGCGACTACTGGAGGCATTCATGACCGTGTACGCATCCACATCGGGACGCCACTTCGCTCGCGATGCCGACCGGGCCGTTCTTGGCGGCGTCTGCGCGGGCATAGCCGACTACTTTGGTTTTAATCTGCGCGCGACCCGAGTGATCTTCATTATCTCGCTCTGCCTGGCGACACCGTTCGCAGTGGTCGCTTACATTGCGATCGTGCTGTTGGTGCCGGCAGAGTCCGGACGGTACGAGTACGTGGTGGAGAGAGAGGTACGCCGCACAAGGCGACGCATGACGCGTAAGGAAAAAATACAGGCCGAAGACGAGGAGAGAGCTCAGGCTACAGAGGCGGTCAAGCAACGCTACCAGTCGCTCGACGAGAGACTGGCGCGAATCGAGAAGTACGTGACGTCGTCACGGTACGATCTCGATCGGGAATTCAGAGATCTTTAGAGGTACGATAACAGGGAATCAGGGGTTCAATAATGAGTGGAAATCTAATTTTCGTTGTCTTAATCGTCGCCATCGTCATGACTGCGAACACGATCCAGAAGATGTACAAGGTTCGTCATGAGGAGAAGCAGAGTGACGAAAAGACAGATGAAGAGGTGGTCAGGCTAGACGAGCTTGAAGAACGAATTCGTGTTCTGGAGCGAATCGTGACCGAAGACAAGCACGATCTTCGGCGAGAAATCAATCGCCTCTAGACAGGCGTCAGAATATTACTCTTTCGATTCCTGGAGCTTTTGATTGTAAGCGCGAATTTCCTGATTGAACTGCTCACCCAGCAGCGCTTTTTCTTCATTAGCCGCGTCAAACTTCTTGTTCAACATCGCGTCTCTGCGTTGAGTTTCCTCTTCTGAGGGATTGTCCATTTCTTCAACTGCAGCTTTCTCTTCGCCCTCGATGCAGTTGAGGTACTCGTCCACTTTTGCCATAAAGTCCTGAACCGAATTCTTGGCTGCAATCAGCTCATCTTTGGATGCGCTAGATCCGTCCGGCATCGACGGGCGTTCCGGGTAGTCGCAGGCGAAAGCGATTGAAGAACAAAGAAGAAACAGGGTGCCGAAAGATATCTTGATAAGTCTGTTCATAGGATGAGTTTTACTCTGGGTAAGCCGCGCTGGCGCCGGTCGGGTTAAGGATTATCCGCGTATTTAATCATTTTGCCGGGGTGGAGTGAAGTCGTCAGCCGAAAAGCGCCCGATAAGAGTCGGTCCCATCAGCCTGGGCAAGCAAGAGCTCGAGATAATTATCAGAACTCATCGGCTCACCGAACAGCAACCCTTGAACATAAGTACAGTCGAGTCCCTGCAGGAAATTCAGCTGGTCTTCATTTTCGACGCCTTCGGCAACTACGTCCAGCTTCAGGTTGTGGCCCATCTGCACGATGGTGCCGACGATCGTCGCATCGTCGGGATTCGTCGCAACGTCCCGCACGAACGACTGGTCGATCTTCAGCGTGCTGATCGGGAATTGCTGCAACGCGCTTAGCGATGAGTAACCGGTTCCGAAATCGTCGATGGCGAGGTGCAGGCCAAGGGCATACAACTGGTCCAGGAGCTTGATGGTGCGCTCCGGGTTCTCCATCAATGTCGTCTCGGTGATCTCGAGTTCGAGCGACGTAGGAGATACCTCGTGGCCCCTCATTATTGCGCTAATGCGATTTACAAAATTGGGTTGCCGGAGTTGTTTCAGGGACAAGTTGACCGAGACCCGGCCTGGCGATGAAGCCGATCGCTGCCATTCTCGAAAATCCTCGCAGACTTTGTCGAGAACCCACTCACCTATTTCAATGATCAGGTTCGAGTCCTCGGCGATTGGAATAAAGTCGGCCGGTAAAATAAGGCCACGTTCCGGCAGCTCCCACCGAACGAGTGCCTCCGCGCCAAATACCTCACCCGTTTCAAGATTGTATTTTGGCTGGTAGTGAACAAGCAGCTCATCGCGCTCGAACGCGCGTTTGAGCTTGCTCTTTGTCATGAGACGCTCGACTGCGGCCTCGTTCATTTGTGGGACATAGTACGCAAAGACGTTTCCGCCGGCCTTCTTGGAGCAGTACAAGGCTGCATCGGCGTTACGGATCAGGTCGATGACATTGGCCGCGTCTTTCGGGTAGTAAGCAACACCCATGCTCGCCGTCATGAAGACCTCGTGGCCCTGGACAAAAAATGGATCTGCAAGACGATCGAGAAGGCTTCTGGCGAGCTTGTCGGTTTCGAGTCTGCCCTTACCACTGGGACCCAGCCCCGTGACTACAACGGCAAACTCATCGCCGGCCAGCCGGCCAATGACCGAGTTGTCGGGCAGTGCGGCAGTCAGCCGTTCCGCGACGGTCTCGAGCGTCGCGTCGCCGGCAAGGTGCCCGAATGTGTCGTTGATCTCCTTGAAGTGATCGACATCAATATAAAACAGACACAGCGGCTGGCTTGCCCTGCGAGCTCGTGCGATGGCCCGTTGCAGCAGGTGCTGAAACTGCATGCGATTGGGGATCTTGGTTAGTGCGTCAATGCGGGCGAGATAGCGAATGCGCTGTTCAGCACGTCGCCGTTCGGTAATGTTCTGCGCCGCGTAGATTCGATCACGCGACTCACCGCCCTCACCGTCGACCACCGAACAGGTATATGACACTGGAATAGACTCACCGACCTTGCTTTGGAAAAACGTCTCTCTGGGAACTCCGGAAACGCTGTCTTCAATCATTGAGCCGCCTTTGGTCTTGTCGACGATCTGGTTGATCGATGTGCCGAATAGCTCGCCGTCTTCAAACCCCAGGAGAACAGTGGTTGCGCGATTAATGCGCTTAATCGTGCCATCGGACGAGGTCACGATGATGGCTTCGTTCATACCTGACAGGATACGGTCGACGTAATCTCGGGAAATGGTGGTGCTTTTCAGGCGGTCACGCATGTCGTTGAAAACGCCCGCAAGCCGACCAAGCGCGCCACTCTGCGTCTGCAATAACGGTTCGCCGAAATCTGCATCACGCAGCTTCTCGGCCTGAATTCTCAGATCGTGAATGCGGGCGCTTTGTCTACGAACGATCAGGACGATGATGCCAAGTCCGACAATCAGAGCGACCAGGCTGCCGCCCGCGATCCAACGAAAACTGGTGCCGACCAGGGCTTCGTGCTGCGCGGGTGAGGTCGAGGCAATTTCGTCGGTCAGCCAGGTGTACTGGCTGTAAAACCACATCAACATGATGGCAGCGACGGCGATGCCGAGGGCAAGGATGACTAAAACGTAACGAGGAATTTTGCTGCCAATCATAATTATCTGCGCCAGCCCTTTTTCTTATAGTTGTCAGGGGCATATAGCCAAATGCTAGTGTAGCATCGGCCACGTCGGCGGACGTGTATTTCCACTGTGGACTATTGTTGGGGCGGCATTGTGAGCCATTTCACCACATATGGGGAAATTGTGTCACATACAGAAAAATCAGGCGATCAGTCTTCTTTACGCTTTTCAACAAATTCCAGCGGATCAGCCGGGCCTGTCGTTTTCATGACGCCCTCGACAACGGCACCTTCGGCAACTGCGATTGCTTCACCTGACACGGTACCGATGATGCGTGCTGTATCCGTAATCTCGACTTTGCCCGCGGCGATGATGTCGCCCTCAACCTGGCCGGCGACGATAACGTCCGATGCTTTGACAGTTCCTTTCCAAAAGCCATTGGGGGCGATCGTCACGGTGCCATCAAGATCGCAGTCACCGTCGATTTCGCCATTGACCAGGTAACTGCCGGCGCCAGTGATGGTTCCAGTGATCTTGCATCCTTCATTGATCAGCGTGGCCGAACTGGCAGACTTGTCGCGCAAGCGTCGCAAGCGAGATTCGTTCATAAAGGTGTTTCCATGAGTGGATAGAGAGCGCCAGAGCGAAGTCTACCCTCAGATCGGGCCACGTGTCAGTGCTTTAGTCTCGGTGGCCGCGGCCGAGCGTCTCGACTGAGACCAGGAAGCCGCCCTCGAATACAAGTCGGCGCATGAGCTTTTGCGGGCCAAGGTTGTAAACATACTCAGTCACCATTACCTCAGCCGGATAGGAGTGATAACCGGGGGAGCGGGAAATTGTCCAACCTGGCACCGTTGGCCGGTGCGCGCGAATGTCGACGCTCCGGACCGCATAACCGAGATGGCGAACAGATGCAGGTGCTCCGCAGATCTTGACGACCTCGAGCTCGTGCATGCCATCCTTGACGAGCTTACTGCCGCAACGAAACGCGGCGGCGGGTTCGGACAACAACATTGTGGCGGCAAACACACTGCAGATGACGATGAATTTCTGAATTCGCAGTTTCATCTCGCTGTCCAGACTAACAAGCAGGATAATGGCATGCACGCACCGGCGCGATGCTTATGGTAAAACAGCGGGCCGGACTTTGAAGAACGCGCCATCAATTGACCAGGCGCTCGACAAAGAAGAACAATTTGAGCCAGATATTCGACAAACGATTCAATGCCTTAACTGCAGGCGGTGTGTCACTCGGCGGTGGTCTGAAAGGCATTGAGAAGGAAGCGCTGCGGCTCGACCTGGATGGTTACCTGTCGCGCAAACCTCATCCGGCGGGGCTCGGTTCTGCGCTGACCAATCGATTCATAACGACAGACTTTTCAGAAGCGTTGCTCGAGTTTGTTACGCCCGTGTATTCAAGTACGTGGGAAGCGCTTCGGTTCCTGTGTGACGTGCATCAATTTGCCTACGAGTGCCTTGACGACGAGTTACTCTGGATTGCGAGCATGCCGTGTCGTATTCCCGCGGATGCGGAGATTCCACTTGCCCGCTACGGAAGATCCAATGTCGGGCAAATGAAGACGATCTACCGTCGAGGCCTTGGTTTCCGCTACGGACGTCACATGCAGACGATAGCCGGAATTCACTTCAATTATTCACTCCCCGAATCGTTCTGGCCCCGGTATCAGGCGGCCGTCGATGACGCGGGTGACGGGCAGGCGTTTCGCTCCAACCAGTACCTCGGCCTGATTCGAAATTTTCGCCGCTTTGGCTGGCTGACTCTGTATCTGTTTGGTGCGTCACCGGCGATGTGCAAATCGTTCGGCAGCGGTACCGACATCGGTATGCAGGAACTCAGTGACGATACCTGGTATGCGCCGTTTGGAACGTCGCTCAGGATGAGCGATCTCGGCTACAGCAATCAGAATCAGTCGCGCATCAACATATCGTTGAACAACCTTGATGACTACATCCGCGATTTGCAGAACGCGCTCAACACACCCGAGCCCGACTACGAGAAAATTGGTGTCAGGGTAGACGGCAAATACCGCCAGTTGTCGGCTAACCAACTGCAGATCGAGAACGAGTACTACAGTTCCGTTCGACCAAAGCGCGTCGCACACTCCGGTGAGCGGCCGACAACGGCGCTCAAGCGGGGCGGCATCGAGTACGTCGAGATTCGGTCTCTCGATATCAATGTCGACGATCCCGCAGGTATCAACCAGAATACGATGCGCTTCATGGAAGCATTCCTGATTTACTGCCTCCTTGAAGAAAGTCAGCCGTTCGATGCCGTGGCTCTCGCTGAAACGTCGCGAAATCAGTCGCACACGGCGCGAGAAGGCCGCGATCCCGCGTTCCGTCTCCTGCGTGATGGCAAAGAGGTTCCTTTGCAGACATGGGCGACGGAAATCCTCGACAAAGTCGGCATGATTGCAAGTCAGATAGATGTGACGGAGGGCGGGGAGTCTTATATCCAGGCAGTCGACTCCATGCGGGCCGTTGTCGATACTCCGGACACGACGCCTTCGGCGCAACTGCTTCACGAATTGAAAAATGGTGGCAACAGCTTCTTCGATTATGCAATCTCGGTGGCGCGCGGCCATCGTGACTACTTCGCAGCTATTAACCCGATGTCAAAGGAGCGGCACGAAGAGTTCAGCCAGGAGGTGCAAGGCTCGCTCGAGCGCCAGAATGATATCGAAGCCTGCGACGACATCAGCTTCGACGAATACCTCGAGAATTATTTCGCGTCGGAATGATTCAGAACGGCAGTTTCGTGCCGTGTTCGAACGCAAACTCCCGATGAAGTTGCTGTAAGCGGCAGGTCATTTCCCCGACCGCGCCGTCGGCGATTTGTCGTCCATCGGCCTCGAGAATGGGCGTGAGTTCGCCCATCGTACCGCTGGTGAACACCTCGTCGGCCGTATACAGCTCGGTTAACGAGAGGTTCCTTTCGTCTGCCGGGATTTCGTTCTCAGTGCAAATATCGAGAATCATCTTTCGCGTAAGACCGGGCAGGCAGCTATCGGCATGCGGCGTGCTGACAGTGCCGTTCTTGACGACAAACAAATTTGTGTCGTTCGTTTCGGAAATAAACCCCTGGATGTCGAGCATGATCGCAGCGTCCACGTTCGCGACGTTGGCCTCGATTGATGCAAGGATATTGTTGAGTAGATTGTTGTGGTGAATCTTCGAGTCCAGGCATTGCGGTGTGTTACGGCGAGTAGATGCCGTGATGACGCGGATGCCGTTGTCGGAATAAACGGGTGGCTTCCATTCCGCAAGGACGATGAGCGTGCAGCCGGACTGGTTGAAGTTCGGATTCATTCCGGAGGTGACTTTCTCACCGCGCGTCAGCGTCAGCCGGATGTGTGCCTCATCGCGCATGCCGTTTGCCTCGAGCGTCTGGAATATCGCGTCGCGTACCTCGTCGCTCGAGGGCACGGCTTCGAATGCAAGTGTCTTGGCGGAGTTCTGTAAGCGTTCCAGGTGCCCTTCGAGCGCGGCAATGCGGCCGTCATAAACGCGCAAACCTTCCCAGACGGCATCGCCGCCCTGCACGACGCTGTCAAAGACGGAAACACGCGCCTCGTCGCGATGGACAAGTTTTCCACCAACGTAAACCACGATGTCCTTGTTTCGCGGGTCTGGCAATTTCATGGTTGGTCTCCGGAGTTTGTGGCGCGAATCGCCTGTTCGAATAGCAGGTCATACCACGGCTGACATTCCATCAGAAGCGGCTCGAGGGGTGCGGGAAAATCAGGCTTCGGTCTATACGCTGCAAATCCCGTGCTTTGATGGACGGCATGGTACCAGTGAGGCGCCCATACGCCATCCTCGGCGCGCGGCCCGGCCGGCCATTGCAACATGTCCGCTGAAAATACGTGACCAAGGTGATCGCAAAGCTGGCGCAGGACGCCTTCAGGGTCGAGCAGCAACTCTCGCGAATCGAGAATAGCGGGCCGCTGCCCCTCAGACAGCATTTCTGAGTACAACTCCCACTGCCGTTTCAAACCCGTATCCGCAAGTTGTGCATGGGGAACCTGGACAGTCAGCGACGACAACATTTCCTTCGGGTCCCGAATCAGAAAAAGATTGCAGGTCTGGCGCAGGAAGCCGAGATCGAGACCGACCAGATGGTGTGCCATGTGCTTGATGAACAGGCGCCTCGCTGAATCAAGAGCTTGTTGATCGATTAAGTCGCGCATCACGGCATCACCATTGCAATTCATTGCGTCAATCACATCCTGCCCGCCTGGATGATCGGCGCCGGATACACGCAGGTAGTGGCCATACAGAGGTTCGTCGACGACGCGCATATCATCGCGCTGGGCAAAGCTGTACATCAGGGCTGTCGACACATTTCGAGGGCCTGACCAGAGGCAAATGGGCGTTTTCATGATTATGTGGCCTGCCTAATGTGCGTTCTGTCACAAATTAATGGTGTGGAGTGTGATGGCAGAGCCAATTTAACTAAACTTGGCGCATGTTCAAGACCTTCATAGCGGGAATCCTGCTTGGCGTCGCCGGTGCGGCGGCAGCCTTGTATTACTTTCCGGCCGTCAACCAGTCTCGTGAGCAGTCATTGATCGTCGTTCACCCGAACCGCGGCAATACCGAGTCTTTCCACGTCAATATTCCGATGGATCGCGTCATGACAGGCGCTCCATCCCAAAAAGAGCCGCTGCCGGTCGGGCTGGAATGGCCTGTTGACCCGCTGTTCGCGGATACGCGGGCAGAGTTGTTCAAAGTTCGTAATGGCAAAGATACAGTCGTGGGAGTCGCGAGCCGTATTGCCGCAAATAATGAGTCATCAGGAGACATCGTTGAGTGGGTATTACACCTTCCGGCGCGCGGTTCGGCGTACGTGCGCATGCAGGCTGAACCGCTGGAGGACGGATATCGCACAGGCACGCTTGCAACGGGAACTCGTGAGTTTGCCCCACTGGTCGGCCGCGTCACCGAGCATTGGGTGGCAGATACGTCTGGCGCCGAGGACGCACCGGCAGGGCGTATCGAACTCACCACTTCGTTTGTTGCGAGAGAGGTCGAGGAAGAATGAAGTACCTGATTTCGCTTGTCGTCGGCATGGCCGTGGGCGTGGCTGCGTTCCTGGCGCTGCTGTACTACAACCCCATGACGTCACAGAACAAATTGTCGCCGCTGTCAGTCTCTGACAACGTCGTCATCAATTTCAATTACTCCGCAGTCGCTACAGATGCGCTGGTCTATACGAACGACGGCGAGTCGACAGTTGCGCCATATCCTTCCAAAGTACTGCAGCTCTGGGAACCAACCGTACGCCTCACCGATACGATGGCGACCGTGATGCGGGACAGTCGCAATCAGCCGGCTGCCATCGGCATCAAGTTTTCGTCACGTTCCGAGAGTACGAGAATTCTCAACGGCGAAGCGATCATTGACAGCGCCTGGCACATTTACGTACCCGGCCGGGGAAGCCTGTTTGTCGAACAGCAGGAAAACTACTGGGGTTATCTGCGAGAAATCGTTATTCCAGCCTATCGTAGTTCCGGTGATAACTGGCGCGGCAACTGGAGCGGCACCATCACGTCGGGGCCCGGTGCGCTGGGTACAGCGAGAGTCTTCGGTGGCAGCGGAGAATTTGCGGACCTCGAGGTTGATGGTGTCGAGTCGCTCAGTGCAAAAGCCTATTCCGCAAACCACGGGCCGGTCGCTGTCGACGGTAAGCTGGCTGTCGAGCTGCCGGCGCCAAATCTGGACGCTACACCAGATCCTTAAGCGCCAGTTCGGCGTTGGCGAGTTTTCCCCGATCGATCTTCGCGCGTTTCGCGATCAGCTCTTTTGACTGCATGAATTCGCGCGGTGAGTTAATTGCATCGACCGCGATGAGCTCGTCTTCTTTGAGATAGAAGCACGCGAAACTACCGTTCGACGGGTCGCCGCGCAACACAACGTCGTCGTAGCCTTGTGATAACCCCGCAATTTGAAGTTTGAGATCGTACTGGTCTGACCAGAACCACGGTACCTGGGAGTAGTGCGATTCAACGCCGCAAATATTGCTGGCGGCCGTCTTCGCCTGTTCGAGCGCATTATGAACTGACTCCAGTCGCAACGGCCGCCCGTAAATACTATTGGGGTGAGATGTGCAGTCACCGATCGCATAAACATCGGGGTCGGCTGTGCAGCATGTGTCATCGACGACGATGCCGTTATTTACGTCGAGGCCGGCTGCCTCGGCGAGTTCTGAATTCGGCAGTATGCCGACACCGACAACGGCGAAGTCGGCAGGGATCTCCTGTCCATCGACGGTTACGGCACGTTTGACGCGTCGCTTGCCTTTGAATTCCGCGAGACTCGTCGACAACAGGAGTTTTACGCCGTGTTTCGTGTGCTCGAGTTGGTAGTAATCGGATACATTGGGTGAGACGACTCGACTCATAACGCGGTCAGCCATTTCGATCACCGTTACATCCAGACCCTGCAGGCGACAGACAGCCGCTACCTCGAGCCCGATGTAGCCGGCACCGACGATAACGACGTTCTTGTTACCCGACATGTCGCTGCGGATTGCTTCGACGTCGGCAATGCTGCGAAGGTAATGAATGCCGGGCAGGTCGTGTCCCGGTACCTCAATCTTGCGCACTCGTGATCCAAGTGCGAGAACGAGTTTGTCATAGGCAAATTTGACACCGTCGCTGGCGATGGCTTTTTTTCCGGCACGATCGATGCTTTCAATGCTCGTATTGAGGTGCACATCGATCTGTGGGTCGTCGTAGAACGACGCCGGTTTGAAATGCAGACGTTCGGCATCAAGGTCACCGGACAGGAATTTCTTCGACAGCGGTGGTCGCTGGTAGGGAAGGTGTGCTTCGTCACCTATCAGGATGATCTCGCCCGCAAACTTCTTTTGTTTGAGCGTTGCGACAACTTGACCGGCGCCGTGTCCGGCGCCCGCAATAACGATTGTATCTACCATGTCTCGTTGCTTCCTTACATTACTTGTAACGGCCACAAGATGGGCAGCAAAATCATGACCGCAATAAATACGACAATTGTCAAAGGAACACCGACCTTGAGGTAGTCGATGAACCGGTAACCGCCTGGACCCATAACGAGGATGTTTGCAGGGTGAGAAATAGGGCTGGTGAAACTCGCTGACGCCGCCATCGCGACAGCCATCATTGCGGTTTCGGGCCGCAGGCCCATATCACCCATCGCCGACAACACGATCGGTGCCATAAGGACGACAAGTGCGGCTGTCGGGATGATCATTGTCGCCATGGCCGTCAGGACGTACAGGCCCATAATCACAGGCCACGGGCCCGCGTCACCGAGTAGCGTCATGACCTGGCCCGCGAGAAAGGTAGCGGCACCGGAATCAGCCATCGCCGTTCCCAGGGGCAGCATGCCAGCGATCAGGAAAATCGCGCGCCAGTCAATCGCTCGATACGCCTGTTCCATATTGAGACAGCCCGTCAGCACCATGATGCTGCCGCCGACAACCGCCGCGACAGAAATTGGTGCCTTACCCATCATCACGGACACGACGACCGCGAGCATGATAAATGCAGCCAACGGCGCACGGCGTGTGTCGGGCGGTTCCTGGCCGAGCGGTGTCAATATCAGGAAGTCAGAGTCCGTCGACAGCAGCTGCAAACGGTCTCGCGGTCCAAGCAGCAACAGGGCGTCACCGATCTGCAGCCGCTCGTCGGCGAGTTCGGTGCCGACAGTCTCGCCTTCGCGCCAGATACCGGCGAGTTCGAGACCGTAGCGCTCACGGAAGTTGAGTTCTCCGACGGTACGACCGGCAAGCGTGCTGCGCGGATCGAGCGTTGCGTCCATGAGGGTCAGGCGTTCTGACTCAAATGCACCCAGGTTGGCCGGGACCGAGGTTTCGATTTCAAATTCCTGCAGGCCGCGCAGTACATCGAGATCGCCGGGCTGCCCCTCAATCAGGAGAAGATCGCCACCGATGAGAATTTCGTCACCACGTGGCATCACAGTCAGGGCGCTGTCGCGAAAAATCGCCACAACGCGAAAATCGAAAACGTCAGCCAGGCGGCTTTTCTCCAGCGACGCGCCGGCAAGATCGCTTTCCTTCGGCAGTCTTACGACAAACATGCGCTCATCGGTGCGGTATTGCTCGTCGAGGCGTTCGTCCGTCAGGATCTCGACTGCAGTGAAGTCGGAGAATTTCTCGAGCTGTGCGATCGAATCGACCTCGCCTTGCACGAGAATATGCTCGCTTTTGCGCAACGGAACGTAGGCGAGATT
>Ga0255049_10001059_pt1 | contig 15708 bp, 19 predicted proteins | sample JV7_2_3_MG_FD_183615 | JGI IMG/M metagenome (GOLD analysis project Ga0255049, IMG submission 183615) | Seawater microbial communities from Jervis Inlet, British Columbia, Canada - JV7_2_3 | ecosystem: Environmental > Aquatic > Marine > Inlet | place: Canada: British Columbia | collected 2016-10-06
GCCCACAAGCAAGGCTCTCCACACCGTCTGACCGATGCTTGCGTGCACCGGGTATCGTATCCGTGTGACCGCGTAGAGGAGCGTGATCCACGCAGTGACGAACTTGTATCTACAATTTGATAGGAGCTTGACTATGAGACCCGATTAGAGGAGCGGTCATTGGTTAACCGTTATCGTTAAACGAAACTGCTCCATATTGGTGCAAGCTCAACCTCTATTGAAGACGTTACAGCAGCGGAGTTCCGTAAAGAGTAGGGGCACGGCTTCACTCGGACCAGAGATCGGCGAGTACCTCCTTGAAACGAGGCTCGTCCAGCACAGGATCGGCCCACGGGTTCGCCTTGATTTCGATCAGCGTCACGTAGCTGGCAGACGACGGGGCTGCCATGGCTGCTTCGAGCCTTCTGAGAGTTTCGTCGTAGTCACGGAGTGCAATGTAGGCCAAGGCCCAGACAGCCTCACCGACCGGGCTTTCCTGCGCTCGCGCAGCAAGAGCGCTCACCAGCCTCTCGGCATCCTCACGCTCGCCCGCCATACTGTAGCCAACAGCCAAATGAGCGTACCTGAACACCTGCGTAATATTGTCGCCGAACAACTCCTCTGCACGCCGAAGGTTTCTAACGGCTTCCTCGTTGTTACCCCGGGTAGCCTCCACTAAGCCCAGTGACGTATACGGAACGGCAGACACTGAATCCCTTGCTACGTTCCGCGTGTATATTTGAGCAGCTGCCTCGTTGTCTCTTGCGAATCTATAAGTCACGGCTAGCTGATTGTTTGAATACCCGTTGAGAGGGTCCAGCTCGACGGCCCGAGCCCCGACGCGAATCGCCTCAGGATAGTCGCCAATATTCCGCTTAAAGCGGCCATACGTGGCGAGCACGTCAGCAGTGTTCGGGCTCAGGTCATAGGCCATCTCGAACGCGTCGCGTGCCTCTGCCCAGCGCCAGTACACTTCGTGAACGTTTGCCAGCGCTATGTGGGCGAGCCCGAGGCTTGGATCCAAGGCCAACGCCCTCTCCGCGTCTTCTAAGGCCAAACGCTCTGCCTCGGCGGTATCCACATCAACACTGAAGGTAACGTCTCCAGCGTGGAAATAAGCTCTTAACGCGTAGGCAAGCGCGAAATCCGGATCGATTTCCAGAGCCCGGTTTACATCCGCTACCGAGTCGCCCGTCCGGGCCAACGCTCTCAGATACCAAGCGTAGGCTTCTGGTGAGGCTGTAGGAATCTTCTCTATGCTCTCTTGCTCCAGCAGCGAAAATTCAGCCTCAAGTGCGTTGGCTATGTTCATTGCGATATCGGATTGGATGGCAAAGATATCCGCGAACTCGCGATCGTAGTTGTCAGACCAAAGGTGCGCACTCGTCGATGGATCTATTAGCTGCGCCGTCACCAGAATACGGCCTTCGGCGTATTGGACGCTTCCCTCCATAACTGTTTCAACGTTTAACGCTTCAGCAATTTCTGAGATCGGTGTTAGCCCATCTCCGTACTGAAGCACCGACGTTCGGGCAATCACATTCACGTTTTGCAGCTTTGCCAACTCGTTAAGGATGGTGTCGTGGATACCTGCCGCGAAGTAATCATTGTCTGGGTCAGGGCTTAGATTCGCCAGGGGAAGCACCGCCACGGAGTTGGGTAGCGCCTCCCGCTCCTCTTCGGCTTCCTCTGTAGTGGCAGAAACCTCGCTCAAGGATGAGCCCAAGGGGGCCGGATTGATCTCGGCTCCGACGAACGGAGTGGAGTTCTCCAGAACGTAGTTATCTACGAACATGAACCCGACTCCCAGCACCAGCAGCCCGATAATTATAAAGTCGAGCTTCCTCCCTGTGACCTTGGTAATGCTCTCGGGCAGAGGTACGGACTTGGCCCGCTCCATCCCATCTGGGGTTAGCTCATAGGCCCAGGAGAGGATAAGGGCCAATGGGAAGCCAAGAATTACCAGGCCAGCGACGAAGGTCACGGTCCACTCGGGCAACTGAAGGGCGGGAAAGAACGTGTCCGCGATCTGGACCAACAGCCATCCGACAATGGCGTAGGCCACTGCGACCTTAACGACGTTTCTGCGCTTCAACTCCCCAAAGAATGACACTAGGCTCCCCCTAGAGGCGGTTGTGCCCTGATTCTACCTAGACGGGGCGAGAATCTCCCCAAAAGTGACTAGAAATATGCGCCAGCGTGCATATCTGGGGGATGTTTAACGTGCTACGCCTCATTCTACTGCTCTGTAGCTCTCTCGTAGCTGTGACCACAACTGCGCATCATGCTGCGATCGGCCTGTACGACCGAAACAATGTTGGAGATATCGAGGGGGAGTTAATCTCTGTATTTTGGCGCAATCCCCACGTTCTTCTTGAAGTTAGCCGAACCGGTGATGATGGCAACGAGGAAACCTGGGAGATTGCATTCGGTGGACTAAATTCGTTCGAGCGGCGTGGTATCACGCGAGACCAGCTCACTATCGGTGATCGTGTGCGCGTCTCGGGAAGCCTGGGTCGGGACGGGCGAACCATCATGTTCGCGAACTCGCTCACATTTCCGAACGGTGAGGAGTTGGCACTTCAGGAGCTTCATGCCAGGTACGGCATCACCGAAGCTGCGATGGCAGACGCTCGCAATGCCTCTGTGGAGCTGCGTGAGGACATTTTCCGTGTGTGGCTCCCCTATTCTCGGCCCGATACCGGCGCCGGAAATACCGAGTACCCGCTGACGGAAGCGGGACGCGCTGCGCAAGCCGCATGGGATCCGGCCGACGATCCGGCGCTGCGTTGCATCCCCCACGGGTTACCAACCGCAATGGATAACCCTTTTCCGGTCGAGTTTGTCGATCAGGACGATACGGTCCTCATGCGGCTGGAGGAATGGGACGGCGTACGCACGATATTCTTGGACGAGGCGAACGATGGTGCGCCGATTCAGCCATACATGGGCGTCTCAGTAGGTCGCTTTGAGGGCAAGACGCTTTTCGTCGAGACGACGGACATAGCATGGCGCTACGTGGATAATATCGGGACCCCGCAGAGCGAGGACGTCGTCATCGTAGAGACCTTTAGGCTCAACGACGACGGTACACGGTTATCCTGGGAGGCACGAATTACGGATTCTGTGAATTTCACGGAACCCGTCGTCATGGCAGCCGAATGGATCTGGCTTCCCGATCAGGAGCTGAAGCCGTTCGACGCAGACTGCGTGCCAGAGTAAAACCGGTGTCCGCTCCTGGCCGGAAGCGGACACCGGTTAACACAGTTAATATGCGAGGTGATGCATATAACTGGAATTACCCCTAAAGCTGCCGTTAAGGCCAAAGCAATGTTCGTGTGGACGGGCTGTCTATGGGAGCAAGAGGGAATCCCTACTGCGATACCACGGGAGCATTGGGGACAACGAAGTTGCCGCCAGGCAGGTTCTCCAGATCCTTGTTATTTTCGCCGCAGATGAATTCGAGCGGCTCCCAATCCGGCTGCAGATGCACGACCCCGGACGCCAACCACGGCGCGGTATAGGCGCCAGGGTCATCGATGGTGACATCGAGCGTCATGCTCCCGAATGAGGTTCGGGTGAAGCGTTCGGTGACGTGCAGCTGGTCCGTGGACGGCCGCCCCAGCTGATCGAGCCACGCCTTGCCGTTGAATCCGCGGGTCTCGACGACGAAAGTGTCGCCCTCCCATGTGCCTGTCGAATAGCCCATCCATGTCGGTAAGGCATTGGGGTCGACTCCGCGGCCGTCGGTGAAAATCTGTCGCCAGTAGGTGAATGTCTCGTAGATAATTACGATGGAGATGGGGGTTTCGATCACCTTCCATGGGTTGGGGGCAAAATTGACCTTGGGCACACCCTGCGGCAAGCAATTGGCGTCAGGATCCTCGCGCGAATGTGAGCCGTCCTTGCGCTCGTCGAAAAGCGCCTTCGCCCAGGGTTGGTAGGGGACGTCCTCTGGGTCCATGTCGAGAGCGAGGTTGCGGAGATAGCGGACGTCTTCGGGTATCCAGATGCCCTGCAGATCGATTCTGCCGCTGGGTAGCCGCGGCGGCGGCGCTTCGGGGTCCAATTGGCCCTCGGCCGTAAGTGGCACTTCGGTCTCTGGAACGTTGGTCCACTGGGCTAGCAGAGGCGCTGCAAGCAAAGACAGGACCAGCGTGGCGCTGATCGCCAGCCGACCTTTGGCCTTTGTCGCTACAGGCATCATCTTCCCCCTCTCTGAGTTAGCGATTGTTGGTATTCTAGCGAAACAACGGCTAACAGCGTCAAATAGACGCCGGAGAAGTTATCATGACATCGAAGTTAGTGAGAGTCACCACCACGGTGACTGCGTTGATCTTTACGGTCCCCGTGATTGCACACCATTCGTTCGTGGCCATGTTCGATGGAGATCGCCCGATTGAGGTAACCGGGACCGTGACCGAGGTCGAATGGCTGAATCCGCACGTCTGGTTCTACATCGACGTAGAAAATGATGCCGGCGAAGTCGTAAACTGGGCCTTTGAGATGGGTAATCCGAACAGCCTGATGCGCAATGGATGGAATCACAACTCGTTGCAGGTTGGGCAGGTTATTACTGTCGTTGGATCTCGGGCGAGAGATAGCAGTCTCAAAGCTGCCGTGCAGAGGGTTACGTTATCGACGGGTAAAGAGCTTTTTGGCGCGCAGGAAGAGTCCGGGTGACGTTTGCGCGTCTTCGAACGTCCGCTATTGGAAAGCAGACGTCGGTTAACAGTTAATATGCGAACGGATGCATACGACTGGAGCTGGCCGAAAGGAAAGCGCAATGCGGTCATTTGGAGAAACTCGTCAGATCACCATGTCTGAGAGAAGGGCACAGCAAAGACGTAACGTCCTTAAAGGTGGACTCGTCATCGGCGGAGTCGCCGCCACGGCGAGTATGCCATTTTGGTCGAAACTTGCATTAGCTCAAAATGAAGAACTCGTGCTATTCACTGATGTGCCCGAGAATTTTACGGCTCCTCCGGTCATACCTGGCGCAGTTCATTTTCTAGATACGCGATACATCGATTCTTTCTACACGCCGAACGACGATTTCTACATCGTTCAACACTACAACCAGCCAGTGATTCCCGAGAATGAATACCGACTCCGGATCAACGGCATGGTGGATAATGCTGTAGAAATAACCCTTGCGGAATTACGGAGCCTTCCCAAAGTAGAAATCGATGTGGGTTTTGAATGCGGCGGGAACCGCGCCGCCCTGTTTCATGGCCTGATAGGCAACGCCCGCTGGGGTGGCGTGAGCCTGCGTGAACTGTTACTCGAAGCAAGGATACAAAGTGGTGGCGCCGAAGTGGTGTTCTACGGTGCCGACAAAGGCACTGAAGATATCCGCGATGTGGATGCGGAGCAGAACTTTGGTCGCAGTATGCATTTATCGGATGCCTTACGTTCAGAAGTAATGTTGGCCTACGAGATGAACGGCGAACCCCTGAATCTATACCATGGCGCACCAGTACGACTGATCGTTCCTGGCTGGTACGGCGTCGCCAATGTGAAATGGCTGGACCAGATCCATGTCCAAGACCGCCGCTTCATGGGCCGGTTTATGGCACGCGATTACGTCACTCTGAGTCGCCGCGATATCGGAGGCGTAGAACGATGGGAAGAGCGCTCCGTTACGAAAATGCAGCTCAAATCCTCCATCATTCGTGTCACCCGCAATGATGACGGTCATAAGATCACGGGATTTGTGTTGAACGACGGCACTCCACTACGGTCGGTGGAAGTGAAAATCAATGACGGCCCCTGGCGAGCGGCGGAGATAGACTCGGAGTCGACTCAATACTCGTGGAAACTGTTTAACTACTCTTGGAACGATTCTACACGGGGCGAGCACACAATCGTTTCCAGGGTGACTGATGTTACTGGTCAGGTTCAGGCCACCGCCGACCAGATACCTGAAAAGCCGACACGCTGGGAGAACCATGCGCAGTCTCCAAGAAGTGTGATGATTTCTTGACTAATCCATTGCCCGCACACTGGCCGAAGCGCATATGTCCGCTCCTGGCTGCCGTTGGTTAACCGTTAATATGCAGAGAGCCTGCATAAATCCTCAGGCCGCGCCTCCCGAAGTCAGCATATGTACGTATCTTCTTCAGGCGCACGACGCGTTACCCTGCGGTCTAGCCACTGGGCGCTCGCCCTTCATAATCTCCCCCAGAGAACATAAGGTCGTAAGCCAAGCGCTCAGTGGCGCTTCTCCCTGATTTTCGGCCATATATGGGCCTGAAGTATGTAGAATCAGGGCACAACCGCCTCTAGGGGGAGCCTAGCGTCGTTTTATTCCCCTGGCTCTCGATGCTGAACTCGCCGAACTATCTTTGAGGATCGCTCGAGATTGTCCGACCGCCGACTTTGTGGCAGAAATCGATGCGTTACTACCGGAGTCTGAGAGATGAATGACCGCTTTCCAGAAAACGGACTGGACGGCTGCTTGTGGCTGCCGTAAGCAGACACTGGTCAAGAGGATAACAATGAACAAATGCATGAAGACGATACTACTGATGCTGGTATTAACCACTTCACAAACTGCCTCGGCCGAGAAGGCGTACTTTGCAGGTGGTTGTTTCTGGTGTATGGAATCGGATTTTGAAGGACTATCGGGTGTAGAGAATGTGGTCTCAGGCTTCACCGGTGGGACCCTGAAGAATCCCACCTATAACGGTAATCACCAAGGCCATTATGAAGCCATTGAAATCACGTACGATTCGACGATCATCAGTTACCAGGGCCTGCTGGATCATTACTGGGTGAATATCGATCCGTTTGACGCTGCCGGACAGTTCTGTGATAAGGGTCACAGCTATCTTTCCGCGATATTTGTGTCAACGGCAGAGGAGCGGCGTCTTGCGGAGCAATCAAAACAGAAGGTCGTTGATATGTTTTCGCAGCAGAAGGTAGTAACGGCGGTTCTTGATGCCGGCGAATTTTTTCCCATTACTGGCGATGAAAGTTATCACCAGGATTACTATAAGAAGAGTCCTCTAAGGTATAACCTCTATCGGTACGGTTGTGGCCGCGACGCACGATTAAGGGAAATCTGGGGGGACCAGGTAACGCATTAGGGCCACGCAACCTCGGCTCTTTCGGCCAGCGGTCATCCGACCAGCTCGATCTGCAGGATAGAATTAGCGCTAGACTGCTGTCGGCGCGATAGGGCAACGAAGGGAGAGACTTGAAATGGCAGGCGACGAAGGCGCGAAGGAACTCTTCATTCCTGCTCTGCGACCGATTTACGATCAGTTATCTATCTACGCAGGACTCGTGCTCAGAATCGTAACCGGCGGGATAATGATTCCTCATGGTTATGAGCACTTCTTCGGGCGAGGAACGCTCCCCGAATGGTTCACTGGGATCGAGCCAGAAGCAGGCGCTCAATTTGCCGCTGGTCTGGAGCCTTTCTCTGGTTTCTTGGCGTCTCAGGGCTATGAGCCTGCATATTTGTGGGCAGTACTGATTACTTTCGTCCAATTTCTTGGCGGACTCTTGTTGGTTTTAGGGCTGCTAACACGTTTTGCGGCAACGGCGATTTCGATCTTCCTATTTGTCTCGATCATCCAGGTTGCTGGAGAATTCGGGTATTGGGGAAACGTTGGAGGATGGGAGATGCCCCTTCTTTGGTGTGCGGCATCACTCACGTTTGTTGTTAATGGTGGCGGTCGATTTTCTGTTGACTACAGAATCGGCAAGGAGCTATGACTAAGGGCACCGTTAACTGTTAACGAACGACTGCTTGTGGCAGCCGGTAGCAGCCGTGCCTTAACAGTTAATATGCGAACCGCTGCCTATCTGGGGAAGAAGAATCGAAGTAGACAAACTTCGGTCAATTTTGAGTTAACGTTGTCCCGGGAACAGATAGTAACCCGGTGGCGAGCTCACACAGCAAGCGAGAGTTAAATATGAGTATCTATCGGTCATCAACTTTCTTACTAGTGTATCTCACGATAATTGCTGTGGCTCAGCAGGCTGCGGCACAACAGGAACCAGCAGGATCTACTAGCAGCGATCTTGTCGCAACCGGTGCTTCTGTAACTAAACTCGCTGATGGTTTCGTCTTTACCGAGGGGCCCGCTGTAGATGCCGACGGAAACGTATACTTTTCCGACGTACGAACTAGTAAGACCTACAAATGGTCAATCGATGGAGAGCTGACTACCTTTCGAGAACCCAGTGGAGAGGGTAACGGGATGTTCTTCGATCGCGCGGGCAATCTGCTCGTCTGCGAAAGCGGAGATAGACGCGTGACGCAAGTTTCAATGGACGGAAGCGTAACGGTCCTGGCCGATAGCTACGACGGTAAAAAGCTCAACAGTCCAAATGATATTTGGCTCGATCCAAGAGGAGGCGTCTACTTTTCTGATCCACGTTTCCGAGATCAGACCGGTGTCGAACAAGACGGCAACCACGTTTACTACATTCCAAGCGATGGCGCGCCGATTCAGCGAGTGATAGATGATCTGGAGGCGCCGAACGGGGTACTCGGAACGGCGGACGGCAGCAGGCTCTACGTTGCTGATCACGGCCCTTTTACGGGGTCCGAGAGGACTTATGTCTACGAAATTCAACCGGATGGAAGCCTTGGGAGCCGGCAGATTGCCGCGCCGGAGGGATCAGATGGCATGACCTTAGATGAACACGGAAACTTATACTTAACCGGTGTTGGCGTTGAGGTTTTTTCTCCCGGTGGCGGGAAGATCGCATCGATCGCCGTTCCGGAACAACCAACTAATGTTGTGTTCGGTGGAGCGGACCGCCGAACGCTGTTTATTACTGCGAGAACGGGCATCTATTCGCTGCGGATGATCGTGCGAGGCCAATAATCGCGACACAGACATCGGGATTGAGAGAGAATATATCAATTGATATTCCGGGCTTGTTTCATTCTAGCGATCTGCGTCGTTCTTCAATAGCACTGAATGACCACATTCCTGAGACTCGTCCTCGCCACAGCCGCCGCCGTCGTCGGCCTAGTCGCGGTCGTTTACTTCGTCTCGCTTCTCAACTGGATGGAAGCTCCGACCACAGCGCCGCAATCGGCATCAACTGTAAGAGACGTATCTGAAACGTCAGTCGATCTCTACGCCGACTGCCCTCAACAAGTTGAGCGAATTGAAGGCATGATAGAAGTCGGTGGACGCTGTTCAGCGGACTCGGACTGTGTGGTCGCCAGTTTCGGTTGCCCTTTCGGCTGCAGCTCGGTAGTAAACCAGGCATCGATCATCGGAATACAACAGGCCGTCGACGACTACGCATCGACGTCCGAGTGGTGTGGGGAGTGCGAGTACAAGTGCAGCGAACGAGCCGTAGGCGAGGTGGTATGCTCGAGCGGTCAATGCGCTCTTCAGCCCGAGAATCCAACGCCGTCGCCGTTCGTCAGCCCTGAGCGCCCTCCGCTATTCTCAGACGACGACGCTCCTTTTCAGTGATCGTGCGTCGGACAGACGACGCCTAACCAGCTAAAGAAAACCGCCTGCTTCGACGGCTCGGACCGGCCTTTCGGCAGGCCGCTGTTTGAGGCGTCATAGGGCTCGAGCGCGGCCAGGTAGGGGTAGCGTCTTGACGTCATAGCGTTAAGTCGCTATATTGCGAGGATGGCTGAATCTACGCAAAAGCGAGCGACTGTATATTTCGAGCCTTACCTCCACCGGGCGCTCCGTCTTAAGGCAGCAGAAATCGATAGCAGCATTTCCGAACTGGTAAATGACGCCGTGCGGGAGGCCCTGGCCGAAGACGCTGAAGATCTCGCCGCGTTCGAGGATCGTGAAAAAGAACCGGAGCTGCTGTTTGAGGATGTCGTGAAAGACTTGAAGCGACGTGGCAAGATTTAAGCTACGGATCAAGAAATCAGCCGCAAAAGAATTAGAGGCTATTCCTCGTAAATCCGATCGTCGGCGACTTGTCGCACGCATCCAGGCCTTGGCAGAGAACCCACGGCCCCGTGGATGCAAAAAACTATCGGGATCTGAGCGCTATCGGATTCGTCAAGGATCTTATCGCATCGTTTATGCCATCGAGGATGACCAGTTCGTTGTCTACGTGGTAAAAATAGGTGATCGCAAGCGTGTTTATCGAACCCTATGACCAGCTAAAGTAGTTCGTTCGCTTTGCTCGCTGGACCGCCTTCGTTGGCCGCTGTCTAGGGCGTTATGTTTCTAGCGGAGTGTTCTGGATATGATCAAATTTTGGATGGCAGCGGGTGCATTGGCGTTTCTGGCTGGAGTCGCCAGCCGCACGTGTTGCAGGCCTTAGGCATCACTGGAGAGGTCTTCGCATGCTTCATCCGAATCAATTCGAGATCAACGAAGCCTGGATCGCGTTTCGTATCAACAACGCGCCGATTCGGACCGAACGTGATGGAGACTTCAACTGTATCGCGTTGATGGATGCAGCGAGTTGTTTCATTCTTAGCTCGGAGTTCATTCCTGCGACGGCCGAGGAACCCACTCAACTTGATCTTCGTCGCCTGTTGAAAAATGCGCAACGTCATAAGCAGCAGCTACCGAAGACGCTGTTCGTCCCGGATGGAGAAGTCACCGATCTTCTAAATCGCGAGGCAGCACAACAGAATATTGACGTGGTGCGGGTCCCAGAGAGTGAGCTTCTCATCTTCATCGGAGAAGCACGCGAGGGATTCGCCGAGCAATTTGAGGAGGCACCGCGGTTCTGAGGAGAGACACTGGCATTGAGAACGATCCTGTGCATAAGCGTGCTGTTATTTCAGCCTCTGCCCGGCTTTAGCCAGGATGTATCCGGGCGCCTTGAAGACCACCTCGTCGAGTATATTCAAGACGTAGAAGTTCGCCTGCCCGCCGTTCTCGCTATACCGGGTTGCAGCGGTGTATCACTCGACAGTCCGTCTACAGACCAAGGAGGCGGTAGTCCGACCGATCCATACTTCCGGCGTCATTATCCTAAAGTGGCGGCGGTGCTCCGCGACGAAGGTTACGCAGTATTTCTTCTCGATTACCACGCAGCAGAGAGTGTGGTTAGCGCTTGCCTCGGGGAGGTCACACCAACTCGTATCGCCGAGTATGTAGTGACAGCACTGCGCCGTGTTGCTGCTGATCCACGGGTAGATCGTGAGGATATTTTCATCATCGGCTGGTCTCTGGGTGGAGCGGGACTGCTTCGCGCGGTCGAACGCTTGGCCAGCGAACGCACTCCGGTATCAGCCGCCATCGCGATCTATCCAGGCTGTGCTGGGATGGCTCCCTGGTCGCACGATCTCCCGGTCCATCTCTTCCTCGGAGACGCTGATGACATCGCACCAGCAGAGACGTGCCGGTCGTTCGTTGAGAGTTTGGACTCGAGCTTGCCCGTGGCTGTCACATCGTATCCGGATGCCCGGCATGGGTTCGACCTGGACGAGGCGCCGCCGATGATCTCGACCGAGCGAGGCACGACGGTTGGCTACAACCGGACAGCGGCCGAGTCAGCGTGGGGCAATATCAGAGAGATATTGGGACGTCGTGAGGGAGGCGCAGACCACTCAATCAGGTGACAAGGACTTCAATCTCGCCAAGGCCCTCAATGCCGACACGTATGACGTCGCCTTTCTCGACGAGTCCGATACCGGCGGGTGTTCCCGTCATAATGATGTCGCCGGCAGCAAGCTCATAGTGTCGCGACAGAATGGCAATCCCTTCCGACACGGACCATCGCTGCAGTTCAAGATCCGAGTCCTGCTTTACTTCGCCGTTAACGCTCAACCATATGCGCCCGGTCACTGCGTGCCCGTTGGTTTCCACCCGGTAAAGCGGCCCGCAGGGGGCAGACTTGTCAAAGGATTTGCTGATCGCCCACGGACGTGAAAGCTCTTGGGCGTTATGCTGCAGATCCTCGCGCGTCATATCCAGGCCGATGCCATAGGCATAGACGTGACTCAGAGCATCGGCCGGATCGATATCGGTGCCGCCGCTTTTTAAGGCGACAACCATTTCGCCTTCGTAGCGCAACGCCTTAGTCACCGATGGGTAGGGAAAGCCGTCGCGGCTGTCTATTACGGCGTCTCTCGGTTTGATAAAGAAGAACGGCGGCGTTTCATCTGGATTGTCGCCGCTCTCAATCGCATGGGCGCGATAGTTGCGACCAAGACAGTAGACACGTCGTACAGGGAATCGCTGGTCAGATCCGACGACTTCCATCGAGACGACGTCCGGTTGGTCAATGACGTATCCGGGTTCTTGCGCCAGGGTCTCTTCCGACACACAGGCGGCAGTGGCAACAGCGGCGCCGCCAGCTAGAAACCGGCGGCGGGTCGTATTATCTAGGTCTTTCATTCAAGACTCCGTATTTTTGATGTTGAAGCCGGGCGATTATGACGCGAAAGGATTGGGAATTCTATCCGGATCCCAGCTGCGCTGAAGCTTGGCGAATGCGGGAAACTGGCGTAAGTTATTGGAACCGAACCCTTTATTTGTTGAGCTATGCGTTTAGCGGCAAACGTAACTTAAGCGCCGCGTATATTCCTATGGCATGGATCGGCGTCTGGTTAGGCGAGCGTGCTCTGGGGAAGGAGTGAGGTAGGTGATGTATCTAGGAAGCTGCCTTTGCGGGTCGATCAAGTTCGAGATAGCGGGCGCTATCGACAGCATCATTCATTGCCATTGCTCGCTATGCCAAAAATCCAGTGGCACTGCGTTCGCGACTAACGGTTTTGTGAATACTGCTGAATTCAGAATTGTGGAGGGCCAGTCAGACCTCTCACGCTTCGAGTCGAAGCCGGGCCGCGAGCGATATTTCTGTGGAAACTGCGGCTCGCCGATATTCAGTAGCAATGCTGAGGACCCTAGCCGAATTCGGATCCGACTCGGCGTTGTCGATTCCGAAATCGTTGAAAGACCGATCTCACACAATTTTGTGTCATCGAGGGCCGACTGGGAGGACCTGGATGCCGACCTGCCTCGATCTGACGCCTATGAGACAGGGCGCTAGGCGTCTGCTGAAGGGCCTGTGGTTCTTCCGAGTGATCAATAATGATCTACCGTGGTAGCTGTCACTGCGGCGCGATCCAGTTTCAGGTCGAAGCGCCGGAAAAGATTAAGTGCGGAGACTGTAACTGCTCGATCTGTTCGAAGTCGGGCTATCTTCATTTGATCGTGCCACGATCGAAGCTGAAGCTTTTGCAAGGCGAGTCCAGTATCACTATCTACAGCTGGGGTACGGGAGTCGCAAAGCATACTTTCTGTAAGACATGCGGGATCAAACCTTACTACATTCCGCGCTCGAACCCGAACGGTTATGACGTCAATGTTCGTTGCCTGGACCCCGTGCCGGTCGAGTTGGAGATCGAGCCGTTTGACGGCAAGAACTGGGAAGAACATGCGCACAACCTTTCTCACATGAGCAAGGAAACGTAACAGAGGCAGGACGAAGGTTACGAAAATGATCGATCAGCTAGTGGTAATCGTTGGAATTACCTTCCTCGTGCTGGTTAGCCCCGGGCCGGATATGATACTCGTGCTGCGGAACACGCTACTCGCAGGGCGACGCGCCGGCCTGCAGACGTCGCTAGGCGTTCTAGCGGGAAACTTGGTGCACATTATAGAATTTGGTTCGTCCAAGGCTTTTCCAATAATCTCCTTAATCCGAAAGGCACACTTTTTTTCTCGGCGTGTTTACGATGGTTATTACGCCCGAGACATCAGCGAGTGCAACGCTCGTACTCGTACTCACCATGATGCTGATGTGCGCGCTTTTTTGGCTCTTTTTCGTCTACACGCTGGATCGTCCAGTCGTTAGTGAAGTAATCGAACGGTCTCAGCAGATCGCGAATCGGATCTTCGGCGCGGTTCTAGTCCTTCTCGGTATGCGAGTAGCGACCATGGAGCGCTAGTAGATTGCATCGAGAAGAGTGGCAGAGCCTCTCTGGCTTGGTGTGATCGAGGGAGATTTTCCCTGATTTCGGGCCACTCGCTGGTGGGAACTAGGTAGAATCGGACTCATCCAATGAATCCACATGAAGTAGCGTTCAGCAGGTAAACTCCAGGTATAAGAATATGAGGTGAGCACGATGGCCGCATTCACTTCTAATCCCGTGTCTGAGTCCTGGGGGGTGACCATGGACAGACGCAAATTTTTGAAGGTGGGGACGACACTTGCAGTCGCGGCGAGCAACCCTGCCATGGCTATCGATCCAGTTCGCTATCCCCATCCCGACCTGGTCAGTCTGGATTCCGAGTTCACTGGATTTCCGATGATGGCGCCCATTCACCGACTGTACTCCAGCGCTGAGATGCTCTGGGCAGAAGGGCCGGCATGGAGCGGATGGGGGAATTACCTGGTATGGAGCGATATTCCCAACAACCTTCAGCATCGTTGGCTGAGCGATGATGGGCGGGTCACCGTGTTGCGAAAACCGTCCAACTACTCCAACGGCAACAGTTTCGATCTGTCGGGTCGACAAATTTCATTCGAACATTATCCGCCCAGGGTTCGGCGCTATGAGCCCGACGGAACAGAAACTGTTCTGGCGGAGAGCTTCGATGGCAAGTCCTTAAACGGTCCCAATGACGGCGTGATCCATCCGAACGGAGATCTGTGGTTCAGTGATCCGGGCTATGGTGGCCTCAGTGACTACGAAGGCCGTGCGGCGGATACCGGATCGGTACAACCGCACCAGAAAGAGTCGATCTACCGACTCGATATGAGGTCAGGCCAGCTACACAAAGTCAGCGATGAGTCCTTCAAGCCCAACGGGGTGTGCTTCTCGCCCGACTACAGGAAACTCTATGCCGCGGATACCGGTGCGACCCACTACGGCACGGCAGCGCCGTCGGTCATTAGGGTGTGGGATGTAATTGACGAATCCCGCCTCGCCAACGGCCGCACGTTTGCAGATATGTCCATGGAGATGGACGGTGAGATCCGGGTTGGGTTCGCCGATGGCATTCGCTGTGATGCGAACGGCTTTATCTGGGCTGGTGCCGGATGGGCGGGGGAAGGTTACGACGGGGTACATGTGTTTAATCCGGATGGCGAACGGGTTGGTCAGGTACTGCTGCCTGAAGTCTGTGCGAACTTGTGTTTCGGTGGGCCGCACAGAAACCGGTTGTTTATGACCGCGAGCCAATCTCTGTATGCCGTCTACACGAATGTGCTGGGAGCCCATTTTTGCTGAGGGGTATTTAGAGCGGATCGCGCGGGCACGAACGATCGCCGGTCCCGGGTATTAGCAGGCTAAGTTAACTATTTGTTCGGAGGTTATCCAATGAATAACGATCGTACAAAACGACGATTACTGTCGGCGTGTCTGGGAGTGAGCTTGTTTGGGGCGTCATCCCTGCTGGCTCAGACCGATACGGTGGTCCGAATCATCCAGACCAATTACGCCGGAAGCAATACGCACATCATCGATCCGAGCACGAACGAAATATTAGGGGTCATCGACGGCGTACCCAAAGCGCATGCAGTCGTCAATCACCCGGACGGAACATACTACTACCTTGCGAACGAACACGATCATACGGTCGACGTCGTCGACACAGCGACACTCCAACTAGTTGAGCGGATTCCGCTGAGAGAACGGCCGAACAAGCTCGTGGTCAACAAAGTTTATCGAAAAATATTTGTCGGCATTCGCGACGCGCCGTTTGTCCAGGTTATCGACCTGGACTCCCACGAAGTCGTCAAGACTATCCCGGTGCTCCACGGTGTGCACAACGTTTACGTGACAGCGGATAATAAATATGTGCTCGCTGGGCT
>Ga0255049_10001062_pt1 | contig 15680 bp, 14 predicted proteins | sample JV7_2_3_MG_FD_183615 | JGI IMG/M metagenome (GOLD analysis project Ga0255049, IMG submission 183615) | Seawater microbial communities from Jervis Inlet, British Columbia, Canada - JV7_2_3 | ecosystem: Environmental > Aquatic > Marine > Inlet | place: Canada: British Columbia | collected 2016-10-06
CATTCGTGAATCCGGGGCCCAGTCCGGCTGCATCATGAGCGGTGAGGCCAATCCCGATATTGCGGTCGAGCATGCACGGAAGTTTCCCGGGATTGCAGGCGTGGACCTCGCCAAGTTCGTGACCACCGATGTTTCCTACCAGTGGTGTCACGGTGTGACATTCGGACACCGCCCACGAATTCTCAGCAGGCGTATTGCGCCATATCATGTCGTCGCGTACGACTTCGGCATCAAGCGCAATATTCTGCGTCTTCTCTCAGATCTCGATTGCCGTATGACAGTCGTGCCCGCAACTACCAGCGCGGAAGAAACGCTCGCGCTCGCACCGGACGGGATTTTCCTTTCTAACGGTCCCGGCGATCCGGAGCCCTGCGATTACGCCATCGACGCGATCCGGCAGTTTCTCGATAGTGGCATTCCGCTATTCGGTATCTGTCTCGGTCATCAGTTGCTATCGCTGGCCGCTGGCGCGAAAACGCTCAAGATGAAATTCGGGCACCACGGCGCCAATCACCCGGTTCAGGATATTGAAACCGGAAAAGTAATGATCACGAGCCAGAACCATGGCTTTGCTGTTGATGAGGACAGCCTGCCGGAGAATGTCACGCCAACGCATCGTTCGTTGTTTGACGGCACACTGCAAGGTATTGCCGTCAAAAATCAGCCCGCCTTTGGCTTTCAGGGCCACCCCGAGGCGAGTCCGGGGCCACACGATCTGTTGCCGTTATTCGAGCGATTCATTCAGGACATGGATGCGCAGAAACGCAGCGTTACCAGAAGGCTTGTGTCAACATAGTGTTTTAAAACAAATGATTACAAATGATAGTTAAAGTAAATACTCACATATTGCCGTAGACGATGCCAAAGCGAACTGACATAGACAGCGTCCTGATTATCGGTGCCGGGCCGATCGTGATCGGCCAGGCCTGCGAATTCGACTATTCCGGTGCGCAGGCCTGCAAGGCACTCAAGGAAGAGGGTTACCGGGTCATCCTCGTTAACTCGAACCCGGCAACGATCATGACCGACCCGGAGACGGCCGACGCGATCTACATTGAGCCGCTGCACTGGACAGCGGTCGAACGAATTATCGCCAAGGAGCGGCCTGACTCTCTTCTGCCGACCATGGGCGGGCAGACGGGCCTGAATTGTGCGCTGGATCTGGCACGAGAAGGTGTGCTCGAAAAGTACAATGTCGAGATGATCGCCGCCTCCCGTGAGGCGATCGACATGGCCGAGGACCGCGATTTGTTTCGACAGGCCATGACAGAGATTGGCCTCGAGGTACCCGTCGCGGAGATCGCCCATTCGCTCGAGGAGGCGCTGGAGAAGCAGGAGGTCATCGGTTTTCCGACGATCATCCGGCCGTCTTTTACGCTTGGCGGCACAGGTGGTGGCATAGCTTACAACCGGGATGAGTTCGAACGAATCGTCGCGCACGGCCTCGAGATGTCGCCGACGACCGAGGTGTTACTCGAGGAATCGGTGATCGGCTGGAAAGAGTTCGAAATGGAGGTCGTTCGCGACCGCAGCGACAACTGCATCATTGTTTGCTCCATCGAGAACTTCGACCCCATGGGTGTCCACACGGGTGATTCGATCACTGTTGCTCCCGCGCAAACATTGACGGACAAGGAGTATCAACGGCTGCGGAATGCGTCGATCGACGTATTACGCAAGATTGGCGTCGAGACGGGGGGGTCGAACGTGCAATTCGCCGTGAGCCCGGAGGACGGACGGGTTTTGATCATCGAGATGAACCCGCGGGTATCGCGTTCTTCAGCCCTGGCTTCCAAAGCGACGGGATTTCCCATTGCCAAAGTCGCTGCAAAGCTTGCCATAGGCTACACGCTGGACGAGCTTAAGAACGACATAACAGGGGGCGCGACGCCGGCGTCATTCGAGCCCAGCATCGATTACGTGGTTACCAAGATCCCTCGTTTCACGTTCGAAAAATTCGCCGGAGCGAATGATCGGCTCACGACGCAAATGAAGTCGGTCGGTGAAGTCATGGCGATGGGGCGGACTTTCCAGGAGTCCCTGCAAAAGGCACTGCGAGGTCTCGAAACCGGCGTGACAGGGCTAAATGAAATCGTTACCTCGATCACGACTGATGCCGAGCGCGACGCGCTGCGTCAGGAACTCCGAATTCCGGGGCCGGACCGGCTGCGCTACGTCGCCGACGCCATGCGGCTGGGCTTTTCGTTTGAAGATGTCGCCCGGGTAACAGGCATTGATCCCTGGTTCCTGGCGCAAATCGCCGGGTTGCTCGAACTTGAGCAAACACTAGGTGAAGCCGGACTACCGGGGCTCACAGAGAATTTGCTGCGTGCGCTGAAGCGCAAGGGTTTCTCGGATGCGCGGATTGCAGAAGTTGTGGGGGTCGCGGAGAAGGCCGTGCGCAAGCGCCGGCATGAACTCAACGTCCGTCCGGTCTTCAAGCGCGTCGATACCTGTGCGGCCGAGTTCTCGACGACAACGGCCTACCTGTATTCGACCTATGAAGAAGAATGTGAGGCCGAGCCGACCGACAGGCCCAAAATCATGATCCTGGGCGGCGGGCCCAATCGCATAGGTCAGGGCATAGAGTTCGACTATTGCTGCGTGCATGCGGCATTTGCACTCAAGGAATCGGGTTACGAGACCATCATGGTCAACTGCAACCCGGAGACCGTATCGACCGACTACGATACGTCTGATCGCCTGTATTTCGAGTCATTGACGTTTGAAGACGTCATGGAAATCATCGACAAGGAGCAACCCAAAGGTGTCATCGTGCAATACGGCGGACAGACGCCGCTAAAATTGGCACGTGACCTCGAGGCGGCCGGTGCACCGGTCATCGGGACAACGCCGGACTCCATCGACCTTGCCGAGGATCGCGAGAGATTTCAGCATCTGGTCGACTCTGTCGCGCTCAAGCAACCACCCAATTGCACGGCGAGAAACAAAGAAGAGGCGCTCGAGCTGGGTGGCGATGTGGGTTACCCGCTGGTCGTCCGTCCGTCGTATGTGCTGGGCGGCCGTGCCATGGAAATCGTCCACAACGACGAAGACCTTGGCGTGTATATGGATGCGGCCATCAATGTTTCGAATGACAGCCCGGTTCTGCTGGATCGATTTCTGGATCTCGCGACCGAAGTGGATGTTGACTGTGTGTGTGACGGTGAGCGCGTGCTGATCGGCGGGGTCATGGAACACATCGAACAGGCCGGTGTTCATTCGGGTGACTCGGGTTGCTCGCTGCCGCCATTCAGCCTGACTGAGGAAGTACAGGCCGAGCTCATTGAACAGGTTGTGAAGCTAGCCAAGGGGCTCAAGGTCGTTGGTCTGATGAACACGCAGTTCGCCATCCAGAACAACGTGGTTTACCTGCTTGAGGTGAATCCACGGGCATCGCGGACGATTCCATTCGTTTCCAAGGCGATTGGAATTCCACTGGCGAAGATCGCGGCAAAAGTCATGATTGGCGAATCTCTGGCCAAGCAGGGCTATGTAAACCAGCGCGTGCCCGGGTACTTCTCGGTCAAAGAGTCCGTTTTTCCGTTCATCAAATTTCCAGGTGCCGACCCGATTCTCGGTCCCGAAATGAAATCGACCGGCGAGGTCATGGGCATCGGGCGTTCATTCGGTGAGGCGTATGCCAAAGCTCAGCTCGCGTCCGGTGTTGTATTGCCCCGTCAGGGCGCCGCATTGCTGAGCGTTCGCGACAGAGACAAAGACGGCGTAATTGAGCTCGCGAAGATCCTGGTGGAGCAGGGCTTCGATATCGTCGCGACTCATGGAACGGCGCAAGAACTCGCCGTGTCTGGGGTATCATGCCGCCGGGCGAACAAGGTTCGCGAGGGTCGGCCGCACATCGTCGACATGATCAAGAACGGTGAAATTGACCTGATCGTCAATACAACCGAAGGTAAGCAGGCGATTCACGAGTCAACGTCGATTCGTGCTGAGGCAGTACGCAGAGGCGTCACTTATTACACAACTATCGGTGCTGCAATGGCGACTTGCATTGCTATCGAACATCTGGACGATAGCGACGTGAACCGATTACAGGACCTGCATAAAGAGGTGGCCGCATGAGCAAAGTTCCAATGACAGTGCGTGGCCACGAGTTAATGCAGACGGAACTCAAGAAACTCAAGTCTGTGGATCGGCCACGCGTGATCCAGGCTATTGCCGAGGCGCGTGCGCATGGTGATCTCAAGGAAAATGCCGAGTATCACGCTGCGAAAGATCAACAGGGATTTATCGAAGCGCGTATCAAGGATTTTGAGGGCAAGTTGTCGCACCTGCAGATCATTGACGTCACGGCGATCGATGCGAAGGGAAAAGTCGTCTTTGGCTCGACTGTCGAACTGCTGGACGAAGATACGGGCAAGGAGTTGACCTACACGATCGTTGGCGAGGACGAGGCCGACATTAAGAGCAACATGATTTCTTATACGTCGCCAATCGCTCGCGCGCTCATTGGCAAGGCAGAAGGCGACATTGTGTCGTTTCAGGCACCCAGCGGCGAAAAGACTTTCGAGGTACTTGAGGTCAAGTACATCTGACCCAGCCTAACGATTTGGGATGATGATTTTTTTCTTGTCGGGGTTCTGCCGATAAAGCAAGGCCATATTGCCGACGCGCTGAATAAGCGCCGCAGAACTAACTGCACAGAGTTCCTCGATGATTGCAGCACGTGTCTTTCTGTCTCCGACCCGAACGCTGATTTTGATTAGTTCGTGGTGCGAAAGGGTCGTCTCGAACTCGGCCAGTACGGTCGCGGACAAGCCTGATTCGGCAACCATGATCAGTGGTCTGAGATCGTGGCCGAGGCCGCGCAGGTGTTTCTTTTGTGCTTCACTTAATGCCATGGGCGCGGAGTGTAGCAGCGCGCTCCGCCAAATGTCGTGCGAGCAACAACTACATGAACCGGGAACGACGCATTGAGTAAACCCAGAAGCAGTGGACTGACCTGGAAGCAGCGTCAGGAAAAAGACCCGTATGTACAAAAGGCGCGGCGCGATGGCTGGCGATCACGGGCTGTCTTCAAGCTCGAGGAGATCGATCGATTAGAGCGGTTGCTCAAGCCGGAAATGCTATGCGTGGATGTTGGCGCAGCTCCGGGAAGCTGGAGCCAGTACGTCACGGGGAAACTCAAAGGCAAGGTGCGCATTATTGCGGTGGACTTGTTGCCGATGGACTCATTGCCGTCGGTTGAGTTTATTCAGGGAGATTTTAGTGACGACGACGTACTGGCCGTCATGCACGATGCCATAGGCGATTCGAGAGTTGACCTTGTAATGAGCGATATAGCACCCAATATCAGCGGCAATCGCTCGATCGATCAGCCGCGGTCCATGTATTTGGCTGAACTTACCCTGGACTTATGTCAGCAGGTGTTGGCACAGGGCGGCAATTTTGTTTGTAAGCTGTTCCAGGGTGAGGGGATTGACGAATACATCGCCACAACGCGGAGACTGTTTAAGCGTGTCAAAGTCTTTAAACCAAAGGCTTCCAGAGCCGGCAGCCGTGAGGTTTACTTGGTAGCGAGAAACTATCAATTGTAGTAGTGTCTAAATGTTAGGACCTGTCTAAATAGACAGTGTTCTGGCGTTTCCCACAGCGGATTCTCAATGTGAATGATCTGACCAAAAATATTCTAGTCTTTGTCGTAATTATTGTCGTGCTGCTGTCTGTTGTGCAGGGCTTGTCAGGTGTTAGTGGCGGCCAACCACAGTCGAAAGATTATTCCGAATTCCTCAACCAGGTGCGCTCCGGACAGGTGGCGATGGTTGAAATCGAAGGCGAGAGGGTTCGCTTTGGCAGTCGCGAGCCGCTGCCGTATTACACGATCAGCCCGGAGACCGACAACAACACGTTGATTGGCTTGCTCGACAGCAACAATGTCCAGTTCAGCGCTGCCGAGCCGAAGTCGCAAAGCCTGATCGGCCAGTTGCTGATCAGTTCATTTCCGATATTGCTGTTGATCGGTGTGTGGATCTACTTCATGCGCCAAATGCAGGGCGGCGGTGGCGGGCGCGGTGCCATGTCCTTCGGCAAGAGTAAGGCACGGCTACTTGGCGATGACCAGGTAGGTGTCACGTTCGCTGACGTTGCCGGTGTGGAAGAAGCCAAGGCCGAAGTCTCCGAGGTCGTCGAATTCCTGAAAGACCCGAGCAAATTTCAACGCCTCGGTGGCAAGATTCCCAAGGGTGTATTGATGGTGGGTCCACCCGGAACCGGCAAGACATTGCTGGCCAAGGCGATTGCTGGCGAGGCCAAAGTTCCGTTCTTTACAATTTCAGGTTCTGATTTTGTCGAAATGTTCGTTGGTGTCGGTGCATCTCGAGTGCGCGACATGTTCGAGCAGGCGAAAAAACAGGCGCCTTGCATCATTTTCATCGACGAACTTGACGCTGTCGGACGACACCGCGGCGCCGGACTCGGCGGTGGCCACGATGAGCGTGAGCAGACGCTCAACCAGATGCTTGTCGAAATGGACGGTTTTGAGGGCAATGAAGGCATCATTGTCCTCGCGGCTACCAACCGTCCTGACGTTCTTGATCCGGCCTTGTTGCGGCCAGGTCGATTCGATCGCCAGGTTGTAGTGCCATTGCCCGACGTCCGCGGTCGTGAGTTGATTCTCAAAGTTCACATGCGCAAGGTTCCGCTCGATGACGACGTCAAACCAAACATGATTGCGCGTGGTACACCCGGATTTTCCGGCGCGGATCTGGCTAATCTCGTTAATGAAGCGGCGTTGTTTGCAGCGCGTGCCAACAAGCGTGTTGTCAGCATGGATCAGTTCGAGAAGGCGAAGGACAAGATCATGATGGGCACCGAAAGGCGCTCGATGGTCATGAGCGAGCAGGAAAAGCTCAATACGGCCTATCATGAAGCCGGCCACGCCATTATCGGCTACCTCATGCCCGAACACGACCCTGTCTACAAGGTGACAATAATTCCGCGTGGCCGTGCGTTGGGCGTCACGATGTATCTGCCCGAGGAAGACCGCTACAGCATGTCGAAACAGCGGCTCGAGAGCGCCATATCCAGCCTGTTTGGTGGACGTATAGCCGAAGAAATGATTCTTGGTTCTTCCGGAGTGACGACAGGCGCATCCAACGATATCGAGCGCGCAACTGAACTCGCGCGAAATATGGTGACCAAATGGGGCCTTTCAGAGCGACTCGGGCCACTCACCTACAGCGAGGACGACGGCGAGGTTTTCCTGGGCCGTTCAGTGACGCAACACAAACTCGTGTCCGACGAAACCGCGCACGCGATCGACGAAGAGGTGCGCAGCATCATTGATGCAAACTACAAGAATGCCGAGAAGCTCCTCAAAGAGCATGTCGACCAGTTGCACGCAATGGCAAAAGCTCTCGTAAAGTACGAGACGATAGACCAGTCGCAGATCAAGGACATCATGGAGGGTCGCGAACCGCAGCCGCCAGAGGACTGGGACGATTCGTCCGACTCAAGCCCGGATCCGGATTCGTCGAAGCCTGAGACCGAGACGAAGGGTTCGATCGGCGGGCCTGCGAGCGAACACTAGATAGTCGACCCACAGCGGTCATCGCGATCACCTGATGTTACGCATAGGATCCATCGAACTGGATTGCCCTTCGGTCATGGGCATTCTGAACATTACCCCCGACTCGTTTTCTGACGGCGGACGCTTTACGGCTCCGGCTGTCGCATTGGTTCATGCGCGGCAAATGGCTGCGGACGGCGCCGCGATTATCGATATCGGCGGAGAATCGACACGGCCGGGGGCTGAATCGGTAACCGAGCAGGAAGAGATCGACCGGGTAGTGCCCGTCATCGAGGCATTGCATAGCGCTGTAGATGTGCCGATTTCGGTCGACACCAGCAAACCCGGCGTCATGCGTGCTGCGGTAGCGGCCGGTGCTGTCATGATCAATGACGTCCGCGCGTTGCAGGCTGAAGGCGCGCTGGACGCGGCTGCACAGTTGCAACAAGCGGTTTGCCTGATGCACATGCAGGGCCAACCCGCGACAATGCAGGAGGCGCCGCAGTATGACGACGTTGTGGCGGAGGTCACACAGTTCCTGAGCCTTCGCGTGGCAGAATGTCTTCAGGCGGGTTTGGGTAAGGACCTGATCGTCGTCGATCCGGGGTTTGGCTTTGGAAAAACGCCGGCGGACAATATCGAGCTACTCGCGAATCTGCGACAATTGCTCGACATTGGCTCGCCACTCATGATCGGGGTCTCCAGGAAGTCGACGCTGGGTGCGATCACTGGTCGCGAAGTCAGCGGGTTATTGCCAGCGAGTATCGCGGCGGCCGTAATAGCCGTCGAACGGGGTGCTCACATAGTGCGCGCCCATGACGTCGCCGAAACCGTCGACGCGTTGCGGGTCGCACGAGCCCTTATTGAATCGGACAACAGAGAATGAGCAAACAGCATTTTGGAACAGATGGCGTACGCGGCACGGTTGGCAAGGAGCCGATGACAGCCGACTTCGCCATGCGTCTTGCCAGTGCAGCCGCACGGGTACTCGTGCCTGCAGGCGGCACTGTCGTCATTGGCAAGGACACACGTCTTTCAGGCTACATGTTCGAGTCGGCTCTCGAAGCCGGCTTTGTCGCGGCCGGGGCGGATGTTTTGTTGATCGGTCCGCTGCCGACGCCCGGGATCGCCCATCTCACGCAGCAGTTCGATGCGGATTTGGGGGTCATGATTTCAGCTTCACACAATCCCTACGACGATAATGGCATCAAATTTTTTGATGGCTCGGGTTCGAAACTCAGTGACGATGTCGAGCGGCAGATCGAGGTGCAACTGGAACAGCCGGCCATCACGCTCGAGTCGAGCAAATTGGGTAAGGCCAAGAGAATCGATACGGCACGGACTCGCTATCAGGAGTTTTGTGCGTCAACGCTACCGGACGACCTGAACCTCGATGGTGTGAAAATAGTGTTCGACGGTGCAAATGGCGCCGGCTACAAAGTTGGGCCGAGAACGCTGTCCAATATTGGTGCCGAAGTGATTCCCATTGGGTGTTCGCCAAACGGACGCAACATCAATGACGGTTGCGGTTCGATGTGTCCTGAATTGCTCCAGCTAACGGTGCCGGCGGTCAAGGCGGACGTTGGCCTTGCTCTCGACGGCGACGGTGATCGAGTCGTGATGGTGGATGAAGGTGGCGATTTGGTTGACGGTGACCAGTTGTTGTATATCCTCGCGACTGCCCGGCACCGCGACGGGCAGCTCAAAGGGCCGGTAGTCGGCACGGTGATGAGCAATCTCGGCCTCGAGCACGCGTTTGTTGCCGCCAAGATCGATTTCCGCCGAGCCAGCGTTGGCGATCGCTATGTTCTTGAAACGCTCAGGAAGACGGGTGGAATTATTGGGGGGGAAACGTCCGGCCATATGATCATGCTCGATCAGACGACGACGGGCGATGGCCTCGTCTGCGCGTTGCAGGTGTTAGCGATCATGAAACAGACGGGCAAACCGCTGTCAGAACTCGCGGCCGGAATGTCCAAGTATCCGCAGACAATGCTCAATGTCCGAACTGAAAAACGTCTCGACCCGAGTGCCTCACCTGCTATTCAGGATGCGGTTGTTGCTGCCGAGAAGGAACTTGCCGATACCGGCCGTGTGGTGCTGCGGGCATCGGGGACCGAGCCTGTCATTCGGGTGATGGTCGAAGGCGAGGATGAGGCCCAGGTCGTAGCGCTGGCGAAGCGGCTCGCCGAAGTGGTGGCCGCCGCCGCAGCCTGAACGATTTTCGGCCTGCCTGGTCTCTTTTCCGCGTTGATTTGCCGGGTTAGCCTCGGTATCCTTGCGCGCCTTTTAAACTTGGGATTACACAGCCATGCGCGACTATCTGGTGGCCGGCAATTGGAAGATGAACGGTGATTCAGCCAGCAACGCTGAACTCGTCACAGGTATCGTCAATGGCGTGCCTCAGGCGAGCAGCGTTAAGGTGCTGATTTGTCCGCCTTTTCCATACCTTGCAGCGGTCGCAACCCAGACTGCCGGGAGTAATGTCTCGGTCGGTGCGCAAAACGTGTCGGAGTATGAATCGGGAGCATTCACAGGTGAGGTTGCGCCGGCAATGCTGCGGGATATCGGCTGCGAGTACGTGATCGTCGGGCATTCCGAGCGACGCGCAAAATACGGAGAGAGCAGCTTTGCAGTTGCCGCGAAGTTCAAAGCAGCTCTCGACGCCGGCCTGAAGCCGATATTGTGTGTGGGTGAAACATTGGAGCAGCGCGAAAGTGGCTCCACAGAGTCGGTCGTCGAAGTGCAACTCGGGGCCGTAATCGACAAAGTCGGCATAGCAGGATTCGATTCTGCTGTTGTCGCGTATGAGCCGGTCTGGGCAATTGGCACTGGCATGACGGCGAGCCCGGAACAGGCGCAGGACGTGCATCGCCATATCCGGGGCGTGATGGCCGGACACGACGCCGGAATTGCTAAGTCGACACAAATTCTGTACGGCGGCAGCATGAAAGGTGAAAATGCGGCAGGATTGCTCTCCATGCTGGACATTGATGGTGGGTTGATTGGTGGCGCCTCGCTAAAGGCGCCAGATTTTCTGGCGATCGCAAATGCGGCCGCTCAAGGTTGAGAGATAGATGGAAAACATTCAAAAAATTGCATTAATCATTCATACACTGATTGCGCTTGGCATCATCGCGCTTGTGCTGCTGCAACGCGGTAAAGGTGCAGACGCTGGTGCGGCGTTCGGTGCTGGTGCATCGGGCACGGTATTCGGCGCTCGCGGTTCAGGTAGTTTTTTCTCACGTGCGACCGCGGTGCTCGCGACCGCATTTTTCGCCAGCAGCCTGACATTGGCCTACCTGAGCAGCCAACGGCCTACCGGGCCGGATAGCCTGCTGGAGGATGCGCCAGTGGTGGAGGAGGCCGTGCTCGAGGAAGAGCCCGCCGTAAGCGAGGAGATGCCGGTTTCGGACATGCCCTCACTCGAGTCTTCGGAAGACGCCGGGCAGGTGCCTGCGGATGATGGCGAAATGCCGGCGCTCGAGGACGACGCAGCGGCCGGGGAAGAGAGCCAGTAATCCTGGCAGCGAAGCCCAAATCACGATGACTGCTCTGGTGGTGGAATTGGTAGACACGCTGTCTTGAGGGGGCAGTGGCGCAAGCCGTGCGAGTTCGAGTCTCGCCCAGAGCACCAATCATGTCGTTCTTGTATAGAGTAAGTTGCACAAGGGTGTGTTCAGAGCGCGTCACACTGATACAATGGCGCGCAAATTCAGGGGCCCCAGCGCACCAGACCTCACTCAATAATGTTACAAGAATATTTCCCCATTTTGGTCTTCCTCGGCGTTGCCGCGGGCATAGGACTTTTGCTACTCGGCATCGGCTTTCTGATCGGCAGCGGCGGCAAAGACGCCGAGAAGCTGTCGCCGTATGAGTGCGGATTCGAAGCGTTCGAGGATTCCCGCACCAAATTCGACGTCCGATACTACCTCGTCGCGATTTTGTTCATCATTTTTGATCTCGAAATTGCGTTCCTGTTTCCGTGGGCCGTATCACTCGATACGGTTGGTCATTTCGGCCTGATTTCGATGGGCATATTTCTCGCCATTCTTGTCGTTGGCTTCATTTACGAATGGAAGAAAGGGGCGCTGGAATGGGACTAGCCAGTTCAGCCGAGGTCGCGGAGCCAGGGTCAAACGACGGCAGCGAAGAGGCGGGCGAAAGCCTGCAGAAGAAGGGCTTCGTCGTCACCAGTGTCGATGCGGTTATGAACTGGGCGAGAACCGGTTCACTCTGGCCGATGACCTTCGGGTTGGCCTGCTGCGCCGTCGAAATGATGCAGGCGGGCGCGTCGCGTTACGATCTGGATCGCTTCGGCATCATCTTCCGGCCGAGCCCCCGGCAATCGGATTGCATGATCGTTGCAGGGACGCTCACCAACAAAATGGCGCCGGCCCTCAGAAAAGTCTATGACCAGATGCCTGAGCCTCGCTGGGTGGTATCGATGGGCTCTTGCGCCAATGGCGGTGGTTATTACCATTATTCCTATGCCGTCGTGCGTGGTTGTGACCGCATTGTTCCCGTCGATGTCTACGTACCAGGCTGTCCGCCTACGGCGGAAGCCCTGATCTACGGGCTCATGCAGCTACAAAACAAGATTCGCCGCACGAGTACGATAGCCAGATAGATAATAAGAAATGACTGATCGTTACGAGACATTGGCAGCTCGGATGGACGAGCGCTTCGGTGAGCAGATCACACGCATTGCGTCGACCTGTGGCGAACTGACGTTTGAGGTCGCCAAAGACGATCTGCACGATGTAGCGACTGCATTGCGTAACGAAGGCGAGTTCGGCTTCGAGATGCTCATCGACGTGTGTGGCGTCGACTACCTGACATATGGCAGTGACGAGTGGAACACGTCGAGTGCAACAGGCACGGGCTTCAGTCGCGGTGTCGAGCGTGAGCCCGTCATCCTCGATGAGGCCGACGAGTTTGACACAAGACGCTTCGCCGTCGTTTTCCACCTGCTGTCTGTGCGTCATAACTTGCGCTTGCGCCTGCGTGCTTTTACCGGGAAAGACAATCCGCCGGTTATGAGGTCAGTCGTCGACATATGGAACGGCGCCAACTGGTTTGAGCGCGAAGTTTTCGATCTGTTTGGCATCCTGTTTGTCGGCCATCCCGATTTACGTCGAATTCTCACGGACTACGGTTTCATCGGGCATCCTTTCCGTAAGGACTTTCCACTGATCGGCAATGTCGAGGTCAGCTACGATGCGGAGAAGGGGCGGGTGGCGTATCAGCCAGTCAGCATCGAGCCGCGCACACTCGTGCCACGAGTCATTCGCGATGACAATCGTTACTCAGCCGACCTGAAGGACAACGCCGATGGCTGAGATTCAAAGTTACACCATGAATTTCGGCCCGCAGCATCCGGCGGCGCACGGCGTATTGCGACTTGTGCTGGAAATGGAAGGCGAGGTTATCCACAGGGCGGACCCACACGTAGGTCTGCTGCACCGCGGCACAGAAAAACTGGCTGAATCAAAACCGTTCAACCAGACAATCGGTTACATGGATCGTCTCGATTACGTATCGATGATGTGTAACGAGCATGGCTATGTATTGGCAATCGAGAAAATGCTCGATGTCGAAGTACCCATTCGAGCGCAGTACATTCGCGTCATGTTTGATGAGATAACCAGGATTCTTAATCACCTGTTGTGGTTGGGCGGGCACGGCCTCGACATCGGCGCAATGACGATGTTCCTGTATTGCTTCCGTGAACGCGAGGACCTGATGGATTGCTACGAGGCAGTCTCCGGCACGCGTATGCATGCTACTTATTACCGGCCCGGCGGGGTCTATCGTGATCTGCCGGAGAGTATGCCGAAGTACCAGGAGTCGAAGTTTCGCAGCAAGAAGGAAATCGACCGTCTCAACTCGATTCGGGACGGCTCGCTACTCGATTTCATCGAGGCATTTACTAACAAGTTCCCGGGTTGCGTCGATGAATACGAGACGCTGCTGACGGACAATCGAATCTGGAAACAGCGCACGGTGAATATTGCTGTCGTATCTCCGGAGCGCGCGATGCAACTGGGTTTTACGGGCCCGATGCTGCGTGGCTCAGGGGTTGAGTGGGACCTGCGTAAGAAACAGCCGTACGAAGTTTATGACCGGCTCGACTTTGATATCCCGGTAGGTGTCAACGGCGACTGCTATGACCGCTACCTGGTGCGCATCGAGGAAATGCGCCAGTCGAACCAGATCATCAAGCAGTGCGTTAAATGGTTGCGGGCCAATGCGGGTCCAGTGATGGTAGACGACCACAAAGTCGTCGCGCCGACTCGCGTCGAGATGAAAGATGACATGGAGTCGCTGATTCATCACTTCAAGTTGTTCACTGAAGGCTATTGTGTGCCTGAAGGCGAGGCTTACGCGGCAATTGAGCACCCCAAAGGAGAGTTCGGTGTCTACCTGATATCCGATGGAGCGAACAAGCCGTACCGTGTCAAAATTCGTGCGCCAGGATTTGCGCACATATCCGCAATGTCGGAGATGGTGGAGGGCCACATGCTGGCTGATGTTGTGGCCGTGATCGGTACGCAAGACATCGTTTTTGGGGAGGTGGATCGATGAATGGACCGGACCTCCCAATCGATCTTCTTTCCGCTCACGTCAAAGAAGAAATCGAGTACTGGAAGGCGCGCTTTCCCCAGGGCAGGCAGCGTTCTGCCGTGATCAGCGCCTTACACGCCGTGCAGCACGAGAATGAGGGGTACCTGACCGCGGAATTGATGAACGCAGTTGCCGACTATCTCGACTTGCCGGCGATACAGGTCTACGAGGTTGCAACTTTTTATTCGATGTTCCAGACACAGCCGGTCGGTCGTCACAATGTTGCGATCTGCACGAACGTATCTTGCATGTTGCGTGGCGCCGACGACATCGTTTCGCACGTCGAGAACAAATTGGGGATCAAGCTCGGCGAAAGTTCTGAAGACGGACGAATTTATCTCAAGCGCGAAGAGGAGTGCCTGGCGGCCTGTTGTGGCGCCCCGATGATGATGGTCGACCACAAGTATCACGAGAACCTGACCAGCGTGCAGGTTGACGAAATTCTGGATGGGCTCGACTGATGGCCATTGAAGAGAATCTCACTTGCTTCAGCACTTTTGGTGAGGAGCGTTCATATTCGCTCGAGACTTACGAGAAAAAGCAGGGCTACGAGGCATGGCGCCGAATTCTTGCGGGCGAGTTGACGCCCGCGCAGGTCGTAGACGAAGTCAAGGCATCCGGCCTACGGGGCCGTGGTGGTGCCGGCTTCCCCACCGGACTGAAGTGGAGTTTTATGCCGCGCGATGCCGACGTGCAGAAATACCTCGTTTGTAATTCTGATGAAAGCGAGCCCGGAACCTGTCATGACCGGGAAGTGCTGCGTAACAACCCACACAGTTTGGTCGAGGGTATGGCGATTGCGGCGTACGCGATGGGTGCAACGGTTGCCTACAACTACATCCGCGGCGAATTCATTGACGAGCCAGTGCCGCGTTTTGAGGCCGCAGTCAAAGAGGCCTACGACGCTGGATTGTTGGGTAAGAATATTCAGGGCACCGGTATCGACGTCGATTTGTACACTTTTGTCGGCGCAGGCGCATACATCTGCGGTGAAGAGACGGCGCTGCTCGAGTCGCTCGAGGGCAAGCAGGGCAAACCGCGGTTCAAGCCGCCGTTCCCTGCGAATTATGGTTTGTACGGCAAGCCGACAACGATCAACAACACACAAAGTCTTGCCAGCGTACCGGCAATTATCCGTAACGGCGCAGGCTGGTTCGCCGCGCTTGGACCGGAAAGCTCAGGCGGCACCGCCCAGTTCTCGGTCTCCGGCCATGTCGAGAATCCTGGTAATCACGAACTGCCCATGGGCATACCATTCGCCGACTTGCTGGAAATCTGCGGGGGCGTCTGGAAGGGGCGCAAGCTAAAGGCTGTGATTCCTGGCGGGTCTTCGTGCCGTGTGATGCCCGCCGAGATCATTATGGACTGCACGATGGACTATAACTCGTTGCAGCAGGCCGGCTCGTCTTTCGGCACAGGGGCGGTCATGGTCATGGATGAGACGACCTGCATGGTTACAGTGTTGCGGCGAATTTCGCGTTTTTACATGGCCGAGTCCTGCGGTCAGTGCACGCCATGCCGGGAA
>Ga0255049_10001063_pt1 | contig 15673 bp, 15 predicted proteins | sample JV7_2_3_MG_FD_183615 | JGI IMG/M metagenome (GOLD analysis project Ga0255049, IMG submission 183615) | Seawater microbial communities from Jervis Inlet, British Columbia, Canada - JV7_2_3 | ecosystem: Environmental > Aquatic > Marine > Inlet | place: Canada: British Columbia | collected 2016-10-06
CGAATAAAAGAAGTCCATTACCAAACCCTCATTTGACAAAATGCCTGAGTCTTCCTCAGAATTACGTCAAGAATAGTCGCCGATCACATCCATGAATGTGACGCAGCGCACGTTCGAGTGCTCTGTCTGCTTTGGATTGAGGATGTTAGACGCAGCTCACATATGCGCCGCGTCGCGCAGGCGTTATTGGCCCGCACGTATCTCGTAGTAACTTAGCTCGCGCAGAAAGACCTCCTTGTCGACCGGTTTGGCGCGATCGTCAAGTGTGTCCGAGAGGCTGATGTCGTCACCGAGTTCCGATGACTTCCACGGGATGATTACGAGTGACTTGGGCGCCTCCTCGTTACCGAGGATCGACATGCCGGACATGGTCTTCGGTTTGTCGATACCGTCGCCCTTGGTCTCCGCGGGCTGCTCTTCCGCAGCAACTTCGGCCTCGTCAGCCGGCTCCTCCGCAATAGCCGTCCAACAGATGAAAAGCAGGGCTGTGCTGATTGATATGAATTTCAACATCATTGTTCTCCTTGCCCGGCCCGGTATTCCAAATCCTTGATCCACATCGAAACTTCATCATCGCCCGGAACTGTCGCCATGTACGCTGCATAATTTTCAAGCGCACAATCGAGATCAGCGAGATAAAGATCACACAGAATTGCCAGGTTGCGCCTCGCGTAGTGGTAACCGGGGTAGACGGCGAGCGCGGCCTCATAACTTCGGCGCGCTTCGGCAAAGCGCCCCGACTTGCGATACACGATGCCAAGTTCATTGTGTGCGATTGGATGGCTCTGGTTCGCCTCCAGCGCGAGCAGCAGGCTTTTTTCAGCTGCGTCGAGATCACCAGCGACATGATAGGCAATACCCAGGTCGACACGCGGCGCGGCAAGCTCAGGTGCTGCTTCGACGACCAATTGTAGTATCTGAATTCCGCGTTCGAGGTCGCCCTGTTCGATGTGTCGAAGAGCTTCGTCGTAGTTGACGCGAACCTCGCTGCTGATGCGCGCCTCTTCGGTAATGGTGAAACCGACCTGCTCCTGAATCGCGACGCGAGCCTGCGACGACCGCGGCGACTGCGTCGTCGCACAGGCTGAGACCAGCAGCACTACGGCCAGCGGCCATAGCTGGCGGAGTATCAGGGTGCGATCATAGACAGTTCCAGGAGTATTCATAACGCTTGCGCTGTCGCCTCCGGTGAGCCCGACTCGACCGTCGAGTCCGAATTGCCGTCGTCAATACCGATTTTCGGGGCAATCGGCATTCGGTATGCGAATGTGTCTATGGATTTCAGGAACCCGCCGCTGATTTCATTCTTGGCGTAACGTCCTGGCATCAGGACCGCCAGTTGGTCGAGACTCTTTTGTACCCACGAGTTGTATATTCCGCCAGCAAGCAATTCGAAGTTTTGTTCGTGTACATCAATCGCGCGCTCCTCGAACGGATACGCCTCTTCTTCGATGACAAACTCATAGTCAATTTTCTCGGCCTCGCTAAGGCCGGTCGGACGCTCCGAGTCCATCAGGGCGGCACTGAATTCCATGTATATCTCAGCGATGTAATAAGTCGCTGCTGCGGTAACCTCTGCCACTTCATATCCGACAAGATTTTCGAAGACACTCATCGCCTCATCCATGCGTGCTTGCTTTTCAGCGAGACTCTCTTCGAATGGCTGCACCAGGTCCAGCTCGGCAAAGCGCTCATAGCTTAAACCCGCCAGCACCAGCGCGGCCTTGGCCGCAAGATACTTACTGCGATCACTTCGCTCGGCGCCAGCCTCGCGATCGACCACGACAATGTCCCTCAACTGCGCGTAGTACCGCGTGTGGTCGCTCTCTGCTTTGAATATCTCTGCAAGCCGGGTGCGGGTTTCCATCGCAATGTCGAGCGGTCGTGGATATTCGGTAACGTAGCGCTCATAGACTCTAATCGCCTCGTCGAACGCGCTGATCTCGTCGTACATTTCGGCGGCCGTTAGCAATGCCTCACGAGTCAATTCCGGATCGCTTGCCTCGGCCGCGATCCTTTCATGCTCGGCCGCGGAGCGTTTGATCTGTCCATCCTCGCGGTAAATATGGGCCAACTGCTTGGTCGCCTCCGGCTGCAATTCATGTTGCGGGTGACTCACCCTGAATTCTTCGAGTACGTTTGCCGCAAACGACCAGTCCTCGAGTCTGATCAGCGCTGCTGCCGCATCGTATTCAGCGGCTGTACGAATGCTCGACGCGGGAGCAACCTCCTTGATGCGCAGGAAGTGCGTGGCGGCGGCCTGGTAATCCTCAAGCAGATTCGCCTGCTCGCCCTGCTTGTAAATTGCGGCGGCCAAACCGTCAACTACCGCCGGGCGTTCTTCGTTGTCTTCGGCTGTCAGCGTAAGAAGATTCATGTAGGCGCGCTCCGCGTTCGCGTACTCGGCGAGATCAATCGACGAATGTGCGATTACGGCCCAGGCTGAGCGCAGCAGAGCTGTTTCGCTGCCAGGGTATTGCTCGATAAGTTTCTGTGCGGACACGATTGCAGTGTCAAATTCCTGCAACTCATATAGATCGTCCGCGGCCGCGCCCAGCACCACAGGAGCCTGCTCATGTTCCTGGAACGCTTCGACGAAGCGGAGCGAGCTGGCAACCGTTGCCTGTTTTACATCCAGACGTCGTGCGCCGGTAGCCACTTCGAGGTTCTGGCGATGTGCATAAATAGCTGCGTAGCCCGCTGCTGACGATTGTTCGTGGGGCGTATAGTCGTACGCGGTTCGCTCGTATTCTGTCGCCGCCTCGCCGAACTCTTCGTTCTCCAGGAGCAAATCGGCCAGCCGGTAATTTGCCTGCGGCGCCGCTTCGTCTTGTGGGAAGGAGTGCAGATACTGCCGGTACCAGTGTTGCGCCTCGGCGAAACTCTGCGGCCTGTCGTCCGCGCGATCTTCGTTTTGATACAGCGCATGATAATGACTCGCGAGGTCGGTGAGATTGGTCTTCAGAAAGACCACAACCTCCGGCGAGCTCTCGATGTCAAAGTAATTCCAGTATTCGGCATCCAGTGCGTAGTCCGTTGCAAACTGTTTTTTCGCTTCGACAACAAGTAGCGGGAACCCGGCTTCACCGTAGATCTCGACGACACGCATGCTGAAGTGGGGTGAAACCTTGTGGTATGGATTAAGTTCGATGAACGACCGTAAAACTGACGTTGCGTCATCGTAGCGAAGTTTGCCGAAGTAGAATTCGCCCAGGTTGCCGTAAATTTTATCGGCGAATCTACGGTGGCCGTAAGTGGAAAAGTATTCGTCAACTACTTCCGGCCCACCGAGATTGGAGAAGCTCAGGCTGATAACGCGGAACGTATCGACTACACGATGTTCGTCATTTTCACCGTAATCTGTCTCAAAGTCGTAACCAGTGGACAAGCGGTAGTCGAGCATGCCCATGTAGTTGTGCAGCGCTTCTTCGTAAAGCTCCTGCTTGTATAGCGCCCACCCCAGCTTGTACAGGGCCAGCTCGTAGTAGGACGATGTTGTACCCATGTCGACAATCTCACGATAGGCATCTTCAGCGTCGAGGAATTTCTTGCGAACAAAGAAGTACTCACCGCGCCGAAAGAAAACCTCGTCGACGTATTTTGAGTACGGGTACTCGGCGACGAGCCGGTCCATAACATCCATTGCCTCGTCGGGCTGGCCGATTTCGTCATACGCGCGCGACATTTGATACAGCACCTTGTCGTTGCGCTCGTAGTTCGGATACTGCTCAAGGATCATGTGGTAAGTCTTGATTGCTTCGCGAGGTCCGGTGGGCACCGGGGTGTTATCCGCACCTGGCAACCCCGCATCGAACTCTGCTGTCCCTGCGACGAGTTCCTCCCGCTGCGTTGCGCGCCGCTCGAATTCCTCCTCGGTCTCGGTCGACTCGACAGAATCAGACACCGGTTTCGCTGCGGTTGCTGTCGCAAGGGGTGCCGATGCTTCCGGCGCCGCCATTTCGACAAGCTCGCCGCTACCCAGGACGCCATACGCCTGTTCAATCTGCAAATCGGCGAGACGTCGCATGGCTTCCGGTGTACGCGCACTTGCTTTCGTTTCTTCAAGATAGCGGCGATAACTTTGCGCTGCCCGCTCCAGGCCGTCATCAAGATAAACCTCTTCTACATCCGCGTGCACGGTCTCCAGTTGAGCGAGCGTGCCCTGCTCGCTTATCGTCGTCGCGCACCCGGCCAGACCAAGCGTCGCTGCGTAGAAAATCAGCTCACGCTTTTGCATTACTTCTCTCCTATCCTGGCCTGCTGCTGCGTCGCGCGGTCGTAACTGTCGGCCAGCGCGAATCGGGCCTTGTCGGTATAGTTTTCGAGAGTGCTGCGGCGCGCGCTCAATTCTTCGATTGCGGTAATCTCAAGCAGGTACCCCTGTCGAGCCATAAGCAGATCGATCTTCTGCACGGAATTTTGCGCCTGCGCGCGCAGCCGGCTGATTGGCTTCTCATAACCGACGAAACTGTGGGTTGCAGCCTGTCGGGACCGCACATATTGCTCGTACTTTTCTTCCAGCGTAGCCATGGCCGTGTCGAGCGTGCGCAGATTCTGATCGAACGTTGTCAGTCGTTCGTGGTACTCCGTCTCAAGCCGCCAGGTCAATACGCCCCTGAGGCGCGCAGCGCGCTGCAACGAGCTGACCGCGAAGGGCGAGTCAGAATTCTTTAACTGTGCCTCGATTTTTTCGATGTTCCGCAACATCATTTGCTCTTCAGGCGTAGCAAGAAATTCCGGGCGCGGCATTGTCAATAATTGATCACGGCGTTGCACGAGCATCTTGTGCTGCTCAATGCGCAGCCGCATTCGTGAGTCGAGCTCGCGGAAATCTGAATCGATGTCCGGCAGCAAGGGCTCGTAGTGCGTGCGGCGAATCCCGACCATATCGTCGAATGAGTCGAAGCTGGCCTGCCATGCGATCAACTTGTGGCGCAGGTCGGCAAGATCGAGATAATTTTGCAGCCCGGTCTGGAAATCGTGCGAAGCAAGCAGTTCCATCAGGTAGTAAGTCTCGGGAGTTTCGGGCAGCGAACGCAACCGAATCACCCAGTCCTTGTCCTTGCGTATCTCCTCGCGGATCAGGGCCTGCAGGAACTTTCCTTCGCGGATGCTTTCAATCGACTCGTTGAGCTTGCCGACCTCGAGGCGGAACGAGTCCAGCGCATGACCGTAGGAAATCGCGGCACGCCCATGTACATTCAATTTGCCGTAGGCATAGGGTAAACCGAGGATGGCCTCCTGTGCCGCCCTGTCCGTGACTTCACGTTCAGAGAGAATTTTCCACGGCACGACGGCCCGGTCGGCCTTTTCAAGCGACATATTTGCCCAACCGGAGCTCAAAAGAGCCTGATTGGAGAACGGTCCGTCGAGGCGTACCCGATTGAGAAACGGGATCGACTTTGCATACTCCGCATCCTCGAGCAATATCGTCCCGAGCACGAGATTCGATTTGTCCCTTATCGCCAGCGCCGCCGGATCGCTGCTCGCAAACTGCCCGGCCCGCTCCAGTTGCTCGAGCGCCGCTTGTCGTTGTCCGTTCTGCAAATAGGCAATACCGAGATTGTAGGCAGCAAAAGCGCCGAAGGCTGACGAGCCCTCGAGCTTCTGCAAAACGTCGATGGCGTCCGCCGGACGCGCCTGCGCCAGATAAATATTCGCCCGCAGGAATTCGACATTGTCTCGAATCGACTCAGGCACCTTGCCGTCGATCCTTTGCAAGGCAAGCATCGCCTCGTCCATCTGGCCTTTCTGAAAATGAATGCTGGCCAGTCGGTATGCGGCATCATTGCGTACTACTTCGTCAACGGCGCCTTCGAGAACCGCTTTGATGGCACGGCCAGCGCGATGGTGCATGCGGTAACGCAACTCGAAATCACCGAGCGAAAATTCAGCGTCGTCTATGTAGGAATATAATGAGTCGAGCTCAGGCTCGTCGACGCCATTGTGTTGTTTGAGTTCAGTGTCGAGACGTTCCAGCGCCGCAAAATATTGTCCTTGATGCGCGTAGAAAAGCGCCTCGCCAAAGTATAGATCCTTTAGCTCCTCGCTTTGGGTAGGGCTCGTTGCCAGACTGAAAATCAGCAGGAGCCCGATCACGGAAAACGGTGCTCGAATCATGGCTTACCAATCTCCAACCTGGATTCCGTTCGCTCCCGAGCCGGCCAGCTTGATGCCGAGGGTTTTTGGCTTGACGCCCTTGTCAAATGAAAAGCTGTCAGACAGGTTGAAATCCTCGCCGTTATCGAGTTTGCCCAGCACGGTTACGCGAAGCTCGTGGCCTCCGGTTACGACATTGCCAGTAAAAATTCGCTGCACACCGCCTTTTTGCAGAGCCTCGAGTTCCTGGAAACTGTATATATGATGTGTGGCGAGCTGGCCGTCGATCTCAAGCTTTACCGCATCGAGCCGCAACTGCTTGTCTTGCGCGATCGATACGAATAGTGCCAGCTGCGTATTCGAAGGATAAAGCAGTCGCTCTTCGAGATTGCCAAGCTCCGATGCGATATTCAGAACATCGGATTTGATCTCCTGCACCTGTCCGTCCAGGCTGCGCATATCATCCCCGGACAATTCCTGCGCGCCCGCTGCTGTCAACGAGCCACAAAAAATCAACGCCACTGCGATGCTGCGATTTAGTCTCGACATCTCGAAAGTCCTTTTGGTTTTACATATTCCATTGCTGTTTGCCGGCAACACGCCACCTGACCGCACTAACGCAGGCAAACATGAGTGTTGAGGAAATGCCCACCTTAATCTGTGAACTGAGCCTCATATTGGTGCCATCCAAAATCCGGTCGCCGGTGAGCGATCAATGCTCAAAGTTGCGCCGAACACCAGTATGTGAGCTACATCACAGTTCCGATGCGTGCGCCATACCATAGTGTGTATGACTCATCATGCTTGAACAGATACGGACATCTCTGCAAGACGCGGGCATAGCAATCTATGCGACTTTTGCGTGGCCGGGCAACTATGTGTTGACGGAGAGTGCGGCGTTGTTGCCGCAGTTTGTGACAAATCTGAGTGCCCGAGGATCCGAAACCGTGTTCGTTTTTCTGGCTTCACTGTTTTACTGGTTCCTGGTGATAGTCGCCATCAAGTTGATTGTCGCTTTCGTCCGCGACGTGCTGCGCATAATAAGGTCCCACTTGCATAGCGCGGCATATTTCGTTTCAAGTGTGATGGCGGGCATAAAAACCACGATGGTATGCAAGTTTCGCGAATTCTTTCATTGGCGTAAACCGCAGACTGATGATCAGGCAATAACCATCCAGTTTGACGATCTCGAAATTGCCATACTGAAAGTGGCTCTTGCCAAGGGTTCCGGCTTCGCGCTTGCTGCGCCGGATATCGCCGAAAAGGTCAAGTTACGGCCGGCTCAGGCGCAGAAAATCCTCGACAAGCTACACAATTACAAAATGCTCGAACCGGCTATCGGTTCGACTGATGGTTTCGATAACTATCGCCTGACGAGTTCCGGTAGCTCATTTGTAACTATCATGCAGCGGCAACGGGCTGCTCCGAGAGTAATGTCGCGCAAGCAACCGGCCTGAGTTCCGCGTACCCCAAAACTGTCGCCGAGCACGTTATTTGGAGTAGTATCCCTGTGGAGCTGGAGAATAAGAAATGACCCTTGGTGACACTTTCGCAGTCCGACTGATCTCTGGCGCCAGCATTGCGCTATTCACGCTCGGTGTGTCGCCGGAGGCTTTGGCGCAGGGCGCCAAACAAAGTCGAGAGTGCACGGTAGAGGATGTAGCAATCTACGAGAATCGCGTCGTGATTCAGTGTGACGTCAAGGGTGGCAAATTGAGCCCGGCAAAGTATTACGCCGTTGCCGTGGCCTCTCCGCTTGCGCCCCTGGTACTGCAGCTCGGGCTGACGTCGTTAAAGCGCAAGGTAAAAGTCTACTTCAGTAGCGATGCGAGCCTGAATCCACCGGGCTGTTTGCCGGTCGATTGCAGAAAACTTCAGGGAATCGTTGCGATCAGTCGTTAATCCGATAAGTCCAATAGAATCAACGCGGACAAATTTTTGGGAGGGACAGTGCAATAAACTGCCGGGACGGGCGGTCTTCTAGTGCATGCGGCTCACACTCCTGTTCATAGCATTCGGCTTGTTCCCTGGCGGCAATATTGCGGCCGATGAGGCGCGCAAAGCCCCCGACTGGACGCTGCAATCCGCAAGCGGGGAGACGGTCACACTGAGTGAAGTCGCCGCTGCGCAACCGGTCATCGTGCTCTTCTGGGCCACCTGGTGTCCTTACTGCAAAGCGCTGATGCCGCATCTTCAGAGTATTCGCCTCGAGTACGGTGACGAGATCCGTGTCCTCGCCATCCACTTTCGCGACGACAAGGGCGATCCTGTCGCTTTCATCGAGAATGCTGGATACGATTTCACACTTCTGCCGGACGGCGATGAGATCGCCGAACTCAACGGAGTCTGGGGAACACCGGGTCTCATGATCATCGATCGCGACAGGACCGTTCGCTACAACCTGTATAAGCTGCCGCAACTCGATCTATCCGCTGCCGGAGAGTCTCCGGCTCATAGCAAGAGGGCAACGCACCTGGCGCCGTACTGGGCGGCCGAGCTGCGGAAGTCTCTGGACCTCGTGCTGAGCCAGAGGGCGGAGTGACAAACTAGTCTATTGTCGGCCGATATTCGGCGTCGAAGACAGCCTTCCAGGTTGCTTCTTCATCCATTGACACTTCGATGACCTGGCGGACGTGACCGTTGCCCAGATCGGTCAGCGTCGTTCGGTCGAGATAACTCTTGTCATCTTCGGCGTATACGCGACCCTGGAAACGAACCCGTCGCTCATCCGCCAAGGGCTGGTGAGTTTTCTCCTTTACGCCGCCGGGCATTGTTCCGTATTCAGTCACCCAAACCTGCTTCCAGGTGCGCTGGCCATCGACGTAAAACAGGCTAGTACCACGGCCGCCATCTATGCTTTGCCAGTGCTCCAGCACGGCGCATCCCTTCATCGTTTTCTCGATCGTGTTTCTTCCCACCAGGTTGTCGCCGACGTAAACATCCCAGTCACCAAGCCAGAAATCGAGCATTCCGTATTGCTCATTGTGTGCACAACTCTGCGGCTCGATCACCTGTGCATAGGTCGGCAACACGAACATGGTAAGGACCAAGGCTATGCGACGCATTACTGATACTCTGTTCTTCGTTGGCAGATTGGACAGCAATCGACCAGGGTAGTTTTGCTGCCACGCAAAACTCCCGCAGACAACAAACCGGTCGTCCCGGGAAATCTGTCCGTTCGGCGGGTTTGGTCGCCGATGGATCAGGTACAATGAAGTGCCTCGTGGTGGCTCAATGCACGGCCGCAGGCCTGAAGCCCGAGAGAGCGGGTTTAATGAAGAAACAAGAACGCCACAACCTGGAATACCTGGCGGCTTGGCTGTTGATCCTCGCGTTCTTTGCCTGGACCGTCAACCTGTTGCTCAATGTTCAGAGCGACTGGGCGCAGTCGAATGAAGTCACGCGTATCGATCAGGACGTCCATGCACTCGTCAATCCCTGGCGCAACCTTAATCGGCCCGGCAACGACGTACTGGAGAATTACGCGGTCGAAAGCCAGGCCGTTGCGCTCGAGCGCTACCTCGCCGAGTACGCCGCAGCCCGCGCCAGTCTCGAACCACACCGCACTGCAACGGTTCCGATGACAGATTTCTTCGCCGGCATGGACGAGGCCGCGGCCACGGCCGAGGCGCTTGCCAGTCGCGTGCTGCAATTAGCGGCCGACCGGGAAAACCTGCGCCGGTCGGGGGCCACGCCGAACTCGATTCGGCTCGTGGAGACCGAGGCTGCCACGACGATGGCACGCATGGACCAGACATTCCAGAACGGTCTGGACCTGATCGTCGGCATGGACGAGCGCCTCGATGGTCGCTTGCTGGCGCTGGTTGCCTCGCGGCGCGCCAGCATTGGCAGTCTGTACCTGATATTGCTGGTGGCCTTGCTGAGTTCGGTGGCGAGCCTCGTGTTGCTGCGCCGAACCGCAAAACAGGGTGCGGCGTTGCGCTCGGGCGCGGAGCGCATCAACGCCATCGTGAACAATGTGGTCGACGGTATCATTACGGTCGACGATGCCGGCACGGTCGAGTCTTTCAATCGTACGGCCGAAGAGATATTCGGCTACGACGCTGCCGGGATCGTTGGTCGGCCTTTCATCGAGCTCATCGACCCTGAGAGTAGCGCGCAAAATGACGAGACCGCCCTGGGGCACGGGGAATCGGAGCACCTGGCCCGGCGGCAGGACGGGTCGACATTCCCTATGGAACTCGCTGCGACGCGGGTCAGGGTCGATGGAAGGGCGCTGCTGGTCTATATCGTCCGCGATATCGCCGAGCGCAAGCAGGCCGAGGAGCGGCTGCAGCTGGCCGCCAAGGTCTTCGAAAGTACCACCGAAGGCATCATGATCACGGATTCAGATGGCGACATCCAGTCGACCAATCCGGCTTTTACGGCAATCACGGGCTATACCGCGGATGAAGTGATCGGCAGGAACCCGAGGATTCTCCAGTCCGGCGTACAATCGGCGGAATTCTACGAGTCGATGTGGCAGTCGATCACCGGGACCGGACACTGGCAGGGAGAGATCCAGAATCGCAGAAAGAACGGTGAAATCTACCCACAGTGGTTGAATATCAACGCCATCAAGAATGCGCGCGGGCAGATCACGAGCTATGTCGGCGTGACATTCGATATCAGCGAGCTCAAGGCCTCCGAGCGATTGAAAGATGAATTCATCGCGACCGTCAGTCACGAATTGAGGACCCCACTGACCTCCATACACGGCTCGCTGCGATTGCTCGAGGGCGGCGTCGCGGGCGAGCTGTCGGACGATGCCGCGAAGTTGATCAAAATCGCCCAGGACAACAGCCAGCGCCTGGTCCGGCTGATCGACGACATCCTGAGCATCGCCAAGATCGAGTCGGAGAGAATGCAATTTCACCTGCAGCCGGTGGTTATCGACGACCTGGTCGCTCGTGCAATCGAAGCGAACCACGATTTCGCCACGCAGTACGGCGTGAGCCTGCAAGCGGAATCAGGCGTGCCGGAGGCGAGAGTGCTGGCGGACAGGGATCGACTGATGCAGGTCCTGACCAACCTGTTGTCCAATGCGGTCAAGCATTCGCCAAGGGACGGCGTCGTCCGGGTCGGGGTTCGTCGGCATGACGAATTCTGGCGGGTTGACGTCGTCGACAACGGGCTCGGCGTTCCCGAGTCCTTTCGCGACAACGTATTCAGTAAATTCGCCCAGGCCGATGGCTCCGACCGGCGCAAGGGCGGTGGTACCGGGCTCGGGCTGAGTATTTGCAAGGCGATTATCGACCGTTTGGGCGGCCGCATCGGCTTCGATTCCGAAGCCGGCGTGCGCACCAGTTTTCATTTCGACCTGCCGGTCATGCAGCGGCAGGCCATAGCGGATGTGGTGAGCGCATGACCGATGCGACGCTGAGCAGAATACTCTATGTTGAGGACGACGCGGATATCCGCGAGGTCGTCAGAATGTCGCTGCAGACGCTCGGCAAATTCGAGGTCGCTGCTTGTGATTCCTGCGCCGCTGCGCTGGAGTTGGTCGACGAGTTCAATCCCGAATTGCTGCTACTGGACGTGATGATGCCGGATGTCGATGGCCCGACGACGCTGCGCAAGCTGCGTGAGCGGGCCAGCGCCGTGGGCGCACCGGCCATCTTTATCACGGCGAAAGTGCAGGCCGGCGATATGGCGCGCTACAGGAACATGGGCGTGCTGGATGTCATCGTCAAGCCGTTCGATCCCATGCTGCTGTCGAGCCGGGTGGAGCAAATCTGGCGGGGCAACCGGAGCAAGTCGAATGACGACGTCGGATGATGAGTTTTCGCGGGAGCTGACGCGCTTGACCACCGCATTCGCCGCCCAACTGCCGCAACAGGTTCAGTCCCTGGAGGACGACCTGGCCGCCTGGTTATCGGCACCCCGGGAAACTGCGTTGTTTGATACGCTTGGACATAAGGTGCACCAGTTGAAGGGTGCCGGCGGTACCTTCGGCTGCAGCACCGTAAGCGAGGCGGCACAGGTGCTGGAGCAACGGCTGGCCGCGCTGGAAGCCGATGCGACCGGCGCCGCGGGCTCAGACCTGGACGAGGTTGAGGCCGCGATGCAGGTGCTGCGGCGTGAGGCGAACCGCATGTACCGAAGTGCGGCACAACGTGGTAAGGCGGGGACGCAATCATGAAAGTGTTGCTGATCGAAGATGACGAGCAGATCATGGGATTGCTCAAGGCGTATTTCGAAACCAAGGGCCATACCGTGACCGAGGCCGGCGATGGTGTGGACGGGCTGGAGCGCTTCAATGCGGACCGACCCGAGCTGGTCCTGCTCGACATCGGACTGCCCAGGCTTGACGGCTGGGGGGTGCTGGAGGCGATTCGTGCAGAAAACCCGGTGCCGGTCGTGCTCCTGACAGCACTCGACGACACCGAAAGCGTAGTCAAAGGCCTGGCCCTGGGTGCCGATGATTACCTGATCAAACCATTCGACGTCCGTGAGCTCGACGCCCGGATTCAGGCCATTATGCGTCGAATCGAAAAAGGCGCCGACCAACCCAGCCTTGCGGTCGGCCGAATCCGGATCGACGATCGCAGCAAGACCGTAACCGTCGGCAACGCGACACTGGCACTGTCGCCCAAGGAGTATGGGCTGCTACAGCTGCTGGCCAGCGAGCCGGGTCGGGTGTTCTCGAGCGAGGAAATTATCGCCCGCCTGTGGCCGGATAACAGTCGGGCCGCGGCCAGCGACGTCAAGCAGTACGTTCACCTGCTGCGCAGCAAGCTCGAGAAGAAGGCCAAGATCAGCGATCCGATCGAAAACATCAAAGGTTTCGGTTATCGCCTGATCGGCTAACGGTTTTGCCGCTTCCCCGGCTTTAACCTCGTTTTGACCCGGCGATGATGCCCCTTCTATGGGCACGCCCGCACCCGTGTCGGACACTACAGGTGACATAAGGAGCCAGGCCCTAGCGGCCCGGCCATTCCCAAAGTAACGAGGACACGGAAATGACTACCTTGAAATTGTTCACCGCACTGGCCGTATTGATGGTCGGTACCAGTACCGCGTTGGCGCAAACTGTGCCGCCCGACCCTAGCCTTGAAGTATTCCGTATCCGCTGTCAAATCGATGCGGATATCAACCCGGCAACAGGCCTTACCGAGCCCAAAGTTCAAATCCAGGTCAAGGCCCGCGCCGATTTGCTGGATGGCCGGCCCGTCAGCTTCTCGCTAGTGAACCTGACGACCCCGGCAGCCCCGCAAACACCGGTGGAAACATTTTTCGACCTGGGTTCGGCATCGGCCGATTGGGATACCTTTCCGGACCCGGGCGACCCTGCTCCCGTTACGATAATCGCAGGCGACTTTGTCGCAGATGCTGATGTAATAAGAGCCACCGCCCACGTTCCGGCTACAAATCAGGTCGTTACTGGTGAGGCATCATGTGCCGACAAGACAGGGGCGCAATTCAAACAGGACACCAAGAACGTCTGCACGTTGAAGAAATTCAACCGCGGTAAATGCAAGCCCGGCGACACACTGCCGGACGGAACAGTAATGCCCTGACGGCAAGATGTAATGAGTAATGCGCTCGGGCAGGTGCGCTGGCTGTAGGCAAGTCTTGATCCGTGTGTTTCTCCAGCGCCAGTCGGCGGATGTCCAGGCATCCGCCGATTTTTTTTCGTGCTTTCGGGATTGGTGCCGTAGAAAACGCGGTTTCAGCTTGCGCTCAGACCACCGAGTTCAGCAACGATCCTGTCAGCCACGCGAAAAGCATTCGCATAGATGGTCCAGGTATACGGGACACTGCCGCCTGTGGGCATGAAGCTGCCATCGGTCACATAAAGATTCTCAACGTCGTGAGCACGGCAGTTGGGATCGAGAACGGACGTATCCGGATCGTCGCCAAAACGACAACCGCCAGCCAATAGGTTGACAGGTGGCTTGGTGCTAGGTCCCCAGGTGGCACTATCGGCACCCAGGTCCTTGAGCATCTGGTAGCCTTTCCTGGCGAGATATCGGCTGGTCTTCAGGTTGTGTGGATGATTGCTGATCTTGATGCGCGCGACTGGAGAATTCCATTTGTCTTTGAGGGTTTCGTCCAGCGACACATTGCAATCGTCATTGGGCAGCCAGTCACAGAAAGCCTCGAATCGAAGATAGCGTGCATCGGTAAAATAGGATTTCAGCTTTCGCTTCAAGGGCACGCCCCATAGAAGTCTGTCTGACTGCCACTTTTGTCGATTCGCCTGCCCAATAGGATTTGGGTGACGAAACAGAAACTCGATGGTGCCGCCTTTCATACGGCCCACTTCGTCATTGTCGATGTAGTACCAGTCCTGTAGCGCCCGATTGACAAACGGGCCTCGGATTTTGAGCGCAGCCGCCTTCGCGGAATCAAAGTCGTCGTACAGGAATGTACCAGTGCCCCCGCTAGTGGCCGCAAACAGCAGATTTTTGCCTACCTGGGCGTTGTTGTTGGCCAGACCATTCGGGTGTCGCGGTCCCCGCGAAAGCAGCAGCAGGCGGGACGTCTCGACCGCCTGGCAGGCAACCACGAAAATCTTGGCGCGTACGGTTTCAGCAGACCCGCTTGCAGCATAATAATTAGCACTTACAACCCGGCCGCTTGCATCGCTATGCAGGCGAAACACATGTGAATTTGGCCGGACAGTACAATTTCCGGAAGCCACTGCACGATTTAGCAGCGCCGCCCGCGAACTGCCTTTTGCACCTGACGAACAACCGTAGCTGCCGCAATACCCGGAGTATTGACAGCCGCCTCTGCCGTTGGCCGCGTGTGGCAAGATCGCCCGTGGCACAGGAATCGAATGCGAACCGTTACGCTCGCTCGCCGCATCAAACCAGCTCGCGACCGGGTGTTCTGCCGTAGGGGGGTATGGAAAGGTCTCTGTCGATCGTGGTTCCTGATTGGGATGATCGACCACTCGACCTGAAATACCTACCTCGCGCTCGGCCTTCGCATAGTAGGGCTCGAGATCGTCGTAACCGATGGGCCAGTCTGCGATATTGGCGCCATCAATACCGCCATACTCAGACAACAATCGGAAATCGTTTGGCTTGAGGCGATGGAAAAAGCCACTCATCAAATTCGACGATCCACCGACCATATTGCCATTCCAAAAGTCCCAGCTGGAATCGTATGTCGGCCGAGCCGACCAGCCTTTCTTGCTGTCGTACTCTTCAACAACGTGAAACTCTTCCCGTAAATTCAACGAATACGTATTTCGTCTGCAACAGGCGATCTCGTCTTTATAGAAGTGCTCTTCGGTGAACCAGGGCCCTTTTTCCAGGACAACGACCGAGTAGCCCGCCTCTGCCAACGTCAGTGCAACCGGTCCACCGCCGGCCCCGCTGCCAATGACGCAGACATCGCAATCAGTCATCGTAGCTTGCCGTAGATTTTGTCGGCGGGCGGTCTCGGGAAACCGGGCTGATGTTGCAGCCACTGCCAGCCAATTGCTCCAGGGTTACTGCCGTATGCGGGATCCGACAACAGCGCCTCAAGGAGGTAATACAACAGCAACGATAACCAGGCCCGACCCCAACGCGTGTTATCGGCCAGGTATCGGAGGAGCTGCTCCTTGTACTCAAAATTC
>Ga0255049_10001064_pt1 | contig 15664 bp, 24 predicted proteins | sample JV7_2_3_MG_FD_183615 | JGI IMG/M metagenome (GOLD analysis project Ga0255049, IMG submission 183615) | Seawater microbial communities from Jervis Inlet, British Columbia, Canada - JV7_2_3 | ecosystem: Environmental > Aquatic > Marine > Inlet | place: Canada: British Columbia | collected 2016-10-06
ACATGGTTATAATGGACGGCTCAACATTCGGGACCGTTGACCGCATCGAGTATTTTGACTCGCAGGAATTGCCAGCGGATACGGCATATTACGCCAACCTAACTGACCTTCTCCTGTTGGACGGCGACGGCTTGACCACCGAGGTTAATGGCGCAAAGGCCGTTATTAACGGTGACGTCACTAACGGTACCGCAGCGAGCTTCGTCGAGGTGCCTACGTCGTAAAGTGCATTACTATCTAAATTGGAGCGCTCTAGTAGTTGTTGCCATGTGTAGCAGCTACTAGGGCGCACCGCATACCATAGTAGGTTGCGTGGTTGCCGCTTCGAAGAACGATATTGTAGGATAGGTTTGATGTAAGGAGTCAACCCTGTGCGCGAAGGTCTTTCCTTTGATGATGTTCTGATAGTCCCAAACCACCATTCGATGGTGGAGTCGAGACAAGATCCAGATGTTTCGGTTGCGTTCGACGAGAACAAGACCTTGGTGGAGCCGGTGATTGCATCACCGATGGACACTGTTGCATCCCCTGAACTTCTTGCTGGCTTGTCAAGTCTCGGAACATTTGGTATAATGCACAGGTATTGCAGTAAGGCCGATCAGCTAGAAACACTGAAGAGGGCCGAGAAACTGCTGGTGGCGGGGGAAGAGCTTTACGCTGGTGTAGCTCTCGGGACTCACGAAGATCTCGATGACGACGACTTGCTTGCTGTTTGCGAAATGGCAAGCGTGCTTTGTGTCGACGTAGCGAATGGGGACTCCATTGGCTCGGTAGACACTGTTCGCAACGTTAGACGTCTGTTCCCAGAGAAGCATATTATGGCTGGGAACGTAGCGACTTCAGGGGGCGTTGTTAGGCTTGGTGATGCTGGCGCTGATAGTGTTCGTATTGGCATCGGGTCCGGGGCAGCGTGCTCTACTAGAACAATGACCGGAATCGGTGTACCTCAGTTGACAGCAATAATGTGGTGCCGGGAGGCCGCTGACGACTGGGGAGTAAAGCTTATTGCCGATGGAGGTATTAGAAACCCCGGAGATCTTTGCAAGGCTTTGGCTGCTGGCGCAGATTTAGTGATGTTGGGCTCTATCTTTGCAGGAAGCCACGAGAGCCCCTCTGAGCTTACTGAAGACGAGTACGGCAATCCAGTGAAGTACTACCGTGGGATGGCCTCAAAGGCAGCACAGGACACTAGGGGAGGTCTGAGGGTAATCGTTCCCGAAGGGGTGGAGGGCACAGTCCCTTACCGGGGGACAGTTCAGGACATCCTGACGCAGTTCGTGGGAGGTTTGAGATCATCTATGACCTATGTAAACGCTCAGAATCTTGACCGGTACTGGATGAACACCGAATTCATGAAAGTCACCCAAGCAGGGCTTACGGAAAGCAATCCCCACGACTTAGGTTCCCTCTAACCCCCCCAGCAGTAGGTAGCCCTAATGTTAGCGTCACAAAGTTCGATTCCTTGGCGGGAGTTATCAGTAGAATCAACTGCTACCATACTGGCAAGAGTAACGTTAAGGTAGGAAAGATGTAATGAAATACGCAAATGCGGGTGGACATGGACACCTTCCACTCTTAACTGATTCTTACAAAGTGACACAGCATCCGATGTACCCGGAGGGCACCACAAAGGTTCACTCCTACTTGGAAGCGCGTAACGGTGGGGAGTTTCAATCCACCTTGTTTTTCGGGCTTCAGTACATTCTGACGCAGCATCTCATCGGACGCAAGGTGACGCAAAGTGAAATTTCAGAAGCCGACAAGTTTTTCTCACACCATCTTGGACCGAGCGTTTTCAATCGTAAGGGTTGGCAGATAATCGTCGACGACCACGATGGTAGATTGCCACTCAAGATTTGGGCGATCCCTGAGGGGAAGAGTGTTCCGAACGGCACGCCGATGATGGCAATCGAAAACACGGACGATAGACTTCCGTGGTTGACTAACTACCTTGAGACTCTACTTCTTCAGGTCTGGTATCCGTCAACTGTTGCCACTTTAAGCAAGCACGTTCACTCCTTCTTACAGCAGAAGCTTCTTGAAACTGACGGGGAAACTTTAGGTTTGGAATCCATGCTTCACGACTTCGGTTGCAGGGGGGCTACTTCGATGGAGTCGGCAGGCATCGGCGGTGCAGCACATCTTGTCAACTTTGTGGGAACCGACACAGTACCCGCTCTACGCGTTGCCGAGGACTTCTATGGGGCTGAATTGAAGAAGTTGGGCTTTTCTATCCCAGCAGCCGAACATGCGGTGATGACATCGCTCGGAGCTGAGGGGGAGCTTGACATGGTGGAACATCTATTGGATGTCTACCCGGCAGGTCTGTTAGCAGCACCGATCGACTCTTACGACTACATTGGGTACATCTCCAACGTCGTGGAGAGGTTTGGTGATCGCATCCTAGCTCGTGACGGCAAGTTCGTATTCCGTCCCGATTCAATATCGCAGATCCATCCGACACCTCACGAGGAGATGGTCTGGATTCTTCACACCCTATACGATCAGTTTGGTGGCACGGTCAATAACCACGGGTACAAGATTCTTGACCCTCATGTTGGTGTTCTCTGGGGCGACGGTCTTGGAGTTGACGAGATCGAATGGATCGTGAACTCCGTGAATAGGGCAGGGTTCGCTACGAGTAATCTTGCCTTCGGCATGGGGGGAGGGTTACTTCAGAAGGTCAATAGGGACACTCAAAAGTTCGCTTTCAAGTGTTCGGCGCAGGAGCGCTACGGTGAGTGGTGCGACGTTCATAAGAGTCCCAGCGATAAATCGAAGGCTTCGAAAGCTGGACGACAGAACGGAGATATGAATTTAGTGTTTGAAGATGGACACCTGATGCGTTGGCAGTCGTTTGAAGAAATCCGAGGGTTGGCTCGCTGATGAGATACCCGGCAACGAAGATCGCCCGAGGTGACATTTGCGCTGAGGTGGGAGTATGGAAGGGCGAATTCTCCACTGAGATTCTAGGCCGTCAGCCGCGTCTGCTGCATCTAATCGACCCGTGGGTGCAGCAAGGTTACAAGACCATGTGGTATGCCATCCCACAGGAAGAGATGGACGAAATCCATGATGGGGTGCAGCAGAAATTTGCTGACAATCCGACAGTCAAGATACATCGAAACTTCTCCACCGATGTCGAGTTCTCGGACGAATACTTTGACTGGGTTTACCTCGACGGCAACCACACTTACGTTCAAGTGTCAAAGGATCTAGAATACTACCTCCCGCTCATCAAGAGTGGAGGGTATCTCTGTGGCGACGACTACAACTGGACAAGCGTTGACTGCCCGAAAGGGCCGAAGCCTGCTGTAAATGAATTCGTGGGCAGGCATCAGTTCGAACTGGACGTGTCCGACAACCAGTACATCATTCGCATCCCGGAATGAAATTACGCTTTAATGTGTTATAGTCTACACACACGTAGGAGCTACGATGCAAGAAACCTCTTCGCTTGATACCCTTGAGATTATTAAAAGTTCAGACGGTCCAGTCCTAGTTGACTTTTGGGCTGAATGGTGCGCCCCTTGCAAACAGATGCTCCCCGTTCTTGAAGAAGTAGATGAAGTAGAAGATGTCACGATCTTGAAGGTTAACGTAGAAGAGAATTCCGAGCTTGTGCAGGCATTCGGGATTCAAGCCATACCAACCATAATCCTATTTGAAGATGGTGAAGAGTCCGGTCGAATAATGGGTGCTGTTAGCACAGACACGCTGACAGAGTTCATCTTAGGTTAGCTAAATCCCGCTTTCGACACGAGAGTGACCAATGGGCGGCTAACATGTAAAATGGTCATATGGCCGACAATAGTGATGACTTCATTGATGGTTGCGAAGAGGACTTCGCAGCGGAAGCAGTATCCGACAGAGATCTCGATGGGATCGTCCTCTTTGGCGACTCTCAGTCCATAAAAGAGGTAGAAGAGATCAAGGCCGCATGGGAGGTTATCTTCAATGCGTGATACAGGGATAGCCGACAGGCTTCGTAGTAAAGGGCTTCATGTAGCAGAAGTCTACGGATGGCAAACCCGTGGAAACTACACATTCAACCCTCGTGGTTCCGTGGATCACCACACGGCAGGTAGCTCACGAGGCAACGCTCCTTCGCTGGCCGTAGTTACCCATGGCCGACAAGGACTATCTGGCCCGCTTTGTAATGTGCTGGTCGCACGAGACAACACTTGTTTCGTGGTGGCAGCAGGTAGGGCAAACCACGCTGGTAGGGGTGGCTGGAATGGGCTCTCCGGAAACAGTAGCGTGTACGGGGTGGAGCGCGAGAACGTTGGAACTGGCGCAGAGCCATGGCGCAACGATCAACACCTAGTTGCTGGCGTTGTTCACGCAGCACTTATCGAAGGTCGTGCTGACGCTTCCAAGGTTTGCGAACACAAAGAGTGGACCCCAAGGAAGATCGACGCTGTAGATGTCGACGGGAATGACATGCGTCACCTCGTTCAGACTATCCTTAATAAAGGAGCGACGCCTTCGAAGCCTGTCAATTGGGACAAGGTTCGTCAGCTTGGGGCAGCGTTCCTACTGCCGACAGTGAAGGGGCTACCCGATTTGGATGGTAATAGTCGTGGACTTCGTGTCGTCGTTCTCCAACGTGCCCTGAATATAGTCACGGGTGCCAAGTTGGAGGAAGATGGAGTTTACGGGCCTAGTACAATTAAGGCCGTCCTCAACTTCCAGAATTGGATGAACAACCAGCAACCGGGTGCCATTAAGGACTTCCCCGGAGCAGCACACCGTTTCACGAGATGGTTCCTGATTGCCGCCTTGCAACAGATTGTCGATGGTAAAGCCTGATTCAGGCATTACAGAGCATCATTTCAGGGGAAACGTAAGCCCTCACCCGGTTTATTGCAGTTTGGTTACGAAACGGAGACGGATGTGTTATATTCATCTCCATGCAGAAACACATTAAGTTCGTAGTCGTAGCCGTTTTAGCCTTTTTGGCAATAAGCGCTTGTACCCCAAATGAGATTGCAATTTGGAATTCACTATCCCCCAATCAACAGGGAGGAGTGCTCCAAAGCATCCGAGATCGCAATCATTCTTCCACGGATTGTTATGGAGAAATGCGCCGACACTTTCCGGCCCATGCTCATGCGGCAATGTCAAACATCATTACCCGTGAGAGTGGTGGCAATGCAGGGGCCAAAAACCCCAGCTCTTCAGCCTCCGGGTGTTTCCAGATGATGGCAAGTATTCACCGTGGCCGTCTACCCGCAGGTGGCTCATTCTTTAACGCTCACGACAACACGATTGCAGCACTGAGTCTCTGGCAGTCGCAAGGCCTATCCCCGTGGAGGTTTAGCCTCTGATGGTAACAGAGCTTAAGCAAATAGAAAGGCCCGATAATGGCTAAAGGAATGACAAGATCACAGAGTAATGAACGAGCAAAAAACCGTGTGCGTCGGGAGGCCTACGAGGTCACCCAAGAGAACAGACGCAACAAGCTAGAGCGCAAACGCGTTTTAGCCATACTAGAATGGATGACACAATGAGAAAGATCGCAACACTAATAGCAGCAATAACCCTGTCAGTATTGGCTCTCACGGCCTGTCTACCGGAGTCCGCATACGTGGACTACGACGGTAACGGAACCATTGACGCCAACGAGCGGAAGTGGAAAGAGTGGGAGGTAGCTAGCTCTATTAAGAAGGCTAATGCAAACCGCCATTCCTCTACGGACTGCTACGGAGAGATGCGTCGCCATTTCCCAGCTCACGCTCATGCGGCCATGAGCAACATCATTACTCGTGAGAGTGGTGGCCGTGCAGGGATTAAAAACTCCGGCTCGTCAGCCTCGGGCTGCTTCCAGATGATGGCAAGCATCCACCATGGACGCCTTCCGGCTGGAGGGTCGTTCTTCAACGCTCACGATAACACCATGGCAGCTCTCAGCCTCTGGCAGGAGCAGGGACTCTCCCCGTGGCGATTCTCGCTCTAACGGGCGCTTGATATACTAGAAAGATTCCGGTCTAAGGCCAGTGCCCTCCCAAGTGAAGGGTACTGGCCTTAGGAATGCCGGGTAAGGGATAGGACATACATGAAGAAGCGTACACGGGGGATTACTGCCGGAATGGCAACCCCCGAAATAGACAAGATGAAAGAACTACAGCCAGAGATTACTACCATTCAGGACTTCGTTGTCTGGGCAATAGAAACAGGCGCTTTGGTTGAGACGAAGAAGGAATACCCTTTCATAGAACAGCTAGTGGCTGCGTACTTGGAGATCGACTTGGCAACCGCCGAGGCCGAACGCCGAGCAGCGCTGGTTGACTTTGAGAGGCAAATGAGGTAACGTGGACGTACGTCCTGAGTACCAGACGCCACACTCACCCATACAACGGTAGACTGTCAACTGGATACTTCCCATGGAAGCCCCACTTACTGATACGGAGAATGGACTGCTAAGATGAGCGCCATGCATTCCGTCGTACAGGGTGATATCCTCACAGCTAAGCTCGATCTAGGTGGGCGAGGCGAGGTAGACCTTGTGTATATTGACCCGCCCTTTAATTCCGATAACGATTTCGGACACTACAAGGACCAATGGCCGTCGATGGAAGCCTACATTGATTTCATGACCCCGCGCATAGTGCGCTGTTTCGGAATGTTGAAGGATGGGGGCAACCTTTTAGTCCATGTGGACTGGCGAGCCTCCCATTACCTGAAGGTCATCTTGGATGAGTTAATAGGGTACGAGAACTTCCACAACGAAATCGTGTGGCAATACAACTCCGGTGGAGCATCTAAGAATCACCTGAGCCGCAAGCACGACACAATCCTGTGGTGGTCCAAGGGACCGGGGTACACTTTTAATGTCCTGAGGGAGCCATATGCGACTCCTAACGTGCAGGGACGTCCCGGCTTCCACTCTGATGGACGTATGTTGACGGATGTTTGGCGAATCCCATTCATCTCAACGACAAGTAAGGAGCGTTCCGGCTATCCAACACAGAAGCCACTAAAGCTACTAGAGCGAGTGGTGAATGTGTTTTCAGAACCGGGCGATCTCGTATTAGATGGGTTCTGTGGTTCAGGTACTACTGGCGTAGCCTCCAAACTCAACGGTAGAGATTGTTTATTGGTAGACGAGAGCCCTAAAGCCGTCAAGGTGGCAAGGAAGAGATTGGCAGAAGCATGAAGTTAGGGATAGATTGTGATGGAGTAATGTACGATTTCGCCGGTGCATTTATGCGTTGGTTGCTGAAAGTCGGTTGGTTCGAGGAGCGCGGTTTGGAGTTCCCCGGCATCCATTTCCAACCATCGAAGTGGGAGTTTTACTCAGACTGGGGTATGTCTACCGCTGAGTTCGTTGATCTTTGTGATCAAGGGGTAGATGCAGGACTGATCTTTGCTGAGGGTGACCCCTATCACGGCTGCAAGGAAACTATTGACTACTTGAGTGGAGAGGGACACAGTATCCACATAATCACTCATCGCATGTTCGGGAAACGCTCCACCCACAACACCGTGGATTGGCTTAAGCGCTATGAAATTGGGTTCGACACGATCACGTTCGCTAAAGACAAGACTATCGTAGACGTAGATTTACTACTGGACGACTACGAGGGTAACTGGAAGGCTGCTTTAGCTGACGACACCCCCTGCGTTATTATGGACCACCCATGGAATCAACATCTACCAGCGGATAGGGTTTATAGCTGGAGCCAATTTGCCGATTATATCGACGTGCAAGGGGCAAGCATAACCCCTGAGTTTAGAAGGTTCTTTTCCGTAGATTTGTAGTATATGGTGAGGATATGCCTCTCAGCCCTCAAGAGAAACACAGACGGAATAAAATTCGTCGCAGGAATAAGCACCTGCAAGAAGTTGGTCCCGTTCCCCTATGCGCCTGTGGCTGTGGGCAAGAGGTGTCGGTGTACGCCAAAAATCGTACCCCTACCCGCATAGCAGGACATGGTGGCGTTCCCAATTCGGGTCTACCGATTGATGCGTGGAAAAGGGAAGATTTCAAAGAAGTCGTTGACCATATCCGGCAGACTAATAATCTGTCTATCCGTGACTATTGCGAGATCATAGGGGTGTCCAAGAGCCTTTTTAGTGCGACCCTTTTCAAGAAAGCAAAGTGGGTTCGCCCCGAAACGGTAGACGTGTTTCTGCGGCCATTTGCTTTTGGGAGCTACTACCCTCCTGTGAAAAGGATGACTCAAGCAGAGGGGTCTAAGATTCGCTGGACTGATCCAGATGGGTATGAAGACTTTGAACCACTTCGTCAGCAGATGCTTGAACTCAAGGAAGAGCTTGGAACTAATTGGGTTCGGCTAGCTGCCTACTTCGGCATCAATCGCTCTGTGTTGCATCTTTATTTTACTAATCCAGACCATAAAAGAGTTAGCCACGAGAAGGCTCGGTTCTGGGGGCGAGAGATTCGCATGATTAGATCCTTACCACAAAGCCGGAAGGAAGAAGCCTTCACCCCGAAGAAGCGCAGCGAGGTTACACAACCTTGGGGCGACGCTCGCAGGATTGCAACGTACCTGCACACCATCAAGAAATCCGGTGATTTCCGATGGTGGAAGGATGTGGCAGAGGCCACGGGGATTGACGTTGGGCGCATAGGCCGAACACTCAGAAGTAAATCTGGCCTCATCCGGGTAAGCGTGTACGAAGAGATGGAAGCCGCCTGCAAAGAATGGCTCGTTAAAAACGAGACACGCCGACTCCAAGTTGCCAAAGACCAGAATCGGTTGCACTCTAAGACTAAAGAGGTCGATCCCATACGTCGCAAAAGAAGAAGTGCTAAGAGGATCGAAGCCAAGAAAAAGGTGGAACGTGAGCAGGAAGACGCCAACAGAGTACAGAGAGAGAAAGTGGCAAAAGCTCTTAGAGAGCGGGCAACTCCCAAAATGTCAATGCGGGTGCGGGGAGTACGTCAAACTGAACTCGAAGAGTAACCCCAACAGGTTCCTGCGCGGGCATTTCCACCGCTGGAAGAACACTATTGATCGTCTTGAACTACGAAAGTTTCTGTCCGACTATAGAGACAAGCATGACTTGTCGTGGTCCGATGTGGCATTCAGGGCGGACTTGACCTTAGGTCATCTCAATAGTATCATGTGGGATAATAGGGAAGGGCGTTCGTCGATCTCCCAAGACTTGGGACGAAGGGTTGTTGATCGCCTTCACCGCATGCCTACTGCTAGGGTGGCGTATCAGATCGATGATACCGTACAGATTGAGGGACATAAAGAACGCCAAGGATTGATGGCCTTCGATCCCGACTGCTATGGGGAGAAGAAGACGTGTTCAGTGTGCGGGATTGAGCAGTCTCTTGTGTTCTTCCATAAGGATCGCAAAGGGGCGAAAGGAGTCAGGAACGCATGCAAGGCGTGCAGGTTGCACACATAATGTTATACTGACTCTCATATGTTCCGAATTGACGACAACCTACCTGAAATAGTGGTCAGCGATGGGTATAAGCTAGCTCGCAGCATAATGAAATCCGAGTGGAATTGGACTCCACAACGGATAAAGGACGCCATAATTGTTTGTCGAGAAATCGACCTACCACGAGTAAGAAACTTGGATGGGGCGTACCTCTACATTGCAGAGTATCCGGAGAATTTTGACCGGATACACGATGTGGTTAGGGACTCACGATTCATCGTCGGGAATCCTCGGATGGGGAGTATCATCGACCCTGCCTTCTTCACTGAGTGAAGTTGTCGCCAAACCTTGAAGAGCTTTCTTCAATCCGCTCTCGACAAACTCGCCTATCTCGCTTGCCGGGACTTCTAGGGGTTCCGTTTCTATTTCTACAAGATTCTCTCCGTCGTCCAAAAAGACGACCGGCAGAACAATAAGCTTAGTGATTCGAATTCGTTTCTCCATGGTGTTAGTATAGAATATAGTATATGGGATGCCTAACCTGTGACCAGTTAAAGGATAGAACCTACGCTAATCACATCAGCAATAAGCTGAATACGTTCTTCACGAATAACTCTTGCGTGGATTGCGGTGAAGTCGATAAAGATGTACTCAACGTGAGTGATGAAACTGTTTGGGCTTTGATTTCCGAACAGTCGTCTTGGCCGAAAGTAAACAGCCTTCTACAAAAAGTGGAGGTAGTGTGCGCCAATTGTGCCCAGAGGCGCGTCGTGGCCTCCGTTGGGCGCTGGGGAATACCCAAGCTCTGATTCCACAATCGGAGATTCTTAGTGTATAGTATATACACCGTTAATATTGTAGAGCTACTAGGAGGTAGAATTCATGAACGGAAACGTAGTAACTATTGTGGGTAACGTGACCCGCGATCCTGAAGTAAAGTTCACCCAGACCGGGAAAGCCATGCTGAGGTTTGGCATTGCTGACAATCACGGCTGGAAGGACAAGAATGGTGAATGGCAGAAAAAGGTGTCCTTCATCGATTGTGTGGCATGGGGTCAGCTTGCTGAAAACATCGCTGAAACAATCAGTAAAGGCATGCGTATCGTAGTCACCGGTCGCATGGACATGCAACAGTGGGTCACCGACGACGATCAGAAGCGTTCCAAATTGGAGCTTGAGATCGAGGCTGTTGGTCCTGACCTTCGGTTCGCATCAGCTAGCGTTAACGCTAACGAGCGTAGCGACTCTGGTGGTAGGCCCTCTGATAGCGGACGTAGGGCTCCTGAGCCTGAGGTCGCTGAAGATGAAGAGCCTTTTTAGAGTAAACTCTCAGTAAGTGGGTGGGTCGAGCAGTATTGCTTGGCCCACCTTCTTCAGTTTTGAAGGTAAATGTGACGTAGTGGATTAACGCAATTGAACAAAAGGTAAACCGACAAGACGGGCCACCACAGGAATCGCAGCGTGGCCGACCCCCTAAACTGGTCTTATGGCAACTCTCTCTACCCAAACCGTATCGGAAACTGGACTTGACGTCACTTATTCGTCTGCATCGTCAGGTGGCGACAAGTTAACACCGGGTCGAAGGGTCTTTCTCCACGTCCAGAACGGTGGCAGTGGTTCTGTTGTCGTCTCTGTTGACGACCAACTCACCCCAGAGCCTACAGGTTCAGCGTCATTCGACCCCGATCTTGAGGTGACGATTGAGCCTGCCGGAGACAGGTACATAGGCCCTATCGTGGAGACTCGCTTCCAAGGGACCGACGGCTACGCTGATGTTTCATACGATCAAGTCGACACCGTAACGATTGCAATAATTTCTGCGTAAATTAGGTTCTATGGTGGGCGTACAGCCTGCTACACTGGCTTAATGCAGCCAGCAAAGACCTGTTCTTCCTGCGGGAACGTCAAATCTCTAGATGACTTCCACAAAGACCGCAACAGGCCAGACGGCAGTAGAAGCGCCTGTAAGGCTTGCAGGTCACAGAAGAACGCCAGACCAGAGAAAGCAGCTCTCCCACCCGTAGAGCCGCCTCCAATGAGAAGGGACGACCTCCTACGCAAAGCAAGGGAAGCCGCCATCAAAGAAGTGGTTGAAGCACACTGGCCCGAGTTCGAACGACGCTACAACATTCACGCCGACCGTCTAGAAGTGTCTCGCAGGTGGCACCTCCTGAAGTGAAGAAGAGTCATGTAGTATTACTCGCATGTTAATAGCTTTGAGTGGATACGCTCGTAGTGGGAAAAATACAGCAGCCCAATTTCTTGTGGATGACCGTGGGTACAAGGATATAGCGTTCGCTGACGTACTTCGTGAGTGCGTCATGGCCCTTGACCCTATTGTTGACAGTAGCGGGCTGCGGTACAAACAAGCCTTACTGGAATTTGGATACGAGGAATCAAAGGTGCTCTTCCCCGAGGTTCGTTCCGTTCTTCAGCGGATGGGGACCGAGGTTGGTCGTAACATCTTAGGTGAAAATATCTGGGTCGAACTCACAATGGGAAAGATCATGGACGATCCAGCCCAAAAGAACTGGGTGATAACCGACTGTCGATACCCGAACGAGTACAACGCTGTTAATATGGCCGGGGGCGCAAACGTTCGTATAGTGCGGCCCGGATATCAACCAGCAAACGAACATGCGAGTGAAAGAGCCCTAGACGAACACGATTTTGACGCGTGGATCATCAACGATGGAAGTATAGAGGCGCTAATGGAAGAGGTCATGTGTACCGTGGATGAGGTGGAGGGTGTCTGATAGAATTCCCCCTCAGAACCTAGAGGCAGAGAAGGCTGTACTTGGGTCGATGCTTCTGTCCGAAGATGCCGTATATACGGTTCAGGACAATCTCTCGGCATCTGACTTTTACAAGCCCAGCCATAGGATTCTGTTCACCAAGATGTTGGAGCTGGTAGCGGAGGGTATGGGCTGCGACACCCTTACCGTTGCTGATGCCCTAAAGGATGAGGGTACCTTTGAGCAGGTGGGCGGAGCAATGGAGCTTGTGCACATCCAGACGGTAGCACCGGCCCTTTCCAACATCGCCTCGTATATGAAGATCGTCAAGAATAAGGCCACTCTTCGCACATTGATCGACATTAGTAACACCTCTCGCGAAGCAGCGTTCACTTCGGGGGATTCCGACCGTGTGATAGCAAACGCTGAAGACGCTATCTATAAGCTATCTTCAGATGCTGGCAATGCCTCTATGGTTGAAGCTGGGTCGGCTCTTGGGGACATGATCGAGAATATGTCCGATTCGTGGTTGCAGCCTGATGGAATTGTGGGTATCCCGTGTGGGTTCCCTGACATCGACAACATGTTGTCTGGCTTGAGGCAGTCGGCTCTCGTCATCTTGGGGGCACGGCCCGGAATGGGTAAGTCTGCCCTCGCTGCGAATATCGCTGCCAACATAGCCATAGATCAAGGTTTACCTGTAGCGTACTACAACTTGGAAATGGAGACGGAAGAGATCATGCAGCGCATATTCTCTTATCGGGCGCGCACTTCATTGAATTATCGTGATGGACAGTTTGAACTGTCTAACGATGACTGGGTTCGCTTGAACCATGCGGCTCGTGAAATTGAGGGTGCTCCACTAATCGTAGATTCGGATGCTACCATTACCGTCCAAGGAATAGCATCGAGGTCGCGTAAAATTCAAGCTCACTACGGACAACTGGGGCTAATTGTAGTGGACTACTTGCAGTTGATGACCGGCCAAGAAAAGGCTGAGTCAAGACAGCAGGAGGTTTCTGAGTTGAGTCGCAGATTGAAGATTCTGGGCATGGAATTAAATTGTCCGGTGTTGGCACTTTCACAATTAAGCCGCTCGCTTGAGGGTAGACAAGACAAACGCCCGATGCTTTCAGATTTGCGTGAATCCGGTTCTCTTGAACAGGATGCGGACGTGGTTATGTTCCTATACAGGGACTCTGAATACAATCCAGAAAGCGAAGAACAAGGGACGGTAGAAGTGATTGTTTCCAAGCATAGGCAGGGTGGTAAAGGCGCTGTCAAGTTGGGTTTTATAGGGCCACAAACGAGGTTTGCAACGATAGCGAAAGGGCTATAGGGGTACTATGAGCTATACTAGAGGCAGCACAAAGGCATGGACGGTGGCAAAATGAGTAGCAGTAACTTGTACGACGAAATGACTGAAGCTCAGTCGGATAGGATTGAGAATCCTACTCGTAAGCCTAATCGTATGGTCCAGATTCTTGACGCTATGTCAGATGACGATAGAGTGGCGGTTCTTAAAGCTCTAGCCAATGAGGAAATTAGCTCAAACGTCATCATGAACATCTTGCACAAGAATGACTGGAAAGTCTCCTACGATCAGGTCCGGCGTTTTCGCAATGGTACTTACCATGTGCCTGATAGATATCAGCCAACCAAGGATGAGGATTCCAAGTGAGTAGTTTCGAAGAAGATCTAGAGGCAGAGCTTGCGAAGGAAGAGGGAGGGGTTCTCTCGGTTTCCGTAGCCAAACACGAGGCTACTAAGCGCGAGAAGACTAAGCTGAAATTGCAGCTAGGTCGCATGGAGACCGAGCGCAAGCGCCAAGAGGACTTGATCGATCAACTATCGCTCATTAATGACTCCGGTTTGGATTCACCTACTTGGTTACAACCCAAGAAGAAGAAAGGCCAAAGCACGGCTACAGCTTGCCTCATGGTTTCTGACTCCCATTTTGACGAGGTAGTCAATCCCGACGAGATCGAAGGCTTGAACGCCTATAACCGCGAGATTGCACAACAGCGTCTACAACGTACCTTTGAGAAGTGTATTCGCCTGACAGATGATTATCTATCAGGCTTCAAATACGACGGAGTGACCCTCTTTCTGGGTGGCGACATGGTTACGGGTACCCTTCATGACCTAGCTGAGTCGAATGAGGCTCACCTTCCTGACACTGTTCTCTTCTGGTCGGAGCAGCTTTCAGCAGGCATAGAGATGCTGCGTAAACGTTACGGCAAAGTACACGTCACAGGAGTGGTGGGCAACCACGGACGAAACACCTTTAAGCCTAGAACTAAGGGTCGCGTTCGCGACAACAACGACTGGTTGATCTATAAGCTGATCGAGCGCGACTTCAAGGACAAGGATGAAGTGACCTTCGCTATTCCTGAGAGCGCTGACATCCTCGTAGATGTCTACGATACGACGTTCCGAGTTACTCACGGTGATCAGTTCACGGGTGGTGGAGGCATCGCAGGTATCGCCACCGCAATCGTGCGAGGCGATTCCCGCAAGCGTAAGCTTTCGATGGAGACGGGCCAACGGTACGACTGGCTCGTTATGGGGCACTTCCATCAATTGACTTGGTATAAGAGCATCATCGTGAATGGAGCGAATAAGGGCTACGACGAGTACGCCTACCTGAAGGGTTTCGAATACGAAGAGCCTTGTCAGGCATTCTGGGTCACGACTCCAGAGAACGGTGTCATCTTCAACGCTCCCATCCTCACTATGGACAAAAAAGCAGAGAAGTGGTAAAAGCGCCCGAAGTTAAATTCGTTTGCTTGGACCTAGAGACGACAGGTCTTGAACCTACCGAAGATGTGATCTTGGAGATCGGATTGACGTTAGGTGACTCTAAACTCGATGCGATAGCTAGTAAGGAATTATTGGTTTGGCCGGGTAGGTTCGATTTGGGGGCGCTGGATGTAATCGTGGGTGAGATGCACACAAAGAGCGGCCTACTGAATGATCTTGCCGAGAAGGCCAGTTCGATTCACTCAACCCCCGCCAAGGTGGAAGAGGATGTCCTTGAATGGCTGGGGTCATTTGGGGTGGAGCGCAAGACGATACCCCTCATGGGAAGTTCAGTTCATTTTGACCGGGATTTTCTGAAGCAGCACATGCCGCTGTTGGAGGATTTCTTCACCTACCGGAACATAGATATTAGCTCGATCATGGAGTTAACCCGTAGGCTCGACGAAGTTAAGGAACTCTACCATCCCCCACGAGCGGAGGTAGCACACCGCGCCCTCAACGATGTGGGTAACACCATGGAGCAAGCTCGGTTCTATTACGAAACTTTCTTTCGCGAGGACTAAACTAACGACGGACTAACTAGGCTCAACGACGATTAGCCCTGAGGTGCCAGAGTCGAGAAAACTAATCATACAGCCGGTGTCCGATCCGTCTAGATGGGGTTCGTCCTCAGAGTGGCCCTTAGGTTTTGTGCACCTAGCTTCCATTATAATGTCGATAGCATCGCATAGTTCTTGAGTCTCTGGCATCTCTCCAGTATACCATACTAACTCGGAGAGTTAGCCAAAACCGAAGAACTC
>Ga0255049_10001066_pt1 | contig 15657 bp, 15 predicted proteins | sample JV7_2_3_MG_FD_183615 | JGI IMG/M metagenome (GOLD analysis project Ga0255049, IMG submission 183615) | Seawater microbial communities from Jervis Inlet, British Columbia, Canada - JV7_2_3 | ecosystem: Environmental > Aquatic > Marine > Inlet | place: Canada: British Columbia | collected 2016-10-06
CTCAGTTCGACTACGCCGCTGAATTCATTGCCGCCGCGGAACTTCGCGTCAGTCAAGATGAATTGCGTGTAGTACTTGGCAGACATGGGTTTACCCTACGCCTGCGACCCCCTATGGTCTGTGAGCTACAGCACAAATTGCGGCAAATGCTGTGATGCAACAATATGCCGAATATGAGCTTTTTTGCATCAATGGCGGACGAAGGAATAAAATTCAGCAACATGTACGCGGCGCACAGTTTTGGCGTCGTGGCATATGTAATATCGGCTGTTAACTGCCTGTCGCTTGGGCGGTTTTCCAGAGCCCAAAATGGGGAACGAACAGATGGTCGCGAAAGCGGGATTTTTACGGGGGATCCAGTGCCTGGTACTGGCCCTGACGTTAACGATAGGTGCCAGCGCCCTCGCGCAGGACGAACTCAGAGCAACATTCTTCAGGGATGCGGACGCGGCAAAGGCTGCCGCTGACGAAGCAAATGCCGCATTGCTTGCACCGCGTAGCTATGGGCGCGGTATCAAAGAATACGGCGACGCCGAGACCGCTCTGGCTCGCGGCCGCAACATTGAGCTCGTGCGCTCAAACGCGGCCGACGCTACAAACCACTTCAAGACCGCGACGCAGGCCGCACAGCTGGCCGGCACGGCGCTGGCGCAAGTTATGAAGAGCCGCCAGGACGCCGCGAACGCTCGCGCACCCGAATTGTCACCCGAGATCTGGCAGGAGGCGCAGCGCAAATTTGGCGATGCGATTCGATTGCTGGAACGCGGCGACCTTAAAGGCTCACGACGTCGCGATATCGAGGCAACCAGCCTGTACCGCGATGCCGAACTCGTCGCGATCAAGGCCGAGTATCTGAGCGAGACGCGCCGCTTGCTGGCAGACGCTGACCGCGCGCGGGTTGGTCGCTACGCACCCGTCACGCTGGGCAAAGCCAAGCAACTTCTCGCGGATGCGGAACGCGAACTGAATGAAAATCGCTACGACACAGACCTGCCACGCAACCTGGCGCGACAGGCCAATTACGAAGCGAAGCACGCCATTTACCTTTCGGAGATTGTGCGCCGGGTTCGTGACAGGGATTTAACCGTCGAGAATCTGGTCCTGGCCTGGGAAAAGCCGATGATCGCGATCTCTGCCGCCGCGGACGTTATTCCTGACATGGAAGACGGTCCCGCGGATCTCGCAGACGAGCTCGTCGCCTATATCGAATCAGGCCGCATCGAAGCACAACGTTTCGAACAGGAAGCAGGCGAAAACGAAATTCGCCAGGCCGACCTCGAAGAGGAATTACGGGCACTCGATGAGCGCCTCGGCGGCGCAACCGCCGAGCGCGCCGCGCTCGTATCCCGTCTTGAAGCGCAAAACCGCGTCCGCGAACAGTTCACACAGGTGGAGAAGATGTTCACCACGGACGAGGCACGCGTGTTCCGTCAGGGCAACACGATTATCCTGCGCCTTGTCGGGCTGTCATTCGACAGCGGTCAATCGCAGATTCGACCACAAAACTTCTCGCTGCTCGAAAAAGTGGAAAAAGCGATTGACGTATTTCCACGCAGCGAGCTTACGATTGAAGGTCACACTGATTCACACGGCGGCGACGACGCAAACCAAAACCTGTCGCAGGAACGTGCGGAGTCGGTGCAGCAATACATGATCAATGCCATGCGTATCCCGACCTATCGGCTGATCGCCACGGGATACGGCGAGACGCGGCCCGTCGCCAGCAACGAGACACCGTCGGGTCGTGAGCGTAACCGGCGCATTGATGTTGTTATCAAGCCAACGCTTGAGGCGTCGTAAGAGCTATCTCCGCAGCTAATCACAGCTAATCGCCCGCATGGCGGGCTCCTACAGCGGGCTCCTACAGCAGGCTCCTACATCTGCTCGCGCCACCAATCCGCGACGACGCGGCCGTTTACTTCGTTGACGAGGTAACCGTACTCGGCGTGTACGTTGAGCTGCCCGTCAAGTTTGAAATAGTTGAACACTTTTTCGTCCTCGATGGATTCGACGAGTTCAAGGTCGAGCATCTCGCCAAAGTCGTTATTGAGTACGGGATCGATAGCGGTGAGATCGCCCATGGCCGCGAGATTGATCCAACGTCCAATGTTATTCGGGTAGCGCGCTTTGCCGCTTAGCTCATGGCCGAATATATGTTTTTGTAAATAACTCTGTCCAAGTGGACTGCCTGACGTAAGCATCAAATCGATGTAAGCGCGTTCACGGTGATTCTGTGTCATTTCCCAAAGCGCATCGTAGGCGATGACCGAGCCCATGCTGTGCGCGATGAGCAGGACCGGCCTGCCCGACTCGCACGCGGCACGCAGTGGCGCCTTGAACATGTCCCGCGCGTGGTCGGCATCACCGTTCCTATTGCGAATGTAGCGCCGCAAGTCACGGATATGCACCTCCATCTTTTCCGTTGCGAGGTGCGGGATTAGAAAGGGTACGAGGTCGCCCAGCCGGTAAAGCCAGACCGTAGCGCGGCGCTTCCAGCCGGACGCTTCGCGAATGTCGTCTTCGCTTGGCTCTTGCTGCTCAATAACCGCGTCGATTGCCGCCGCGTCGAGCGCTATGTCGCGATGCTCTCGATAGAAGTCGTACGTCCATGAAACGATATCGAAACTGTCACGTGCCGACTCAATTTGCCCGGCAACCTCCGCGTCATGTTTCCGCACGCCTGCAAGAAGGCAGCGCAACAGCGCGGCCTTGTGGATCGCCGCCTCCGGCTTCGGCAGCAGGCCGGGTATGTACAGGATCAATGGTGTTGTGACGGGCTGCATACGACGCTAGCTTAGCGCAACTGCACAAGAATTCGATCGAGTTCGTGTAGATCGGTAACGACACTATCGGGCGCGGCGAGTGCATTTGGCCAAAGTGCCTCATCGCGATTGATCCACACCGTTTTGAGTCCCGCGTCACGCGCGCCCTGCACGTCGAACTCCGGATGATCGCCTACATGCAGCGTTTGGGATTGCGATGCACCGCCAACGCTTACCGCTACATCGAATATTTTACGGTCGGGTTTCGCGGCACCGGCCATCTCCGCCGATACAAATTCATCGAACAAGTCGCCAATACCGATCTGGTCGAGATTGGCATTGCCGTTGGTCACTGCCACCAGCGTATAGCGCTTTTTTAGCGACTCAAGCGCCGGTCGTACATCGGGGAAAAGCTCGGGTTCGTTGCGTATCTTGTCGAACACGGCAAACGCCTCGTCGATCGGTATGTTGTCGTAACCACTTTCGTGACCGAGGCGCGCTATTACTGTGCGCCGCAGGAAAGTCAGGTCATAGGCGCGTTCGCGATTCTCTTCGATGACCCTATTTCGTAACGCGAGAATATCGAGCATAGAAAACTGCTCCACGATTCTTGGAAAGCGCTCGCCGAACCACTCGTACAGGTGCTGCTCCGCGCGCACGATGACCGGGCCGATCGCCCATAGCGTGTCGTCGAGGTCCAGAGTAATCGTGCGGATGTCGTGCACAGCTTGCTCGCAGGTGCCGAATGACTGACCATTGTGGTCCCTAATCGCGAACGAGTTCAACCGGGACGAGCCCATGAAATACCTGCATACGATGGTGCGAGTGGTTGATGTCGATGCATCGCTCGATTTTTACTGCAACAAGCTCGGCCTTGAGCAGTTGCAACGCTATGACAGCGACGAGGGGCGCTTCAGCCTGATTTTTCTGGCTGCTCCGGGAGACGAAACAGCACAAATCGAGCTGACCTGGAACTGGGATCCGGAGGAATACGGCGAGGGCCGCAATTTTGGTCATCTCGCGTACGAAGTCGAGGACATCTACGCGTTGTGCCAATCGCTTATGGACGCCGGCGTTACGATCAATCGACCGCCGCGCGACGGTCACATGGCGTTCGTGCGGTCGCCCGACAACATCTCGATCGAGTTGCTGCAAAAAGGTGAATCTTTGCCCGCCCAGGAGCCGTGGGCATCAATGCCCAGCGTTGGTCACTGGTAGCCTCAGGTTTCTGGCATCAACGGTGGCAACAGATCTTTTACGTGCGCTGCATCGCCCTCTTCCACGACGGAAAACGATCGCAGTGCCTTCGCCAGTGCTTCGCCGTTCCAGTCTCTGTCGTTGGGCCCATAGCTGACGCCCGACAATTGCTCTAGCTGTTGCTTCAGCGGTTCAGATACGCTCATCGCGATACGACCAATACTTCGCGGAGGATTATCGGGCCATTGCAGTCGAGCCCATTCCAACATCGCTTGCCGTACCATCTGCGCATCACCAGCCAACGCGGCCTTACGCCCCGCCTTCAGCGATTTTGCTTGCTGCCGGTGTACGGGAATCGCCGGTGGTTCGCGCTCCTCACGCCGCGGCCGTCCTGACCACCACCACGCGAACAGCGTCAACAACCAGATCACGACCAGCAACTCCGCGGCGCGGCGCCAGAACTCTGATTGAATAACGAGGGGTTCCGCATTCGCTGTATCGGCCGTTTCGGCCGGCGCTTGTTCAAGCAGCTCCGGAATGGGCGATTCATCTGACGGCAATATGTTGATGGTCACGGCCGGCAGTCGTGCTATCCGCCACTCGCCGTCATCGACGTCCCACCATGGCAAGTCGAGACCGGGCATGATGACTTCACCACCTGCGCCACCGATCATCGCGTATTGATCGGTGCGTTCTCCGCGAATGCCACGAGCCTCAAGCTTGCGGCTCAACGTGGGTTTGTCCGGGTAAATGCTAACGCCGTCGGTCTCCGGTGGTTCAATAACGGGGATTTGCGTTTCGAGCTGGCCAAGCGCGCTGACGGTGATATCACGCGAAATCGGCTCGCCGGCTCGCAGTCTATCCAGATCTCGAGACCAGTTGTCGGAGAGCGTCAGGTCCTTCGCCGGCAGCCACGCGGCTTCGGGATAATCGGCGGGCGGCGCCGGTATGGGTTTGACCACTATCTTTTGCGATTCGGACTCGAACACCTTGCGTCCGGTAATGCGGCCATCGCGCAACACGCGTGCCTCGAAGCGTGTCGGAGAAATCAGCACCTCGCCGCTTTCCTGCGGGAAAATGGCGAACGAGCGTTCGATAACGTTGTACGCGCGACCGTTCAGTATCGCCTCATAGCTGCGCTCGTCACCGGCAACTTCAACGAGAACCTCGGCGCCGCTGTACGTCGCTTCGCGCAAAGCCGGTTGCCGTGTCACAACCGCACGATAGAGTTTGATCGTATACAGGATCTGCGCCTGTACGTAGGTTTCGGCGTAATCGACTTCGGCGGTGATGAAAACATCGGCCTCACCGGGTGGCTCGTAGCTCGGTTCCAGCACCTCAATCGATATCGGGTTACTTTGCTCGTTGCCGACCGTGAGGGGCGGAATCGTGAGCGTTCCGGCGCGCTTCGCCATCAATGAGATCGTCCATGTCATGCTGCGTGTGATTGCACCATTGTCAATTCGCGTGTTGCTAAGCTGGCTGGTCTGACCAACGAAGAAATCTGTCTCGAGCGGCTTAAGGTCCGGCATCACATCACTATTCGCATCGATAACGATGTCGAGCGTGAAGGACTCGTTTTGCTCGACTCGCACGCGATCAATGCTCGCGCTTACCTCTGCCTGCGAACTTGAAAACGCGACAAGCAACGATGCAATAATTGCGAGTCTGCCGACGATCCCGGGAGTCGTTTTGCTTACCATGGTTGAACCTCATCGTCGGGCCACAGGTTGTTTCCATCCTGATCCTTACCCATACGTTGATACTGATAACGAAATTTTCGACGTAACAGGCCGCCCGGATCGTTCGGGATCCGGCGCAACCACTGCTCCATCGCCTGCTCTTGTTCCTGCGCCCGACGCAGTGCTTCGAGTTGTTCTTCAGTTAGCTCCCGCTGCGCTTCGTCTTGTTCCTCGGCCTGCTCGGCCGCGCGCTCCAGTTCTTCCTGGAGCGCCTCGAGCGCTTGTTGCTCGTCGGCATCTTCAGGGCGCTCCGAGGGATCGCCTTCTGAATCTGAATCCGACTGAGCGTCGGATTGCTGCTCCGAGTCGCTGTCGGATTCTTCGCTCTCGCCGCCGGACTCCTGCTCGCTTTGCTGCGACTCGCCTTCCTGCTGTTGCGATTCCTGCTCCGCCTGCAACTCCTTCATCAGGTCGCGATTGTATTCCGCATCGACATCGCTCGGATCCATTTCAAGGACCTGTTCGTAGGCATCGATAGCTGTTTCGAAATCACCTTGCATCGCGAGCGCATTGCCGAGGTTGTACAAATTACGTGTGTCGCCACGTTCGGCGAACTTTGCCGCGCTGGTCGTAAAGTCACCGCCGCGATATCGCGATACGGCTTGCCACTCGCCGTCTTCGAACAATTCAGCGGCGCCAACGGCATCGCCCTCTTCAAGCAACTGTTTACCCTGCTGGTCTTTGTTTTGCCACAGGTCGTCCCAGAACGAAGCCTGGGCAGGTTCCGCGAAAGGTAATACGGCCAACAAAACAACGACTGCCCAGCCGCGGCGAAAAGCCATCGCCGCGAGCGGTAACAACAGCAACAACAGCCACGGCCCTTCCTCCCGCCACTGATCGGTCGCCTGGTTTTCGTCGGTCGCCGAACTGGTGCCGACTTCACCCGATAACAAATAATCGAGATCGCGATTGTCCGCGCTGATCGTCGCGTAACGACCGCCACCCGCAGTCGCAAGTTTGCGCAGTGAACTTTCCTCGAGTCTCGGCACCGCAATTTGCCCGGACTGATCGGTAACGAAGCCGCCGGTTACGCGCGGAATCGGCGCACCCTGAGTCGTACCTACGCCAAGCACCGACAACGTGTATCCCGAACCGCGCAGATCGCGTGCAATGCGTTCGGCCGCCGGCGAGGATCCGCCGTCTGTCACCAACAACACTTCGCCGTAACCTACGCCCGCCTGGTCCAGCAACGCACGACCCTTGTTAATAGCTGCGACTGGATAACTGCCACGGCTCGGCATGATGTCGGTGCCAAGACTGTTAACGAGTGCGGCGACCGTATCAGTGTCGGTGGTCAACGGCGTTACCGTGAAAGCATTTGCAGAATACACAACGAGCGCGGTCTGACCGCTTGCGCGTAGCTCAAGCATGTCGAGTATTTTCAGCCGTGCGCGCAACAGGCGACTCGGCGATACATCCTGTGCGTCCATCGAACGAGACAGGTCGAGTGCGACAACCAATGCCTGCTCGGAACGAAATACAGGCTGCTCGATACGCTCCCATGCCGGCCCCGCGAGTGCCAACACACCAAGAACTCCGGCGATTGCGAGTATCAGCCAGCGTTGATCGAGACCTTTTTTTTGTGAGCCCGACAACACATACGGAGCCAGCTGCGGATCGACGATCATTTCCCAACTACCCGGGCCCAAACGGCGACGCGCAAACAGTAAAGCCGCCATCAACACGAGCGGCAGTGCAATCAGCCACTCGGGACGAATGAATTGCAATTCAGCCAGCATCGGTCTGAATCCTCGCCGCACGGCGCACGAAAAAGTTTTGCAGCAGAGACACGCCACACAGGAACGCGACGAGCGCAAATGCGCCAGCGAGCGGCAAATGAAACAGCGACCTCACGGGCCGGAAGCCGGATTCCGGCTCTTCTACGGGTTCGAGTTCGTCAACGTCCCGATAAATGCCCTGCAAGGCTGCTGTATCGACGGCGCGAAAGTATTTGCCACCCGTGAGTTCGGCGATCTGTATTAACGTCGCCTCATCGAGATCGGCCGACGGGTTGATGCGGCGGCGGCCGCCTAGCAGCGAGTTCACGTCCATTTGTTCGGCGCCGATGCCGATAGTGTAAATGCGCAGGCCCACCTGGCTGGCAAGCTCGGCCGCCTTCAGTGGCTCGACCTCGCCCGCGGTATTCGCACCATCCGTCAGCAGAACAAGGACCTGCTCACCGCCGTCTACTTTTCGCTCATGGATGCGTTTGACGGCGAGCGTGATGGCATCGCCAATGGCTGTCTTTTCACCGGCGAGCCCGATGAAGGCTTCCATCAACAATACCTTCACGGTCTCGCGATCGAGTGTGAGTGGCACCTGCAGGTACGCACGTTCACCGAACAGGATGAGCCCGATGCGATCGCCTTCGCGGCGACCGATGAAGTCTGATGCGACGGCTTTGGTTGCGGTCAGGCGATCAACGCGCGTATTGCCAATCTCGAAATCCTTTTGATCCATGCTGCCCGACAGATCAACTGCGACCATAAGATTGCGCCCTGATACCGGCACATCCAGTTCATCGCCGATATGTTCCGGCCGGGCCGCGGCCGTAACGAGGAGAATCCATGCAACCGCTGCCACCCAGAATCGCCAGTTAAGCAACAGCTCAACCTGCGAGCGATCCTGCAACATGGAAAACCCTGTGAAGCTCGGCACACGCAGGCCGGCTTCCTGCAAATCGTTGGCCTCAGCTAACCACCAGCGCATCAGGAAGGGTAATGGCAGAGCGATCAAGACCCATGGCCACGCGAATGAATACATTAGCTGGCCTCCCGGACAGGGGTGCTGAGGCGCAAGCGCACAGCGTCCACGAGTGCGGCCGCATCGGACCTGTCGAATATTGAATCCGGGTCACGATAGGGCCATTCGACCAGCATGCGGCCATCGCCCTCAGCGAAATGCGAGCGATCAAGATCCCGGTCCAGCCATGCCAGCCATTCCGCACCCGTCAGTCCGGCGACTTCGCTGCGCGGCGTATACGCTAGCATCGTGCGGCGCACGAGCTCCGAAAGCTGTGTACCGAACATGACGCCATTGCCATGCTCAAGGTATTCCTTGCTGTACGCCTCAAGCTGCCGCAGCGCATGACGTCTTGCAGTGCCGCGCGAGAAGCTGCGGTACCAGCGACGAAACAGCACGAATATCGCGAGCAAAGCGAGGCCTATGACGATCCACCAACCAGGCGCCAGCGGCCACCAACCGATCGCCTCCGGCAGGTGCAAGTCGCGAATTGGAATTTCAGTCGGGTCCATAATTAGTGTGTGCGGCGTCCGAGTGCCGTTTGCAGTGCTGTGACCGGATCGTCCTGCGTCGACATCGGCATGACGTGGATGCCGTAACGCAAACAAAACGCTTCGAAATCCTTCGTGCGCGCGGCGAAGGCCTGCTGATAATCGCGCCTCGCCGCGTTAGCGTAGGTATCGATCGCCAGCTCGTCCTCTTCGGCGACGAGTCGGTAGCGGCCGGGTGGCGGTAATTCCTGCTCAAACGGGTCGTTAATTTGCACGGCGAGTACTTCGTTGTGACGAGCAACGCCCGAAAGATAGGACTGAGCGGCCATTGACAGGCCCGCGAAGTCACTTAGCACGACGACGAGGCTTCCTGGCCTCGCGACGCGCCGCAGTGCGGCCATTGCCTTGGTGAGTTGCACTTCGCCGTCATCGTTCGCATCGCGCGTATGCGTGTGCCAGTCAGGATGGTCGGCAAGCTGATGCACAAAACGCAGTGCGGCCTGGCGACCCAGCCTTGGTTTTAGTTCGCGGTGCACTGTGTCGCCGAAAATCAGGCCACCAAGTCGATCACCACGATGATGCGCGGCCCATGACAGCAATGCCGCTGCGCGACTTGCATTGACAGACTTGAAACAGCCGCGTGTTGCGAAATGCATATTCGCGCGCAGGTCGACAACAACCAGCACCGGCCGCTCACGTTCTTCGCGAAACAGTTTTGTATACGCGGTCGTGCTGCGCGCCGTTACACGCCAGTCGATCGAGCGCGGATCGTCGCCAGGCTGGTAAGGACGGGACTCATCGAACTCCATACCGCGACCGCGAAAATGCGACACGTAAGCACCCGTTTGCAGCGAATTCACGCGCAGTACATTCAGCGCGATCGCGCGCGCCGGGCCGTTAAGGCGAATCAGGCCAGCCTGACTTACGCTCACCGGCGACGCGTCTTCGGGCAGGTGGTCTAGTGGCATGGCCGATCATCCACCACGGGGCGGTATTGACGGCGCATCAGGGCACTCCGACTCCGTCGAGTATGCGTTCGATTACTGAATTCGAATCCACGCCGTCAGCCTCTGCCTCGAAACTCAGCACGAGACGATGACGCAGTACGTCTGATGCGATCGCCTGAATATCTTCGGGGCCCACATAGTCCCGACCCGCAAGCCAGGCGTGTGCGCGCGCAGCACGGTCTATCCCCATGCTGGCGCGAGGACTTGCGCCGTACATGATTTGCCCCTCGAGCGATTTGTCGATGGCACCCGCGTTGCGAGTCGCAACGACGACATTGACGATGTATTCCTCGAGTTCGTCGGCCAGGTGCAGTCGCAGGATGTCCTGCCGGGCCTGCATGATGGATCTCACCGACAACAACTCCGGCGGCTGGAATGCATCGCGTTCGGCTGCTTTCGCTTCCTCGCGATTCAGAACGAGAATGCGGCGTTCGTCTTCGGGTGTCGGGTAGCCGACCTCGACATGCAACAGGAATCGATCGAGCTGTGCTTCGGGCAAAGGATAGGTGCCCTCCTGCTCGATCGGGTTTTGTGTGGCCATGACCATGAACAGGTCATCGAGCTTGTAGCTACTTGCCCCTACCGAAATCTGCCGCTCCTCCATGGCCTCGAGCAGCGCAGACTGCACCTTGGCTGGCGCGCGGTTGATCTCGTCGGCAAGGATCAGGTTATGAAACAACGGGCCTTTGCGAAATTCGAAGGTACCTTCCTGCGGACGGTAGATGTCGGTTCCGGTCAGATCGGCTGGCAGCAGGTCAGGCGTGAACTGCAGGCGATGAAAATCGCCCTCAATACTCTCGGCGAGCACCTTGATCGCGCGCGTCTTTGCGAGTCCCGGGGCGCCCTCGACGAGCAGATGGCCGTCGCACAATAATGCGATCAGCATGCGGTTGATCAGATGGGACTGACCGATAATCAAGCTGCTTGCGTGCGCCTCCAGCTTTTGTACTTGTTCTACGACGCTCATTCACAACTCCGGTCGATTAAAAGGCTTCAAAAATGGGCGTGCCATTTTAGAGAGGATGCGTGGAGAGGCCAACAGGTCGCTGCATTTTTTATTCATATCGGCGCGACTTCAGTGATAATGGGGCCCGTTCGGACCAGTGTGGACCCCGTAGATTGCAAGAAATTCACAAAAAGGCGCATAAAGTAGCCTTGTTTCTGGCCGTAGTGACCCTCGGTGCCTGCGGTTCGGCCGACGACAGCGAAGGAGAATCGGCTGCCGCGAGCACCAATCCGGCGACCTCCATGCTGCCGGATATCAGTAACGAGGAGTCCGGCTGCGAAGACGGCGGCGCGCTGTACACGGAGCTCTACGGTGCCCTGGCTGGCGAGGTCGAATGGTACCTGGATGAGATGCAATGCCAGGGCATGCCGCGCCCTGACGGTGCTGGCGTCCGTCTGCGCTTCGCCGGCACGGCAGGTGAAAACGAACTGCCAATCGCCTTCATCATCGCCTTACCGGGCCTGGAACGGGATACAGACGGAGTGGAATTGCCCAGCAACGTGACGGTTATCGACGAGCGAAATGCGCGCTTTTTCAGCACCCCGGGCCTCGACTCCTGCTGGACCGACGTAGAGGCGCAATGGTCAGTCGATGACGGCGGCGACCGCTACAGGATCGACGGTGTTCTGTTTTGCATTGCGCCCTTGCCCGAAGTGAACGGCCAGGCCAGCGTGTCGGTCCCGGAGCTGCGTTTTTCCGGGATGCTCGACTGGAGCGCCAAGTGAATCTCGTACGAATTTTGCTGTTGTTGTGCATCGGGGTCAGCGCCGCTGCCGATGAGTCGCTTGACGAGTCTTTCGATCGCGACGTCCTCATTATTGAAGCGAGTCGGCACGCCTGCTACCGCTTTGACATCTGGCTCGCAATCGAACGGCAACAGCAATTGCGCGGCCTGATGAATGTTCGCGATATGGACGAGATGTCGGCGATGTTATTCGTCTACCCGGACGCGAGTCATCAATCGATGTGGATGAAAAACACCTACATCTCGCTGGACATCGCATTCGCGAGAAGCGACGGCAGCATCTCAAATATCGTAGCAAACACGGAACCGCTATCACTTGAGTCCATTAGCTCAACGGACGCCGTTAATTATGTGCTCGAACTGAATGCTGGTACGGCGCAACGTTTATCAATTGACGAAAACAGTCGGCTGCTGTGGGGGCCGATCGTCGCCGAGTGATAATCGTGCTGTAGGAGCCCGCCATACGGGCGAGTGTTGGTGATCCGTGACTAAGCTGTAGCGTTAATCGCCCGCATGGCGGGCTCCTACAGTACAGCGGCGATAGACGCGGCCAGGTATTCAACATTGTCGGGCGTGATACCCGCGACGTTAATGCGACTCGAATTAACTATGTAGACACCAAAGTCTTTTTTCAGTGTGTCGACTTGTGGAGCGCTGATGCCGAGAAAGCAAAACATTCCCGTTGCGCGAACCAGTTGCGAGAAATCATGGTCGGGCGCCTTGTCCCGCAAGGTGTCGTTTAAAAGCGTTCGCATGTCACGCAGTCGTCGTCGCATTTGTGCCAGCTCGGTGTGCCAATTTGCGGCCAGGGACGTATCGCCCAACACGGTGCTTACGATCGCTGCACCGTGATCCGGTGGCATCGAGTAAATCGTCCGCGCGATATAACTCAGCTGACTCCTGATCGTCGCGCTCGTCGCAGCATCGGCAGTCATCACGCTCAAGGTACCGACGCGATCACGGTAGAGACCGAAGTTTTTGGAACAGGAACTCGAAACGATCAGCTCCGGCACGCGCGTGGCCATGTGCCGGACCGCGAAAGCGTCTTCATCCAACCCGCGCGCGAAACCCTGGTAGGCCATATCGATGAACGGCAGCAAATCACGCTCCAGGACGATGTCCGTCATTGCTTGCCAGGTATCTTCTGACGGATCGAGCCCCGATGGATTGTGGCAGCAGGCGTGAAACAGAACAGTCTCGCCCTTCGGTATCGCACGCAATGCATCGAGCATAGCTTCAACTCGTATGACGTGATTCTCAGTGTCGTAATACGGGTAAGGCTTGAGCTCCAACGCGGCGCCGCCCAGCAGTGGTGCATGATTACTCCAGGTCGGCTCGCTAACCCAAATGGGTGCGCTCGAGTTCGCCTTCCGTAACAGGCTGGCTGCGACACGCAAGGACCCGGAACCGCCCGGCGTTTGCACGGTCGTCAGGCGCTCGTGATCGACAGAATCACTAAAGATCAGCGACTGCATTGCCGTATTAAATGACGGCTCCCCTGCTGTACCCAGATAAGCCTTACTGGTCTGCGTGTCTACGATCTTGCGCTCGGCCTGTTTGACGACATCCAACACAGGCGTTTCGCCGTCAGCATTACGAAAAACGCCGACACCGAGGTCGATTTTTTCCGGACGCGGATCCGTTTTGTACTCGGCCATTAAGCCAAGAATGGCGTCAGCAGGACGCGGTTCCAGCGAATCAAACAAGGTGAAAACTCAGGCTTTTGGTGACCACACCTTGCACCAGCCATCGGCGTTGACCGCCTTGCCCGGCAAAATCTGGCACGGGCGCCATGCGTCGCCGTCATTGCCTTGCACGAGCGCACAATTCGCGCACGTCTGATTTTCAGCTGGATTCGGCCGCGATGCCGCGTCAACCGAGCTCGCATCATGCGTGTAGCCGTAAGCCTGCCCCGCCGGATCGTCTTCGGCGATCCGGGGTAAATCCTGTGCGGCCGCTTTGCGGCTGTCCTGCATGAAAATGCCGGCCGCTGTGGCGGCGGACAAAGTAATGAACTTTCGACGTGCTATTTTGCTCAACGGAGTCTCCTCGATATGCTTTTTCGATCTAATTGTTTTGTGCTGAAAGCTTGGCGCTATTGTAAAGCAATGTAAAGTGTATATTGCTGAGAACGATTATCATTAACACTGCAATATGAATTTTATGAAATCTGCCCGCCTGCTGTTGTTTAGCCTCACATTGATTGCCAGCGCTGGTAGCGCCACTGCAATGACGCACGAGTATGTCGTTAGTTTTGATGGCGACATGCGGCGCATGCAGGTAATGGCCAGCTTCGGCGAGCCCGTGGACAACATTGCAGCCCGCTCTCGCGAAGCCGGCGACTATCTGGACAATGTTCGCGATTGTACGACTGCGAACAGTGATCGGATTCGAATTCGCAATCGTCGCATGCTGTTGCCAAAGAATGGCATCGACTGCCTGAGCTACTCCGTCGACCTGCGGCGCGCGGCCAGGAACGAACGTCGTAATGCCTCATTGGCAAAAAGCAATTTTATCGTCTCGCCGGCGGACTGGCTGTGGCGGCCGACCATCAGCGACGATGACGACATCATTGTTCGATTCGAATTACCGGACAACGTCGATGTGTCGGTACCCTGGATCGCCGTCGCGGGCGAGATGAACACGTTCAGAGTTGTTGATTCACCGGAGACCTCGACCGCCTTTGCCGCGTTTGGGCAATTTCAATATCGGGAAATTGATATTTCCGGTGCCAGCCTGCGCGTTACGATCATGCAGGCGAAGGAAAAATTTCGGTTCGACCCGCTTTTTGAGTGGGTTCACGACACGGCAGTAGCCGTCAACCTCGTCTATGGACGATTTCCGAATCCCAACACCAGTGTTCTGGTGCTGCCCATGGGTGCTCGCTGGTCAAGTGACGACGCCGTGACGTTCGGCCGCGTCGTGCGCGACGGCGGCGAAACAGTTGAGCTGTTCGTAAACCCCAAAAGACCGATCGACGAGTTCTATGACTCCTGGACGGCGACACACGAATTCAGCCACCTGATGTTGCCCTACGTCAAAGAAGAGCATCGCTGGATATCGGAGGGTTTCGCCAGCTACTACCAAAACGTGCTGATGGCGCGCGACGGGCGGTATACGGAAGAACGCGCCTGGCTTAAGCTTTCGCAAGGGTTTGAGCGCGGCAGGCAGTCGCGACCCGAGATGTCGCTGAATGAAGCCGCGAGTGAAGGATGGCGGGGTGCGACAATGAAAATCTATTGGAGCGGCGCCGCCATAGCCTTGATGGCCGATACCGAACTGCGTCAGCGCTCGAACGGCGACGAATCACTCGATTCGGTACTCGAAAGACTGCAGGCGTGCTGCCTGCCATCCGATCATAGCTGGTCAGGAACCGAGTTTTTCACAAAGCTCGACACGCTGGTCGAAGAACCGGTGTTCATGCCGCTTTACCGACGCTATGCCAATACCACCGGTTTCCCGGACGTTCAGCCGTTGCTTGACGATCTCGGTGTCGATTTCGTCGGTAATCAAGTGCAGCTGCGGAAAACGGCAGAACTGGCGGACGTTCGTATCGCCATCATGCAGACTCCATAACTAAGGCCTTGTTTTAATGGCAGATCGCTGGCGCTGAGCTATATACTGGCGAGCTGGCCCGCGGGCGGCCGTGGCAGCGCAGAGCAGATCGATGAATGCAGGCAGTTTTGCTTTAGATATCAACAAGTTCCGCAAGGGGCAGCGAAGTCCTGAAGAGGACAGTGTCGCTGTGGAGGAGCCACTCGAGATTCGCCTCGGTTTCTCGACCGCGGACCGTCGCGCCACCAAGAGCATATCCATCACCATGCGAACGCCGGGTAACGACGATGCACTCGCCGCGGGATTCCTGTTCACCGAGTCAATCATCAGCAAAGCCGCCGATATCGCCGCAATAGAACCCTGTGGCCCACCGGCACCTGACAGCGGCAATCACAACGTTATCCGGGTCG
>Ga0255049_10001068_pt1 | contig 15638 bp, 16 predicted proteins | sample JV7_2_3_MG_FD_183615 | JGI IMG/M metagenome (GOLD analysis project Ga0255049, IMG submission 183615) | Seawater microbial communities from Jervis Inlet, British Columbia, Canada - JV7_2_3 | ecosystem: Environmental > Aquatic > Marine > Inlet | place: Canada: British Columbia | collected 2016-10-06
CAATTCGGAATACTCATAGATTCTCCTCCACGATTTCGCCGAGTTTTCTTGCCTGGTGTAATACGCCGACAGCATCTTCGACATCTATCACAACTGCGATACCGGTACCGGGTTTTGCGTCAAACTCGCCCACTTCTCCAATATGCTCAAGGATTTGTCGACTCAGATGTTGCTCGACGAGCAGTAGCACGACATCCCGCTGCGTCGCGAGAGTCAGACCAAAGAAAGTCTTGCTCTCCTTGATTCCTTCCCCGCGGGCATTATTGATGACCGTGCATCCTGTTGCGCCCGCCTCACGTGCGGCTTCCATAATGTCGTCCGTCTTCTTATCTTCAACGAAGGCTAGGATCAGTTTAAAGTGCATGATTATCTTCCTGTTATTCGTCTAGGTCATCCCAATCGGATGGCGAGACGCGTGCTCTCAATGCTGCCAGCTGGCCATACGCAAGAACCGAGATTATCGGAAACAGGCTCGCGAAAGCCACTAGCCCAAACCCGTCCAGCAACGGGCTACGCCCCGGCACCGCCTCGGCTAATCCGAGCCCGAGCGCGGTAACGAGGGGAACCGTGACGGTCGATGTCGTGACCCCGCCGGAATCGTAAGCCAGCGGGACGATCAGCTTCGGTGCCATCGCCGTCTGTGCGATCACCACCAGGTATCCCGCGGCGATAAAGTAGGCCAGCGGCAGGCCCGTAATGATTCGAAAACATCCCAAGCTCACACCAACGCCGACGCCAATCGCTACGGCGACGCGCAGACCCCAGACACCGATCGCGCCACCTGATTCGGTGTTCGCTTTCATCGATACGGCGATCAGCGCCGGTTCCGCGAGCGTCGTGCTGAAGCCGATGGCGAGCGCGAACAAATAGACCCAGTAGTAGTCCTGCCAGACAAGAGCCGCCGCTTCTCGCCCGGCAGTCTCGAGAAGGAAGGTGGGATCCGTCAGTTGCTGCGCCATCAAGCGACCCAGCGGAAACAGCGTCTGCTCAAGCCCGACCAGAAATAGTCCGAGCCCCACGACGACGAAGAAAAAGCCTACCGCGATCCGCCTTCCATTCGGCATCGGTCCGCCGATGACCAACCGTTGGAAAGCAACCAAGAATACGGCAACGGGCAGCACGTCGACGGCGCTGTCGGCAACGAAACGCAAGCTGGTTACAATCAGTTCCATTGCACGGCAATTCCGAAGATCAAGACGAATAGAATCGGCGCTAGTGATGCCAATGCGATAAGACCGAATCCATCGGTCATTGGGTTGCGCCCTTTGAGAGAACTCGCGAGACCAACGCCAAGAGCCGCGACCAACGGCACGGTCACCGTCGAAGTCGTGACGCCGCCAGAGTCATAAGCGATACCGATGATTTCGCTTGGCGCGAACGTCGTCACCAGGACGACAAGAGCGTAGCCACTAATGATCATGATCGGCAGCGACCAGTCGAACAGTATTCGGAGAACGCCTACGACAAGAGCGGCGCCGACCGCGACGGCGACCGTCATTCGCAAACCGAATGCGTAGCTGTCCATCGCTTCAGCGGTAGACGTAATTGCCGCAGCCGCCGCTGCGACTTCGGCTGCCTCGCCGGCAACCGCGATCAGTGCCGGCTCGGCGATGGTCGTGCCGAAACCGAGCACGAAAGCGAATGCCAGCAGCCAGAATACGCTACCCTTTCTCGCCAGCGAGTGCGCAAGACCTTCACCGACCGGAAACAGTGCGAGGCGTAACCCGAATACGAAGAAAGTGAGCCCCGCGACTACAAGGAGGCCGCCGGCGGCCATTGGCATCAGGCCCGTGACGGAGCCCCGAAATACGAAAACCTGAAATACACTGATGACGATGACGATCGGCAGAAGATCACGTAAGCTTTCAAGCGCGTCCGTAGCGAGTGCCAGCAAGGAGTTTTTCAAATTGGCCTCGATTCCAGAGGTTAAAAGCTACCCCTTGTTCATCATCTTGTCGAGGCTCCACACGCCCCCGCCAACCGCGGCGATATACAGGAACACGAAGCAGTACAACACTGCGGCATCACCATTATTGGTGACGGGAAAGATAAAGGATGCGCCCTCGCGGAAAGCATGCGCCATCCAGTAGGCAAACGCCATCGACCCGGACAGGACGAACGCGACGGGCCTCGTGAACAAGCCCACGAGCAGAAGGAGCCCACCGAATACTTCCAGCACACCGATTAACCCGGGGTTCAATGACATCAACATGAATTCGCGCCCTGCTTCGCTAGGGAAGCTGAACATCTTTACGGTTCCATGCAACATAAACATAAATGCGGAAACGATTCTGAGCACGCTGAGAAGCTGCGCTGACCGAGTCCCAAGAAGATTATCTAACGCGTTATCAAGTCCACTCATTGCTTACTCTCCCAGTTCGATTGTGGCCATATAGCTCGTGCATTATCAGTGCTGAGATCGAACAATTAAACCCAAACTCGACCTAGCCTAGGCCGAAAATTCTGTGCTCGTTTGCTCCCGAAGAGCGTCTGGTATACTGTATACCACGCTCCGATCCCCCTGAATCCAAACCACCTGAACCCGAACCAATGGCGGCTGCCCAGATCAGATTACGTCCCGTCGAGACCAGTGCAGGCCTCAAAGACAAGGTCTACAACGCGCTGAAGAGCGCCATCACGGCAATGGACATCTATAGCGGCGACGAAGCGCCGAGACTCGACGAGCGCCGCCTGGCCGAGGATCTCGGCGTCAGTCGGACGCCGATCCGCGAGGCGCTATCCCGACTGGCGCAGGACGGCTTGGTCGAAATGATTCCGCGCAAGGGCGCGTTCGTGGCCCGCAAGAATAAACGCGAGATTCTAGAAATTATCTCGGTCTGGGCAGCTCTCGAGAGTATGGCGGCCAGACTCGCGACGCAGGTCGCGACCGATGAGGAAATCGGCCAGCTTCGTCGACTCTTTGTCACGTTCGAAGAGTCGAATGGCCCACAGGCACATATCGATGAGTATTCCGATACCAATATCCAGTTTCATCAACGCATCATCTCGCTAAGCAAGAATACGCCATTGAAGCAGATGGCCGATGCCCTGTTCGTGCACATGCGCGCGATCCGAGCGCAAACTATCACAGAGCGTGATCGAGCCGATCGCTCGATCATCGATCATCTGCACATTATCGAAGCAATCGAAGCGCGGGATACCGAACTCGCCGAAAGGTTGGTGCGCGAGCACTCGTTCGGACTCGCCGATCACATCAACAACTACGTCGCCTACTTAGACTAATAAATCGAGGAAGTCCCATGGCAAGCGTACCTGCAGAAAAGCTTAAAGAATCAGAAGTGGCGGAAGACCAGCGTGAACAGACTGATGGGTTCCACCTCATCATTGACGCACTGAAGCTCAATGGTGTCGAGACGATCTACGGCGTACCTGGCATCCCTATCACCGACTTTGGCCGCATGGCTCAGGCCGAAGGCATACGCGTGATTGCCTTCCGCCATGAACAACATGCAGGCAACGCAGCAACCATCGCCGGCTATCTCACGAAGAAACCGGGGATCTGTCTTACCGTGTCTGCGCCAGGATTCCTCAACGGCCTGACCGCTTTGGCAAATGCGACGACTAATTGCTTTCCAATGATCCTGATCTCAGGTTCATCCGAACGCGAAATCGTTGACCTTCAGCAGGGCGACTATGAAGAAATGGACCAGCTGGCGATTGCCAAACCTCTGTGCAAAGCGGCCTTTCGAGTGCTGCATGCCGAGGATATTGGTATTGGCATAGCGCGTGCGATTCGCGCTGCTGTTTCGGGGCGACCCGGTGGCGTCTATCTCGATCTTCCAGCCAAGCTCTTCGGGCAGGTTATGGACGCCGAGGAGGGACAAGAATCGCTAGTCGAGGTCATCGACCCCGCGCCGGCGCAACTTCCTGCGCCCGAATCGGTCGAGCGCGCACTCTCACTGCTTCAAAGTGCTGAGCGGCCACTAATCATACTCGGGAAGGGCGCAGCCTATGCGCAAACCGATGATGCGATTCGTGCTCTGGTCGAAAAGACTGGAATCCCATTTCTACCCATGAGCATGGCCAAGGGCATCCTCCCGGACACCCATCCGCAATGCGCAGGTGCGGCACGGTCTTTGGTGTTAAAAGAATCCGACATTGTGATGCTGATCGGCGCACGCCTTAACTGGCTATTGTCACAAGGCAAGGGCAAACCCTGGGGCGGGAAAAAGCAGTTTATTCAGATCGACATCGAGCCCACGGAAATGGACTCGAATGTAGAAATCGCGGCGCCAGTGGTCGGCGATATCGGTTCATGCGTGTCGGCCCTGCTGGACGGCATCACTTCCGATTCGCACACGCCATCATCGGTTTGGACAGACGCGGTCAAGGGTAAAAAGGACACCAACATAGCCAAGATGGCACCGCGGCTAGCAAACGATAACCATCCCATGGATTTTCACGGTGCGCTCGGTGCCTTGCGTACCGTAATCAAGGAGCGGCCCGATGCCATCCTCGTCAATGAAGGTGCCAACACGCTTGATCTCGCACGCGGCATTATCGATATGTACAACCCCCGAAAACGGCTCGATGTCGGAACCTGGGGAGTCATGGGCATTGGCATGGGCTTCGCCGTTGCCGCGGCCGTAGAAACCGGCCAGCCCGTACTAGCCATCGAAGGGGACAGCGCCTTCGGGTTCTCTGGTATGGAGGTAGAGACGATCTGTCGGTACGACTTACCGGTCTGTATCGTCGTCTTCAACAACGGCGGAATCTATCGAGGAACGGACGTCAATGAGCGGAGCTCCGACCCTGCATGGACAACCTTCATCTCGGAATCACGCTACGACAAGATGATGGAAGCGTTCGGAGGGGTCGGCGTACATGCGACAACCCCGGAAGAGCTGAAGCAGGCCGTAGATACGGCAATGGATTCCGGTAAACCGACCCTTATTAACGCAGCTATCAATCCAGCTGCCGGCAGCGAGAGTGGCCGAATCGGAAACCTCAACCCGCAAAGCAAATTGAAGAAAAAATAACCCCGCGTGCGGATCCTGTAGACATACATAGTTAAGAATTGGGACTAACTCACCATGAGCTCTAATAAGGCACTTTCTAAAATTCGAATCCTGGACATGACCCATGTGCAGGCCGGGCCAACCTGTAGTCAACTGATGGGGTTCCTGGGCGCGGATGTCATCAAAGTCGAGTCGCCGGCCGGCGACGCCACACGCAAGCAGTTGCGCGATGTCCCGGACGCCGACAGTTTGTATTTCACGATGCTGAACTGTAACAAGCGCTCGATCACGCTGAACCTGAAGAACGCGCGGGGAAAAGAGATTTTCAAGAAATTGATCGAGACCTGCGACGTCGTCATGGAGAACTTCGGTCCCGGCGTGCTCGATCGACTGGGGTTCGCCTGGAAACAAGTACACGAGATCAATCCGCGCATCGTCATGGCGTCGGTCAAGGGTTTCGGCACCGAGGGGCCTTACGCGGCGTTCAAAGCTTACGAGAACGTCGCGCAGGCCATGGGCGGCTCGCTCAGTACGACGGGTCTCCACGACGGCCCACCGGTCGCGACGGGTGCTCAGATTGGCGACTCCGGCACCGGCGTTCATCTGATGGCCGGGATCCTGGCGGCACTCATCCAACGCGAGACAACGGGCCGCGGCCAGTACGTCGAGTGCGCGATGATGGACTGCGTCATGAATCTCTGCCGCGTGAAGTGGCGCGACCATCAACGTCTGGAGCACGGGCCGATGACCGAGTATGCGGTCCAGGAGTTCGAAGACTTCACGCCGCGGGCGGGGAACGACTCCGGTGGCGGCCAGCTTGGCAACGCGATCCAGTGTAAGCCCGGCGGGCCGAACGACTATCTTTATGTCGTCGTTCAGGAGGCTGTCTGGGCCGCGATCGCCAAGCGGATCGGCGGTGAGGCACTCGTTAACGATGAGCGGTTCGACAATATCACCGCCAGGCGCCAGAACCAGGGCGAAATGTGGCAGTTGCTGACCGACTTTGCGAGCGACTACACGAAACGGGAACTCATGGCGATTCTCAATGAGATTAACGTGCCCTGCGGGCCGATTATGAGCACGAAAGATCTTGCCAACGACGAGCACGTAAAGCTCCGCGAAATGTATGTCGAGTTGGATCACCCTGAGCGCGGCAAGTGGTACAACCTGGGCTGCCCGATCAAGCTGTCGGACTCACCGGTGAAGGTCGAACGCTCGCCCCTGCACGGCGAGCACACCGATGAGGTGTTGAGCGAAGTTCTCGGCTATGCCGACGATGAGATCGCCGGTATGAATCAAGCGGGCGCCTTCACGCGCGAGCCACCGAAAACATCCTGAACGAGACGAAACGCTCTACGACGTCGCGAGAGCGACGGGGACAAGAACAACAAGGAAAGGAGACCGAGAATGACTCACCGTCGAGACGACGTCCGCGTGGTGCTGGACCAGGTTAAGGCCGAAGATCGCACGGCGCTTACCGCGCCTGAATGCAAGCGAGTGTGCGATGCCTACGACATCCCGTTACCCGAGGAAGGGCTCGCGAACTCGCCGGTCGAGGCAGTGGAAATTTCAGACCGCATCGGCTATCCGGTGGTTCTGAAGATCGTCGCAGCGGACATCCAGCACAAGACCGAAGCGGGCGGCGTATTGGTAGGCATGGCCGACGCCACCGCTGTTGCGGCCGGCTACGATTCGATCATAGCGAGTGTCCAGGCCTACAAGCCCGACAGTACGATCGTCGGCGTGCAGGTCCAGCAGATGTTGGATAACCACGATCAAGAGGTCATCGTCGGCGCCGTCAGCGACCCCAGCTTTGGCAAGCTCGTGGCATTCGGACTCGGCGGAATTCTTGTCGAGGTACTCAAAGACGTGACGTTCCGACTGGCGCCGGCGAACGAGGCCGATGCCGGGTCCATGCTGGACGGTATTCAGGCGGCCGAGATTCTCAGGGGCGTGCGCGGCGCGAAAGCGGTGGATCGTGGCGCATTGACCCGTATCATCGTCAACGTCTCCGAACTCATCAACGACTTTCCGGAGATTCAGGAGATCGATCTCAATCCCATACTCGCCAATCCGACGGGCGCCACGGCGGTCGACGCGTTGATCGCCGTCGATTTCTCACCGCCTAAGGAGATCTACCGTCCGACGCAGGATCAGATCGTTTCGGCCATGACGAGCATCATGAAACCCAAGGCGGTAGCCGTGATCGGCGCATCCGACTCCGAGGGTAAGATCGGCAACTCGGTGATGAAGAACATCATCAACGGTGGCTACGAGGGCGAGCTCTACCCGATCAACCCGAAGGCCGATGAGATCTTGGGGCGAAAGGCCTACAAGAGCGTCAAGGACGTTCCTGGCGATATCGATATTGCCGTGTTCGCCGTCCCCGCTAAATTCTGCGTCGCGGCAATGAAGGAAGTGGGCGAAAAAGGCATCCCGGGCGCGATCATGATCCCGTCTGGCTTCGCCGAAGTCGGCGAGCACGAGTTACAAGATGAACTCGTCGCAGCCGCACGCGAGCACGACGTTCGTATCATGGGCCCGAATATCTACGGCTTCTACTACACCCCGTCGAATCTGTGTGCGACGTTCTGCACGCCTTATGACGTCAAGGGCAAGGCCGCACTATCCTCACAGAGTGGCGGTGTCGGCATGTCGATCATCGGTTTCAGCCGCTCTACGAAAATGGGCGTCTCCGCAATTGTCGGCCTGGGCAATAAATCGGATCTGGATGAAGACGATCTGCTGGCCTACTTTGAACAGGACGAGAACACGGACGTCATCGCGATGCATGCCGAGGACCTCAAGGACGGCCGTAGTTTTTCCGAAGTCGCCAAACGCGTCTCGAAAAAGAAGCCTGTCGTCATGCTCAAGGCCGGACGCACTCAGCTAGGTGCTCGAGCCGCCGCGTCGCATACTGGTGCACTCGCCGGGAATGACAAGATCTACGACGACATTCTCCGAGCCAGCGGCGTGATTCGCGCCTACAGCCTCAACGACCTTCTGCAGTTTGCCCGCGGCCTTCCCGTTCTGCCAACGCCGAAAGGCGAAGAGATCGTCATCATCACGGGTGCGGGAGGCTCGGGAGTGCTGTTGTCCGACGCGATCGTGGATAACGATATGTCGTTAATGTCGTTCCCTGACGACCTCGATGTGGCATTCAAGAAGTTCATCCCGCCGTTCGGCGCATCAGGAAATCCTGTCGATATCACGGGCGGCGAGCCGCCGATAACTTACGAGAATACAATTCGGCTAGGGTTGGAGGACGACCGAATCCATTCGCTGATATTAGGGTACTGGCATACGATCGTGACACCACCGATGGTGTTCGCAGAACTTTGCGCGCGCGTCGTGCAGGAGGCACGCGATAAGGGCATCGACAAGCCTATCGTCGCCTCTCTCGTCGGCGACGTACAGGTCGAGGAAGCGTCCGAGTACCTCTATGAGCGCGGAATCGTCGCGTGTCCGTACACGACAGAGCTTCCGGTAGCCATCCTCGGCGCCAAGTATCAATGGGCGCGGGGTGCGGGGCTGCTGTAGATTGTATGCGCGCGATCAGGAGACCAAAGTGACCGCATTAAGAAGCCTGCTCTTCGTTCCCGGCAACAAAGAAAATATGCTGGAGAAGGCCGCCGGCTTTCGGCCCGATGTCTTCGTACCCGACATGGAAGACTCGGTCACTGACGCGGAGAAAAACAACGCCCGCGAAACCATTAAAGCTTTTCTGCCAAAACTCGCGCAGACCGGAGTGCCGATCGTTCCGCGCGTCAACTCACTGAACACGGGCTGGACGGAGCAGGATCTCTCAGCGGTCATCGGGCCGAATATTCTCGGTGTTTCCATCGGTAAGATCGACGGGCCTCAGGATATCGAGACCGTCGCCGATCTTCTCGGTGAGTTGGAGCGAGCTGCAGAACTGCCAGTGGGCAAACTGAAACTCATCCCGTGGCTTGAGAGCGCGCGGGCGCTCGTCAAATGCTATGACATCTGCATGGCCAGCCCACGGATAATCGGCGTTGCGTTCGGCGCCGAGGATTTCACGCACGATATGGGTATCGAGCGCCGTGAAGACGAATCCGAAGTGAGATACGCCAGAAACGTCTTGTGTATCGCCGCTCGCGCCGCTCGTGTCACAGCGCTGGACACGCCCTATTTCCACTTCAAGGATCATGCAGGACTGAAAGCAAACAGCGGCCAGTCCAAGCAACGCGGGTTCAAAGGCAGATTCGCGATTCATCCAGCACAGATCGATGCGATTAACGAAACGTTTTCGCCATCGCAGATGGAAATTGAGTACGCGAGAAAAGTCGTTACGGCCTTTGAAGAAGCGGCAGCCGTCGGGCGGGGCTCGACGTCGCTGGACGGTAAGGTCATCGACGTACCGGTCGTGAAGCGGGCCAGAGCTGTGCTGGCTCTGGTCGATGCCGAAAACTAGAATCGCGACTACCTACCTATACGGGGACGGTCTACCTAATTCACGAACTCTGTTGAACTGTCTAGATTGATAGTTAGGTAGACCGTCCCCGTATTTGTAGAGAAGTTAGGGGAATCTGAGCCATGGACACCAAACGAAGAACTTTCTTGAAAAATGCCGCCCTCGCCTCTTCGGCGCTAGCGATATCGAAGACCGTGTCGGCACAGGATGCGAGCTCTACCGGCTTCCTGCGTATCGCCACAGAAGAGACCTTCAGCATTCCGGAAGTGCTTGCCGCCATGACCGATCTGGTCAGCCGTGAACCCGATCGGGAACCCGGTTTGGCGCCGCCGTCTTATGTCGGTCCCGACACGACACGGGCACTACTGGATCTCGGCCCGGGGCGGATCGCGGCTATGGACGCGGCGCGGATCGATAAGGAAGTGCTGTCGATGTGGTCCCCCGGTGTCCAGGTTCTAGACCCCGAGCCGGCGACCGAACTCGCCCGTTTGGCAAACGATCGGCTCGCCGAAGCAATTCGGCGTTACCCGGATCGTCTCGCCGGACTGGCCGCCGTCGCGCCGCAAAACCCCGACGCGGCCGCTCAGGAGATCGAGCGTGGCGTCTCGAACCTTGGCCTGAACGGTGTGATTATCAATTCACACACCAATGGCGAGCACCTGGACGATCCCAAATTCTGGCCGATTTTTGAGTCTGCCCAGGCACTGGATACGCCAATCTACCTGCATCCACGAACGCCCCCCGCAACTATGTACCAGGCCTATGCCGACTTCAGCATGGGCGGTGCCCTTTGGGGTTACGCGATGGAAACGTCCATGCACGTCGTGCGGCTGATCTTAAGCGGCGTGTTCGATGAATTCCCGCGCCTTAGAATCGTCCTGGGACACATGGGAGAGGGCCTGCCGTTCTGGTTGAATCGCATCGACACCGTGGCTTCACGGCCCGGCATGTTGAATATGCAGCGCGCTCCGAGCGAGTACTTCAGAGACAACTTCGTCATTACGACGAGCGCGATGTTCTGGGACCCACTACTGACGTTCTGTATCTCGGTTCTGGGCGCCGACAAGGTGCTGTTCGGAATCGACTCGCCATTCGCGCCGAGCGCCGCCGCCACGGACTGGCTGGATGCCGCACCGATCTCGGCAAGCGACCGCAAAGCAATCTATCAGGACAACGCCGAGCGCGTCTTCTCGCTGTAGGAGGCGCTGACTGCACATGCTGATCCTCATTTCTCCGTCCAAAACACTCGATTTCGAAACCCCTGCCGAAACCAGAACGGCCACTCAGCCGGTTTTTCTGGACGATTCCAAACAGCTCATCGAGGAACTTCAGCAACTCCCTCCCGACGGCGTCTCTAAATTGATGAGCGTCAGCAGCAAGCTGGGCGATCTGAACCACGAGCGCTTCATGAACTGGCACCTGCCGTTCACTAAAGACAATGCCAAGCAGTCTATGCTGGCATTTAAAGGCGACGTCTATACCGGGCTCGATGCCGAAGGCTTCTCCGCCAGAGATTTTCGCTACGCGCAGAAGCGCCTGCGAATTCTTTCTGGCCTGTACGGCGTGCTGCGACCGCTGGATCTGATTCAACCGTACCGACTGGAGATGGGAACAAAGTTTGCGAGTCAACGCGGCAAGGATTTGTATCAATTTTGGGATGACAGCATCACGGTGGAACTAAATAAGCTGCTGAAAGATTTAAAGACCGATGCCGTAGTCAATCTGGCATCTAATGAGTATTTTCGAGCCGTGCATAGAAAAGAGTTACAGGCGGAGGTGATTTCACCAGCCTTTAAAGATCTCAAGAACGGCAAATACAAGATCCTCAGTTTCTATGCCAAGAAGGCACGTGGGCAAATGGCCGGTTGGATTATTCAGAACGGCATTAGCGATGCAGATCAACTCAAGAAATTCAGCGTTGCTGGCTATCGATACAGCGCGGAGTTATCAACACCACATGAACCAACTTTTATTCGAGATGCCGCGCCGACTGTTTAACGATTGAAGAATACTACGGTCGCTTACCGCCAGGAGCGGACATTCAGCGAGATCCGCCCTGCGCTCGGGTCGCGTAGTATGCCGTCACGTGAGAATCGCTCTCGATACGTTCTTGGTGTTCAACAAGGCTCGGCGCCAGTCGCTGAACAAGATCCGTCGGAACGAAATCGAGCATTCCCGAGCGGAGCCAGCGCATCTGCACAAAAGCCTTGAGATCGGCTACGGTTAAACGGTTATCTGCGAAATACTCTCCGCCTCCGCGAGCAAGAAGCTCATCCAGCCCACGCAGATAAATAGACAACCAACCATCTGCTAGTTTTTCGCGTGCGAGTCGCAGTTCTTCTCCTTCCAGGCCGAAGGTTCGAACGATGTAATGACTGACATCTTCGAGGGCGCCCAGCACTTCATCACAGTACAGTGCCTGTAGATCGTCATCGGGATATAAGCCCGCCATCTTGCCCACGTAGCGGCTAAGGGCATTGGACTGAGTCACCGAGGCGCCGTCGATCTCTAGTACCGGCACCGAATTGAAGCGGGTTCCCTGCCGCATTTCTCGAAATTCGGCAAATGATATGCGGTTATCTTCGAAGTCAATTCCTGCGGCGTGAAACGCGATTCGGATCGGCTCAGCACGCCCACCGTCCAGATCAAAATAGGTAAGCCTGTAGCTAGTCACTTGGTGTCCTCCGTCAGATTTCTCCAATCTCAAAAGCCAGTTGGCTGCTTCCGGCCAACAGCAGACATAGAAGCTACCGCAGTAGCTGGCAGTCAGTGGACAGCCTGAACTTCACCCTATTTGAATTCGAATTCGACGAATTCGATGACGGTCGTACCGGTGTTCTTCACCGCCCTCGTCTGTCCAGCGTCCTGCCAAGTGAATTCTCCGCCGTATGGAGCCATGCCACGATCGGCCGAGCCAGGCACGATCTCGTCGAGCACACCGCCACGGACGTAGACTCTGAGTCCCGGCGCCGTTTGCGTGAGCTGTCCAGTCGTCTCCTCTGGCTCCAGAACGACACGCCACGCTCGTATGCGCTCGTTATCCAGGATCTGAGTGTAGCCGGAGACTCTCGAGCGGTCTGAAACTAGAACTTCGGCCCTCGGTCGATCTTTGAGGATGAAGGAGACGTTGCGGAACGGCGTCGGACCAATGTTGGCTGCTTTGTGGGTATGTGGGCCATTCTTAGTCACGTTGGTAAACGACGTACGCCCCGGGACAGGTTCGCCCACCGCCGGCGCGCTCACCTCGGAAGAGCCGTAAATCTGGTTTGTCCGCAAGGCCGGCGACAGGTTCACCGACACCGAGTCGGCGAAATGCGTGTGATAACCCGTGTCGCGTCCCGGTGGAATATTGATGCTCAGCAGAATGATGTAGTCGTTGGAGAAGACCGGAACGTGGAACGGAGCCCTCTCCATGGGTACCGGCTCGTCCTCGATCTGGGCAGACGCCGTCTGCGCCAGCGCGTAGGCGAGCACGAATAACAATACCGAAGTAATCTGCCTCATCGAATATCTCCCTCCTCAGAAATCGCGTAGCTATGGCGGGCTGTCTTCGCTGCAGTCACCGCCCGCGCACCGGTTGTTCGCCTCGCACGTATACTCGATGAGGCCGAGCTGCTCCCAGTCGGGGCGCAGCGTCAGCTCAAAGTCCTGCGACCAGGGCCGCTCGAAGATTTTCGGGTCGTCGATCGTGATTCGGTACTGGAGCGTGTTACCCACGCGGTGCAGCCTCTCGGTGGTCTGTAGCGCGTCGCTATGACAGCGGCTCTTCGTTGGATCCGTGTAGTGGTAATCGTCGAGAATCCAACGTTTGAAGTTGATTGTCTCGACGACCAGCGTGTCGCCTTCCCACTTCCCCACGGAATCGCCATAGTACGATGGCTCGATCCCCTCGCGGTGTGGGCGCCCATCAGTCGGAATGATACGGGCGGCATGCTGTAGCTCCGGGATGATCACCAAGTACTTCGGGTTCTGGATGATCTGGATCGGCAGGATATAGAGCATCCCTGAGGGGAAGCCTGCCGGCAGGCACATTGCGCGTGGCTCGTCGATGCGCGTATCGCCGCTGCGCGGGACGTAGAGCAAGCTCTCCGCCCCCGGCTTCACCGGAGCCATGTTGTGGGCGTTGAAGATCAGGTCACCGCGCGGGCCGGTTCCGTTGACCGCTGCCGGGGCCGTGTAGATGCCGGTAAAATCCGGTTTGCCGTCCGCCGTGCGCGGCACTTCCTCCTGTGACTGTGCGTACGAGGGGCTTCCACCCAGCACGGCTGCCAGAACCGCTGAACCGATGATCCACCAACTGCGCATTACTGTTCCTCCTGCTCTTCTTCCGGCGGCGCCAGCACGACGGTGCCGTCTTCGAACGTGAAGCTCCGGGTCGAGGAGTGATTCGAGCCGTCGCGCGCGCGCGCGCCCTCGACGTTAACCACGGCGCCGATCCTCATAACGTCCTTCATGATGCCCCGACGCATCAGCGATCCTGGCGGTGACGTCGAAAAACCCCACGTCGTGACCGTGCCGTCGGCCTCGGTGACGTCGACGAAGAACCAGACGTGCGGGTTCTGCCACTCGACCTTCCGGAGCGTGCCGGTCACTTTCACCGGCTTGCTCGGGTCGAATTCAGCCAGTGCCGAGTGGTGTGCCCAAGCCGCCCGACCGCCGAGCGTGAGGCCGAGACCCAGCAGGACTAAAGACAATCGCTTATGCGGCACGTGGACGCCTCTCGAATGACGATAGGGGAACTCTATTAAATGGGCGAATGGCAAGTCAAACAGAACCGACGGCCGCCGGGCCGATGCTCTACGGCAGAGTGAACCGCGTCGCGACCTCAGGATCGCAGTCGTAGCGGTAGAATTCGAAGTCGGGGGTGTAGTCCCAGTTCAACGTGCCGCTAAAGCTATCGGCAAGAAATTCAGGATTTTCGAGAAATACTTCGACCGTCAGGCTACGGCCGTCGTCGTTCAATGAGTAGCGTTCAACAATATGCTTGTCGACGCCGGAAGCCAGGCCGATACCGAAGGGCGAACGATGTGGCGCGAAGAGCCGCGTGTCGACGACGAGCGTATCGCCATCCCAATGGCCGACCGAATGACCGAGACGCGCGCGCTCACCACCAACGGGATGCTCGCGGCCATCTGTGTAGATAATGCGCTCGGCGTCGAACCACTCGTCGCGGATGATGACGCGGTCATCGAGAATTTCAATCTCGTTGAGATAGTGCGGCGACGTCAACCCGGCGAGCAGGCCATATCCGCTGCAGACCGCGGTCGGATTGTCTCGATCGTGATCGTAGGTAGCGATCGATGCCTGGCCCGCCTCAGTCAGCGGAACGCCCATGAAGTCGGCGAATAGTGCACTCAAAACTTCGATCGGCGCGCCGGGTTCAAGTCGCGATTTCCAGATGCCGCTGATGTCGGTCGTGGTCTCTGTTGCATGCGACGGTAGTATGCGTTGCCTAAGGACCGTCCCGTCTTGCTTCGTCAACGACTGCAGCACGGCATAACGGCGACCGGTGCCGCGTTCCGGATGCGCCCGAAGGCTGATGACGTCGCTCGGTTCGAGCGAGTCTGCCGACCAACCGCTGTGCGCAAGTATTGGCGTGCTCCCGGTCTCGATTTGCCATTCGACACGCTCGCCGTTGTCGTCCACGGTCTCGACGCGAAAATAGATGTGAGGATTACGCCATTGAAAGTCCAGCACCGTCGCTTCGAATGCGACAACCGAGTTGCGGTCAATGTGGACGTAGCTGTGATGGCCGAGCGCCGGAATCGAGACGAGCGGCATCATCAGGATCGCGAGATAACCCATAGCGGCGATCACATCACTGTTGGCACGAGTCGAGATCGTTTGGCCGACAAAGAATTTATTCAACTCTACTCCCTCAGACATGCGCCCGCGTGCATATTAAATGTTAACCGACGGCCGCTTCCGGCTGAAGCGGACATCCGTTAACAATTCTTAACGCCGTGGCTACTCTCTAAACCCTGGTCGCTTAAGTTTCGTATTCCAGGAACTTACCACGATATGACCGATCAGAGTTGGGGCTACTAATCCCGAGCAAGGTGATTGATCCGTGAATCCGTGGCCTGGAGTTGTATTCAGTTGGCTCCTTATACTTTTGGCGCTTGTACTGCCCGTCCTGGGCATCGCAAAGAGGCTCCCAGTATTACTCGCTGCCTCGGCGGTCATTGCGACCCCGTATTCACTCTACCTGGGCATGGCTCCGA
>Ga0255049_10001073_pt1 | contig 15606 bp, 20 predicted proteins | sample JV7_2_3_MG_FD_183615 | JGI IMG/M metagenome (GOLD analysis project Ga0255049, IMG submission 183615) | Seawater microbial communities from Jervis Inlet, British Columbia, Canada - JV7_2_3 | ecosystem: Environmental > Aquatic > Marine > Inlet | place: Canada: British Columbia | collected 2016-10-06
CACATTCGTTGCCGCCGGCGCCGAGTCGGTGACGCGCACCTACGGCAAGGCGCTCGACAGCGAGGATCTGAACCCTCGATTCACCGACAACACCAGTGATGACTTCATCAACAACGTGTACATCCCAATGGGCAACACGGCCGAGAACGTCGCCGAGAAATACGGCGTCACCCGCGAGCGAATGGACGAGTTCGCCAAACGGTCACAGGACCGAGCCGTCGAAGCGCAGAAGAACGGTTTCTTCGACCGGGAGATCACTCCGATTGATGTTCCCGACGGCAGAACGATCTCAGCCGATGACGGACCGCGTCCCAACACCACGGTGGAGAAGCTGGCGACATTGCCAGCGGTCTTCAAGCCTGAGGGTTCGGTAACAGCCGGCAACTCCTGTCCGCTAAACGACGGCGCAGCCGCGGTTCTCGTGATGTCTGAGGAGCGCGCTGCCGAACTCGGCCTGGAGCCGCTGGCACGGATCGTCGCCTCGTCCGTCGTTGGGGTCGAGCCCGAATACATGGGGATGGGCCCGGTCGGAGCCGTGCGCACGGTCCTCGACACAGCCGGGATGGCCCTCGACGACATTGACGTGATCGAGCTCAACGAAGCGTTCGCCGCTCAGGTGCTTGCTTGCGCCGACCAGCTGGGCATCGACATGGGCAAGCTCAACCCGCATGGTGGCGCCATCGCCCTCGGTCACCCATTTGGGATGACCGGCGCTCGAATCATGGGGACGCTGCTCAATGACCTTCAGACTCTCGACGGCACCTACGGGCTCGAGACGATGTGTGTCGGCGGCGGTCAGGGTATGGCGATGATTGTGGAGAGGCTGAACTAGCCGACCTCCTACCCTTGCCCCGTGAAGATCAACGTCGTCACCATGTTTCCCGCGTTCTTCTCGGGCCCCCTCGATGTCAGCATCGTCGCCAGAGGCATCGAAGACGGTGCGTTGGAGGTCGAGCTCTTAGATCTGCGCGACCACGGTCTGGGAAAACACCGACAACTCGACGATGCTCCTTTTGGCGGTGGACCGGGGATGGTCATGATGGTCGAGCCTCTGGCCGCGGCGCTCGAGCCTCTCGGCGACACTCACCGGGTGATGTTCACTCCCGCGGGCGCGCCTATGAGCCAGAGCACCCTCGACGGCTGGGCGGACATGGAGGAGATCACTTTCGTGTGTGGGCGCTATGAAGGAATCGACCAGCGGGTAGCCGACAACCTCATCGATGAGGAGGTCTCGTTGGGAGACTTTGTGGTCGCCGGGGGAGAGGTGGCGGCCGCGACCGCGATCGAAGGAATCGCCCGCCTGCTTCCAGGAGTGGTGGGAAATCCCGAGTCGACCGAAAGCGAATCCTTCCGGGGTGGGCTTCTCGAAGAACCGGTATTCACGAGACCCGCACAGTTTCGCGGGTGGAAGGTGCCAGAAGTTCTTCTTTCCGGAGATCACGCCGCCATCGAGGCATGGCGTCAGGAGCAGCGTCTCGAGCGGACGCGTTCACGACGACCCGACCTCATGTTGGATGGCGAGACTTCCGATACCTGATACAATTCGGGTCCTGCCGGGACCACCAGACCCACTCCCGGTGATCTCTAGGAGTCCTCCATGAACGATCTTCAATATGTCGAAAGCGCGCACGTCCGCGATGACATCCCCGACTTTCGGGCCGGGGACAATGTCAAGGTCCACGTCCGTGTCGTCGAGGGTGGCCGCGAGCGCATCCAGGTTTTTGAAGGCGTCGTGATCGCCCGCAACGGCGCCGGTGTTCGTGCGTCTTTCACAGTGCGCAAGATGAGCTTTGGTGTCGGGGTCGAGCGGGTCTTTCCTGTGAATGCACCGATCCTCTCCAAGATCGAGGTGACCAGACGAGGCGACGTCCGCCGCTCCAAGCTCTACTACCTGCGTGACAGAGTCGGAAAGTCGGCGCGTATCAAGGAGCTGAGGGACTAAGTCCCCCGGTAGCCGGTAATCACGTCAGCCAGACCCGATACGAGGAACCAGAGGTAGCCCAGGGTTCGCGAGAAAAGAGGAAGCGTTCCTTCCTCGCCGAGCTGCCGGGTCTTCTTCTCATGGCGCTCATCATCGCGGTCGTCATCAAGACTTTTCTGATCCAACCGTTCTGGATCCCGTCGGCCTCCATGGAAATGACGATTCAGATCGACGACCGGGTGATGGTCAACAAGCTGGCCTACGACCTCGGCGAGCCCGAACGCGGGGACATCGTTGTTTTTCGCGATCCGCGCGAGCCGGAGATTGTTGAGACCGTTCCCGAGGCCGTGATCCGGTCGGTCCTCGAAGCCGTGGGAGTTCGGACCCGTGGCAGTGACGACCTCATCAAGCGGATCATCGGACTTCCCGGCGAGACGGTCCTCATCGAGAATGGCCAGGTCCACATCGACGGTTATCCCCTCTACGAGGAGTACATCGGCGGCGTCCAGATGCCCGACGAGGGCCCATTCCTTGTGGGACCTGACCAGGTCTTTGTGATGGGTGACAACCGCAACGCGTCGTTTGACAGCCGAAGATTCGGAGCCGTTCCGCTCGATGATCTCGTCGGCGAAGCCTTCCTGACGATCTGGCCTCTCGAGAACTTCGGCGGTTTCTAAAACTGTCACGCCCCTCTGGCACTGTTTAGGAACTGGTGTGGGCATATGATCGCTCTGCACCACGTGTGAAGAGGAGAAGATGGAAGAGGACCTGGAGCGCTACGAGTCTGAGGTAGAGCTCAAGATCTACAAGGAGTACCACGACGTCCTTCCGATGTTTCGGTACGTCGTGGAGACCGAGCGTCGTTTCTACCTGGCCAACCAGGTCGACCTCGAGGTCCGCGAAGCCAACGGGTCCGTCTTTTTTGAAGTAGAGATGAGAGACGCATGGGTATGGGACATGTTCCGTCCGGCTCGCTTTCTCGAACACGTCACGGTGCTGACATTCCGCGACGTCAACGTCGAAGAGCTCGAGCAGCAGGAACTATCGCTGTAGACCGTCGACCACAAATTGGTTCCTTCGGCGAAGAACTTGCGGCTCGCATCCTGCAGCGTCACGGGGTTCAAGTCCTTTCCCGAAACGTGATCCTCGAGGACGGGGAGATCGATCTTCTCGCCCTCGATCAGGGGGTAAAGGTTGCCGTTGAGGTTCGCACCGTGACCGGCGGGGATGACCCGATCGACGCCATCGGGGCCGGAAAGAGACACCGTGTCCAGAGATTGGCACGCCAGGTCCGGGCGCAACGGGTCGACTTTGTCGGCATCCGGCTCGACCAAGACGGTGTGGTGTTCCACTGGGTCCCGGGTGGGTTTTTGACCTCTGGTCCCCGGATTCCTAGTTTTTCGTGAACATGAGCGTGGGTAACAGGCTTGCCATCGAGGTGACAGGTCTCGAGAAGGCGTACAAGAGCACCGTGGCCTTGGACGGTCTCGACTTCGAGATCCCTTCAGGCGCAGTGACCGGATTCCTCGGGCCCAACGGCTCGGGCAAGACAACGACATTCAGGTCTTTGCTCGGCTTGACCCGCTTCGACGCCGGCGATGTTCAGGTGCTTGGACACGCCGTTCCCTCCCAACTCTTCGACGTCTCCAAGTTGGTCGGGGCCATTGTCGAAGAGCCGGGGTTGATCAAGGCTCTCAACGGAAGAAACAATCTTCGTGTCGCTGCGGATCAGCTCGGTTTCGGCCATGAGAAGATCGACGAGTTGCTCGAATTTGTCAGCCTGACGTCGGATGCCAAGAGACGTGTCAGTGAGTACTCAAAGGGGATGCGGCAGCGTCTTGCCCTGGCCGCAGCCCTGATTGGAGATCCCGAGTTGCTGCTGCTCGATGAGCCCCTCGACGGTCTCGATCCAGCAGGGCAGAAGGTGTTCAGAGCGCGATTGCGGGGGCTGGCGGACGCCGGACAGACCGTGGTCGTCTCCAGTCATGACATGGCCGATATCGAGGCTCTGGCCGATTACGTGGTTGTGATCAACAAGGGACGGCTCGTTAGCCAGGGCCCAATCGAAGGGTTGCTCGACGGTGGGGCCACCAGAGTCACCGTGGACAACCCACAGGCAGCGAAAGCCGCCCTGCACAAAGCGGGCATCGAATCATCGATTTCGGAAGCGGAACTCAGGGTCGAAAGTGGCGATGGCAGCCGTGTCGTGGAGATTCTCGCCCAGGCAGGTCTGTACCCCAGTGAAGTTCGTGCCGACCGGGCCTCGCTGGAAGCCTACTTCCTGCGCTTGACCGGTGGGGAGGTCTCGATGGAGGACGTGCGATGAGCTTGGTCCATGCCGAGTACCTGAAGCTGTCACGGCGGCGCTTGTACCCGATAATGGTCGTCATTCTTGGCGTCCTCGTGGCGTTGCTGGCCTTCTTCCTCCTGATCTTCGGCCAAATCCTTCCGGAGTTGGCCGACGAGTTGCCGGTGTTCGAGAAGCCTGATGCCTACGTCTTCGGCGCCCAACAAGTCGCGGGACAGACCTGGTTCCCCTTGGTGCTCGCCGTCGTCATGCTCGGTAGCGAGTTCGGCAACACCGTGTGGGCCACCGCCCTGACCCGCGACTCTCGCCGGCTACACCAAATCTCGGCTCGCTTCCTCGTGCTTCTGGGCGCCTCCTGGGCCGCGATCCTTCTCGGGATAATCGGCTGGGCGGTTGTCGTTTTCTTCGCCTCCCCGGGCGCCGGTGGTCCGGATGCCTTCGAGTGGCTGGAGGTGGTGTGGAAAGTCGGTCTGATTCAGCTCGCCTGGACGGCCATCGGTCTTGCCGCGATAGCTCTGTTTCGTTCCGTTGGGCCGGCCATCGGTGCGGCCCTCGCCCTCATCTTCATCGACCCGCTTCTTGGGTTGTGGGGACCGTACGAGAACATCTCAATCTCGGCCGCGACCACCGCTCTCTTCCCGATATTTCCCGATGGTGCGTTTAGTTCTTTCGTCCCCGGATCCGGTTTGTCCACCACTCATGCCATATTGATCTTGGTCGGATGGGCCGCAGTTGGCTTCGCTCTCACCTGGTGGGGGCTTCAGCGACGCGACGCCTGAGTCCCGAACCGCCGTCTCATCTCTTTGTGCCAGCACCCTTGATGCCAATGGCGTCGGAGATCTGGTTCATGATCAGGCACGACAACCACGTGAAAGGTTCCCGGTGGAATGGTGTTCTCACACCCTGGGCAGATGTACTCCTTGAGGGCGGAATAGGGCTGAACCGGGGTGACGGTTACCCCGAGAAGATCGCCCATGCGATCACCGCCAGTGTCAACACGATCGCGACGACAAACATCACGACGTCGGCGACGCTTCTCTCGTCGTCTCGAAACGGATTGAAACCCACGGTTGAACGGTAACGCCGGAAGGACCGGTCTACCGTCAACCTCATGTCGTGGCTTGTGACGGAGGATCGTGACCGGGTTCGGTGGCTCACCATCGATCGGCCGGAACGCAAGAACGCAGTGCCCATGGATGGGTGGGCTGATCTTCGAGCAGCGTTTGACGATTTCGAGAGTTCCGATCAGCGGGTGTTGGTTATCACGGGGGCCGGCGGGGAGTTCTGTGCCGGCGCCGACCTCGATCCTTCGCGCATTACGGAGGGTCAGTCGGTTACCTCCAGACATGAGCGGATGAAGCTCGTTGGCTCGACCGCAATGGCGCTACACCGGATTACCAAACCGACGATCGCTGCCGTCGACGGTGTTGCCGTTGGTGCCGGGATGAACCTGGCCCTGGGATGCGACGTCGTGATCGCGTCTGACCGAGCCCGGTTCTCAGAGATCTTCGTGAAGCGAGGCCTCGCCGTGGACTTCGGAGGATCGTGGCTGCTGCCCCGGGTCGTCGGGATTCAGCGCGCCAAGGAGCTTGCCCTCTCCGGTCGGATTGTCGACGCCGAAGAGGCGGTTCGTATCGGCCTGGTCATCGACGTCGTGCCACCGGACGAGCTCGAAGACCGTGCTGCCGAGCTTGCCGAGGCCTTCCTTGCCGGCGCACCCAACGCCCAGACGTTCATCAAGCAGACCTTCAACGGCTCATTTCAGGAGAGCTTCGCTGATGCTCTCGGCTGGGAAGGCCAGGCCCAGGCCGTGCTGTTGGGTACCGAGGATGCCGCCGAGGGCATCCTTTCATTCGTGGAAAAGCGGCCACCGGAGTGGACAGACCACTAGACCCCGATGTCCTCATTCCACAGTTCGGGGCTGGTCGCGATGAAGTCGATCATCAGGTCGATGCAGCGCTGATCGTCGACGACGACAACTTCAACACCTCTTGACCTGAGCAGGTCTTCGGCGCCCATAAAGGTTGAGTTCTCCGCAACGACGACTTTGGGGATTCCGTAGAGGAGGATCGCCCCGGCGCACATGTCACAGGGCGAGAGGGTTGTGTAGATAGTCGACTCCCGGTATTGGGCGGCCGTGAGCCGTCCCGCACTCTCCAGTGCGTCCATCTCTCCGTGGAGGATTGCGCTCTCCCGTTGGACGCGTCGGTTGTGACCACGACCGACAATGGAACCGTTCAACACCAGGACTGACCCGATGGGGATGCCACCTTCGGACAACCCGATCCTGGCTTCTTCGTATGCGGCGTCGAGGAAGACATCGGCCATGTTTCGATCTTAGGGCGCCGCTTCTACGCTCCAGGGATGCCTCGGCTCGCGGTTTCCGGTCCAAGCTCAGTTGTCACTGACGCAGCCCGCGTCGTCGGCGAGATGGGTGGCTCAGTAGTGGATGCTGTGATAGCCGCGGCGCTCGTGGCCATGTGTAGCGAGCCCGGAGTCTGTGCTCCCGGGGCGGGTGGCTTCTTCGCGATAGGCGTCCCGGGATCGGATCCCGTGGTGATCGATGGCTACGTCGCGGCCCCGGGGCTTGGTCACCGAGGGAAGGTCGAGCTGCGTTCGGTGACGATGGAATACGGGGGCGGGGTCACGACCCTGGTCGATGCAGGGACGATTGCGGTCCCTGGATCCTTCGCCGCCTGCGCCGAGGCCTCACGGCTATTCGGTGTCGTTCCCTGGGCCGAGCTGATGGAGGTTGTGGCCTCTTCGATCGAGAACGGCTTTCCGTTGAGTGCGGCGGTCCATCTCTATCTGGAGGACTCGGGCATTCCGATATTCTCCCAGGACCAGGCTTCCAAATCGGCGTTGTTCGATGGGAATCGTTTGCGCGACACAGGAGAGATAGTTCGATATGAGGGGCTGGCTGATGCTCTTCGTTATATAGGCAGCGAGGGCGCCGACGTCTTCTATCACGGTGACCTTGGAGCCCGCATCGTCGAGGATCTGACCGAGCGAGGCGGGTTGCTGACTCGCCGGGACCTGGAGACATATCAGGCCATTGTCAGGAAGCCACTCCAGGTTCAGATCGGCGAGTGGATGCTGGCGTCCAACCCGCCGCCCGCGGTGGGTGGCGTCACGTTGGCGGCGTCTCTGGCTCTTATGGACCGGGCCGAGGACTCAGGGAGTGGCGCGGTCTGGGCTGAGTCATTGCGCTCCGCATTCCGGACGCGGCTGGACAGACTGGAGACAGCCGACGACCTCGAAGCCGAGTCGCGCCAACTTCTCGAGGAACTCGGGATGCGCTCGCCGTCGACCATCGCCGTTGCCGCCGTCGACAAAGACGGCGCGGCCGCTTCGGCGAGCTTTTCCGCCGGTTATGGCTCGGGCGTGATCCCGAAAGGTACCGGCATGCTGATGAACAACTGTCTAGGCGAGATCGAATTGACTCCTGGCGGAATGGAAGCCCAGGTGCCGGGGGAAAGGCTGTTGTCCAACATGGCTCCGACCATTGCCCGCAGCCCACACCAGGCCCTTGCGGTTTCGTCGCCGGGGGCGGGCCGGATCACCTCTGCTCTTGCCATCGCCATCGCCCGGGTCTTCTTTGCTGGGGACGGTCTCGAAGAGGCGATCGAACACCCCCGGGTTCACCCCGAGTTCCCGCCGGAAGGCGACCGGATCGCCGCGGAGCCTGGGATGGATCTAACCGGGCTCGAGCTTCCGAGCAGGTGGTTTGAGGAGAAGCACATGTACTTCGGCGGTGTCAACGGAGCAGCCCTCCTTCATGGTGAGCTATTTGGCCACGCCGACAGCCGAAGGACTGGATCGGTTGCTCTGATCGATTGAACACGGCTTGGGAAATGCCATGACCACGGTGAGTAGGGACTGACCGTCTTCCATCGCGTTCCGGGATCTGAACATGCCTCTAGAACCCGTCCCACTCCCGACGTACGTTCGAGTACATGTACGCAGCCACCACATCGGTGGCGCTGGTCGGGGGAGACGCCAGAGAGGTACGGGTCGAAGCCCATGTAGGACGTCAGCAGGAGGCGTTCAAGCTGTCCGGGCTGCCCGACACTTCGGTGCGGGAGGCCAAGGACCGGGTGAGGGCGGCGGTCGCGTCTTCGGGGATCCGCTTCCCCAACCGAACTGTGACTGTGAATCTCGCCCCTGCCGACCTACCTAAAGGAGGGACCGACTACGACCTGCCGATCGCATTAGGAGTACTAGCGGCGTGTCGGGAGGTGCCCCACCTCGAACCGGCTGTGGTGGTCGGGGAGCTCGCCCTGGATGGTTCGGTGCGCCCCGGCTCGAGTGCTCTCGTCGCCGGAGTCGTCAGCGCTCGTTGCAGCATGCCGGCGTTGGTCGCGGTCGACTCCGCAGCCGAAGCAGCTTCTGTCCCGGGAGCGGTCGTCTACGGCGTGGAGTCTCTGGCCCACGCAGTCGAGATGCTGCGTAAGGGAATCGAGGCCGGCGTCCCGGTTCTGCCCGAAGTCGACTCCACGCCCAGCGACTTCGAGGACCTCGCCGACGTCAAGGGCCAACTAATCGCTCGCAGAGCTCTCGAAATCGCGGCCGCAGGCCGCCACCACCTCCTGCTTTACGGGCCACCAGGGGCGGGTAAGACGATGTTGGCCAGCCGACTCCCGGGATTACTCCCGCCGCTCTCCGACTCCGAGGCCATCGAGGTCGGGATGCTCTGGGCGGCGGCGGGACGAGGCCGGGGTCTAGACCGTCTGCCACCTTTTCGGGCGCCTCACCACACCGCTTCAAAGGCCGCTCTGGTCGGTGGGGGATCGGGGATTGTGGTCCCGGGCGAGGCGAGTCTCGCCCATCGAGGTGTGTTGTTCCTCGATGAGCTGGCCGAGTTTCCCCGGGGCCACCTCGACACTCTCCGCCAGCCTCTCGAGTCTGGCTCGGTGACCGTCGCCCGACGGGGCTCGTCAGTGGACTTTCCCGCCGACTTCCAGCTGATTGCCGCCACCAATCCCTGTCCTTGCGGATATCACGGAGACAGACGCAGGCCGTGTGAGTGTCGGCCGACGGCCCGGGCACGTTATCGGAGTCGTCTCTCGGGGCCTCTGCTCGATCGATTCGATCTGATCGTGCACACCACCCGGGTCGACCTCGAGGACATCGATGACCGGGTCTCCGAACCAAGCGCAGCGGTGTCGGATCGAGTGAGGGGCGCTCGAAGCCGAAGAGCCAGTCGGACTCATGCCGACGAACACGACTTCTCGGATCCTCTCATCCGGGGGGCGCTGGAGGCGGGCCGGCTCACGCTGCGGGGCGCGCTGAAGGTGGGCCGGGTGGGGCGGACCATCGCCGACCTCGACGATTCGGAGGGCGTCCAAGAGCAGCACATGGCCGAGGCCATAGGGTTGCGGGGGGACTGGGTCGATGGCTGAGCACCGATTGGTGACTCCGGACTCGCCAGAGTATCCCGTGGGTCTCGGCGACCTCGAAGATCCGCCACCCATCTATGTCTCCGGTTATCTGACAGATGCCACTGCCGTTTCGGTTGTCGGGACGAGAAAGTGCACGAGGTACGGATCCGACCTCGCGAGATCGTTTGGCAAAGCCCTCGGGCGCTCTGGTTGGACGACGGTGAGTGGCCTGGCTCGTGGCATCGACGCCGCAGGACATGCCGGGACCCTGGCTGTCGGTGGCCACGCGGTTGCGGTGCTCGGATGTGGGATCGACGTTCGCTACCCGGCGGAGAATCGCGATCTCTATCAGGCAATCCTGGAAAAAGGAGGTGCCCTCGTTTCGGAGTACCCACCGGGGACGCGTCCGGATCGGTGGAGGTTCCCGGCCAGAAACCGGCTCATCGCAGCGATGTCGGCCGCAGTCGTGGTTGTAGAAGCCGGTGAGAAAGGTGGCGCGCTGATAACGGCGCGTCTTGCTGCCGAGATCGGAAGACCGGTTCTCGTCGTACCGGGTGACGTCGATCGGCCGGCGTCGGCGGGTTGCAACCGGCTGATTCGGGATGGAGCCTTTCCTGTTCTCGGCACCGACGACCTACTCGAGGAACTCGAGTTGCTGATCGGGCCACCCCCGTCCAAGGGGACTGACGCTCCGGGTTCTGATGTCCCAGACGGAGGCATCGGGATCGAGGAGCTGCCGTCGCTGTGGGACTGCACCCCGAGCGAGGCGCTGGTGCGACTTGCTCACATGGAAGGAGAGGGTCTGGTGCGACGGTCCGGGGATCGGATTCTCCCGGTGTGAGGCCCCCTTGCCAAGGGGGCTTTTAGTTGCTGATCATCCCGCGGACACGGAGGACGGCGATGTCGTAATCGGAGAGAGCAGTCATATTGAGATTCTTCATTGCATGCGCCCGGTGATGGACGACGACCCGTTCCTCAGCGATCTGGTCCCGGGCCCGATCGAGTTCGACTCTGAATGCTGCCAGTTGCGCGACACGGTCGGCCCTCCGGGAAGCGTCGTCGTAGGCGATGAAGGCGGAGAGCAGACGCCGAAGCAGCCGCTCAAAGCGCGCAGTCAGCATGACTCGACTCTATCGGGGGCCGTTTGCGGTGACTAGGGGTCACACAGGGCTTCCTTGGCTATTGGCGGAGTCGCAATAGCATCTCCTTGGTGAGCCTCCCCGATCTCCCTGAATGGGCTGAACAGCCCGTGGCCGATTACCTGCGTCGTCTTCACGATCAACGCGATCTGTCAGAGAACACGCTTCAGGCATATCGGCGCGACCTGGCTCAGTTTTTCGACTATTGCGCAAGAGCCGGGATTGAGGATGTGAGGGACGTCGAGCGGAGGCACGCCCGCCGCTACCTGGCGTTTCTCGACACACGCGGTTACTCCCGCGCCTCAATAATCCGCAAGGCCTCGGCGTCACGAGCCTTCTACAACGATGCCGGTCGAAGGGGAGATGTAGACGCAAACCCGTTTGAGGACGTGGCGCGACTGCGTAAGGCCAAGTCACTGCCGCATGCCTTGCCGAGCAGAACTGTCATCAACGGCATCGAATCCATCGACACCTCAACGGCCGTCGGCCTACGCGACAGAGCGATCATCGACACGTTGTATTCGACCGGCCTCCGGATCTCTGAACTTGCTTCGCTCAGCGTCGACGAGGTTGGCGGGGACCTGTTGACGGTCGAGGGAAAGGGTCGGAAGGTCCGTCAGGTTCCGATCGGTCGCCCGGCCCAAGAGTCGATCTCTCGATACCTCGAGAACGGGAGGGGAGCGCTGGCCACCGCCGACGCGGAGCGTGCGCTTTGGGTCGGAGTTAGGGGCGGGCCACTCGATAGCCGCGGCATCCGTCGGGTTGTGAGAAAGCGCCTTGCAACCTTCCCCCATGCGCTGCGGCACAGTTTCGCCACGCACCTGCTCGAAGGAGGGGCAGATCTAAGAACTGTTCAGGACCTTTTGGGACATACCGATCTTGCGACGACCCAGATCTACACTGCCGTTACCCGTGAACACTTGAGAGGGACTTATGACAGAAGCCACCCAAGGGCCTGAGACCAGCCAGGTCGACGCCCTATGGGAACGCTTCAAGGCGTCGGCTGATGCCGACTCCCGTGAGCGTCTGATCCTGCACTTCTCGCCTTTGGTCAAATATGTGGCCGGTCGAGTTGGTGCGGGTTTGCCGCGCTCGGTCGACCAGAACGACCTGGCCAGCTACGGGCTGTTCGGTCTCATCGACGCCATTGACAAGTTCGAGCCCGAGCGGGGCTTCAAGTTCGAGACCTATGCGATCAACCGGATCAAGGGTGCGATTCTCGACGAGCTCCGCGCTCTTGACTGGGTGCCACGGTCGGTGCGATCCAGGGCGAGGCGGATCGAGACTGCCATCGCCGAACTGGAGCACACCCTGCAGAGACCGCCCACCGAGGATGAGCTGGCAACCAACCTCGAGATGACTCTCGAGGAGCTCCAGGGAGCGCTGGCCGAGATCGGCCGGTCCGGGATTGGCGCTCTCGACGAACTGGTCGGCAGCGACAGCCAGACTTCAGTTGGCGAGATGCTGGCTGACCCGGCGGGGATCTCACCCGAGTCGGCATTCCAGACCGAGGAGACACGACAGGGTCTTGTGGATGCCATAAACCGACTTCCCAATCGCGAGCGTCTCGTGGTCACGCTCTACTACTACGAGGGAATGACCCTGGCCGAGATCGGAGATGTCCTGGGGGTCACCGAGTCGCGGGTGTGCCAGATTCACGCCAAGACGATGATGTCGCTCCGCAACCGGGTTGGAGAACCTTCCTGGGGTTGAACCCGTTATCCGTTTTCCGTCATCCGTCGTCCGCTGATTTCGGGAAGGGATCCTCTCTCCGTACAATCCCATTCATCACACACGCTCGCCGACTCTCGCTGGTCGGGCTTGTCCCGGAAGAGAGTCACTCGTAAACGAGTGCGGTTCTGCCAGGCGGGCGGAGGAAACAAACCAGGAAGGAGAAATTGTGGCTGAAGTCACAATGAAACAGCTCTTGGAGGCCGGCGTCCACTTTGGTCATCAGACGAGACGCTGGAACCCCAAGATGCGCCCCTATATCTACGGGGAGCGCAACGGAATCCACATCATCGACCTTCGTCAGACGGTCGAGCAGGTCGCAGATGCGAGGGCTTTCGTCAAGAACATCACGGCCGACGGAGGGTCTGTCCTGTTCGTAGGGACAAAGAAGCAGGCTCAGAGTGCCGTTGCAGACAACGCACAGCGCTCAGAGATGCCGTACGTGAACTACCGCTGGCTTGGCGGAATGCTGACCAATTTCCAAACCATCCAGAAGCGCATCTTCTACATGCGCGAACTGCGGCGTCTCGAGGCGTCCGGTGAGATCAACAGCCTGCCCAAGAAGGAGCGTCTCAAGCTCCGTCGCGAGCTCAACAAGCTCGAGCAGAACCTCGGCGGCGTCGCCGACATGCAGAAGATCCCCGAAGCCGTCTTTGTCATCGATGTCAACGTCGAGACCACAGCCGTCGCCGAGGCCGCACGGCTCGGACTGCCCGTTATCGCCCTCGTGGACAGTAACTGCGATCCCGACAACGTCGAGTTCGTGATTCCCGGCAATGACGATGCCATTCGCGCATCCGACCTCATCGCCGGAGCGATTGCCGATGCCGCCATCGAGGGCAGAGAGATCGCAAAGACCAAGAAAGTCAAGGCCAAGGCGGAAGCCGAGGCCGAAGACGAAAACGTGGCTTGAGCCATGGCTGATTTCACGGCACAAGACATCCAGAAGCTGCGTCACGACGCAGGTGTCGGAATGATGGATGCAAAGACAGCCCTTGCCGATGCCGGGGGTGATTCGGAAAAGGCCTTCGAACTTCTTCGGGAGCGGGGCCAGGCAAAGATGGCCAAACGGGCTGATCGGGAGGCGAGCGAAGGCTCCATCGGCTCATATATGCATATCCAAAACGATCGTCCCGTCCTCGGGGTTCTTGTTGCTCTGAGCTGCGAGACCGACTTTGTAGCCAAGAGCCAGGAGTTCCGGGAGACGGCCGACGACATCGCAATGCACATCGGATGGGGAGGCCCGAGTTGGGTCACTCGCGACGAAGTCGATGCAGACGTGCTCGCCAAGGAACGCGAGCTCATCGGGCGACAGGCTGCTGCAGAAGGCAAGCCTGAAGAAGTTCTCAAGCGTATTGTCGACGGCAAGATTGACTCCTGGTACTCCGAGAACGTCCTCTACGACCAGAAGTTCGTGAACGCGGAGAAGTTCGACGGAACCGTCGGCGATCTCGTAGGCGAGCTTGCGTCGCGGATGGGCGAGAACATCTCGATACGCAGCATGGCCAGGGTCGCGATCGGCGAATAGGAGAGTCCGTGTCAGAAGGGGATGTACGACGGGTAGTGCTCAAGCTCTCGGGGGAGGCCTTTGCCGATCCTGAGATCGGCTATGGCATTGATCCGATCACTGTCCACCGGGTAGCCGAGGAGATCGCCGAGGCTCACGGCAACGGTGTGCAGGTGGCAGTAGTGGTCGGCGGGGGAAACATCTTCCGTGGGGTCTCCCAAGCGGCCAAGGGCATGGACCCCGCATCGGCGGATTACATGGGGATGCTGGCGACCGTCATCAACGCACTCGCCCTTCGTGATGCTCTCGAGAAGCAGGATGTCCAAACCCGGGTGCAGAGCGCTATCAACATGCAGGAGTTGGCCGAGCCTTACATCAGGCTTCGAGCCATACGACACCTCGAGAAGGGACGCGTCGTGATCTTTGCCGCTGGAACGGGTAGCCCCTTCTTCACGACGGATACGACTGCCGCGCTGCGAGCCATTGAGACGAATGCCCACGTGCTGCTCAAGGCCAGCAACGTAGACGGGGTTTACGACACTGATCCAGCGATCAACTCTGACGCCAAAAAGATCCACGAGCTTTCGTACATGGACTTCATCGCACGGGAACTCAAGGTCATGGACACGACCGCAGTTACGATGTGCAAGGAGCACGAAGTTCCGATTGTCGTCTTCGACATGAGCACCCCTGGCAACATTGTCAAGGCTGTCGGCGGCGATCAGATCGGCACCGTGGTCCACTGACGAGGAGAAAGACAGTGATCAGCGACCTGCTGGCTGAAGCGGAGCACAAGATGGAACAGGCTGCTGATCATGTGGCCTCGGAGTTTTCAACCGTTCGCACGGGTCGTGCCAACCCTCAGCTTCTCCAGCGGATCACGGTCGATTACTACGGCTCACAAACACCACTCCAGCAACTTGCTTCGATTTCGGTCCCGGAACCCCGCTTGCTTGTGATCAATCCCTTCGACCAGTCCTCGGTGACCGACATCGAACGCGCCGTGCAGCAGTCGGATCTCGGCCTCAACCCGACCACGGACGGAGTCGTCATCCGCATTGCCTTCCCTCCGCTCACCGAGGAGCGCCGCAAAGAGCTCATCAAGGTGATCAAGCACATGGCCGAGGAGGGGCGGGTCGCGATCCGGATGGTTCGCCGACACGCAATGGACGATATGGAAGAGCTTCACGGTGAGATCTCCGATGATGAGATCCGCCGTGGCGAGGACGAACTGCAGAAACTCACCGACCGTTTCGGCGAGAAGATCGAATCTCTGGTCGAGAACAAGGAAGAGGAGTTGCTCGAAGTCTGATGGACCAGGATCCCACCAACGACGAGCAGGAGAAGGGTTTCGGCCGCCCCTGGGAGGCTGACGAAGCGCAAGACGAAACGCCAGACGAGGCGCCAGACGAAACGCCAGACGAGGCGCCAGACGAAACGCCAGACGAGGCGCCAGACGAAGGGCCAGACGAGGCGCCAGACGAAGCCGAGGTCTTCTCACTTCCCGGTCTGGCTGAGGACGAAGACGGATCCGAAGACGGATCCGAAGACGGATCCGAAGACGGCTCCGAAGACGTGGACGAAGAAGGGGACACCGAAACCGCCGATCCTGACGACAT
>Ga0255049_10001075_pt1 | contig 15586 bp, 16 predicted proteins | sample JV7_2_3_MG_FD_183615 | JGI IMG/M metagenome (GOLD analysis project Ga0255049, IMG submission 183615) | Seawater microbial communities from Jervis Inlet, British Columbia, Canada - JV7_2_3 | ecosystem: Environmental > Aquatic > Marine > Inlet | place: Canada: British Columbia | collected 2016-10-06
GGCTGCCACGAACCACTGTGCCAGTGGCCCGTAGACAAGCAGCAGAAGGACGCTGGCAAAAGTCAGCGCGATCAGCCGATTACGTTTTTGTTTCTTTTCCGGGGTCAACTCGATCGAATTCCTTTAATCAGGCCGAAAGTATAAAAAAAGCCGAGTGTTCTTAATGAGATAGGGTTGGCATTTTTATGTAATAAACGACTCTGGAGGCGGTGCTATCATTGGCCTGAGCTAAATCGTGCAATGTGACGCAGGTCAACGTTTTTGTTCTGCGATATGTGTGGTCGGTTCTCATAAACTCCTTGAAAAACAGAGTGTTATAAATGGCAAAGGCAAAATCCGCCTATGTATGCACCGAATGTAGTGCACATAGCGTCAAATGGGCAGGGCAATGTCCCGACTGTGCATCCTGGAATACCTTGTCCCGAACGACGATTCTGCCACCACGCAGTGCAAACCAGTCCGGGTCGGCTCCAGCCACCATAGAATCGATTCCTGGCGACCTGGGACACCGCAATAGCACCGGTTTCGACGAGTTTGATCGAGTACTGGGTGGAGGCCTGGTTCCGGGTGCGGTTGTGCTGCTGGGTGGAGATCCCGGTGTCGGAAAATCGACCTTGCTGCAGCAGGTGTCGTCGAATCTTGCGGCTGAGCTGCCTGTTTTCTATGCAACGGGTGAAGAGTCACTTCGACAAGTTGGACATCGATCCCACCGGCTCGGCCTGGCAAGCTCGGACATGCAGCTGCTGGCGGATACCGCCATTGAAAATATTCTGGAGCAGGCTGCAGCAACAGCGGCCAAAGTGCTGGTGATCGACTCCATTCAAACCATGACCAGCGCTGAATTGCCATCGGCGCCCGGTTCTGTTGCGCAACTTCGCCAATGTGTTGGTCGTGTTGTGCAATTCGCAAAACAAAACGAAATCGCCGTGTTTGTGATCGGGCATGTAACCAAGGAAGGCACCATCGCAGGGCCACGAGTTGTGGAGCACATGGTGGATACGGTGTTGTATTTTGAAAACGACCCATCGAGCCGCTACACACTTATTCGATCGGTGAAAAATCGTTTCGGTGCGAGCGGCGAAATGGGAGTGTTCGCGATGACGGAGACCGGCTTCAAACAAGTCAGTAATCCGTCGGCCATTTTTCTGTCGCGCGAAAGTATATCCGAGCCCGGCAGCATCGTGTCCGTTGCCTGGGAAGGCAGTCGCTCTTTGCTGGTTGAAATTCAGGCGCTCGTTGCCGATGGTAATAGCTCGTACCCGAAGCGCCTTGCGACCGGAGTCGATCAGAATCGCCTGTCGCTTCTGCTGGCGGTACTGCAACGGCACGGCGATGTGGCGTTGGGGCCGGAAGATGTTTTCGTGAATGTCGTTGGCTGATTACGTATTTCAGAAACGGCTATCGATTTGCCCGCGATGATCGCTATTGTTTCAAGTTTTCGAAACCGTGCTTGTCGCGAGCGCCTCGTCAGTTTTGGCGAGGTTGGGCTGGCTGGAGAAATTCGGCCGGTACGATTCGGCACGGAACGCATCGCCGCTGCAGCCAAACAGGGCTTCACGCACGCCGTCGTTCCTGAATCGAATGTGCCGAGAAAAATTCCGGACGGTATCAAGGTGACCGGCGTTCGTCGTGTCAGCGAAGCGCTGGAGGCTGCGTTCTAGTCGACTGCTTCTTCCAGCGGCATTCGTGGGCTAATTCTTACGCTGCGAATTCGATTGTCATCAGTTGCAACAATCTCTATTGGATAGCCCTCGATCTTGAGACACGTAGTCGGTTCCGGAATGGTTTCCAGTTTTTCGAGAATCAAACCATTGATTGTTTTGGGCCCGTCGGTTGGGAGTTGCCAATCCTGTGCGCGATTCAGTTCCCGAATGTTGGTCGTACCGTCGACCAGGAAAGTACCGTTTCCTTCACTGATTACATCGTCAACGTCATCCGCCGGGTCGGTCGTAAATTCGCCAACGATTTCCTCGAGTATGTCCTCAAGTGTGACGATGCCCTGAATGTCACCATATTCGTCGACAACCAACGCGATTCGCAGCCGGCGCCGCTGAAATTGAACGAGCTGTGTACTGAGCGGCGTCCCTTCCGGCACAAAGTAAGGTTCGTCGAGCAACTCACGGATGGTGTTCTTGTCCAGATCCCGATGCACAAGATTGGCGAGTCGGCGCAAATGCAATATGCCGATCACCTGATCAATATTGTCTTTGTAGACAGGTAGCCGCGTGTGCTGGCTGCTGGAAATTATTCTGTCGATCTCCGCCTGGTCATCATCAAGATCAATGCCGACTATCTCATTGTGCGGCACCATCACGTCATCGACCGTCACCTTCTCAAGGTCGAGAATGCTCAGCAACATTTGTTGATAACGACCGGATATTCTTCCACCTGCTTCGTGGACCAGCGTACGCAGCTCGTCGCGCGTCAATGCTTGTAAATGTGATTCACCCGGGCGTACGCCAAACAAATATAAGACGGCGTTGGCCGCCGCAGTTGTTAGCCAGACGAACGGATAAAGTACTTTTAGTAACGGGTAGTAAATAATTGAAGCAGGGAAGGCAATTCTTTCAGGATGCAATGCCGCGAGTGTCTTTGGCGCCGCCTCTGCAAAAATCAGAATGATTAACGTCAGGATGAAAGAGCCGATCGCAACAGCGGCCTGTCCACCGATGTTCATTACCTTTACGGCGACCAGCGACGCCATGAATATGTTGACCAGATTGTTGCCGAGCAGGATCAGCCCAATGACGCGATCGGGTCGTTGCAGCAGTCGTTCGGCAAGTATGGCACCACGATGTCCCTGGCGGGCTTTGTGCCGGAGTTGGTAGCGGTTCAGGCGCATAAGCGCTGTTTCCGAGCCCGAGAAGAATGCGGAAAGCAGCAGTAGAACAACAAGCAGTCCAATCAGGGCTGCGAGTGGTATGTCTTCGCCCAAAAGAAGGGCACCTCCAGGATCACCAGTACAGGTTCAGTTGAGCAGGACGGCCAGAGGCTGTCAAGAATTCACGTCGCAGCTTTTAGGGCCGCGTTCAGCTCCAGCTTCGGCCCAGAATCTGCTCGAGTACGAAGCGGCTGCCGAAATAGGCCAGGCAAAGAAAGACGAAGCCCCAGAGGTACAGGTATACAGCGCGCTTGCCGCGCCAGCCGGCGAACTGTCTGCCGGCAACCAGAACGCCGAACAGCGTTAAAGCGAGCAGTGACAAGGCCGTTTTGTGTACCAGGTGCTGGGCGAACAGGTCGTCAACGAACGCAAATCCTGAAACCACGGCCAGCGCCAAACTGGCGAAGCCACTCGCGGCGATGCCAAACAGCATCTTTTCGGTCGTTTCCAGGGGGGCAAACAGGTGATTGGCCGCGGACAGTTTGCCGGTACGCAAGCGGTGGTCTTGTACCAATGCGTAAATCGCCACAATGGCGCCGACTGTCAGCAACCCGTAGGCAAACATCGATATCAGAATATGCGCCTGGATCTGCCAGGTCAGCGACAGGCCAACTGCGTCTGTGGGTGCCAGCGCAGTCGTCGCAGAGGTGACCGCCGCCAGTGCTAACAGCCCGGCGGACATACCGCGCAGGGATGATTCAAACGCTCCGATCAGTCCGATCAGGCCGAGTTGCAGGCCAATTATCGATACTGCACCGGCCATGGAGAGATTCAGCCCGTCGTCTCGAAATATCTCGTCGTACAGCAATTGCCCGTGGAATAGCAGTGCTGCCGTAGCGAATACGACTGCCGCACTTAGCAGTGGTCGCGCCCGCGCAACATGTGTGGGCAGTCGATGCACCGCGAAAGCCATGGCTGCCAACAGGTACAGCAATAAAATTGTGATTTGAAACACAGAAATCAGCCGTTGCTTAACCTACCGTTTCGTTAACGGAATCATACCTCAACACTATGCGTATACGAATTCTTGGATGCAGCGGTGGCATAGGCGCCGGGTCACGTACCTCGGCTATGCTCATCGACGACGACGTTCTGATCGACGCGGGAACCGGAATCGGTGATCTCGAACTCGAGGATCTGGACTCGATTCGGCACGTCTTCCTGACCCATGCCCATCTGGATCATGTCGCTGGCTTGCCCATGCTGGTCGACCGTGTTTACGACGCAAACTTCGAAGAACCGCTCACGGTGTATGCGCGCGAGGAGACGTTACGCGCAGTCCAGGAGCATCTTTTCAACGGTATCATCTGGCCGGATTTCGCCAAATTGCCATCGGCAGATCGGCCGATGCTGCGCTACCAGGTGTGCAGTCCTGGCGATACAACGCAAATTGGCCATCGCGACTTCTACGCCGTCGATGTTATGCACAGTGTGCCGTCGCTCGGATACACGGTGCAAAACTCGGGCGGCGCTTTCGCCGTCAGTGGCGATACCAAGAGCAACGAAACGCTTTGGCCCGTGCTCAATGCCTGTAACGATCTGCGCGTACTCGTGATCGAAGTTTCGTTCCCGGACGAAATGGAGCAGCTGGCTACGGAGTCAGGACACTATTGTCCGCGGACACTGACGCGTGACCTTGAGCGCCTTAACCATAGCCCGGAAATCTGGTTGACCGGAATGAAGCCGGGCGAGGAAAGAACCATTCTCGAGCAAGTGACCAAGGCAGCGCCTGAGCGAAAAATAAAAATGCTGTCGCGAGGCACGATCCTCACCGTCTAGCCCAGCTGCTTTTGTGGGAGGCCGCCATGCCGGCGACTTGCCCTGTAGGGCAACCACACAATCGGCGGTCCGGCTATTTCTCGCCGGAATGGCTCGCTGCGCTGCGCTTTATTTCTCGGCGAGAAACACCCGTCCCACCGATTGCGTGATCGCCGCAGGGCGCACGTAGTCGTTGCATGGCGCGTCGACGTTCTCGGAGCCACCGACATGGCCGCCTCCTACGGGTTGGGTATAAACTATCGTCATGTTCGATAATCTCAGCAGCCGGCTCACTGAAGCCGCACGCAGTCTTTCCGGTCAGGGCCGGCTCACCGACAGCAATATCAAGGACACCTTGCGACAGGTTCGTCTTGCGTTGCTGGAGGCCGATGTCGCGTTGCCGGTCGTCAAGACATTCATTGATCGCATTCGAAAGCGTTCAATTGGCGAGGAGGTTGGCAAGAGCCTGACGCCCGGACAGGCGTTGATCAAGATTATTCATAGCGAGTTGGTGGCCTTGTTCGGCGACGAGCATGCGCCGATCGATCTGCGCTCGCAGCCACCTGTGGTCGTGTTACTTGCGGGCCTGCAGGGTGCAGGCAAGACCACAACCGCGGCGAAACTCGCGAAGCGGCTCATCGATAACGACAAGAAACGTGTGATGTTGGTGAGCGTGGATGTGTATCGTCCGGCGGCCATTTTGCAGCTGGAAACGCTGGCCACTGAAGTTGCTGCGATGCATTGCCAGAGCAGCACCGACGACAAGCCTGTTGCGATCGTCGACCGTGCGCTCGATGAGGCGCGGCGCTCGCATGCCGATGTGTTGATCATTGATACGGCTGGCCGCCTGCATGTCGACGAGGACATGATGCAGGAGGTCGTTGCGGTGCATGAACGGTCGGGTGCACGCGAAACGCTGTTCGTCGTGGACAGCATGGCCGGTCAGGATGCCGTCAACTCGGCAACGGCATTCGACAGCAGTTTGCCGTTGACCGGAATTGTTCTGACCAAAGCGGACGGTGACGCCAAGGGTGGTGCGGCACTGTCTGTTCGGGAAGTGACCGGCAAGCCAATTCGGTTCCTCGGTGTCGGCGAAAAGGTCGATGCGCTCGAGGCGTTTCATCCGGAACGGATGGCCTCCCGCATTCTCGGCATGGGCGACGTGTTGACGCTGGTCGAAGAGATCGAAGGCAAGGTCAACAAGGAGAAAGCCGAGAAGCTCGCGAAGAAGGTCAAGAAGGGCCGCGGTTTCGATTTGACCGATTTGCGCGATCAACTTGAGCAAATGATGAACATGGGGGGTGTAGGGGCGCTGCTCGACAAGCTACCGCTACCAGGCAAGATGAACCCGGCGGCGCTCAAGCAGGGTGCCGACGAGCAGCAGCTCAAATGGCAGGTTGCCCTGATCAACTCGATGACGCCGGCTGAGCGGCGTTTTCCCAAGACCATCAACGGGTCTCGCCGCAAGCGCATCGCTGCTGGTTCTGGCCTGCAGGTGCAGGATGTGAATCGCCTGCTCAAGCAATTCACCCAAATGGAAAAAATGATGAAAAAAATGGCCCGTGGCGGCATGAAAAAAATGCTGCGGGGGATGCCAACGGGCGGAATGCCGCCGGGTATGCGTTAGGCGCCGCTAAGGTACCGAAAAACTTAGGGTTTTTCGCGTCAAAAACGCTTCACATTTGAACTGAAGTCGGTACAATGCGCGCTACTCGGGGGTAGCCCGAGATCGGGCGTGTCCGCCTGTCTTAGATTCAATAAACGGAAGAGTAATGGTTAGCATTCGACTTTCGCGCGCTGGCGCGAAAAAACGTCCTTTTTATCACCTGGTGGTTACCGACAGTCGCAATCGTCGGGATGGCCGGTACATTGAGCGTGTGGGCTTCTTCAATCCGGTTGGCAAGGAGCACGAGGAGAACCTGCGCATCGATGTCGAGCGGGTAGATCACTGGATTGGGCAAGGCGCCCAGCCGTCAGAGCGGGTTGCATCCCTCCTGAAGGCGCACCACAAGGCTCAGGCCGCCAACTGAGCGAGCAGCTACTTAAGCCTGTACAGCTTGGTCGGATATCCGGCCTGTTTGGAGTAAAGGGCTGGGTAAAGGTGTATTCGTACACGCAGCCGCGCGAGGCAATTCTTGATTACGAACGCTGCTTCCTGAAGCAGGACGGCAAGTGGCGCGGCGTAATCGTTGCAGAGGGCCAAAAGCACGGCAAAGGGGTCATTATTCGTCTCGAGGGCGTCGATGACCGCGATCAGGCAGCACTACTCATCGATTGTGACATTGCGATCGAAAGAGAGAGCCTGCCGGACACGGGGGACGGCAGTTTTTACTGGGCGGACCTTGAAGGCCTGCAGATTATGCATCGCGACGGGACTGACATGGGCCGCGTCGCCTACCTGCTGGAAACCGGCTCGAATGATGTGCTGGTGACTACGGGTGACCCGGAACGGTTGATTCCGTTCATTATGGGCAAGGTAATACTCGACGTGGATCTCGCCGCAGGCGTCATCACCGTCGATTGGGAGCTGAACTGACATTATGCAGATCGCAGTAGTCAGCCTTTTCCCGGAATTGGTCGGACAGGTCGCCGAATACGGTGTCGTCGGGCGTGCAAAGGAGCGGGATTTGCTGTCTTTGCATTGTGAAAATCCGCGTGATTATGCGGACGATGTGCATCGGACAGTCGATGATCGGCCGTACGGTGGCGGGCCAGGCATGGTCTTGAAGTATGAACCGACTGCAAAGGCGATTCATGCGGCGAGCAAGGCGTTGCCTGCTGGCAGTCCGGTTGTTTGCCTGACGCCGCAAGGCGCGGTTTTCGATCAGGCGGCGGCGCAACGGCTTGCCGGTTTGCAGGGCATAGTGCTACTGGCCGGTCGCTACGAAGGGATTGACGAACGGCTGATCGACAGCGAAGTCGATGAAGAATTGTCGCTTGGCGATTTTGTGTTGTCAGGCGGAGAGATTGCGGCGATGGCCGTGATCGATGCAGTAGCCCGGTTGTTGCCGGGGGTACTGGGCGACGATGAGTCGGCTGTACAGGATTCGTTTATGCAGGGTTTGCTGGACCACCCGCATTACACGCGTCCGGAGAGCATTGATGGCCGATCAGTACCGGCCGTATTGCTTTCAGGCGATCATGCGCGCATTGCGCGCTGGCGCTACAAACAGGCGTTGGGGCGCAGCTTCTTGCGGCGGCCCGACATGGTGAAGAAACTGAATTTGAGCAAAGAGCAGCAAAAGTTGCTCGATGAATTTTTGAATGAGCTTGGTCAGGTGTAGAATGCCGGGCCGCGCCACAGGAATCGGCAACAGGCCGGTGGGTAGAGAGTCATGAGCAAAATTATCGAAGCGATCGAAAACGAACAAATGGGCAAGGAAATTCCGGCGTTTTCCCCGGGAGACACGATCGTTGTCCAGGTTAAGGTCAAAGAAGGCACGCGCGAGCGCCTGCAGGCGTTTGAGGGTGTCGTGATCGCGAAACGCAACCGCGGCCTCAATTCGTCCTTTACGGTCCGCAAGATCTCACACGGCGAGGGCGTCGAGCGCGTATTTCAGACCTACAGCCCGGTGGTTGACTCGGTCGAGGTCAAACGCCGCGGTGATGTGCGCCGTGCAAAGCTCTACTATCTTCGAGGTCGTACCGGTAAGGCCGCGAGAATTAAGGAAAAAATCTAGCCGGTCGAAAACATCAGGCAACCATCAGCGAATAATCACGTCGGCGGCGATGCTTGGGGATAGGATTCCTATTCATCGGGCAGGAGATGGGTATGAAGAGGTCGGTCGTTGTTTTGCTGCTGTTTGCGGCCAGCCAGTTGCTGGCGGGCTGCACAATCATTGTCTCAAGAGTGGCCACAAATTTTGGCAACGATCTGACCAGCGCCATTCTTAATCAGGATGACCCCGAGCTGGTTCGAGCCGGCATGCCGTCGTACATCCTGCTAATGGACAGTTTCCTGCAGGACGAAGAAAACGACCCCGCCATATTGTCCTCCGCAGCGACCATGTACGCCTCTTACGGCGTACTATTTGCGGGCAATCCCGTGCAGGCCAGGCGCCTCACGAGGCGGGCGAGGAACTATTCAGACGAGGCCATGTGCCAGGTGGTCACTGCATCGTGCGACTGGCGCAATATGCCTTACCAAGAATTCATCGATAGCCTGGAGAGCGTCGATGAAAAGCACGCAGACGAATTGTATGCTTACGGATTCTCTTTTCTTGCGTACATTCGCGCCCATACTGATGACTGGAATGCGCTTGCTGAATTGCCACAGGCCGAGGCAGTCATGCAGCACTACATCGACATCAGCGGGTCGGCTGCTGAAGCGTCGGCACATAACTACCTGGGCATTCTGATGACGATTCGGCCGCCGGCACTTGGCGGCAAACAGGAAGAGGCACGCGGGCATTTCAACACCGCAATTACGATGTCCGGTGGGAATGACTTGAGTCCCAAACTCGAGATGATCAAGGGAATTGCGCGAGTACTCTACGATCGCGAATTGAATGATCGGCTGTGCGATGACATCCTCAGGGCCAGCCCCTATGCCGATGGCTATACATTGACCAATGTATTGGCCAAAGAAGAGGCGTTGGTGCTGTGTTCTGAGGCAGACGACTACTTCTGAAGGGAATGCAGATGAAAAGATTCGGAATTTTGTTGTTGGCGTTGTGCATCACTGGTGCGGCGAGCGCCCAGACGACTTTGAAGATCGCCACCGTCACCCCGGAAGGCTCGCAGTGGATGAAGGACATGCGAGCGTCTGCCGTTGAGATTAAGGAAAAAACGGAAGGCCGGGTAATCATCAAGTATTACGGTGGCGGCAGTATGGGAACCGATAGCCAGGTCCTGAAACGCATTAGCATTGGCGCGTTGCATGGTGGTGTGTTTACACCGTCGGCGCTGATGGAAAAATACGGAGATATCGGCTTGTACGGCTTGCCGATGGTGTTTGAAAATGACGAGGAGGCGAACTTCGTCAGGAGTCGGCTGGACAGCAAGATTGCGGCCGGACTGGAGGAAGCGGGATTCGTTTCGTTTGGCTTTGTAGCAACCGGCTTTGCCCTCATCATGTCGAACGAGCCAGTAGGCGAGCTTGATGACATGAAGGGAAAGCGTGTGTGGGTGCCGGAGGGTGACGGTATCAGCAAAGCCACCATGGAGGCGCTGTCTGTAACGCCGATTCCGTTGCCTTTGACTGACGTTTATACCGCGCTGCAAACCGGGGCTCTCGACATCATTGCGATGTCATCGGTTGGCGCGGTCATCTTGCAATACCACACGAAGGTTAAATACGTCACCGACGTGCCGCTCGTTTACACGTTCGGTTTCATGGCGGTTAGCAAAAAAGCGTTTGACAAGATTTCTACTGACGACCAATTAATCGTTCGCGAAATCTTGTCGGAGCTGTATGCCAGGTACGACGTGCTGAATGTCGAGGACGACAGGGAAGCCAAGCAAGCCTTGTTCAATGCCGGTTTAGAGCGAGTCGTGCCCGACGAAGAGGAGCTCGACAAGATTCGAGCGGTCTTGCAGGTATCAAATCTTGACCTCGCCAAGCAAGGCGTTGTATCGCTCGATCTCTATGAAGAAATGCTGCAGTACGTTGAGCAGCGCAGAAGCGAAGTTGAATCGATTGCCGCCGCGGAAAAGATTCAAGAGGACGAGTTGCGGGAAGCCGGCGAGACTATCGCGGAAGCTGAAGAAAATTTGGAAGAAGAGGCGGAAGAGTCTTGCGAGACAATCGCCGATGCAGAAGCGATCCTGGACGATGAGGTGGAAAGGGCATGCGAGCCAGCAGAGACTACTGCTTCTGTTGATACAGGCGAGATCGAGTCAAGCGAGACCAGCGACGAACAATGACTAATCGTTTCGTCGCCATACTGGGCCGGCTGGATTCGGCCGGCCGTTTTGTCGAGAACGTACTGCTGGTTGCATTACTTGGCGGCATGATGCTGCTCTCAGTGGGCCAGATCATCGCCCGTGAGGTGTTCGAGACTGGCTTGTTCTGGTCTGGTGAGATCGTCAGAATCATGGTGTTGTGGCTCGCGATGATCGGAGCTGTCGCCGCCTGTCGCGAGAATCGCCACATCCGTATTGACGCAATCTCGCATTTGTTATCCGACAAGGCTGTTGGTGCCGCGAGATTGTTGGTCGATACTTTTGCAGCGGCAGTGTGCGCCGTGGTCGCGTGGCATGCCTGGCGATACCTGCAGCTCGAAATTGAGTTCGAAGAGACTGTCCTGGTCGATACGCCTGCGTGGATGGTGCATGCAGTCGTGCCGGTTGCCTTTGCCTTGATGAGTTATCGCTTTCTGGTTGGTGTCGGGAAACAGGGCATTAAGCTCTACCTGGGTGATCAGGGAGACGATTCATGATCGTCTTTGGTCTTGTCTTGCTGCTGCTTGCCGTAATGGGAGCACCGTTGTTCTCTGTCATCGCGACCAGTGCGATGTTGGGACTGACCCGGGAAGATACCGACCTGATGAACGTGGCATTGGATATTCTCGGCATTGCCGACTTGCCCTTCCTGGTCGCAATTCCTCTGTTTACCTTTGCCGGCTACCTGCTGAGCGAAAGCAACGCACCAAAACGACTGGTGCGTATGACAGGCTCGTTGCTGGGCTGGATGCCAGGCGGTCTCGCCGTAGTTTCCTTGTGTGCGTGCGCATTCTTTACGGCGTTCACGGGCGGTTCTGGTGTGACGATTATTGCTCTGGGTGCGATCTTGTACCCAGCACTGAAGCACGATGGCTATGCGGATCGCTTCAACCTGGGTCTTGTGACCTCGTCCGGCAGCCTGGGTTTGTTATTCGCGCCGTCGCTGCCAATTATCCTGTACGGCGTCGTATCCGAAGTGCCGATCGACAAGTTGTTCCTCGCAGGTATTCTGCCGGGCATGTTGATGCTGTCGATGCTGGCCGGCTACAGCATGTGGACCAACCGTGGTATCAGGAAGCCGTTGTCATCTTTCTCCGGACGTGAGATTGCTGCAGCGATTCGTGAATCCATCTGGGAAATACCGTTACCGTTCGTGGTGCTGGGCGGCATCTATTCGGGTTTTCTCGTGGTCTCGGAGGCGGCGGCAATTACGGCGCTCTATGTTTTCATCGTGGAAGTTATCGTGCACCGCGAAATTCCGTGGCGCGAGTTGCCACGAATTATTCGATCATCGATGGTTTTAGTCGGTGGCATCCTGATTATTCTTGGCGTGTCGATGGCGTCGACAAACTACATGATCAGTGCAGGCATACCACAAATGCTGCTGGAGTGGGTCGCCAGCCTGGTGTCGAGCCAGACGTCCTTCCTGCTGTTGCTGCTGTTATTCCTGCTGGTCCTCGGCGCTATCCTGGATATCTTTTCGGCCATCGTGCTGGTTGTACCGCTGATTCTGCCGATTGCGGCAGGATTTGATGTGCACCCGGTACACCTTGGCATCGTATTCCTCGCTGCCATGGAGCTTGGTTACCTGACGCCGCCGGTTGGACTTAACCTGTTCATATCCAGTTACCGATTCGAAAAGCCGATACTGCATGTGTATTCGGCGACCTTTCCGTTCCTCATGATTCTGCTCATGTCTGTTATCCTGATCGCATTCTGGCCGAATCTGTCATTGTGGTTGGTACCAAACTGATAAAGCTGCTCCGGACGTTTGCCGCGGTCGCGTCATTCGTACTCATTCAATCCTGTGCCGCCGACGAAGGGCAGCTGAGCTACATCTCGTTGCCGCCTGGGTTTTCGATTGAGGTGTACGCTGATGTGCCATACGCACGGTCGCTGGCTCTTGGCGGCAACGGCACGGTATTCGTTTCCAATCGGCGTGCGAATTCCGTGTATGCCCTGATTCCTGCAGACGACGGTCAACCGGAGGTAATTGAGCTGGCCAGCGGTCTGCAGACACCCAATGGCATCGCCTATTTCGACGGCGACCTGTACGTCGCCGAAATCACCAGAGTACTGCGCTACCGGAATGTGGAATCGCGATTGCATGACATGCCCGATGCCGAGGTGCTCGATATTGATTTACCCTCGGAGAAACACCATGGCTGGCGCTACATCGGCTTCGGACCCGACGGCAAGCTGTACATCAACATCGGCGCACCCTGTAATCTTTGTGATCGCGATGGATTCGCGCGCATCATTCGCATGAATCCGGATGGGTCCGATCGGGAGGCGTACGCGACGGGCATTCGCAATTCAGTCGGATTCACATGGCATCCGGATACCGGGGAATTGTGGTTTACGGATAACGGCCGCGACATGCTCGGTGATGACTTGCCTCCCGATGAGCTTAACCATGCGCCCATCGCCGGACTCCATTTCGGGTACCCGTATTGCCACGCGGGAGAGATTCTCGATCCTGAGTTCGGCGACGGCAGGATTTGCGCTGACTATGCGCCTCCGGCACAGAAGCTCGGACCGCATGTCGCACCATTAGGCATCAAATTCTATACTGGCACGGAATTTCCTCCCACCTATCAGGGTCAGATATTCATAGCCGAGCACGGGTCGTGGAATCGCTCGAAGAAGATCGGCTATCGCGTAAGCCTGGTGCGGCTGCAAAACAGCCAGCCGATCGCGTATGAGGTGTTCGCCGAAGGTTGGTTGCAGGGACGATCTGTGTCGGGTCGACCGGTTGACTTGCTGGTGCTGGGCGACGGTTCGATGCTGGTTAGCGATGATCATGCAGGCAAGGTTTACCGAATTTACTACGAGGGGAATGATTGAAATGAGTGCGAAGAATCCGTTCATGCGATTGATGTCTGCGCTGTGGGCAGGTGTTGACGGTTTACGCAAGATCTTGCACCTCGTATTGCTGTTATTCATCTTCTTGCTGTATTTCGGCATGACGTCCGATGTACCGGTCGTGATGCCGACCGGTGCCGCTTTATACGTCCAACCGAACTCGTTGGTTGAGCAACTGGATGGCGATCCGTACGACCGCGCAATTGCCGAACTTCTGGGTGATGGCCGACCGCAAACGCGGGTGCAGGACATTGTCGATGCATTGGCGTATGCCAAAAACGATGATCGAATTGAAATGGTCTACCTCGACCTGAATAGCTTGTATGGCTCCGGGCTGAGCAAACTACAGACGGTTGGCGCCGCCATCGATGACTTCAGGACCTCGGGCAAGACTGTTGTTGCGGTCGCCGACTATATGGGTCAGCAAGGATATCTCCTCGCGGCACATGCCGATGAAATCTACCTGCATCCGGACGGTGCCGTCATGTTTCGTGGCTACGGTCGCTTCCGAAAATTTTATAAGGAAGCCATCGACTTGCTGCGTATCGACTGGAACGTTTTTCGGGTAGGGACGCATAAGTCGTTTGTCGAACCGTATACGCGCTCGGATATGTCGGCTGAAGACCGTGAGGCAACCGAGAGACTGATCGATCAGATGTGGACGATGTATCGCAGCGACGTCGTTACCGCTCGTGGACTGGAGGAGGGTGCGATAGACGATTTCACGGTGAATCTTATCGACTACGTAAGCGAAACAAATGGCGATATCGCGATTGCTGCTCGCGACTTCGGGCTGGTAGACGAATTGTTAACGCGCAACGAAGTGCAGCAGCGCATGATCGACTATGTCGGTGAGGCTGAAGAGCAATCGGACTTATTCAATTCCACAGACATGTACGAGTACCTTGAGCAAATGCGCATGCTGTCTGGTGGTTCTGCACAAGATGAAAACGTCGCAATAGTCATTGCCTCCGGCAGCATCATGTTTGGCGATCAGTCACCAGGCAATATCGGTGCCGAGTCAACTGCCAGGTTATTGCGCCGCGCACGCAACAAAGACTCGGTGCACGCCGTCGTCCTCAGGGTTGATAGCCCAGGCGGTAGCGCATTTGCCGCAGAGGTTATTGCTGATGAAGTGCAGGCGTTGCGCGATGCAGGCAAGCCGGTCGTCGCGTCGATGAGCAGCGTGGCCGCATCCGGTGGCTACTCGATTTCCATGAATGCTGACAAGGTTATCGCCAATCCGGCAACGATCACGGGTTCGATCGGCGTATTCGGAATGTTTCCTACCTATCAGCGATCGATCGAGACCATCGGCATTGCAACAGACGGCGTGGGATCCACGCCCTGGTCAGGTCAGTTTCGTCCCGACCGGGAGATGAGCGAGCAAACCAAACAGCTGTTCCAGCTCTTTGTTGAAGACACCTACGATGACTTCATCAGCGGTGTCGCGGAGAGCCGCGGCCTGGAGAAAATTGATGTCGACAAAATTGGCCAGGGGCAGGTCTGGACTGGCGTCGAAGCACTCGAAAACGGCCTGATCGACGAACTCGGCACTATTGAAGATGCGATCAACGCCGCCGGCGCGTTGGCCGGGTTGGAGGAAGGCGAGTTTGGCACGGTCATTATCGAAACGGAGTTATCGTCATCCGAGCAGATAATTGTCGATCTCCTGAGCGTTGCCGCACATGCAGGAATTGATCTGTCGAACTGGGTCGGGAAGCCTGATTTTATCGATCGGATAGCACAGAGCATCGACGAGACGACCAGTGATTTGCTGCTCTTCAATGATCCCAAAGGAATTTATACGCACTGCCTGTGCGACTTGCGCTGGACGAGCAACTGAATATGAAATTAGTTATGCCGCGTGGCCGAATCGTTGCGGAGTTTTTCCTGGTCGTCCTGGGTGTTCTGGCGGCACTGATGGTCGATACATGGATCGAACAACGGCACGACGACAGTCTCCGGCAGGAATACCTGCTACGACTTGCCGACGACCTTGAAGCGGACCTGCAAGGTCTCGAGTATCGAATTTCATTCTTCTCCGCCGTGCGAGCTTTGGGACTCGAAACGCTCGAGCGACTGCAATCTGACTCTCCTGTTGCTCAGGAAGCACTCCTGGCTGCGTACTACACAGCTGAAATCTTTGGCTTTCGGCCGATTGAGAATACCTACATAGATCTGCAGAGCACGGGAAAT
>Ga0255049_10001076_pt1 | contig 15574 bp, 9 predicted proteins | sample JV7_2_3_MG_FD_183615 | JGI IMG/M metagenome (GOLD analysis project Ga0255049, IMG submission 183615) | Seawater microbial communities from Jervis Inlet, British Columbia, Canada - JV7_2_3 | ecosystem: Environmental > Aquatic > Marine > Inlet | place: Canada: British Columbia | collected 2016-10-06
CCGGGTAAGGAAACCACAACAGATATTGATTTCCCATCAACAGATGCTGCATCGCCGAGTGCCGACCACGCGACACCTGTCGCAGCGCTGCTATCAGCGGTGAGTACATGCGTGTTAGTGCCGACGGTCAGTGCAGTCGGGTCGCCGCTGCCATCCCCGATTAGGACTTGGCCTTTTGTCCCGAGATCGGTGTTCATTACCGCGCCAGCCGCATCGACATTTGCCGCATCAGTTACGTCGGCACTGGCTTCAATCGCGTCGAGCTTGCTATGATCTGCATCGGTGAACACGTTTGAATCTGTCGCAGCTTCGACAGCCGTTCGTATTTCTGCATTGCTTTGATCGGCAGTTGCGCTGGCTTCAATCGCATTTAATTTTGTATGGTCTGCATCGGTGAAAGCATTGCTATCTGTTGCAGCCTCAACGGCAGCTCTGATCTGCGCATCTGTCTGATCAGCGGTGGCGCTAGCCTCAATGCCGTCCAACTTGGTCTTTAATGTATTGGTGAAATTGTTTTGCGTTAAGCCACCATCTCCTACGCTGTAGGTGGTATTGGTGTCTGTATAGTTTCCGGCGTGTATGTTCGTGCCGCCTTGATCGGCAGTCCAGTCGATATGCTCATTTGCAACAAACCCTTGCAAATTATCGTGACTGACGATTGCTTCAATCTGCCCGGCTGTTTGGTCAGCGGTCGCGCTAGCCTCAATGCCGTCAAGTTTCGCTCCATCGACAGACAGGTCGCGACCATCAACGGTTTGACTGCCGCTCATTGTTACGTTGCCGGTAAGTTGCCCACCAGCAAGCGGCAACTTGGTCGCGTCCGCGACAGTGATGTTAGCCGACCCGTCGAACGATACGCCATTAATCGTCCGCGCCGTCGCGAGAACGGTAGCCGTACCGGCGTTGCCGCTGACGCTCGTCTGGTCAGCGGTCGCACCATCTGCGACATTGATCATCGCGCGCAGAGATGCTGGAGAAATTTCCTCGACCACCCCCGCACCCGAGCTATCGCGACCTAAAATCCTATCAGTAGCTGTGACGTTCTGAATTTTGGCATACGTAATTGCGTCGGCATCAACGTCGGCGGTAGCAATCGTGGCTTTTACCGCCAACGCACCCAGACCTAGATTCGTGCGGCCGGTTCCTGCATTCGCTAAATCGGATAAATTATTGGAGGCAAGCAAATCGCCTGATCCGCTGCCCGCTGCGCCCGTCGCGCCCGTCGCGCCAGTATTTCCGGTGACGATTCCGAGAGCAAGCGCGCCGGTGCCTGTGTTGTAACTTGAGGTGGGCGAGCCGCCAGCCGCCACCGCGCTGACCGACACGCTGGTAACCGATTGGCCCGCGGCACCAGTTGGTATTCCAAAGTTGAATGTTGCCGCGCTCGACGACCCGGCATTGGCGACCGTCGCGCTCGCGCCAGCGCTTAACGTACTCACGCTGCCTACCGCAATAGTCGCGGCGGCACCCGCTGCGCCCGTCGCGCCAGTCACTGAATTGCCTTGCGCGCCTTGAGCTCCAGTCGCACCAACGTCACCTCGTGGTATCGTGAATCCTAGGACGCCAGTGCCGCTAATCGTGACCGCCGCACTACTGCCTGCCGCACCTGTCGTTACTGTACCGATGCTAGGATCGACGCCTTGTGAAACTGCGGTCCCATGCTCGATTTCAATCGCCACAGACGCAGGCGGCGCAGTCGAAAATGTTAGAGTTGTGCCGGACACCGAATAAGTAGACTTGTGCTGATACACACCATCCAAATACACGGATGTATTGTTTTCATTCCCAGGGTCTGCCGATAACGTGTATGCGGTGGTCGATCCATCGCCAGTCGCCGTCGCGAGCTTCTGATCGATGCTGGACCGCAGCGTGGCGATGGATAGGCTATCGACCGCCACAGTCGAGACGTTCCCTGACGCGTCGAAACTCATAATGCGGTTGGCGCGGTCGGCCGAGCTCGGCAACGACATATTAACCGATGTCGCATCGTAAATTGGCGCAGTAACCGCGCGGCCTGCATCCTCCGAAACCTGTTGAACGAAAATCGTTTGGCTGTCGAGTTCGGTGTTAAGGCTCGAGGCCAGGAGATCTCCCGCCGTCACAAAATCGGTTGTCCGCTGAATTGCTCGCGCGCCAGAAATGGTTATCTGGTCGCTGCCGCTGGCTGCCGACCCCAGCGTGACCGAGCCGGTGCCGGTCGAGGCGGTAATCGATACTGTATAGTCGGTTGTGAGCGTAAGCAGAACCGCATTTTTGTAAACGGCGAGATCCGTCTGCGCCAAAATTGGAAAATTGAACGCATACGGTCCGGTGCCTGCACTACCGGAGTATGATATGCGCCTGGCTACCGCCGTGATGCTATAGTCTGCCATCGTTCAAACCTCTCGTTTGATAATTCTATCGCAAGCTGAAATTTTTTTCTATTGCCATGCCGCGCCCCAATCCGGCGCACGACTAGGTTCTGCGCGCCCCGGCGCCCACCAATAACGCTGGTTGTACTCTTTCCGATGCTTCCTCTTTATGCGCTGGTAACTGCGGTACGCGCGCGGGTCGGCTTTCTCGCCTAACCACTCGGTAACCAAACGCTCGAGCGCCAGGCGCGAGTACCAGATGTTGTTGCCCGGCACATTCCTGGCTGCGAATTTTATCAATTCAGACGTGGCCTTGGTGTCCTGGCCCATAGCGGCCTGCACCGCGTTACCCATAGTCAGATTTCGTAACTGATCTGCGAACCCGCCAGATGGCCCGGCGATACTCGCGCCTAGCCCGCCGCCGTAACGGTTCAGATCGCTATACAAGAAGTCGCCGAACAGCCCCAATCCGCCGCCCATTAGTAACGCGGTGCCCCAAAAACGGCGGTCATTCATGTCGCGTGGATCACGCCCTTTCGCGAGCTCTCGGGCTTGCAGGCCGAGAGCTCCCGCGATGGTCATGCCGGCGACAAACTCGACGGTATATAGCATTTTGTGCCCAACACCATCGACGTTCAAATAGCGCAACAAGTTGCCCTGCAACACGCTTACCGGGAAACTTTTGAATTGCGCGAAGCTCTCGACAATTTCACCGCCGAGCGTGCCGCGCTTGCGGTTCCCCACCAGGCTCGCACGCGCGCGCGGCGTTGCTTGCGGCACTGCCTTGTTAGTTTCATTTTCAATTAAGCTCATCAGCTGCGTCGCAATTTCGCGCCCGAGGCCTGGCGCAAGGCCCTCGCGTTCCTCGATGTTGAGCGGGCGCACAAAGTCCGCGCCTTTCTCTACTTCCATTTTTGTTGAGCGAATAATGTTCCAGCGATCCTCCGCAATACCGTATGCCTCGAGCGTGTTCTGGGTAAACTTTGGGAGCTCGCTGAATTTCTTGCCCTTGAGCTCGCCGAGATGCCCGAAAAACTCGAGGCCAAATGTTTGGCGCATGGATTGCGTCCAGTGGGATAAGGCGGTGATGCGCAGCACCGCATCGCTGATAGTTTGTGTCATTTGTGGGCCGGTGAGCTCGCCGAAAAAGCGCGCCTGTCCATGCGCGTGCGTCATCCAGTTGTCTGCTGCAATACCCAGGCGCACCGCAAACTGTGCCTTTTCTTGAGCCTTCAGCGGCGCCACGAATTGAGTGAAAGCGCGGCGCATTAGCTTGGAGGTCGGTATGCCGGCCAGACGCCCGGCCATGCGGCTCGCGGCAATATCGCCTGGCACAGCGACTAATGTTGTGCTGCCGAGTAGAGTAGATTGGAAAATATTGCGTGCGCCGCTCATAAAATTCGCAGCGCCCACGTTCGCCGGGATCGAGCCCTCGCCAGTAAAGAGGCGCAGCATATCGTCGAATTTGTTTTCATCCATTGAGAATGCGTTCGCAGCGGCCTCGCTTTTGGTGCGCGCGTCATCCGCGTTGACAATCTTTTGCGCCTCGATCTTTAGCGCCTCGATTGTCGTTGTCGGATTCGGGCCAAATTGCTCGAGCATCGCAATGTCTTTGCTCATCGCGTCAATGTGGCCGATCATCGTGTCGAACACATCGCCGTCGCCAAACTCGTCCATGTAGGCCTGCCAGGCCTCGGCGTTCTTGAAAACCAGGAATCGGTGATCCATGCGCCGGTTGGCCAGAGACTTGCCCGCGCCGGCAGAGCCGGATTTGACTTTGTTCAGCCCGCCGCTCGAGATTGTATTCCATACATAGGGGAGCTCGAGCTCGAGCGCCTCGGCGCGAAACGGCTTGCCGGTGCGCTCGTCTATCATTTTGTTGAGGTCGAGCTTATCCCGGATGCCCGAGATCCAGGCGGCCTGGCCCGCCGAGCGCACCTTCACCTGGTCGTGCTTTTGCGGCAGATAGCCCGCCTCATTGCGTTTTGCGATGGCCATGCCGGCCGCATTTGCACGCAGCCTCAGATACTCGCTCGCTGCGGCCCATTGTTCCGAAACCAGTTTGGCCGTTGGGTTTGCGGAATCCTCGCCAAATACCTCTTTCAATAGTTCGTGATTCATCGATTTGCCACGCCGCCCGGTCAGCGTTTGCCGGTTGGCACGCAGCCCTTCCGACATTTGTGCGAGTGCCTGGCGGCGCGCGGATAAATAGGTGCCGTGTAAATTTGTCGTGAATTGTGGCGCCGCTTCATCCCAGAACAACATCGCCTGCATTGCCTTGCCAGGCCTGGCGCCATCCATTGAGCCCTTCAGTGGCGAGGCGCCCTTTGTGCCATAGGCGTGTTTGTACTCACGCATCTGGCGCCGCGACTCGGCAAACACTTTGATGCGCAGAAGATTATGCTGCTTGCGCCGCACCGCATCATATTTCAGCTGGTCGAATGCTTGCTTGCCGGCAGCGGCCGCTGCGCCCTCAACGCCGAGGCTCTCCACGAGCTCGGCCTCGAGCGACTCGAAAAGATCTGTTGCTCCTTGTGCTTGCTGTTGCGTGATGCGCCCTTCGTTGACGCCTTCGACAATGCAGTTTTTGAGACTCATACGCAGCCCTCCAGGCGGTCGAGCATCGACTGATCTTGGTTTATCTCATCGAGCAGCTGGCGCCCGGTTACTCTCTCAAGCTCGCCGTCAGGGGTGTAGTGTCCGGTTGGAATTTCTAGGTCGAGCATGTCTTCTGCTAGGCCCGCGTCAGTTTCTCTTGCAGTTGAGGCCCCCAGAACCTCCTCCTGTAACAACGCCGCTTGCGCCTCGACGCCCTTGCCGGCCGGCGTATCAAATGCGTCTAAACTTTCGACCGTTGCTCGAGCCGCGATGCGCGTCTCTGTATCATCAACAACGCGTCCTTCTGCACCTGCGCCCATGCCATCGAGATCTCCGCGCTCAATTCCTCGCCTGACAGCATCGGCGAACTCTCGGCTTGCGGCGGCGAGGTTTCCGCCATCGCGGTAGACTTCAGCGGCGGCTGTGAGGGCGTCGCTAAGCGCGCCTTTGCGGTTTGCCGTTGCCTGGATGATTTGTAACGCCTGGCCATCTGTAGCTGCCCTCTGCTGGTTCGTGCTGGTTGAAAGCTGGTTCCCGCTTGCCTCGATGTTTTCCTCGTTTTTGACGAGCGTATTAAAAACGGCGCGGTCTTTGCGCAGTGTCGCCATCGCTTTGTCGAGGACTTTTGCACGCTCTTTAAAGAGTGACTCGAGCAAAAATTCTTCGCCGAAAAGTGTGTCCTGCGTTTCGGCGCGGAACTCGAGCTCGCGCGCCTGGCGGATAATCGCCTCGGCCTGCGTCAGATTCGACGGGCTCGTCTCCGACAGTATTCGCATGATCGCCGTATGTTTCTCGGGATCTTTGACCAGGCGTCCAATGATTGCCGCCTGGTTAACCGGAACCACATCGTTAATCACCATCATAAATGCGTCGTCGCTAAGTGCGGCAATGTTGTTCGCTGCCCTGACAAACGGCGCCTGGGGTGGGAGAACGCCGCGCAATTCATCTGGCGCGATGCGAAGGATCTTCGCTGCGTCGAGTATCATCTGCGGTGAGCCCTCGACGGTGTTACCGATATTTATCAGGCTCGCCTTTATCATGGCGCCCTGCGGTGTTATGCCGTCCGCTTCGCGCCATTTGCGTGCATAAAGCGTAATTTTCTGACTCGGATCGTTTGCCATGATCCTTTTGGCCAAGCCGAGGCGCTGGTGCCCATCTACGATAAACTGGCGCCCGTCTTTAAATTCATAAGTTTGAACGATGCCGGACATATTATCGTCCCACTTCGTCATGTTTTGCAGGCGCTCGACAACGCCAAATTCGTCAACGACGCTGCGAAATTGGAACAGTTTGGCATCGACTTCGATCCCACGCGGATCGACTCGAAAAACTGTTCCATCGAGGTTGTCGAGTTCGACGGGCTTGACCTCACCAGGCGCCACCTCGAGGCGGCTATCCTCGGCAAGCGCACGCGTCGCCAGGTCGAGGTTCTGCTCGTGCAAGCCAGGCGCGTCGACATATGGCGTATCGGTCGCGTTTTCGACACTCTGCGCAGCGCCGCGCACATCTGCCGGAATCTCGACGCCAGCTTGCTCGTAGGCGCGGATGCCCTCGGCGATCTGACGCTCATTTAATTTGAGGACGCCCTGCAAAACTGTTTCGGCATCCGCCTCATCGACAGCGCGCAACATCTCGCGCCCGACAACGCGCCCGGGGTTTGCTTTGTCGAGGCCCGCCTTTGTCCCCACAAACGCGCCGCTACCGAGGGCGCGGAGCACGCCGGTTCCGACTCCGGCGCCAGCCACAGCCATAAACGCGTCGCCAAGGTCGTGCTTCAGATTCATCTTCTCGCGCCAATTCCATATACCCGGCTGAAGCCCAGCTTCAAAACTAGCGGCGAGGGAAGCGTCGATTAGCCCGACGCGCAGTAAGCTAAGAGCTACGCCAGAGGACAAGGCCTTGTATTTTGCACCGGCCGCCAGAGTGAACGCCCCGCCGGGGATAGATGCCGCATCTGAAACAAAGGTAGGGAACCCGCCAATCATCTCGCCGGCAATTTGGCTGAAGAGCCCGGCGCGTGAGGTTACATCGAGAAAATTCCGCTCGGCCTCCGTAGCGCCTGGCCTGGCCAATTCAATAAGACTTTTCTCTGAATGAGTTGGTAGGTCGAGATTTTTTTCTCTTATTATTTTATTTAATTCATTAAGTTGCTCCTCAAAACTCGATTGCCCGCTTTTGTGGGCACCCCACGGTAGCCCGGGAAGGAACTCAGGCGCCTTTAACGCCAGGATTGGCGCCATTAACGCCGCCGCGTATCGATCTCCAACGTCTTCTTTGAAACTTAGGGCGTCGGCCGGATTTGCTATTTTTTTGCCAGTAAGCTCGCTGACCTTATCAACGATAGGCTGCAAGGATTTTTGATAAGATCTCTGCATTGCAGTAATCGAGTATGCTTTATCGTATCGCGGATAGGCCGCCGAAATGACATCTCCGATTCCCGTCTCGGGGCCGGTCGCGGCTGGCCGATTCCACCCAATAAAGTCTTGATCGTCGACTGTGTAAATCGAGCTCATTTGAACTCAGCCGGCGCAAAGACATAAGGCAGACCAGAGTCAACTAGATAACTCGCAGCGCCCCCAGATTCGTCGTCTACCCAAAGTCCGCGTCGAATAGAATAATCTTTACCGCTCGATAGCGTGTAAAGGCCGGCACCGTAGGACTCTAATCGAAACCCGCTAAATTGGTGAGCCGGAACAATTTCTGGGCCACTATTAGGTGCGTATATCGGCACGCCCCAATCCTCGGAGCCCAGCGCGATCTTTTCATCCGTCAAATTGTCGATTAATTCTTCAAGGGACCCTTGCGTCATGCCCGGCGGCAAAATCGCTCTCTCGCCATTAATTTCGCCAAATCCGCCACCCGTACCAGACCCGCCGACGAGCTCGTTCAATATTTCCGTAAAACTGTCTGACTTGAAATCTTTCTCGCCTTGATGCCGCCCTGCGTAAATTGTGCTCGCAGCCTGCATGAGAGCACCCGCCTGATCCGGTTTTTCGCTTAGCGCCGCGCCGACCACTGTGGCGAAGGTGCCCCTTACCTCGATCAATGAGTCTGGAACCAGGCCGGCGCCGGCAGCGATAGCCCTCCGTCCCTGGAAAAAATCACCCATCAAAACAGTGTTACGGCTGCCACCAATGAACGCTAGAACGTGCGCGGCTCTATCCTCTGCAATTTCACCAAAGACAAGTGGGGCGTTATCGCCAGCGGCCTCCGCTAACGATTGGGCCACCGCAGCCTGCGCCTCAATGTCCTGATAAGTTGGCTTCAGAATTTGCGCTAGTTGCTCGCGGTCTTGCTTGGTGAAGTATTTTATTTCAACGCCAAGACCTCGTGCGGCGGCGGCAGACTCTGCAAACCGTGCACGCAAAGCCTCGGGGTTCGCGTAATCTATGGTGGGAGCACCTTGGCCTTGCCTTCGATAAGAGAACCCTAGGGGGTCATTGGCCGCATCAGCTTCAAAGTTGTCGGCTAATTTGCTTGCCCGCGCAACGCGGTCCATTTCTTCCTCGGTGTTGCCCGCAGGTTTTCTACTGTTTTTTACAGCTTCAGCTTCAAGTAAACTTGCATAGGCGCGAGCCTTGTCCGGTGTGTCGATCAGAGAAACAATCTTAGCCTCTGCTTCGAGAGCCTTGACGCGCGCAATCGTGTCTGGATCATTTAGGCGATCCGCCTCGCGAGATAAATCCGCGATAACAGATGTGCCGAGGATGCCACCCTTTGTCAAAACATCAAACTGGTTTTTTATATCTCCGTGCAGCGCCTTGACCTCGGCTTTCCCTAGGCGCACCTGGCCGGCGATGTCACTTTCCATCGAGTTGACGAGCACCTCGGCAACTGTGTCATCGATGCCGACCGCCGAGCCCTTGCGCCGTTTTCGATCCGCCTTGAATTTGTCAAGGTAGGTGGCGCCCTTACCACTTTCGAGCGCGGCATCGAACTCACTGCGCACGCGTGCCAGATGAGCGCGGTCGCGTATCGCGATCACCGTTTTCTCGACCGCCTTCGGAGTTTGCCCCTGCTTAATCAGCGACTCGCGCAGATCCGACAACCGTGTCTCGAGCACCTTGCCGCCGTTGGCGACATCTTGCGTCATCATCAGCACAAGCTCGTCGCTGGTGCTCTCGGCCAGCACGAGCGCGTCCGCATCGACCGCCGCCTGGTGTTCCTTGATTGCGTCGCCGGCGCGGTCCATATACGCCGCGCGCGCATAATTTTGCAGCTTCAAGCGGGTTTTGGCAGACGTAAGCGCATCAAGCTCGGTTAGTGGCGCGGAATAGCCGTCAATGATGGCCTCGAGCTCGGCGCTAAATTCATTCGGATCTTGTTTGTTGCGCTTCGCCTCGAGGTACATGTTCGCAATTTGCTCACGCGCACGAGCCTCGATCTGCACGCTGCCGACATCGACCGCCGCCGCAAAGGCCGCTTGGCCATAAACCGTATCGGGCGCCTGTCCCTGATACGCCTCAAGCGCCTGATCAGGATTCTGCGCACCGTATTGCGCGCCTTCGCGCTTCGCCGTGGCGCCCGCCTTTTTGAACGCGAAATCCGATACTTGCTGCGCGCGGCTGGCCAGATCACCAAACTCCTGGACCGCAGCGCGCTCGGCCGCGTAACTTTGTTGCGTCGGCTGCGCAATGCTGCCGCCGATTTTGACCTGGCGTCGATATGGCGCGTATCTCTCAACCATCAGTACAAATTCCAATTTCGCGACGAATGGCTATATTGTCGGGCACTTAGAAAAGCGTAGTCATCCATCGTTGGTGCGCCGAAACCGCCCCATGTGTCGTCTCGGAAGCCGAATCCAGAACCCGAGGCGCCAAGGTCATTCGGCGCGGCGCCACCTGGGAGGCCTGGCGGGCCACCCAATTGACTGGCCTGATATCCCGCGCTGGCCAATTGCACGGTCGCCTTCAGAAATGCGGACTTTTTAGCCGCAGACGCCGCTTTGCGCAGATTCGCAGCATTTCGTTTAGATCCCTCAACCGCGAGTAATTCGTTATCCCGCTCGGTCGCGCCCGACTCGAGCGCGATTGTGTAATCGAAGAAGCCTTCGCGCAGACTGGTCGTTTGCAGCGCACCAACGCTGCCGCTGAACGGGTCGAGGTTGGCGGCTGCGCCGCGCGCATTGATCGTCGCGTTGGTGCGCTTAATCTGGTCAAGCACATCGATGCCTTGTTGCTGATATCGGAGCGCGCGCTGGCGATACGCCAGGCCTTGCGACTTTCCTTTAAATTCAACATCGCGCGCCTGGCTTTTCAGCATCGAAGCCTGCGCGCTACCCTGCGCCACAGTGCTGATTGCGGAGACTATGCTGGCTGCGATTGCGAGTTGAGCCATCTAGGCACCCACCGAAATTTTATAATCGATTGCTAACAGTGTGAGATCGAGCGGCGCGGTCTGCGAAACCGTAATCGCGCCCTCCTTGTCGAAGCCCAGCAACGGCCCCACCGTTTTCACACCGGTAAATTTCGGCACCGCAGCGTCCAGCGCGCTATCACCAAACGACCGGAAAGGTACAAGTTGCCCGTTCACACTCATCGCCTGAGATTCGAAAACCTCGGCGTTGACTTCAAGGATTCGCTTTTTGAACCCCTTTAGATTGCCGCCGGCAAGACGCGGCTCGACCGGCATGGTTTTAACGGTCATGGAAATCGGTAGGCCGATTTCGTAATTGGTTGTCGAGGCACGGTCAAATGTGACGCTGCCGCTCGCTACCGTTTCCTGCCCCATGACCAGCCCATCGACCAGAACATCGAGCACCTCGCCCTCCAGGTGCGCAGCCGCGCCCGTAGCCGAGGCCGAAGCGGAGAAAACGGCGGAATCGGTGTGTAGCGTGCTATCAAATAACTCCACATAATAGACCACCACGGAGTTTATGGTGCGCTTTACCACCGCATAGATCGTGTCGAGATCTACACCAACGGCAACAAACTCGCCATCGGTGGTAATTGAGCTCGGCGCTATGACGCTTTGGCTGCGCAGCAGCGAATAGCAGGTCATCGAGCCATCGGTGCCGTTGACTATAAACAGGCGGTCGGCTTCCTCGGTCGAGGTTGCGCGCCGGATCGCCATATCCGTCGGGCTTTTCAGCAAATGCCCGCTCAATAGACTGACGGCCGCCGTCGTGTATGAGAGCGACGTGTCCGTAAACACGAGCTCGTTCAGCGATTTGCCGAGTCGCTGCACATAGATGGTGCCGCTATCCAACCCTGCAACGGGCACGCCAGGCTTCGCGCCGTTGCGCGTACCAACTTTGACCGCCAGGTTGCTCGGCGTGATCGGATTCAGATCGCCCTGCGGTATAAAAAACTCGGCGGCCGTGGTGAAGATTTGCAGATCGCGCCCGCTGTGTATATCGACAATCGCGTTGAGCGACTCGGTTGTGATCGAGGCGCTGACACTTTGGTCGTCCAGGCTTTCGCCAAGCTCGAAATCGAAAAAATTGTTGACGACACTGCCCCAGAAGGTTGTCGGCAAAGATTTCGAACCGGCGAAAAATAGACGTCCCTCGTGGAATGAGCAACTTACCGGGTATCCGCGATCTGCCGACCAGGCGTTTTCGTAACCATGTTCAATTTCGTAATCGCCGCTCGCAATCGCATCCGTGCTGAACAAGCCAATTTCGGCGAAACATTGCGCCTTTGTGACGCTTTCAATCGCGACTATGCGCAGGCGACCATATGACTTGATGTTGTTGATGTACTGCCCAACGTGGCCGGTCACGCTGAACGTGCTCGTCGCGTCTGGGTTGGTTGTCCAATTCTCGCTCACCGTCGCGACTTTGGAACTGCCTACATAATCACTGATTATGCGCTTTTGCCCGCTGCCTGTGCCGCCGGTGAGCTCGATGGTCGAGCCAATATATACGTCGTCATGGGCTAAGGCACTGGCATCGAGCGTGATTGTGTTGGCTGCGCCCGCCTGGGCGGTGCCCGTCCGCCCCTCGTGGAAAATGTTGCTCGCGGCGGTGACCGTGACGCTTTCGACGGTCGCGTCTGGCGTCAACGTGCCGGGCGGATTATTGGTATTAATCGCAAACGCGTAACGCGGCGGGTGCGTGAAGGTCAGCGCGGAGAGGGTCCAGGTCGAATGAGAGGCGCCGCGCATTAATTTTTGCGGCGGCAGATCCTCGTGCACGAGCAGCATCGTATCGGCAGATTGCGCGTGCCGTATTTTGGTCAACATCGCGCCCGTGATCGCGGCCGCCGCGATATAGTCGTTGCCCGTGCCATTAATATTTGTGACCAGGGCACCGCCTCGGAAAACGTAAACGCGACCCGCCGTAAGGCAGAGCATATATGTGTCGCTGGCGTTAAACTCGAACGGAATCAGGCGCACGCCGTCTTGCGGGTTGGCCGCAGACGGCAGCTGCGCGATAAATTTCAGACCGTCGCGCCGTTTCACTCCACCCTGCGGGAGAACAAACACATTTGTCGCGGTTTCCAGAGCATTATAATATTGCTCGAGGTCAATGCGACTGCGCAGCAGCGGGTCGATCTCGCCAGAGGAGAAATTTGTCTGAATACGGACAACCCGGCTCATTAGTGCCGCACATCGATAATTTCAAAATTTTGTAGTTGTTGCGGTGGGCTCGTCTGGCCATCGATGTTCATCGCCTGGCGGAAATAGCCGCCGCGCATGTTCTCGCTTGGCGCACCAACTGCGACGCTTTGCCAATATTCCGCCTTGCTGATCTGGTCGGTGACCGGCTCGGCGATGTGCCACGCCGTATGATATTTAAGCAACTGCACAAAGTAGCGGGGCATTACCGCCTCGGTCGGCTGAAATTGATAATCGATATGGACTTCGGTCAGGTTCGTGAGGACATTCCCCTCATAAACCTCCCAGCCCTCGGTGACCTGGCGCGCTCCCGCCGTCGCGCTGTTGAACAAGGCGCGCGGGCCAGAGCTCAATATGTCAGCCGGCAGCGCATAGGCATAATTCCATTCGCTCGCCGGCGCATCGACCAGGCGGGCCAGCTGCACCTTCCGCAGCGTAAAAGACCACGGATAAGAAACGAGCAGTAGGTCACGCAAATCGTCATAGAGACGGTCGCAAATTTGCGCGGCGTCAGTTCCTTCCTCAAATGACGAAAGGGGGCTCGCCCCCAGGATTATCAGCGCGTCGCTGCAAATCGATAATTTAGTATCGCCGGTTGCCATAAAGCCCCCAGGAAAGAGTTGCGGGGAGCCCGTAAGCCCCCCGCCAGGTCTTAGTCGGAGTCAGTTACAACGCCGATTACTGTGCCATCGGAAACGTCAACGACGCCCGATGCGTTCGAGACAACGATGTGCATGGTTACCGTGCGCGTGCCGCCTGTGGCACCGTGTACGATAATCATGTCACCAACGCTAACCGTGTCAGACAGGTCATTGAAGTAACCCGCCGCATCCACGGCCGTGTGAGCGTCTGTGGTCGTGAAAACATACAAGGCTGGAAGCGCGCCGGCTTTAGATTGCCCACCTAACGCGCCAAAACCTGATCTTGCGAATGCCATGATTAGCTCTCCCGGCTTGTAATTTTAACAATGCCGCCAGAAGCCCCGTCATCGATGGCCACCGCCCCGCCCGAAAACATCGAGCTCACGAGATAACTCGTTCGATCAGGTATGTAGTTGACCTCGGTCTTCTGATTCATCGCCATACCGAGCCCGAGCGCAGACTTATGGAACGCGTAAGCAAGGCGGTCGTTTGAACCGTCTTTGGTCATTCCGCCCTCGGTGCGGTCGCCTAGCATGACCACATCCATCCCTAACCAGGTGGATAGGCTTCCATCAACTAATGCGCGCACAGAGTTGAAATCGCTTGATGTTGCACTTGTTTGCGACAACAGAGCCTCAAGCGAATTGGCGTGCATAATTAGAACGCGGTTGTCTGGCGGCACGTTGTTTGCGTCTAAGGCGGCCTTGGCTGCACGGATCTTGCCGGTGTTCATGTCGGAGGCAGATCCGGTGGTGCCGTCTTCGGCGACCGTATTCGCTACCGCGACAGATGTCGCCGCATCGAGCGCATCGATCACAACCTGATCGAGGCGGCGCCCGATTGCATTACCGACTGCCTGGGATAACTCCGAGCGGTCAGAAAATGAAACGTGCGATTGATTGAAAATGTCCGAATATTCGCTCGCGATATAGTCGGTCATCGTCGCGGTGACCAAACTATACGAAAGATTCATCGGAGTAACTTCTGTCTGTGGCGTGCGAACACTCGCCACACCACTAGACAATTTGTTGAATTTTACGGTATCGCCCGTCACCATTTTTTCGCGAACCATGCCGGCCAATTGGCGAGACGCCTGGAAGGCCTGCTTTACTTCGCTATCAAAAATTGTGACGAACGCCGGGGATATAGTTGCCATCTGGCATTCCTCGCGTTGTGGGTTGCACACACGCGGTTGTCCAAATGGGCCGCAAAAACGGTTACATCAGACCGGCCTGACGGTTATCGATCTCTATACAAATATCAAATGTTACATTTGAAAGTCAAGCCGGCAATGCTTCGCCATGCATTTCATAAATCATCTCCTCTACGCGTCGCGTAAAGACCGGATCACTCCCATATTTTGGATCGCCCATCATTGCCTGCGCATCAGCCAGGGTCACCGGCGCAATATCAACCTGGGCGCTGGCGCTCGGGATGTTCGGCTCATTATAACTGCGCCTGATTTTATTAAGCGCGCTGATAAACGCGGCGTTGTTGCTCGCCGATGAAATCGCCTCGAGCTCGCCATCGTTGAGAACCTGCGCGCTATGGAATCGTTGCAGCCAATCGTCAGTCGATTTAATGATCGTGTCGGCGTTGCGACCTAATTTTGTCATTTCCTCGTCGCGCTTGAACTTAATCTCTGACTCGAGCGCGCCGGTGGACTCGAGGTAAAATTTGGTGAGCTCCTCGAATTGGCCCTGATTCAGCCCTTGGTCTTTCGCCAATTCACGAAAGCCTGCCAGCATTTCATCGTTTTCATCCACGCTTTCAAGCGTCGAAATGCTCGAGACATCGTATTGGTCAGGCACTTTATGCTTGCCTTGATCCATCTTCGTGCGCAGCGTATTGTACGCATCAGACAATTTTTCAGCATCAACCTCGCCCTTTTCAGCGTTCCAGAATTGCGCTTGAACATTTTCGGGCCGTTCTGCCACCGGCTCCGCTGCGGGCGCGGGCTCAACATCCTGCACCAGATGCGGGAGATTTGTTTCGCTTACCGCATCGTCGGGTGGCGCCGTTTCAGGCGTTACGTTCAAAAGTGTACCGCTGTCTTCCTCCGGCTCAACCGCCGCAACATCACTCATGCAAATCCCTCGCTCTTATGACCTTCGCCTCGATTTCTCTGATAACGCTGGCGCGACCTTCATTGTAGAAGCCGTGCGAGGCTTCATCGCCGGGGAACCATCCAGGTTGTTCGATGGTTCTTTTTCGTAGGTCCGACAGCACTTTTGCGCCGGCTTCTGAAGCGAAGCACCGCAAATACAACTTATCGATTTCGTCATTGCTCAACCGGCGCCGCCTCGGCCTGCGCGGCCTGCGCCGCGATCGCTTGCATCTCTTCCATCATCGCCTCTTTCTCATCTTCCGTATTTAAAACGACCCCAGGAATACCCAAGCGATCCGCGATAAAGTCGAGCGCGC
>Ga0255049_10001077_pt1 | contig 15572 bp, 15 predicted proteins | sample JV7_2_3_MG_FD_183615 | JGI IMG/M metagenome (GOLD analysis project Ga0255049, IMG submission 183615) | Seawater microbial communities from Jervis Inlet, British Columbia, Canada - JV7_2_3 | ecosystem: Environmental > Aquatic > Marine > Inlet | place: Canada: British Columbia | collected 2016-10-06
GAACTCGGCAACGCTCGGTCCGGTGCGATCGGTCTCCACCAGGGTCGCTCCGGCGCCCGATCCACCGCGCCGCCGGCCCCTGAGGCCGAAGACAATCACTGCGACAACAAGAACGACAGCAGCAACGATGATCACAGTTCCCACGAAACGACTCCTGTAGGGGCAGCGGTCATTGTATGACCACCTACGATTGGGCCGAGCCTACGAAGCGCGACGCTGGGCCGCGATCTGCCTCTCCTTGCGGACCCGCCTGCGCTCCCGCTCAGACATTCCTCCCCAGATTCCGAACTTCTCACCGGTCGTAATAGCGAACTCGAGACAATCCGCTCGAACGCTGCATTCGCGGCAAATCCCCTTTGCTGTTCGAGTCGATGCACCGCGTTCGGGGAAGAAGAGATCGGCGTTGGCCCCCTTGCAATTGGCACCGTCCTGCCAAGTCAGGTCGTAACCGGTGGAGAGTGCTTCCTTGAGATGATCGAGCATATGGGCTCCTGACACCGTTCTAATTACGGGTATGTAGTTACGACTGTGTCATTATTGCGCGCGGAGCGCGCGCACGTCAAATGCTTATTTCACAAAGGGTTCTCCAGAGTTGAGCCTATGGAAGCCGGTCGAGTCCCTCAGAACTGCGCGCGGAGCGCGCGCACGAGGGAGTCATCAGTCGTCAGTCATCAGCCTTCAGTCAGGATTCAGCACCAGAGGGCAGATACGCGCCGATGCTGGCTCAAGCCCTGAAACGGAAAACGGAAAGCGTCCCCCCACCAACGGCCTGCGGCCGTTGACTCCCCCGCAAGGGGGGCGTGATTTCATGACTGCGTACTGAGTACTGAGTACTCCTGCTACTTCTGACCTGCGAGCCTTCCGTTGCGCCACTTGGCAGTGATGTAGTCGCGGTTGAGGAGTGCAATGAAGTCGATCGAGATCTGCTTTGGACACGCTGCTTCACACTCACCGTGATTGGTGCAGGACCCAAAGAACGACTCCATGGTGTCGACCATCGCTTCGGTACGGGCGTATCGCTGCGGCTGACCCTGGGGCAGCAGGTTCAGGTGGGCCAGCTTTGCTGCGGTGAATAGCTGGGCCGCGCTGTTCGGGCAGGCAGCGACGCAGGCGCCACACCCGATGCAAGCAGCTGCGTCCATCGCTGCCTCAGCGGCCTCCTGGGGTACCGGGATCAGGTTGGCGTCGGGTGCGCTCCCGGTGTCGACGGTGACGTAACCGCCTGCTTCGATGATCCGATCGAACGCACTCCGATCGACTACGAGGTCCTTGAGTACCGGGAACCCGGCGGCACGCCAAGGCTCGATCGTGACTACATCGCCGTCGCTAAATTTGCGCATATGGAGTTGACAGGTCGCGGTCCCCTGCTGGGGACCATGCGGCTGTCCATTGATCATCAGGCCGCACATACCGCAGATTCCCTCTCTGCAGTCGTGCTCGAACGCAATCGGCTCCCGCCCGTCGAGCGTCAGTCGGTCGTTGACTATGTCGAGCATCTCAAGGAATGAGACGTGCGACCTGATGTCCGGCGCGTCGTACTCCTCGAATGCACCCGGTTGATCCGGACCCGCCTGGCGCCAAATGCGGAGTGTGAGGTCCATTACTTGTAGCTCCTCGTCCTGAGCTCCACATTCTCGAATTCGAGATGCTCCTTAGTCAGACTCGGCTCGGATCCCTCACCTTCGAATCCCCAGGCAGAAACAAACCTGAAGTTCTCATCGTCTCGCTTGGCTTCACCGTCGTCGGTGACGTGCTCAACCCTGAAGTGACCACCGCTGGACTCCTCACGGTGCAATGCATCCCGGCACATCAGTTCAGCGAGATCGAAGTAGTCGGCCACTCGACCCGCCTTCTCCAAGGACTGATTGAGCGAATCGCTCTCCCCAACGATCTTCACGTCGGAGAAGAACTCCTCTTTGAGAGCCGGAATCTCACGGATCGCCTCGGTCAGACCGTCGGCACTTCGCGCCATCCCGCAGTGCTCCCACACGATCTTGCCCAATTCGCGATGGAACCAGTCGACCGTTCGCGAGCCATTGATATCGAGCAATCGCTCGGTCCGGTCCGACACAGCGGCCTCGACTTGCTTGAACGCAGGCTCGTCCGTCGACACCGGATCGGTTCCCAGGTGCTGCGACAGATAGGCCGCAATGGTGTTTGGCAAGATGAAGTACCCATCGGCGAGTCCCTGCATCAAGGCGCTCGCTCCCAGTCGGTTGGCGCCGTGGTCGGAGAAATTGGCTTCACCGATCGAGTAGAGGCCGGGAACGGTGGTCATGAGATCGTAATCCACCCACAACCCGCCCATCGTGTAGTGCGGGGCCGGGTAGATGCGCATCGGAACTTTGTATGGATCCTCATCCGTGATCCGCTCGTACATCTCGAACAAGTTCCCGTATCTGGCTTCGATGGTGTCACGGCCAAGACGGCCGATCGCTTCAGCAAAATCGAGATATACGCCGTTCTTCATCGGTCCCACGCCCTTGCCTGCGTCGACCTCCAGCTTGGAGGCCCGTGAGGCGACATCCCGAGGAACGAGATTCCCAAACGCCGGGTAGCGCCGCTCGAGGTAGTAGTCACGCTGATCCTCGGGGATGTCTCCTGCCGCACGGGTCTCGCCTAGTTCCGCAGGAATCCAGATACGCCCATCGTTACGTAACGACTCCGACATGAGGGTGAGCTTCGATTGGAATTCGTCCGCCTGTGGGATGCAGGTCGGATGAATCTGGGTGAAGCACGGATTGGCAAAAAGAGCACCCTTGCGGTGAGCTCGCCAGATGGCGGTCCCATTACAGGCCTTGGCGTTCGTCGACAAGAAGTACGCGTTCGAATACCCGCCGGTGGCCAACACCACGGCGTGCGCGCTATGTGAACTGATCTCACCGGTCAACATGTCGCGCACCACCACGCCGACGGCCCGGCCGTCAGTAACCACGATGTCGAGCATCTCGCTGCGGGTGTGAGCAGTAACCGTCCCAGCCTTGATCTGGCGCGCCAGCGCTTGATAGGCACCCAGGAGCAACTGTTGACCCGTCTGGCCCCTGGCGTAGAAGGTGCGCGACACCTGAGCACCGCCAAACGACCGATTGCCGAGCAATCCGCCGTACTCACGGCCAAACGGCACTCCCTGTGCAGTGGCCTGGTCGATTATCTCGCCACTCACCTGAGCCAGCCTGTAGACGTTGGCCTCCCGAGAGCGGTAGTCGCCACCCTTGATCGTGTCGTAGAAGAGTCGGTAGTCGCTATCGCCGTCGTTGCGGTAGTTCTTGGAGGCGTTGATACCGCCCTGGGCAGCAATGCTGTGGGCGCGCCGATTGCTGTCGTGATAGGTAAACGTCTTGACCCGATACCCGAGCTCTCCCATGGTCGCGGCGGCACTTGCGCCGGCAAGACCGGTCCCGATGACGATGACCTCGAACTTGCGCCGGTTGGACGGTGCGACCAGCGGCACTTCGAATCGATGGCCGTCCCACTTTTCGGCTAGTGGGCCCTCGGGGATCTTTGCGTCGAGTTGCATCTGTACCTCCGGCTCAGATCTCGAGGATTCCGGTTTGCACCGCAATCGGGAAAGACAGGTTGATGATCACGACAGCCGCAGTGAGCATTGCAGCAAGGCCCTTGCGCCACTGGTTGAACCGTGGATGGCTCCAGCCGAGGCTCTGGAACAGACTCCACGTGCCGTGGAAGATGTGGAAGCCGAGCGCGATGTTTGCCAGAACGTAGAAGATCGCCACAGGCAGGCGTTCAAAGCTGGCGACGAGATTCGAATAGACATCACCGCGGAAGAACTCCTCCGGCGCCGCCGGACCCACACCCCAGGTGAGGTCGGCAAGGTGGAAGAACACGAAGAACAACACAACGGTGCCGGTAAACCGCATGGTCCTGCTGGCGTAGGTCACCACCGAGTAGTCACGCTCGCGGTAGCGACCGCCTCTTGCCTTCCAGTTGGTGTAGGTGAGTGTGTAGGCGGCGTGAACGTGAAGCAGAGCAGCGCCCAGCAAGCCAATTCGCAGAGCCCACAGCAAGTGGGTGCGAGGCGCCAGATTGCCCCCGAGATCGCGCAATGCCTCGCCGTAGTGGTTTATCTCCTCAGGTCCGAAGTAGACCTTGAGATTGCCGATCATGTGAGCAACGACGTACCCGAGGAGCGCAACGCCCGTCAGCGCCATCACCCACTTCTTGCCGACAGCCGATCGGTAGAACTCGATCGGCCATGGATAGCGGCGCCTCGTCGGCGCTTCCTCGGTAGTGGTCACTGACCATCTCCCTCGTCCGCCTTGCGCTCGACATTCTCGCGCGTGGCCATGGCAGTGGCGAACCTCCGAAGGTCATCAGTCTTCAGCCATCAGTCATCAGGAAGAGACCAACCTCGTTTTGGGGAGACTCCTGACTCAGTACTGAGCACTCAGTACTCCTTTACCCTGAGACGATGAGAGCAATCCCGCGCGCCATGCCGGCGCTGATCACTCCCTTCAACCGCTCTGGCACTCTCGACCTTGGCGCTCACCGCAGCAATACCGCCCGGATGTCGGACCTCGGAATCGGTGGCATGCTCATCGCCGGCAGCACCGGGGAAGGCCCTTACCTGGAGCGAGGGGAACGGCGCAGTCTCGTTGCGTCCGCTCGGGAAACTGCCGGGCGAGCCTTCTTGCTTTGCGGAGTCCACGCCGAGACTGTGAGATCTGCGACCGCATCGATGCAAGAAGCCGCCGAAGGTGGGGCCGACGCGGTGCTCGTCGTCACCCCGACAACCCTCGTGCGCCACCGGCCCGATTTGATTGAGGCCTTCTTCAAAAAGGTCATCGACGCCGCACCACTGCCTGTCCTGCTGTACTCGGTACCGAAGGTCACGGGAGTCGAGCTAGCCGAATCCAGTGTCGCAACCCTGTCGGTGCGCCTTGAGGTCGTCGGCATGAAAGATTCTGGAGGCGATCCGATCCGTGCATCTCGAATCATTGGGGCAGTCCCCGACGGCTTCGCCTTGTTCGCCGGTGCAACCGGCGCGATAAGCCTCTCGGTTGGAGGAGGCGCCCACGGTGCGATAACCGCTAGCGCCAACTATGCCCCTCGGCTCGTACGCGACACGGTCACCGCCGCCCGTCATTCATTGCGCTCTGCAGCTCCATTGCAGTCGCGACTATCAACAGTGGCCGCAACCATCGAACAGCACGGGATACCGGCAGTTAAATATGCCGCAAGACGTGTCGGATTCGCCCCGGGACACAGTCGGGATCCTCTCCCCCTCGCTTCACCGGAGATCCGGCGAGTGGTCAGGCGCGCCTTGGCCGCGGCCGAGTCGACCTAGCGGCGGTATTGGGCCCGAGTCCTCGTCGTGCCGCCCCTCGGTGGGCCGTTTCGATCGTTGGAGCCGGTATCCTCGGCCGCAGACGAGAAAGGACAGGTCTTGGCCCAATTCCTCACCCAGGATTTGTTGTCTTCCCTCACCGATTCGGTGAACGGACATGACGGCTTCAAGAATGCAATCACCGACGTGGACCTCACGCTTCAGTTCGAGGTCACCGATCCCCCAGACGGCGCGGAAAGCCGGTATTACATCGCGATTGCCGACGGCGCAGCGGCAGCCGCAGCCGGCGATGCAGATGAACCTGACGCCACCATCAGCAACGACTACGAGACGGCAACCGCCATCAGCAAGGGTGATCTAAACACCCAGATGGCGTTTATGACAGGCAAGCTCAAGGTCACAGGGAACATGGCAAAGCTGATGATGAACCAGGCGATGCTCACGCAGTTCGCTGAAGCCTCGGCGAAGCTCGACGTCGAGTACTAGACGATTCGAAGATAAAGAAGACGGGCACCCCCGCGGGGGTGCCCGTCTTCTGCTTTCAGACTGCTGCTAGTTGACAGCTGCCTTCAAGGCCTTACCGGCCCTAAAGGCGGGAGCGTTGCTCGCCTTGATCTGTACCGGCTCGCCGGTACGGGGATTGCGTCCCATACGGGCTTCACGATGTCGAACCTCAAAGTTGCCGAATCCAGTCACTTGGACCTTCTGGCCCCCGGCGAGGGCATCGGTGACCGCACCAAAGACTGCGTCGACCGCGGCAGCGCCCATCGTCTTGTTGCCACCAAACGCGGCTCCAACTGCTTCTGCGAGCTCGCTCTTGTTCATACCTTTAGCTCCTCCTGGGAGAATGACAGTTATGTAACTCTACCAACAGTTCTACCGGAATTGCTACACATTCGTGTCAGAAACCCTTGAATCACAATGATTCGGGTCGTGGCGAGCCTCGGATCGCACTGGATGCGCTGCGGTGGCCCGCGCCAGCCATCAGCAAGAAGCCCCAACGGAACCAGGGCCTCGGCTCACCGGCCGACCGACATTGCTATCCCAGGTCGAGCGCGTGGAGTTCGTCAACCTTCTCCTGAACCGACGAGGCGGCCTCGCGTAGCGCAGCCAGCTCCGCATCGGTGAGATCCAGCTCAACGATCTCGGCGACGCCGCCGGCCCCGACCTTGGCCGGCACTCCGAGGTATACGTCTGAGATCCCGTACTCGCCACCGGTCCAAGCGCAGACCGGCATCTGCTCACCGCTGTCTTCAAGCACCGCCCGAACCATCTTGGCGGCTGCGGCGGAAGGGGCGTAGTAGGCGCTCCCCGTCTTGAGCAGCCCAACTATTTCGGCCCCTCCCTTGCGGGTGCGATCAACCAACTCATCGATGGCGGCAGCATCGAGGACCTCGGTCAGCGGCTTTCCGGCAACACTACATTGCGAAGGTACCGGGACCATCGTGGCGCCGTGGCTCCCAAGGGTGAGCGCGTCTACTTCCAAGATATCCACACCGGTCTTCTCTGAGATGAAGTGGATGAAGCGAGCCGTGTCCAGATTCCCTGCTTGGCCCATCACTCGTGCTTTCGGAAAGCCAGATACCTCGGCTGCCAGCGTCGTCATGTGGTCGAGCGGGTTGGTCACGACGATTACGACGGCTTCGGGGGAGGCGGCTGCGATCTCTTGAGTGACCTGCTTTACGATTTTGGCGTTTACCTCGAGCAAGTCCATACGGCTCATCCCGGGCTTGCGCGGTAGTCCGGCGGTGATTACGACGACATCGCTCCCCGCAGTATCGGCGTAGTCATTCGTCCCGATCACCTTGGTGCGATACCTCTCGACTGAACGCGACTGATTCATGTCGAGAGCCAAACCCTGCGGGAGACCTTCGACGATATCGGTCATCACGACCTCATCTGCGAGATCGGTCTCGGCGAGTCGCTGCACGGTGGTCGAGCCGTACTTGCCAGCTCCGACAACGGTGATCTTGCTCATAAGGCCTCCATACGGCAGTGATCTAAAGCCAGGGTACTTACGGCACGGCGGTCTGAATCAGAGGACAAAGTCTCCAGTCCCCGATGACTGATGAATGATCGCCTGTCACAGGCGATCTATCACCGCCGAAGCAAACTCACTCGTTTTCACCTCGGTCGCGTCATCCATCAGGCGGGCAAAGTCGTAGGTGACGATTCGATCGGCAATAGCCGCTTCGATACCGGCTTCGATCAGGTCGGCCGCTTCATCCCAACCCATATACCGGAGCATGAGCACGCCGCTCAGGGTCACAGAGCCTGGATTTACCTTGTCTTGACCGGCGTACTTGGGTGCGGTGCCGTGAGTCGCCTCGAAGACGGCATGTCCCGTGTCGTAATTGATGTTTCCTCCGGGGGCGATCCCGATCCCGCCGACCTGGGCTGCCAGCGCATCGCTGATGTAGTCCCCGTTGAGATTCATCGTCGCGATCACGTCGTAGTTGTCGGCGCGGGTGAGGATCTGCTGCAGGAAGGCATCTGCGATTACATCCTGAATGAGCATCTTGTCGCCGGGGTCGCCACCGCTGTCTTCCCAAGACACGGTCCGGTCATCGAACTCATCCTTTGCCAACTCGTAGCCCCACTCCCGGAACGCACCCTCGGTGAACTTCATGATGTTGCCCTTGTGGACGAGCGTCAGGTTCTTTCGGTCGTTGGCGAGAGCAAACGAGATTGCAGCCCGAATCAGCCGCTTGGATCCGGTCTCCGAGATCGGCTTGAGCCCGAGACCGCTGTCGGGTCGGATCTCCCAGCCGAACTCGCCCTCGAGAAACTCGATGAGTCTCTGCGCCTCGTCACTCCCGGCGAGTAGCTCCTTGCCGGCGTATACGTCTTCGGTGTTCTCGCGGAAGATCACCATGTCCACCTTCTCCGGGTTCTTCACCGGTGAAGGCACACCCCGGTACCAGCGCACCGGGCGGACACAGGCGTAGAGGTCCATGATCTGACGGATGGCAACGTTGAGGCTGCGAATGCCGCCGCCAACGGGCGTGGTAAGCGGACCCTTGATTCCAACCACGTGCGACTGGAGACTCTGAATCGTCTCGGTGGGAAGCCACTCCCCCGTTTCATCGAATGCCTTCTGCCCCGCCAAGACCTCCAGCCAGGCGACCGACCGGGATCCGTCATAGGCCTTTTCGATCGCTGCATCAAAGACACGGCTCGCCGCCGCCCAGATGTCTGGGCCGATCCCATCACCCTCGATAAAGGGAACGATCGGCTCGTCGGGGACTTGAAGGCCGTCCGAGCCCATCGTGATCTTGTCGGCCATTTCGCTCCTCAATCGTGTGCCGCTGTTGATTATCGCCGCGACCGCGCTCCTTCAGGAACTCTCAACGCCCGAGCGACGGCGAACAGGACGGCGGCTGCGACCCGTCTCACCGGCCGCGCAGCACATCACGAATCGCCGAGATGACGGTCCCGACCGCACCCAGGTTGTAGCCCTCGGGGATGACGATGTCGGCATACCGCTTAGACGGCTCTACGAACTGGAGATGCATCGGCCGCACCGTCGTCAGATACTGATCTCGAACCGAGTCGAAGGTGCGTCCACGATCCTTGATATCGCGTTCCCAACGTCTGGCGATACGCAGATCGGCATCGGTGTCTACATACACCTTGAGGTCCATTACCTCACGCAGAGAAGATTCATAGAGAACCAGGATCCCCTCGACGATGATCGCTTGTTTCGGTTCGACCCGCACTGTCTCGGGCGCCCGGCTGTGGATGGTGAAGTCATAAACCGGCCGCTCTATCGCCTTGCCGGCGACAAGGTCCCGCAGATGGGCGACAAGCAGGTCGCTCTCCATCGAGTCGGGATGGTCGTAGTTGACCTTGGCGCGCTCTTCTACCTGGAGGTGGGTCTGGTCGCGGTAATAAGCATCGTGTTGGATCAGCGTCACGTCGTCGTGGCCGATCGCCTCGACGATCGACTCGGCGATGGTGGTCTTCCCGGAGCCAGAACCACCTCCGATACCGATTACGAGGGGGCCGGCCGTAGGCCAAGCGTCGCTTCTCGATAACACACGACGACGCTAGCGGGTGGACCAGGCGCTAGAGACGCCCAGCCGCGGCCTCCCACAAGAGCACCACTCCACCGACCACCAGCAGCAGCCCTCCGCCCACCATCAACCGAGATCTCAGTCCCGGACTCAGACGACTGCGACCCGCCGCCACCACCCCGGCAAGCACAACCTTGCTGCCGACCAGCATCCCGTAAAAGCCGACGAGAAAGGCGACCCCAAACCCGGGAGAGCGACGCCAGGCCGACACCAGAAGCGGTGCACCGATACCGATCCAAAAGATCCACGGGTGTGGGCTGACGGCGTTTACCAATACGCCCCGCCAGACATCCTTGGGACCGGGATCGACCTCGGCCCGCTCCTCGGCTTTGTGAACTGTGAGCACCGTCCAGGCTCCAATGACGATCACGATCAACCCACCGCTGATTCCGAGAAGGCGCATCGCACCGTCGGGGATGCTGCTCACCAGGGCGACGGTCAGGCCGATGATGGGGGCGTCGGTCAGCAGTGGAGCGACGGCGACCCGAAGACCGCCGCCAAAGCCGCGTTCCAGCGTGCTGGTGATCACCAGCGTCTGCAGCGGTCCCGGGGCAAGCCCCGCTCCAAGGCCAAGAGAAAGGCCCACCAGAAGTTCAGTCATGGGGTCCCACCCAGGCTCTTGAATAGACGTTGCCCGTTATCCGTTACTGATCACGACTGTATTCGGAGAACTGAAGACGGAGAACTGGCTGCTCGTCAGAGCAGCCCGGCCACTGCTTCACCGATGCTGGTCGGGTCATCGACGACAGTTACGCCCGCAGCACGGAGAGCCTCCTGCTTGGCTTGGGCGGTGCCGCTCGATCCAGAAATGATGGCTCCGGCATGGCCCATCTTCTTGCCGGCAGGGGCCGTCACTCCGGCCACATACGCTACGACCGGCTTGGTTACATGCTCTTCGATAAACCGGGCAGCCTGCTCCTCGGCATCGCCACCGATTTCACCGATCATTACTACCGCCTCGGTCTCGTCGTCGGCCTGAAACAGCTCCAGGACATCGACGAATGACGTGCCGGGGACGGGGTCTCCGCCGATGCCCACGCAGGTGGTTTGACCGATATCACGCGAGGTCAGTTCATGGATGGCCTGGTAGGTGAGGGTGCCGGACCGGGACACGACGCCAACCGAACCCCGGCGAGCAATCTCGGGTGGAGTGATCCCAACATTGGCTTTGTCCGGAGAAAGAACGCCAGGGCAATTCGGTCCAAGCAGGATCGTGTCTGAGGTCTGCTTGATGTAGTTGTACGCCCTGGCCTCGTCTTGGGCCGGAATCCCTTCGGTGATAGCCACGATGAGTCCGATCCCATCGGCCGCGGCAGCTTCGAGAATCCCGTCGGCAGCAAATGCGGGCGGAACAAACACCATCGCGGTGTCGGCACCTGTCGATTGAACGGCTTCGGCGACCGAATCGAAAATCGGTACTCCATCGAGATCGGTACCGCCCTTGCCCGGCGTGACGCCCGCGACCAGATTCGTCCCATACTCCTTGTTGCGGAATCCGTGGAAGCGGCCTTGGGAACCGGTCAGGCCCTGCACGACCAGCCGGGTGGACTCATCGACGTATATCGCCACGTCAGCTCCTCCCCGCCAGCTCGACCGCAGTTTCTGCAGCTTCTCGCATGGTCGCGGACGGGATCAGCGATTGAGACACAACCCCGTCGAGAATCTGACGCCCCTCAGCGGCATTGGTCCCGTCGAGCCGCACCACGATCGGCCATGGCAAATCCAAAGAGCCAAACGCCTCGACGATGCCATGCGCCACGAGGTCGCAGCGAGTGATCCCACCAAAGATGTTGATGAGAACGCTGCGCACGCTCGGGTCCTTGGTGAGCACCTCCAACGCGCTCGAGATCGTTTCGGCGTCGGCACCGCCTCCCACATCCAGAAAATTCGCCGCAGCGCCCCCCACCAGTGCAACGACGTCGAGGGTCGACATCACCAGCCCGGCACCGTTGCCGATGATGCCTACCGACCCCTCCAGCTTTATGAAGTTGAGCCCGCGTTGGCGAGCCATCTTCTCCAGAGGATCCTCGGTAAAGGCTGCCCGGAAGTCCTCGAACTCGGGATGGCGAAAGAAAGCGTTCGAATCAAGGGTCACTTTCGAGTCGAGAGCAACGATCTCACCGCCGTCGGTGAGAATCAGAGGGTTCACCTCGATCAAGTCGCAGTCGAGTGCGACGAAGGCTTCGTAGAGCTTGAGCAACGCAGCAGCCGACTTGCGAGCCGTCGCCCTGTCCAGCTTGGCTCGATAGACGAGTTCGGAGGCCTGCCAGGGAGTGAGTCCCACAACCGGATCGATGTGCATCTTGACTACGGCGTCCGGCGTCTCTTCAGCAACGGCCTCGATGTCCATCCCGCCAACCGCCGACAGCAGCGCGAGGTGCTTCTTCACCCCTCTATCGAGCGTAAACGAGACGTAGTACTCGGCGGCGATATCGGATGCCTGCTCCACCCAGACCAAATGGACGGTATGACCTTTGATGTCCATCCCGAGGATCTCGGTGGCATGGGCAAACGCCTCATCAGGATTCGCCGCAAGTTTGATGCCACCGGCTTTGCCTCGGCCACCAACCTGGACCTGAGCCTTTACGACGACCGTCTCTCCCAAAGCTTCGGCCGCAGTTCGGGCGTCTTCCGGGGTGCGAGCGACGCGACCCTTGGGCACCGGCACCCCGACACGGGCGAATAGCGATTTGCCCTGGTACTCGAAAAGGTCCACGGAACCCCTCTCAGCCTTCTGAGATGTTGTCGTTGACCCAGGTCACAACATCAGCCAGAGGAGTACCGGGAGTAAAGATCTCCGCCAGGCCAGCAGCCTTGAGCAATTCGATGTCCGAGGAGGGCACGATGCCTCCACCGAACACGACGATGTCCGTTGCCTCACGCTCTTGGAGCAACTCGACAACTCGCGGGAACAGCGTCATGTGTGCTCCGCTGAGCACCGACAACCCGATACCGGCCACATCTTCTTGGAGCGCAGTCTCAACGATCTGTTCGGGAGTCTGATGAAGACCGCTGTAGATGATCTCGCATCCAGCGTCGCGCAGCGCTCGGGCGATGACCTTGGCGCCGCGATCGTGACCGTCGAGGCCCGGTTTGGCGATGAGAATGCGGCGGGGCATGGCTTGGTGAGGTTAGTGAGTCGAAGAACCGCCCACGCACTCAGGCCCGCTCCAGCGGTGCCCAGGCCAGGAGCAGTCGCTTCTCTCCCTGATCATCGAAATCGACCGTCGCCTCGGCACGATCTCCACTACCCGTGATCGTCACCACCACACCGAGGCCCCAATGCTGATGGCGAACCTTGTCGCCTGTCGTGACCGTCGCTCCATCGAGCGTCGGACGGGGTTTTGCGTCCTCTCGCTCCGGCACTCTGGTGCGCTTCTCGGCCTCCTGAATCAGCCCGTCTGGGATCTCGCCGAGAAAGCGGCTCGGCGAGTTGTAATTGGTGGCTCCAAACAGGTTACGGGTCGTGGCGTAAGTCAGAAACAAGTTCTCCTGGGCACGGGTGATGCCCACGTAGGCCAGCCTCCGCTCCTCCTCGAGTTGATCGGGGTCCCCCAGCGATCGCATGTGAGGGAACACGCCTTCCTCCATACCCGCAACGAAGATCACCGGGAACTCCAGACCCTTTGCGTTGTGCAGAGTCATCAAGGTCACCGCACCGGATTCCTCCATGGCATCGACGTCCGAAACCAGTGACATCGCCTCGAGGAAGAATCCGAGACGCCGAGGTCCGTCGATGTCGTCCCAGCGCTGATCGCCGAGGTCGGCAATCGGGCCGTTCTCCTCGAACTCGGTGGCAACCGTGAGCAACTCCTTGAGATTCTCGGCGCGGCTGAGTGCCTCGAGTCCGCCATCGGCCTCCAGTTCTCCGAGGAGTCCGGTGTCGTCGAGGACCGCCTGAAGAGCGGCACGAGGACCTCCGTCAGCGGCGGCACGAAGCGACCCCATCAGAGCGACGAACTCGGCAATCAGCTTTGGTGCACGAGCAGTCAGCCTGGTGTTCTCATCGGCACGCTCCAGCGCCTCGTAGAAGGTGAGTCGATTCGCTTCGGCAAAGCGATCTATGTGCCCAATGCTGGTTGCCCCGATGCCACGCTTGGGAACATTTACGATTCGCTTCACCGCCACCTCGTCGGCCGGATTCACCAGCGCACGAAGGTAGGCCATGGCGTCCTTCACCTCGCGCCGGTCGTAGAACTTCGGGCCACCGATCACCTGATAAGGAACGCCATAACGGACAAGAATCTCCTCGAGTACCCGACTCTGGGCATGGGTGCGATAGAAGACCGCAGCGTCTGAGAGCCGCTTACCGACATCCTCCAGCCCCCCGAGCTGCTCGGCAATAAACGCTGCCTCATCATGCTCATCTTGGGCCCGGTAGACCGTCACCGGCTCGCCGGTACCGAGGTCGGTCCAAAGGTGCTTTGGCTTGCGGCCCCGGTTGTTGCCGATAACGGCGTTGGCAGCGTCGAGGATCATCTGGGTGGAGCGGTAGTTCCGATCGAGGATGATCACCCGAGCATCTTCGTAGTCCCGCTCGAACTCAAGGATGTTGCGCACATCGGCGCCGCGAAAGGCGTAGATGCTCTGGTCGGAATCTCCGACCACACACAGATTGCGATGCTTTGCAGCCAAGAGTTGGATCAGGCGGTACTGGGCGTGATTGGTGTCCTGATACTCGTCGACGAGCACGTACTGGAACCGATCCTGATAACCCTCGAGCACCTTGGGAAAAGCCCCGAGCAGCTCAACGGTGACCATCAGGAGGTCGTCGAAGTCCATCGCCGACGCCTCCAACAACCGCTGCTGGTACAGGCGATACACATCAGCGACCTTCTCGTGATAGAGCCCGCTGCCCTGTTGCGAAAAGGACTCGAAATCGATCAGCTCATTCTTCGCATTGCTGATGGCGGCCCTGATCCCCTTTGGTGGGAACTGCTTCGGATCGAGATCGAGGTCCCGAACGCAGTACGAGACAAGGCGACGGGCGTCGATGTCGTCGTAGATCGAGAACGTGTTGCGGTAGCCCAACATCGAAGCGTCACGGCGCAGGATTCGGACGCAGGCGCTGTGGAACGTCGACACCCACATACCGCGGGAAACGCCGCCGATCAGCTGAGCCACACGTTCCTTCATCTCATTGGCGGCTTTGTTGGTAAATGTGATTGCCAGGATCCCGTACGGTGACACTCCAAGGTCACGGATCAGATGAGCGATCCGGTAGGTGAGAACCCTGGTCTTGCCCGAACCGGCACCGGCCACGACCAGCACCGGCCCATCGGTCGCAGCAACTGCTTCTCGCTGTGTCGGATTTAGCTCATCGAAGAGCACCGATTCGGTGGCCGAACGATCCATGGCGGCGAGTATACGGAGCACCCCACCGCTGAATCTCAACGATGTGATTCAGCTACTCGATCAGGTCTCTGATCAGTGCAGCGAGGGCGCCCTTCCTGACATCGTCCTTGTCGAGGTAAGCGTCGGCCCCGGCCGACAACGCTTTCTTTTGGTCGGCAGCGGTAGCAACACCAGAGAGAACGACAATCGGTGCCGTTATCCCGAGGTCACGCACGCGTGCCGTAAGCGTCGCCCCGTCCATGGTGGGCATGACGTAGTCGAGAACGATTGCATCGAATTGCTGTTCGGCCAGTACCGACATGGCCTCCGTCGGGCTTCCGGCCAGGTCCACCTCGAATCCAGCCGATCCCAAGGCACCTCCGACGACCTGCCGCGCTCCGCGCGAATCATCGACGACGAATACCCGCCGACGGGGAGCATCCGGGTCAGACTCCTGGCGGGCCAGATCGGCCAGCCTGGCCGCATCGACCAGCACCACGATATCGCCCCCGCCCAGGAGAGCAGCGCCGGTCAGGTGCGGCACGCCATCCAGGACCGGGCCCAGTTCGCGAGCGGCTACCTGGCGCCAGCCGAGATCCTCCTCCACTGCAAAACCGACGGGTCCCACTGGACTCGAGACGACCAGAACACACGTTGGTGCACCTATGGCGCGCAATCCGACGGTTTCTGCAAACGAGGTCACCGGGACATGCGTGCCATTCCAGATCATCTCGGTCCGCGACGGCGTCTCCACGAAATCGGTGCGGGCTACGGAGACACGATCGATAACTGCAATCTCAGGAATGCCCCAGATCTGGCCGGCGGAACGGATCAACACCGCATCTTGGAGAGCGTGA
>Ga0255049_10001078_pt1 | contig 15559 bp, 20 predicted proteins | sample JV7_2_3_MG_FD_183615 | JGI IMG/M metagenome (GOLD analysis project Ga0255049, IMG submission 183615) | Seawater microbial communities from Jervis Inlet, British Columbia, Canada - JV7_2_3 | ecosystem: Environmental > Aquatic > Marine > Inlet | place: Canada: British Columbia | collected 2016-10-06
CAGTCACCCGATGCAGCAGCTGGCTGCCGATCCACGTTCCAAGCACCACGAGCCCGCACATCGAGACCAGGAGCAGCCCGTACTCTGAGAACGCAAAGCCGACGATGCCGAAAAGCAGGATTTTGGTTAAGTGCCCCAGTGCTTGAACCGCGGCCTTCGTGCCGACGATGCTGTGGCGTGAGAGTCCCAGGTTCAAGAAGAAGGGTGCGATCAACGGCCCGATCGCACCGATGTTCATTTGCAGGAAGCCGCCCACGCCACCGAGAAGGACGAAGCGTTGCTGCGGGAGACTTTGCTCGGGGTGGGTTCCGAACATCAGCCATCCTGGGCGCCAGGTTGCCAGCAGGACGAAGAGGCCGATCAAGGTCTTGGCCAGCTCCGGCGCCAGCAAACGGGCGACAGAGAGTCCGACATAGGCCATGGGCAGTAGCAGGACCGCATAGCGCCAGACCAGGTCCCACTTCACGTGCGCGCGCTGGATGACCGCACGTGACCCATTGGAGACCAGCTGGATCACGCCGTGCAGTGGTATCGCGATGAGCGGCTCGAAGTAGAGGAGCATGATCGTGAGCAGCACGATGCCGCCCGCCATGCCAACGATGCCCGAGAGGATCGACGCGGCGAGCGCCGCGGCGCACAGGACCGCGACGTCTACGACTTCCACGCTAAGGCTGCAGGCGCGTCACCTGCCACGCGCTTGCACTGAAGCCATCTCCGGCCGGGGTCAGCGAGCGTGTCCAGAGACCGCGATCGTGGTTGCGCCCCGGCAGACCGACCCAGAGCTCCATCCGCTCGACCCAGACTCGGTGGCCTCCCCAGTGTGAGGGGCGCGGGATCGCGACGTCGGTCGTCTGGCCCTCTGTGACACCGAAACGCGAAGTCGTCCGCTCGACCTGCTCCAGAAATGCCTTACGTGAGGGCGTGGGCTCGCTCTGCGCGCTGGCCCAGGCCGAGATGCGGGCGTCGAGAGGCCGTGACGCGAAGTAGGCGTCGGACTCCTGGTCGGGCGATGTGGTGACCGGTCCCTCGATGCGCACCTGGCGCTTCAGCACGTCCCAGTGAAAGACCAGCGCGGCATGGGGCGTGTGATCTAGCGCGCGGCCTTTGCGGCTGTTTCGGTTGGTGTAGAAGACGAGCCAGCCCTGCTTCGTGTCGATGCCACGGCAGATCACCTGGCGTGCGGAGGGACGCCCATCGGGATCGACCAGGGCGAGGGTCATTGCGCTGGGGTGGGGCTGCACCTGACGCGCAGTGGCTTCGTCGAGCCAGCTCTGGAAGAGCGTCCAGGGCTGCTTGGGTAGCTCGGTCGGGAGCGGCCGCGGTGTCTCGAGTTCGTCCTGCGCCATCGGCCCAACATAGCGGGTAGCGCGGGTGACGGGTTAGAACCTGTCGGAAGGCCAGTAAAGGCTGCTCGGGCTGCCGACCAGCATCTCGAGCAGCTCGCGCTCGCTCGGGGTGCCGGACAGGCCCGAAAGTTGAACCAGCCTGGCGCGGTCGAGAACGCGCCACATCAGGGTCGGATCCGCTATGGCTTCCACCCGCGCACCGCCCGCCACGAGCGCGGCCTCGAGTTCTGGGTCGGGTGCGTGGGGGTATACCAGGGGGCGCGTCGTGGGTGCCTGCGCCTGCAGCAGTGCCGCGAGCTCGGCGGCCGCATCGGGCGCGCGGGCGAACTCGATGATGGCGGTCGTCCCGCTCATCTGGATCGCACGGGCGTAGGCGACGATCTCGCCCGCACGCTCCACCACCCGAAAGTTCTCGTCGGGATTCCCGGCGTAGGCCAGCTGACCCGTCCAATAGGGCTCGTCGCGCACGGTGCTCGCGTCGAAGGGCGCAGCGTAGGTGTCGTACAGCGCGCGTACGGCCGGCAGGTCGTGTGCTGCGAACGCGCGCGTACCCGCCTGGCCTGTGCTCTTGCTCGAGTTTTCGGGTCGGTGCAGTTTGCATCGGCGCTGGGGCACCGGAACGAAGCCCAGCTGTTCGTAGAAGCGAAACAAGCCGGTGAAGAGCAAAGCGAGCGCCATGCCGCGGCGCTCCATCTCCTCCAGGGCTCGGCTCAGCAGGTCACTCGCGAGACCGAGTTTGCGATACGCCAGCGCGGTCGCGACGCTCCCAATTCCGCCCAGCTCGAGCGTCTCTCCACGCAGGCGGATCCGTTTGCTGAAGATCTGGACGCACGAGACGGGGGCTTCCCCGTCCAGCGCGAGCAGCGTGTCCTCATTGCGCAGGAGGGGGTCATGGTCCATGTAGCGGAGAAAGATCCCGCGAAAGCCGAAGGCCTCCTCGAGCAGGTCGAGGACCGGACCGCGCTCCTGCTTCCGCATCGTGCGCATCGCGATGTCGGACACGCCTGTACGATAGCTAGGCGGGTGCAGCTTTGGCCAGCAGCTCGTGGAGCGTCTCCGTCACCACCTGTGTGAACTCGGTCGTGGAGAGCTGCCCGCCGAGATCGGTCGTGCGCTTGCCATCGGAAATCGAGTCGAGCAGCGCCATGCGAAGCGCATGGCCGAGCTCGTAGTGATCGATGTGGTCCAGGAGCATCCCGAAAGCCAGCAATGCCGCTGAGGGATTGCACTTGTTCTTCCCCGCGATGTCCGGCGCGGTTCCTCCGGCAGGGTCGAACATGGCCACGTTTATGCGACCGTCATCGGTAAAGCTGTAGCTGCCGCTGGCGCCGGTTCCGAGGCTGCCGACCAGGCCACATGCCATATCAGACAGGAAATCGCCGTACTCGTTCAGCACCAGCACCACCTGGTAGTCCTGTGGTTTGAGGATGATCTTGGCCAGCAATGCATCGAAGAGCTCGGCGTGGAACTCGACATCCGAGTAGTTCTCGTGCACCTCGCGCACCACCGACTCGAAGAGTCCATCGGTGATGGCCTGAATCGTGTGCTTTGAAGATGAGGTAACAGTCAGGCCCTTCTTGCGCGCGAACTCGAAGGCGAAAGTCGCGGCCTCGCGGCAGGGCTTCCGCTCGACGATGCGGAGCGAGACCGCGGCATCGTTTCCGATCAGCTGGCCGGGGTCATCGTAGGTCCCGCCGGTCGCCACGCGCACGACATGCAGGAGGACATCCTCCTTGAAATTGGAGGAGATGCCCCGGATCGAGATAACGGGGCGGTGGATCACGCTGAAGCCGAGGCGTCGCCGCAGGATCGCGTTGGGACTCTCGTCCCGTGTGACAGTGGGGTACTTGAGTGCCAGGCGGGTTCGTCGCATCGACGCGACCGCATCGTCGTAGAGCTCACTGCCCCGGCGCTCGCGGTTCTCGAGCGAGAGATCTACGGGTACGAATCGGATATCGACCGGCAGCGCCGCCGCCACGGTGTGGATGGATTCCCGCAGTTCGGGTCCGATTCCGTCGCCCCAGAGCTCTGTGATTTCTAGCATAGGCAGCTCAGCTTATCGGCAGCTCGGAGGCGGAGAAGAGGGCGGACCGGAGGGTTGCTAGAATCCGTAGTAGGAGGATCTCGATGGCGGATCTTAGGGCGATGTATCAGGAGGCGTTCGATGCCTTTGCCGGCCAGGACTACGATGAAGCGATCGCGCGCTACCAACGGGTGATCGAAGCTGACTCGAGCTTTGTGCTCGCCTACCAGGGGCTGGCGGAGGTGTACGCGCGCAAGGGCCAGCTCGAGGAGGCGGTGCGCACAATTCGCCAGGCGATCGAGCTCGAGCCGAACGAGTCCCTGTTCCACACGAGTCTCTCTCGCTTTCTGCAGATGCAGGGCAAGATTCCCGAGGCGGAAGAGGCTGCGGCGGTGGCCAACCGCCTCCAAGCTTAGAATCTCCGGCCGGCGTGCGTACGCTGGCTCTGGCAGCGCTGGTGGGTGTGCTCCACGTCCACCATGCCCCGTCGCACGACACGGATGCGCCCTTCGAAGAAGTGCTCGAGGCGGCCTACGCCAGCGACCTGGACTTCCTGGTGCTGGCCGAGCACGTTCCGATCGATGCGGACGGGTCGCTGCCGGCGGCGGAACACGCCGGCCTCTACACGCGCCCGGATGGCCGCAACCTGCTCGTGCTCGTCGGTGCCGAGTTCGGTACCCGAGATGGGCATCTACTCGCCTACGATATTCCCGAGGTCATTCCGGCTGAAGGTCTTCCCGGCCACGAAGTCATCGACGCGATTCACGCGGCCGGCGGCTTTGCCGTCGTGCCCCATCCTTTTGCCTATGGAGGCTGGCAGGACTGGGACGCGGAATTCGATGGACTCGAAGTTCACAACAACGCCGCTGTGCTGAGGGGGACCGTGGGCCCGCTGCTGCCGTTGCGCCTGCTGCGACACGCGTTCACACGCAACAGAAGCCTGCGTGCGATGCTGGTGCGCCCCGAACGTCCACTCGATCAGTGGGAGCGCCTTCTCATGAGCGGGCGTCGCGTGGTGGCCTTCGCCGGGGCCGACGCCCATCGGAATGTCTCACTGCTGGGTTGGCAGATCGATCCGTACGCAGAGGTCTTTCGGACGGTAAAGACGATGTGTCCCGACGGACCCCTCGAGCCGGCGGCGATCTGGCAGGCTCTGCGCTCGGGCGCATGCTGGATTCGCTACCGCATCTACGACGAGCGTGCGGAAGAGGCGAGGGAGGTTCGCTTCCCGTCAGGCCGTTTAGAGCTTCAGCTCGATGGCGGCCGTCGTGTGCTCGAGATCAGGCAGCCGCCTCGTCGCGGAAGCGCTAGTTCTGAAAGGTAGGGAGGCGGATTATAGAGGCTGGCTATACTTGTCGGCCAATGCAGAAAATCGATCTCCGCAGCGACACGGTCACTCGCCCTACGGCCGCGATGCGCGAGGCCATCGCGCGGGCCGAGGTCGGAGACGACGTCTACGCTGAGGATCCCACACTCAACCGCTTGCAAGAGCTCGCGGCCGAGCGTCTGGGCAAGCCGGCGGCGCTGTTCGTGCCTTCCGGAACCATGGCGAATCAGGTGGCCCTGCGGGCACACACCGAGCCTGGCGATGCGCTGATCGCCGGTGCCAATGCGCACCTCTACCTCTACGAGTCGGGAGCCCCCGCGGCCCTGTCGGGCCTGCACGTCACGATCGTGGGTGAGGACGGATTGTTCTCGGCGGAGGATGTGCGCCGAGCCGTGTATCCAAGAGAGGGGCACTTCGCGCAGACCCGCCTGGTTTGCGTGGAGAACACGCACAACCGCAGCGGGGGCCGCGTCTTCCCGCTGGAGGACCTGCGCGCAGTGGCGGAGGTGGCGCGTGCAGCCGATCTCGTGCTTCATCTCGATGGGGCACGCATTTTCAACGCTGAGGTGGCAACGGGGATCCCCGCCGCAGTGTGGGCAGAGCCCTTCGACTCCGTGTGCTTCTGCCTCTCCAAGGGACTGGGCGCGCCCGTCGGGTCGCTGATTGTGGGCTCGCGCGCCTTCATCGAACGCGCCCACCGCTTCCGCAAGATGTTCGGTGGCGGTATGCGCCAGGCGGGCATCCTGGCGGCAGCGGGCATTCATGCGCTCGAGCATCACATCAAGCGCCTGGCCGATGACCACGCCAACGCACGTCGCCTGGCTGAGGGTCTCGAGCAGATTCCAGGCATCACGCTCGTGCGTCGGCCGGAGACGAATATGGTGCTGTTTCAGGTGCCCGATATGGGAGCTTTTCTGGAGCGCTCGCGCGCACGGGACTTGCTGATCAACCCCATCGATGCGGCGATCCTGCGGGCCGTGCTCCACCTCGACGTGAGCACCGATGACGTTCGTGCGGCGCTCGACATCATCCGCGAGGCGGTGACTTGAGCCGGGAGCTGAGGTTCGAGTGCACGCAGTGCGGGAAGTGCTGCAGCAATCGCGGCGAATACGCCTACGTGTACGTGAATTCGGACGAGACCGCGGCGCTGGCGGAGTTTCTGGGTCTCTCGCTGCGCAGCTTCAAGCGCCGCTATACGTTCATAGATGAGGACGGCTGGCGGCAGCTTAACTTCACCGGAGAGAACTGCGTGTTCCTGGACCCGGAGACCAAGCTGTGCCAGGCGCACGCGGCACGGCCCATCCAGTGCCGCACCTTTCCGTTCTGGCCGGGTTTCATCGAGCAGGGAGAGTGGACGGACGAGGTGGGCTCGTTGTGCGAGGGCATCGGCCGCGGGCGGCTCTACTCCATCGAAGAAGCGCAGGTCCAGATGGACGAAATGAAAAAGTCCGATCGAGATTAGCCCGACTTTCTCACCACGGGGCATTCGCGGTAAACTCGCGCCCGATCGAACTCAATATCAGGAGGGGTTTCGATGGCAGGTCAGCTAGTGGAGTTCGCGTGTAACGGGTCGCAGGCCCAGGGATATCTGGCCCGTCCCAGGTCTGGAAGCGGGCCCGGGGTGATCGTGCTTCAGGAGTGGTGGGGCCTGGTGGACCACATCAAGGGAGTGGCGGACCGTTTCGCGGCGGAGGGCTTCTTTGCGCTGGCGCCCGACCTCTACGAGGGCGAGAGCTCCATCAATCCAGACGACGCGGGTCGCCTGATGATGGCGCTCAACATCGATCGTGCCATTCGCGACGTGGACGGGTGCGTCGAGTATCTGCTCCGACTGGAAGGCGTGACTCCGAAGAAGGTGGGGACGATCGGCTTTTGCATGGGAGGACAGCTGGCGCTGGCTGCCGCCTGCAAGAACGCCAAAGTCGGCGGCTGCGCTGACTTCTATGGTGTGCACCCGAACGTGACGCTGGACTTGTCCTCACTTCAGGCGCCGGTGCTCGGGATCTTTGCCGCCAACGATGGCTTCGTGTCTGCAGAGGTCGTGAGCAAGCTCGAGAACGATATCCGCGCGGCTGGCAAGGAGTGCGACTTCCATACCTACCCGGGCGTGGACCACGCGTTCTTCAATGAGAGCCGACCCGACGTCTACAACGCGGACGCAGCCAAGGACGCCTGGCAGCGCAGCCTGAGGTTCTTCCGTGAAAACCTCAAGTAAGCATCCGCTGATCTCGCACTCGATGAAGCTCTCCCGTCGCGAGCTTTTGTATGGGGCCGGTGTGGCTGTGGGCGCGGTGCTCCTACCTCTGCGGCGGGGAAGCGCCGCCCAGAATTTCAAGATGCCCGCAGCGACGCGGAAGGTCCTCGAGACGAGCCCCTACGTCTACGTCTCGCCGCTGCATCCCGATGGCAAGGAGAGCCGCTGTCACGCCGAGGTCTGGTACTTCGAGGACGGAGGAGATGCTGTGCTCGCGACTGGGGACAAGCGCTGGAAGACGCAAGCCGTCAACCGTGGCTGGGACAAGGCGCGAATCTGGGTCGGGGATTATGGCCGGGTGAAAAAGGACGGCGATCGCTTTCGCGCGGGACCGACCTTTTTGGCGCAGGCCCGGCGCGACAAGGACCCCGCGGTCTTCGAACGACTCATGGTCAGCTTCGCCAATAAGTATCCCGACGAGTGGGGCAAGTGGGAGCCGCGTTTCCGGAAAGCCTACAAGGACGGCACGCGTGTGCTGATCCGCTACCACCCGATCGGTCCCTGACGCTAGGATCGTGCGTTCCCGCTGGCTTGGCCCGGTTCTGGGGCTTGCAGGAGCCGGGGTGTTGCTGATGCTTTTCAATCTGTCTGGACGTTTCATCGACCGCATGATCTTCCTGCCTAGCTCTGGCGTGGACATCCGACCTGAAGAGATGGGCGTCCCAGTCGAGGAGGTTTTCCTCGATACCGAGGATGGCGTACGCATCCATGCTTTCTTTCTGCCCGCGCAGCAGGCATCGCGCGCGCTGCTCTTCCTGCATGGGAACGCGGGCAACGCCTCGCACCGACTTCCCAACGCCGTCGAGCTTCAGCGTCTGCGGACGGACGTCTTGCTTCTGGATTACCGTGGCTACGGGCGCAGTGAGGGCTCGCCCACGGAGCCGGGGGTTTACGCGGATGCACGAGCAGGCCTCGAGTATCTGAGATCCCAACGGGGCATCCCCGACGAGCGCATCGTGCTCTTCGGCCGCTCTCTTGGCGGCGCGGTGGCCGTCGATCTGGCGCAGGAACGCAACCTGGGCGGAGTCATACTCGAGAGCACCTTCACCTCGGTCGCGGACATGCTGCAGGCGATATTCGGCCAACCCCTGCGCTCACTGCTGGGTCCGGTGGTCCGCGGGCGCTTCGATTCGCTGGCGAAGATCCCGCGTGTACTCTCGCCCTTACTCTTCTTTCACGGGGATCAAGACAACATCGTTTCCTACAAACTCGGCCGGCGCCTGTTCGAGGCGGCACCAGAGCCGAAAGCCTTCGAGACCATTGCGGGGGCCGGTCACAACGACACGACCTGGGTCGGCGGTCGGCCCTATTTCCAGCGTATCGGCCGCTTCCTCGATGAGGTCGCTCCCGACATCCCGTCCCCTTAGGCGCTGAATGGGTGGGTGCCCGCTACAGGCTGGAGCCGACTGCCTCCGAGGCCAGTTGCATCCTGCTAGAGTGCGGGGCTGAGATGAGGGCATTGCGATGAGCGATCGCGTCTGCGTGGTGGCGGGTGTCGGACCGGGAAACGGAACGTCCTTATCCCGTAAGTTTGCTGCCGAGGGCTATCGTGTGGCGATGCTAGCGCGGAGCGAGGATCGACTGCGCAGCTTGGAGAAGGAGATCTCGGGGAGCACCGGATACGCAGTGGACATTGGTGACCGGGATCAGGTTCGTGAAACCATCGCACGCATCACGCGCGAGCTCGGTTTGGTGAACGTCCTAGTACACAACGCGGCCGCGGGTGCGTTCAACAGCTTCATGGATGCCGAGCCGGCGACCCTCGAGCTGACCTTTCGCACCAACGTAATGTCGTTGCTGCACCTGGGCCAGGCCGTCGTTCCAGATATGCTCGAGGCGGGCCGCGGAGACATCGTGGTGATCGGTAACACCTCGGCGTGGCGGGGCTCGGCGAACTTTGCGGCCTTCGCCCCGACCAAGGCGGCCCAGCGGATTTTGGCTCAGTCCATGGCCCGTTCACTGGGTCCACAGGGAGTCCATGTAGCCTACGTCGTGGTCGATGCCGTGATCGACGTTCCCTGGACGAGGAAGGTGAATCCCAACCGACCCGACGAGTTCTTCAGCCAGCCCGCCGAAATCGCCGAGTCCGTGTACCACCTGACTCAGCAGAAACGATCGGCGTGGACTTTCGAAATGGATCTGCGGCCCTTCGGCGAGAAGTGGTGAGCACAAGTCCCCAAACGATGCCTCGCAGCTGAGCGGCGAGGGAGATGAGAGGATCCCTCGCTGGTTCGGAGCTTGGCATGAAGGTCTACAGCACAGCACCGCTCGAGGACCCGCGAGAAGCGCGCAGCCTGTTTCCCCGCCTCGAGGAGATCGGGTATGACGGGGCTTTCAGCTTCGAGGCGAAGCATGATCCTTTTCTCCCGCTCGTGCTCGCCGCGGAGCATACGCGGAGCCTGCGTCTGGGAACCGCAATCGCAATCGCATTCGCTCGGAATCCCATGAACCTTGCGAACCTCGGATACGGGCTACAGGTCATATCAGAGGGTCGCTTTGTTCTCGGGCTCGGATCTCAGGTGCGTCCGCATGTGGAGAAGCGCTTCGGGATGCCCTGGTCTCGTCCGGCTGCGCGTATGCGAGAGATGGTCCAGGCGATCCGTGCCATCTTCGACGCCTGGGAGGGCAAGGCGAAGCTCGACTATCGAGGTGAGATCTATCGCCACACACTGATGATCCCCGCCTTCGATCCGGGACCGAACCCCTATGGTCCACCACCTATCTTCACGGGTGGCTTCGGTCCGCGCATGACGGAGGTGGCTGGTGAAGTGGCCGACGGGTTCTTTGCTCACCCCTTCAACACGAGAAAGTCCTTGCTGGAGAACACGCTTCCTGCACTGGAGAGGGGCCTTGCTAAGTCGGGGCGACGCCGGGAGAATTTGGAGATCGTATGTGCCACCCTCGTGGTCACCGCTGACGAGGAGGCGGAGCTCGAACGCGTGAAGCAGGCTGCGCGGAGGCAGCTCGCCTTCTACGGGTCAACACCTGCCTACCTGCCGACGCTCGAGATTCACGGCTGGGGAGACCTGCACCGCGAGCTGAACCGACTCTCGAAAGCGGGGCGCTGGGACGATATGGCTGCTTGTATCGACGACGAGATCCTGGAGGAGATCGCCGTCGTGGGGCCGCGGCGCGAGATCGCGGACCGGCTCCGCAAGCGGCTCGAGGGGATTTGCGAAGGCGTGAGCCTCACGCACAACCGTGCGCCGGACCCGGACCACTGGGCGGACGTCGTGGCCGAGCTCAAGCGAGATGGCTAGCGCGCCACCCTGGAGAGACTCTATTGAATCGCACCCTGGACTACGACAGCATGGCCGCGACCTATGACCGGCGCTACGAGCCCAACCTGTTTGCCGGAGTGGAGCGGACGCTTCTCGATTTCGTGGGTTCGAGAACGAACGGGCGCGTGCTCGAAGTAGGCTGCGGCACCGGGCACTGGGTCTCCGTGCTGGAGCGCCGAGGCTTCTCCATTGCTGGCGTCGATGCTTCGCGAGAAATGCTCCGCCGTGCGAAGGAGCGGCTTTCAGCATCAGCGATCGTGTGCGGTCGAGCCGAACAGCTCCCCTGGAAAAGCCATTGTTTCGACCGCCTTGTCTGTATCAACGCGTTCCATCACTTCCTCGATAAGGAGGCTTTCCTGAACGAGGTCCATCGCGTCCTCAGAGACGGCGGTAGCATGATGATCGTCGGTCTGGATCCCCATACCGGACTCGATCAGTGGTTCGTCTACGATTACTTCGAAACTGTGCTGGAGTTCGACAGACGCCGCTACACCCCGACTCACGAGATTCGTGAGTTGATGCGGAGGAGCGGGTTCGACCGATGCAATACGATCGAGGCGCAGCACGAGCCGTTTCGAATTCCCGCTCGGCGAGCGCTTGAACAAGGCTGGGTTGCGCGGACTGCGGTGTCGCAGCTTGCGACGTTGACGGACGCGGACTATGAGCATGGAATCAGCCGGATCCAGCGAGAGATCGAGGACGCCGAGGCAAGAGGCGAAGAGCTCGAGCTGGCCTCCGACCTTCGGCTCTACGCCACGACCGGAGCGGCGTAGGAACGCCTGCGTCTAGCTGGTTTCCTGCATGGGCGAAATCTAGCGTGACGTGAAGTAGACTGGGCGCTCCATCAGGAGGCCGGAAAATGGACATCAACACGACCGCCTGGAACCGTATTCGCTACTCGGTCGCCGCGCCCTTCTACAACGCACTGATCGCACCTCTGCAAGCCCTGGGCTTTGCTCATGCGCGCCGCCGTGCCCTGACACTGCTGGACCCGCAGCCGGGATCACGGCTTCTCATGATCGGTGCCGGTACGGGGATGGATCTGGATTACATCCCCGCGGATGTAGAGGTGGTCGCCACGGACCTCTCCCCGCGCATGATCGAAGAGCTCACCCGGCGAGCCGAACGGCTCGAGCGCACGGTCGACGCGCAGGTTATGGACGGGGAGTCCCTCTCCCTTGCCGATCTGGAGTTCGATCACGTCGTTCTGCATCTGGTTCTCGCGATCATGCCGGACCCCTATGCCTGCGCACGCGAGGTGAGCCGGGTGCTCAAGCCTGGCGGGACCGTCTCGATCTTCGATAAGTTCGTTCCGGATGGGGAGGAGCCATCCCTGGTGCGGCGCGCGCTCAATGTTTTCACCGAAGCGATCTTCTCTGATGTCACGCGTCAGCTGGGCCCGATTCTCGAGGCAGGAGAGCTCGAGCTCCAGCACGAGGAGAAGACGTTCCTCGATTTCTTCACGATTGCCATCGCCGAGAAGCCCGAGAACGTTTGATCGTGGACTATCCGCACTAGGAGGCCACGGCCATGAAGCTTTATTTCTTTCCAGTAGCGCCGAATCCCACCAAGGTTCGGCTCTACCTCGCCGAGAAGGCCGCTGGCGGCGGGCGAATCGAGCTCGAGGAGGTCCTGGTGAACCTGCGCGAGGGAGAGCAGAAGCGGCCGGAGCACCTCGCGCGCAATCCGTTTGGCAAGTTGCCTGTGCTCGAGCTCGATGACGGGACACATCTGACCGAGTCGCTCGCGATCATCGAGTACCTCGAGGAATGCCACCCCGATCCGCCCATGATCGGCTCGGACGCGCTGGAGCGCGCGCGAGTGCGCGAGCTCGAGCGTATCGCGGACTTCGGCGTGCTCGGCGCCGTGGGGCGCATCGTTCACGCCACGAACTCTCCACTCGGTCTGCCCCCGGTTCCCGAGATCGCGGCCCAGGCCCGCAAGGGGCTTCCCGATGCTCTGCGGGTGCTCGATCAGCGCCTGGCAGATGGTCGCCCCTTCGTTGCCGGAGCACACCCCAGCATCGTCGATTGCACACTCGAGGCCGCGCTCCAGTTCGCACGCTTCGGAAAAGTCGAGATCGCTCCTTCATTCGGAAACCTGCTTCGCTGGGACGATGATTTCCGCAAACGCCCCAGTGCGAAGGCGGTGCTCGTCACATAGACCGGCCCAATGAGAAGCACGTCGCCTCAGAGGTCCGTGGGAGGTTATCAATGGCAGCACTCGTTGCAGTCCTGGGCGCGCTCATCGCTGCGATCGGGGCCACAGGCGTGGTCAGCCCGGCCACCCTTCTACGTTTCGTGAAGTCCGTCTGGCGTCAGCCCATGGGTCTCTACCTGGCCGTCGGTATCCGGCTCGTCCTGGGTGTGATCCTGATTCTGGCTGCGCCGAGCTGCCGCTTTCAGGAGGCCGTTCGAATCATTGGTGTGGTTTCGATCGTTGCCGCCGTCCTCATTCCATTCATCGGATTCGAGCGGATCAGCTCCCTGATCAGCTGGGGGGAGTCGCGTTCCCCGACTGCGCTTCGGGCCTGGTGCCTGGTTGCGATCGCGTTCGGGGTCTTCCTGGTCTATGCGGGCATCTGAGTACCCCGCCTACTCGACGAGCGGGATGCTACCGGCCAGGCCGAAGTCGAACATGATGTCGAGCTTGTTCTCCACCTGGTAGTACCTGGTCACCTTCTTTGGAGGTAATACGTCGTTGAACTTCTTCAGGTACTTCTTGCGGAGCTTGAGCCGCTGCTCCTGGAAGTCGAGATAATCCTTCAGGATCTCCTGGGACCGTTCTCCCGAGAGAGTGTCCCACTCGCGGCCGAGCTGCTGAATTGCCTTCACCCGCTTGTCGTTCACCTTTCGCATCTTCTCGTGGTAGTCGTTGTATACAGGCCAGAACGCCTCCGACTCCGCGTCCGTGAGATTCATGTTCTTGGCGATGACGAGCTTCCTCTCGGTCTGTGCCATCGATCGCATCACTTCGATCTCGTCGGTGGCCTGGGCGAAGGCGTGGGTCGGGAGGGATAACCAGAGAACGGTTGACGCGACTGCAAGCACTCTCATATTGCTCTCCTTGGAGTGGGATTTCTTGCGATTCTTCCGGGATCGAGCCCCGGCGTGCGAGGCGGGCCGCAGTGTACATGATTCGGCTAGAGGGGCGAATGCTCTAGCCACGGGTCGAGGCGACCGATGAGGGATGAGCGCTTCATTCCGGGGCATCGGTAGCCGCTATGCGTCTTTACGGCATCTTGGGTTCACTCCTCGTGGTTTCGTTCTTAACCTGCGGAGTCGTGAGCGCCAGGCCTGAGGCTGAGGCCCTTGCCGATGTGTATTTCACCGCGCGCAGCGAGGGCCACCTCGATCGAACGCTCTCGCTCTACTCGGATCTCTTCTTCGAGGCCACCCCGCGGTCCGAGTGGACGGATTCTCTCCTTATGCTGGAGCACAAGCTCGGCAGACCCAGCAGTCATGAGAAAGTAGAGTGGAACGTTTACGTGGGTTCGGGACCCGCCGGCACCGGAACCTACGTTACCTTGAACTACGATGTTCAGTATGCGAAGTACCCGGCTCAGGAGACGTTTCGCTTCTTCACCTCGATCATGGGCGGTCCCACCGAGATCATCTTCCATCACGTGGATTCAGCCGGTCTTCTCTAGCTCCTGCGCCAGGCTGCTGACAGCTTGACACGCAATCCCCGTCCGGAGCATGGTGGTCTACACAGCGATCATCTTGGTCTGGGAGCAAAAGGCCGATGCCAGATAAGAAACTCAAGCCGTACACAGCCACTCAGGAGAAAATCGCGAGTACCCTCATCAAACCGATGTCGGTGCTGAACACCTGGGTCTATCGCATCTCGGGCGGGAGGATCGGAGGGAAATTCCTGAGAGGCGCTCCGGTCCTGCTGCTGACGACGATCGGACGCAAGTCGGGCAAGCCACGCACAGCGCCGCTGCTGTACCTGAGGGACGGTGAGAAGATCGTCATTGTCGGATCGAAGGGCGGGATGTCGCAGCATCCGCTCTGGTACAGGAACGTAGAGGCCAATCCCGACGTGGACGTCGAGATCGGGTCGGAGCGCAGGAGGATGCTGGCCCGACGCGCCACGGACGAGGAGAAAGCGGCCGTGTGGCCGAAGCTCGTTGCCATGTACCGGGATTTCGAGGATTACCAGGCGCGCACCGAGCGCAATATCCCCGTGATCATCCTGTCACCACGCTGAGGCTGACTCGTGGTGACGCGCCGATGCCCTCGCCCCGCGGCCTTGTCCTGCCTGCTGCTGATCGCCTCGCTGCTCTCAGGCTGCGAGTCGGAGCCCGCCATCGAGGGTGGCGTACATCCTGAGCTCGCACTCCACAGCGGTGAGTTCGAGAAGCGGGTCTACCGGGTCACGGATGGCGTCTACCAGGCCGTCGGCTTCGGCCTGGCCAACTCGATTCTGCTCGAGGGCGACGAGTGCGTCGTGATCGTGGACGTGATGGGAAGCGTCGAGAGCGCTCGCGCGGTCAAGACCGAGTTCGAGAAGATCACCCCTAAACCGATCCGGGCTCTCATCTATACGCACAACCATGCGGATCACGTCTTCGGGGGTAGGGGCTTCGTCCCCGAGGGGGAGATCGAGGTCTACGCCCACGAAACCACCGAGTCCTACATCGACCGAGTCGTCAACATCATTCGTCCGGCCATCACCGTACGCAGCGCGCGTATGTTCGGTAGCTATCTGCCGCGCCAAGGCGCGGACGCCATGGTCAACAACGGGATCGGTCCCTACCTCGAGATCAACCAGGAAGGCCAGACGCTGGGCTTGATCCGACCCAACCGGACGTTCTCCGAGAATATGCAGCTCGAGCTCTGCGGTTTGCAGCTCGAGCTGGTCCACGCGCCGGGGGAGACCAACGACCAGCTCTTCATCTGGCTGCCGAAGAAGAAGGTCCTGCTGCCCGGCGACAATGTTTACCGGGCATTTCCGAATCTGTACACCATTCGCGGTACTCTCTACCGCGACGTGATGGACTGGGTGAGGAGCATCGACAAGATGCGAGCGCGCGAGCCCGAGTATCTCGCTCCGAGCCACACGCGACCTATCTCGGGGGCGGAGGAGGTGGCGGAGACTCTGACCGCGTATCGCGATGCCATTCAGTACGTACACGACCAGACGATCCGCGGCATGAACCAGGGGCTGACGCCCGAGGAGCTCGTCGAGCTCGTCGAGCTGCCTCCCCACCTGAAGCAGCACCCCTACCTGCGGGAGTTCTACGGAACGGTGCCCTGGTCTGTGCGTTCCATCTTCAGCGGCTACCTGGGCTGGTTCGGGGGAGACACAGCGACCTAGTCGCCT
>Ga0255049_10001080_pt1 | contig 15534 bp, 15 predicted proteins | sample JV7_2_3_MG_FD_183615 | JGI IMG/M metagenome (GOLD analysis project Ga0255049, IMG submission 183615) | Seawater microbial communities from Jervis Inlet, British Columbia, Canada - JV7_2_3 | ecosystem: Environmental > Aquatic > Marine > Inlet | place: Canada: British Columbia | collected 2016-10-06
GCGTCCAGCTTTCCATAGTGCTCGACGATCTTCGTAACCGTACTGTTTATTGAGTCGCAGTAGCTGATGTCGCAAGCGAATGCGACCGCATCGCCGCCATTATCGCGGATCGTAGCAGCGGTTTTCTCCGCGGCGTCTGCTGCGATATCAACGCATGCGATCCTGCCGCCCTCCTCGGCAATTCGGTAAGCCGAAGCCTGTCCAATCCCCGACGCCGCACCCGTTATGAGTACTACTTTGCTCTCGAATCTTTGCATTTCCGGAACCTCCAGGTGAAAAAAACAAGAAAGCGGTCACCCGATCAGCCATTACGCAACTGCGAGATGTTTTCACACCGTCAGATTATGACAAAGTGAGTATCCACGCGGCTTGCAGCCTTGTGACGGACATCCTGCTTGACAAATTTGTTTGGTCTATCGTATTCAACGGCCCAGCATTCTATTATGAATGGTCGCAAATAAGGTCGATTTGATGAGCTCAGCAGCGGACGACATCGAATACCCGTCTACCTTGGCGCCTCTCACAGAGGTACGCGCTGTGCTCGAAGTTGCGACTTTCTTTGCCTATCGATCGCTCCTCAAAAAAATGTCCCCCGAGGGCGATGGTCACACTGTATTCACGCTGCCGCCTTTCATGTCGGACGACAAGTTCATGAGCCCGATGCGCAAGTATTTGCAATCACTGGGCTATGACGCGAGTGGCTGGGAACTTGAGCAGAATACGGGCTTTGATGACGACAAATTCAAGCTCCTTGCCAACAAGATCTCCAGAGTTTCATCCAAAACCGGCAAAAAAATCAGCCTTATAGGGCATAGCCTTGGCGGTATTTACGCACGCCTGCTCGCGCATGAGATTCCGGACGCTGTTCGCCAGGTTATTTATCTGGGCACGCCATTCAACATTAGCGATGAACAAAGTGTGGACCTGCCAATTCGTAGAATCTACGAAAAAGTGAATCCGACCGGCCAACATAGTGAAATGATGCAGTTTACTGTTGATAAAGGCGCTACGCCGATGCCGTCTACCGCAATCTACAGTGAGGGAGACGGCTTCGTGCCCTGGCGATTCTGTGTTGACGAAGAAGATGACGTCACGGAAAACATCCGCGTGTCGGGTAGCCACACAGGCCTGCCGTTCAATCTGCCGGTCCTATTCGCCGTCGCTGACCGACTGTCTCAACCCGAAGAGGACTGGCAGCCATTTGCCATTGATGGCGTCGGACAATGTCTGTACGGTTCAAAATCGGCCTGACAATATAGAAAAAGAAGACGTTGAATTACGCGCACCTACTGTCTGCCGGCAAGATCGGCAGTCTCGACATCAAGAACCGCATCATGCTCTCGGCCATGGGCTCCATGTACGCAGAGAAAGACGGTTCCTGCAGCGAGCGCCTCTGGGACTACTATGAAGCCCGGGCAAAAGGCGGCGCCGGTATGCTCATCCTGGAAACCAGTGCTGTCAGCTGGCCGCACGGCACGTCGATGCCACACATGATCGGTTTCTCCGAGGACCGTTTCATCCCGGGACTAAAGACCCTTGTTGATCGCGTGCACAAGCACGGCGCCACTATCGCCGCGCAGATCAATCACAGCGGCAAAGTGTCTGCGGACGACGTCGCGCACGGACGACCGGTATTTGTGCCCTCGATTCCGAAACCTGCGGAAGGTGATTTGTTCGCAGCACTGACCCCGGAAGAAATCGCATCGTTCATTTCGGCGGCAGGTCCGGATGGCATGGGTCCTCGCTATCACGAAATGACGCAACAGGACATCAACAATGTCGTCAACAGCTTCGCGGACGCGGCCCGGCGCAGCAAGCAGGCCGGCTTCGACGCCGTAGAGATCCACGGCGGACATGGCTACCTGATTTCCTCCTTTCTGTCGCCGTACGTCAACCATCGCGACGACGACTACGGCGGCCCGATCGAAAACCGTGCTCGATTCCTGACCGAGGTCATCGTGGCCGTCCGTACCGCGGTAGGTGAAGACCTCCCGATCCTGCTGCGCATCGATGCGCACGAGTATCGAATCGATGGCGGCATCACGATCGACGCGGCAGTCAAAACCGCGCAACTTGCCGAACAGGCTGGCGCCGATGCGATCGATGTCAGCGCCTACGGTAACGGTCTGAGTGGCATTGCGTTCACCGAGGCGCCACTGGTCCATGAACCGGGTGGCTTGCTCAAGTTCGCTCACGCTGTCAAGGCGGCTGTGCAGATTCCGGTGATTGGCGTTGGCCGGGTCGAACCCGATGTCGCCGAACGCGAGATCGCGAGCGGCCAGATCGACTTTGTTGCTATGGGACGCAAGCTGCTCGCCGATCCGGATCTGCCCAACAAGCTGGCGGCAGGCGACGAGAAGAGCGTGCGGCCCTGCATTTACTGTTATGTCTGCGTCAGCAAGATCTTCATGAGCGCGCCGATCGTTTGTGCCGTTAACCCGGCAACGGGTCGCGAGCTGACGTTGGCCGACGACAATAAAGCTGAAGCCGCCAAACGTATCGTGGTCATCGGCGGCGGGCCGGCCGGCATGGAAGCAGCCCGTGTCCTCGCATTGCGCGGGCATTCGGTAACGCTTTACGAAAGCCAGCGCGATCTCGGTGGTACCGCCCGCATCGCGGCGCTGCCGTATGCTGCAAATGGCAAACTGGTCGATTGGCTCGTCGACGCAATCGGTCGACTGCCGATCGATGTCCGACTCGGCAGCGTGGCAACGCCGGAGAGTCTCGCCGCGGACAAACCCGATCACGTGATCGTCGCTACGGGAGCAGTACGATCGGCGCCGGACATACCGGGAAAACACCACGACCACGTATTCGACGGCGATCGACTGCGCGGTGTGCTGTTCGGGGAAGGCGGCGACTCTTCGCGTGGCCTGTCGCTCCTGCAACGGATCATGGTCTGGGGTGCGGGGCTGCTCGGGATCACGCGAAACACAAACCTCTTGCGCAGCATGAGCAAGATCTACATGCCGCTAGGCAAACGCATCGTATTAATCGGTGGCGGACTCGTTGGCCTCGAACTCGCGGAGTACCTGGTCGAACGCGGCCGCACGATCACTGTGCTCGAGGAATCGCCGAGTCTTGGTGCGGAGCTTGCAATCGTTCGGCGCGCGCGTGTTTTGCACATGCTTCGAGAGGACGGCGTCAAGCTGATCACCTCGGCGGAGATCAATAACATCACCAATGACGCAGTGGTCTACTCGGTGGACGGCGAGATGGCCTCGGTTGCAGCTGACAACGTCATTATTTCCACGGGCGCGCGTGGAGACACCCGTCTCGTCGATCAGCTAACGGCGGCCGGCTTGTCGGCGAGCGCTATCGGCGACTGCTCCGATGTTGCTTACATCGAAGGTGCGATCCTGAGCGCCCGGTCATTGGCCGTCACACTGTAGGAGCGGCTTCCAGCCGCGATTGGTGTCGCGGCTGGAAGCCGCTCCTACGATGCGTGAACCGCTCGATCCCCAAACGCATCTTTCAGGTACTCCGCCAGCACACGCACTTTCAGCGGCCGCTGTTCGCGCTGCGGATAGACGATTGACAGTGGAATCTCGTGAACATCGTAGTCGGCCAACAGGACTTCGAGCAGGCCGGACTCCAGCTCACCATGGATCGCGAAATCCGGCAGCAACGTGATGCCACCGCCATTCACGGTCGCCTCCCGTATTGACATCGCGTCAGTGCTGCTGAAGTTGCTGACCGTTTTGGCACGATGGCTGCGCGCACCTTTGCGAAACATCAACTGCGAGATCGGCAAGCGGTCGGGTGATTGCCAGGCCAGGTAATTGTGTCGCTCGACATCGGAGGGATGTTGCGGCCGGCCATGCGTCTCAAGGTAGCGCGGCGCAGCACAGAGCACGGCCTTGAATGTGCACAGCCGCTGCGCAACCAGACTTGAGTCGGCGAGTTCGCCGGTGCGAAGACTCGCATCGTAACCGCCCGCGATCAGATCACTTTGCTTCTCCGACGCTCGCAGCTCGATCGTGAGATCAGGGTAGCGGCTCAGAAACTCCGGCAGCAATCCTGCGAGCCGCGTACTTGCAAAGAGCGGCGGCGCACCAAGCCGAATCGTGCCGCGCGGTGCCTCCCTGAATCCCGCGACCTCGCGTTCGGCTTCATCGAGCTCCTGGCGAATGCGCGCGCAGCGCTGAAACAGCGCTTCGCCCTCCTCCGTAACACGCAGCTTGCGCGTCGATCGCTGAATCAGCCGCACACCGAGTTGGCGCTCGAGTGCGCTGACCCGTTTGCTGACCGACGACTTCGCAATGCCAAGGCTCTGCGCCGCACGCGAGAAGCTGCCCGTGTCGAGTACTTCGGCAAAAACCATTAGACTCTGGAGGTCACTCGCCCGGTTCCCCATGATTGTTTCCTATAAGAAACACTAATATTCATTTCCCAGTATTCACTAGAATAACGAAATAATCGAGAATGGGCCAACCCCGATACCCGAGGAGCAGTTTATGAGCGACCTGTCCGTCACTAACGCCATCCAGTCTCGCCGTGCCGTGCGCGTGTTTACCGACCAAGCGGTCGCCGAAGAGGCGCTTCGTGAGATTCTTTCGCTGGCCAGCCGCGCGCCGTCGAACGGCAATCTGCAGCCGTGGAAAGTCTATGCCGTCGCTGGCGATGCGTTGCGCGAGGCGCTGGTGTCGATAAACACCGGGCTCTATACAGACGGCAACATGGAAGCCCCGCAATATCCAATCTACCCGGAGAAACTTCACGAGCCTTTTCGCAGCCGCCGTCACGACTGTGGCGAGCGAATGTACGGGGCCCTCGGCATCGAGCGCGAAGACAAGGCGGGCCGCATCAAGCAGGTCATGCAAAACTTTCAGTTTTTTGGCGCACCGGTCGGCATCATATTGACCATGGATTCACGAATGGACCTTGGCCAGGCGATGGACGTTGGCATCTTTGCGCAAACGCTCATGTTGTTGGCGAAGGAACGTGGTCTCGATTCCTGTCCGCAGGCAAGCTGGGCGCAGTGGCCGCAGCGCGTTCGGTCGGCGCTCGGTATTGCCGATGAAGAGAAAGTCATGCTTGGGATCTCCCTCGGCTATGCCGCCGATCACCCGATCAATGACGTCGAACAACCGCGCGTTCCGGTCGGAGACTTCGCCTCCTTGCGCGGATTCTGAATAGGGGCGCACCATGAGCTACAAGAACATCAACGTCCACATCGAAGATCATCTGTACATCGTCACGATCGACCGGCCCAAAGTCCATAATGCGCTGAGCCCCGACACTAACTTTGAACTGCACGACGCGTTTGACGAGTTCGAAAACAACCCGGAACTCTGGATTGCGATCATTACGGGCAGTGGTGACACGGCCTTCTCAGTCGGTGGCGATATCTCTGTCATGGTCAATGCCGAAACCGACGACGATTATCAGATCCCGGATTCCGGGTATGGCGGACTGACAAATCGTCATTCCTGCGACAAGCCGATCATCGCCGCAGTTAACGGCCTCGCACTCGGCGGAGGTTTTGAAACGGCGCTGGCATGCGACCTGATCATCGCCACTGAGAATGCGAGCTTCGGCTTGCCCGAACCGAAGATCGGCACCGCCGCTGTCGGCAGCGGCATGCACCGAATCGTTCGCGACGTTGGCCTCAAGCCGGCGATGGCGCTGCTGCTTACGGGTGAGTCGATCGACGCAAAAAAAGCGCTCGAGCTTGGCCTGGTCAATGAGGTTGTGCCGGCCGGGGAACTTATGAACGTTGCACGCGACTATGCCCGCAGAATTCTCAAGTGCGCGCCGCTTGCGGTGCAGGCATCGAAGCAGTGCGCACTGCGTGGACTCGAGTACTCAAGTGTTCGGGAGGCGATGCAGGCACAGAATGAAAATCAATTCGACAGACTCGATGTCATGATGAAAAGCGAGGATATTCGTGAAGGGCTCACTGCGTTTATGGAAAAGCGCAAGCCAGTTTGGAAGGGTGAATAAACGATGGACGAACTTACCCGAATACTGAATGCGCAGCGGGATGCCTTCAGACGCGAGGGAGCGGTGTCGCTTGATACGCGCGTCGACCGCCTCGATCGTTGTATCGCACTACTTGTCGACCACAATGAAGCGCTGTGCGAAGCGGTCAACAATGATTTTGGCTGTCGGTCACGCCATGTCACACAAATGAGCGATCTGTTCACCTCGCTTAACACCTTGAAATTCGTAAAGAAAAATATCAAGAAGTGGATGCGACCCGAAAAGCGGCGTGCGATGTTTCCGATGGGTCTTCTCGGTGCACGCGCCGATATTTACTACCAGCCCAAAGGCGTCGTCGGCATCATGAGTCCGTGGAACGTGCCACTCAACATGGTGTTCGGTCCGCTCGCGGATGTGCTCGGCGCGGGCAACCGCGCCATGATCAAGCCCTCCGAGTTCAATCCGAGCACGGTCGACCTCTTGCAGAAACTTTTTAGCGAGTACTTTGACGAAACCGAGATTGCTATCATCGCGGGCGACGCCGATATCGGCGCAGCATTTTCATCCTTGCCGCTCGATCACATCATCTTCACCGGCGCGGGAAGCGTCGGCAGACTAGTGATGCAGGCGGCCGCAAAAAACCTGACGCCTGTCACGCTGGAATTGGGCGGCAAGTCACCGGTCATCGTCTCTGAGAGCGCTGACATGGCGGACGCCGCGGACAAAATCATGTCGGTCAAGGCAATTAACGCCGGCCAAATCTGCATCAGTCCAGACTACTGCTTCGTACCCGAAGAGAGTCTGGATTCCTTTGTCAGCGAATGTCGGAAGACAATCGAGGAACAATTTCCCTCGATAGCCGATAACCCGGATTTCGTGTCGATGATCAATGCGCGTAACTTCGATCGCGTCAAGGCAAACATCGACGATGCCAAAGCCAAAGGAGCCAAAGTTATTCAGCTGAGTCCGCCGAACGAGGCCTGGGACGATCGATCACGACGCAAAATACCGATACATCTCGTCATTGATCCTGATGATGACATGATCGTGATGCAGGAAGAACTGTTCGGCCCGGTGTTGTGCATCAAACCGTACGATAAGATCGAGGATTGCATTAATGCGATCAACGACAGGCCACGGCCGCTGGCCTTGTATTATCTCGGCAAGGACAAAGCCGAGCAGCAACATGTAATCGACAACACGATTTCCGGTGGCGTGTGCATCAATGACCTCGCTGTGCATTTCACGTGTGACGATATGCCCTTCGGCGGCGTCGGTGCGAGCGGCATGGGCCACTACCATGGCCGCGAAGGATTCAAGACCTTCAGCCACGCCAAGTCAGTCCTCAGACAAGGGTGGGTCAATCTGCCGAAGTTATCGGGCACACTGCCGCCGTATGGCGAAAAGGTCGACAAGATAATGTCGCGCATGATTCGAAAGTAGCAGGAACATTGCGATCCCAACAGCAGGCCTGATCAATCGATGATTGAGATGCTAGAATGAACGGGTAGCCGACGGAGAATCGGCCCCGTAACAACGCAGGTTTGAGCTATGGCCATCGACCTTGTATTGATTCTTGTCACAGCCGCAATTACATCCGGTCTAACGATCGCGGCCGCTTGGTTTCTGTACCAGCGTTACGTGAAACAAATGCTTATATCCTGGATCGACCGAAAAGCGGACGAACTTGGCGTAAAGGTCACAGAGCGGGTACGCGAAGGAGTACAACAGGGTATCAAGGGCGGCGTATCCGACGTCGGTTCCGAGGTCGTGAAGAAAACCAAGGAGGGCGCAGCGAAAACAGGATTCGGCATGTTCGAAGAAAGTATGAACACCTGGTTTCGAGCGGGAAGAAAACCTGCGGGCGGTGCGAAAGACAACGACGACGAAGAGTCCTGATCAGCCGTTGAACGCTAGAACCGAGATCGAGTCGCTCGTGTACCGCTATGCAGATTGTGTGGACACTGGCGACTTCGCTGGGGTCGCAGAGTTGTTTGCCAACGGCCGATTGGTCGCACCTGACGGCCTGGTTCTCGCGGCAGGTTACGACGGCATGCTTGCCTTTTGCCGCGACACGCTACGCCTTTATCCGGAAACGAATACGCCACTGACACAACACGTCATGAGCAATCTCGTGCTCGACGTCGACGACGACAACGGAAAGGCGACTGGCCGTTGCAATTACACCGTATTCCAGAAAACAGACGAGCTGCCCTTGCAGCCGATTATCACGGGCCGCTACCGCGACACGTTTGTGCGTTCGGACCGAAGCTGGCAATTCCTCGAACGACAGACTTTGCCACAACTCGTCGGTGACTCGAGCAAACATCTGTTGCGTTTTGCATAAGGAAACATAATGGGATTACTCGACAACAAAATTGGCATGGTCACCGGCGGCGGCAGCGGTATCGGCCGTGCAACCTGCATGAAATTTGCGGCCGAAGGCGCACGTGTGGTCGTTGTCGACATTAGCGAGAGCGATGCGCTTGCTACCGTTGATGCCATTACGGCGGACGGTGGTGACGCAACGCATGCCGTCACGAACGTCGCCGATGAAGTCGAAGTCGCCAACGCCGTTGCTGTCGCCGTGAACACCTACGGCGGCTTACATATTGCGTCCAACAACGCGGCTTTCTCTATCGGCGGTCATTTACTCGCGGACGTCGATGCTGCTGATTTCACGAGGACCTATGAAGTCACGGTCAATGGCGTCTTCTACTGCATGAAACACGAGATCCCGGCGATGATTCGCTCGGGCGGAGGCGCGATCGTCAACATCGGTTCACGCGCTGCGGATCAGCCGAACATGATGATGTCGCCCTACGATTCGGCCAAAGCCGCCGTTAACGGGTTAACGCGTTCGGCAGCCAAGGAATACGCGCAACAGGGTGTACGAGTTAACTGCGTCAATCCCGGTGTTATACGTACCGAAGGCGTGGAAAAATACCTCGCCACAAATGAGAAGCACGAGCTCCGTATGACTCGCGGTATTTCGATGAAGCGGCTTGGCTCGCCCGAAGAACTTGCCGAAGCCGTTACCTGGTTATGCTCGTATCGTTCGTCGTACATCACCGGGCAGTCTCTCAGCGTTGATGGTGGTATGCTGAGTTAGCTTTACGGAACGGGAAAACGAAGATGGCTTTGTCGAAGATCATGGCGGTGCTGGACCCTACCCTGAATGAACAACCGGCTTTCGAACGAGCACTGGACTCTGCCGATATTACGGGTGCAGCACTGCATTTGCATATGTGCGTCAACGACAGCTACGGTGACGGCGACCGGGAATGCATTGCTGCGAAATATCATTCGACGTTGGAAGATCTGGCGACTCGCGCCAGAGCACAAGGAATCGAGACTGAGTACGAAGTTGACTGGCATAACAACTGGCGTGAGCAGGTGGTGATCGCCAGTCGACGCTGCGGCGCCGATTTGTTGATTAAGCACTGCATGGATCATACCGATGTCGATCGCGTAAAACGCATTACAGCCGACTGGATTCTCCTGCGTAAGACAACATGCCCGGTACTGATGATCAAGGATCACACGCGCTGGGAAAATCGCCGAGTGCTGGCCGCCGTAGTAGACAATCCCGTCGACGCAACCCACGAAAAACTCAATGAGCAAGTCATCGCGTTTACCAACGACTTCGCCCAGTCCTATCAGTCCGACGCACACTTCGTAGTGGGCTATCACGACCGCAACTTTGAACCGAATTCGGCCGAACTCGCACAACGCTGCTCTGTAGGCCAGGAAAAAGTACATGTCGTTCACGGCCAGACGGACGAGGTGATCGCCAATACCGCCCGCAAGATCGACGCCGATCTGATCGTGATCGGGACTGTGGGCAGGAGCGGAATAAAAGCGACCGTTGTTGGCAATACATCCGAACGTCTGCTCGACCACACGCACTGCGACGTGTTGGTATTACATTGACTAAAAAGTGATAACGACCGCGCCCTCGCCGGACCAAACAGTAGACACGCGGCTCGGGCGCGCGCTCAAAGGCGTCGCGGATCAACATCCTGGCAAGGCCGGTTTCCTTCCAATACACGACGGTATCGATGCGCTGGCGATACGCCTGCTGTTGGCGGACCACGCCGAGCACAGTATCGATACGCAATATTATGAGATAGAAGACGACCTCGCCGGGCGACTGTTCATTGAAGCGCTGCTACGGGCCGCGGACCGTGGCGTGCGTGTCAGGTTGTTGCTTGATGACTATCACACCAAGGGTTATGACAAGAATATCGCAGCACTCCGGGCCCACCCGAACTTTCGCATGCGAATCTACAACCCGTTTACGCGTCGCTCCTACAGATTCATCGACGGCTTGCTCAGTTTCGCCCGCGTCAATCGCCGCATGCACAACAAGTCTTTTACTGTGGATAGCCAGATAACTGTCATAGGCGGCCGCAATATCGGCGACCACTATTTCAGCGTCGGCCACGATGTCAACTTTGCGGATCTCGATGTCATCGGTATCGGTCCCGTTGTCGAGGATGTCTCGGCCATGTTCGACGATTACTGGAATAGCCCGGCCGCAATCCCGGTGCGCGACGTAGCGAGGAGACTGGGTTTACGCGAAGTGTCATTGTCCAAATTACTAGATCGTATGTCTCGGGCTCATGCCGAGGCCAGCGCATCGAAATATGCCGATGCCGTGCATAGCTCGATGCTGGAAAAACTGGAGCATGATCTCAGCGCATTCGTTTGGGCACCCTACAAGCTGGCGTTCGACCTGCCCGAGAAAACGCAGACGAGCAAATCAATAGATGCGGCAAAGATTCGGCAACTACTCGTAGACGCTTTTGACAGCGCTACGCGAGAAGTAATTTTGGTTTCTCCCTACTTCGTTCCTCGACTTTCAGGAGTTCGCAGGTTTCGGCAACTTCGAAATCGAGGTGTCGACGTCACGGTGCTAACGAATTCGCTGGCGTCGAATAACCAGATTTACGCCCACGGCGGTTACGCACCTGTCAGAAAAGCGCTACTCAAGATGGGCGTCAGGTTGTACGAATTGCGCGCAGATGCGCTCGTTGTCGGCGGCAAGCACATGCAAACGAACTCAACCAAAGCGACTCTGCATACAAAGGCATTCGCGATCGATCGCAAACATCTTTTTATTGGCTCATTCAATTTCGACCCGCGCTCGGCCAACATTAATACCGAGATGGGTGTTCTCATCGACTCTCCGCAACTTGCCGAGGCCTTCGCGAAGGGTGCCCGTCACCATGTCCCGCGCCAATCCTACGAAGTCATGCTGGGCAAGAAAGGAGCCTTGAGGTGGCGTGGAATTGACAACGATGACGAAGTCATCCTGGACAAGGAGCCACAGGCTGGTTTCTGGCACCGTTTTGCCGGCAACATTGCACGCCTGTTGCCGATCAGGGGACAGGTCTAGGTACGCTAGAATCCCGTGGGCCTGAACATCGCGTCGTGGCCGCCGTCCACGAACAAGACCGCACCACAAATAAACCTGGCTTCCGGGCCAAGCAGAAAGCTCGTAGCCGCCGCTTGGTCCTCGGGCTTGCCCGGAAACCCAACCGGTATGCTTGCCATGAATTCCTTGATAGCCGGACCGTAGGTGGGGTCGTTCTCAACCTTTTCTGTCATCGGTGTTTGCGTATAGCCAGGCGCCACCGCATTCATTCGTACGCCTGCAGCGGCATACGCTGGAACATTGCTGCGCATCCAGCTGGCGACAGCTTTCTTGGTGCCGCTATAAACCTCTTGCGCTTGCATGGATTCGCAGAGGCCAAGCGCTTTCTCTTGTTCACCAGCCAGTAACAGATCAACGAATTCCGGGCTGTTGTTCATGGATGCCGAGTTGGACGAAATCAATACAATTGCGCCACTCTTGACGGCGAGCAGGTCTTTTAGACCCTCGATCAGATCTACAGTGCCGTAATAATTGACCTCAGTAATCAGAGGATGGTTCGGCACATTGGCGCCCAGGCCCGCGCACGTGATCAGTCCATCAAGTCCGTCGGCCGCTTTTTCCCTGATAGCATCGATGGCGGCTTGCCGTCCGTCTTTGCTCGAGAGATCAGCGATGATATCGGCGTCCTTGATATCAACCACGATGACCTGGTTACCCTGTTCACGCAGTCGCTGCTTGATGGCCTCCCCGATACCGGTTGCGCCACCGGTCATTGCGTAAGTCTTCATTGGTTCTTCCTCACTGGCTTGATTAGCTATTGTCACGTTGCCTTGGAGCTTCCCAGACATACTCGGAAGTTGGCACGATCTCGATCGTTGCAATATCGACGAAGCGCTCTGAACTTTCCCACATTCGTACGCGATTCCGTTCGAGTTTCTCATCATCACCCACGGCATCGTAAAACGCGTGCTGTGAGGTCATGGCCTCTGCCGGAAACGCCTCCTCGACAATCGCAGCACAAGCCGGTGCACCGTTCGTCAATACGCGCACAACCAGGTTCTGCCGGTACACAAAGGTCGATTGCGTTTCCATTGCGACGCGCGTGTGGTCGTTGCGCCAGATCGAGAACCACTCTTCCTCACTGAGGCTCGACGGCACCTGCAGAAATGCAATTTGCATCATCCCTGACGTACGCTCACCGTCGCCAACCGGCGCACCATTGTTCAGTGGTTCCGATTCGCTAACAAGATAACCGGCAATAATGGTCGCGAACTCAGAAATAACGCTTTGCAGTTCGCCTCGGTCATTTGCCGAGTCGACCCAAAGGCTAACGACGGCCTCGATCGAGGGATCGCAGTTGACGATGCGCAATTTTTCGGCCGCGGAAACATCCTCGTCATGCACGGCAAGCGACAGTTTTCGCACACCACACTGCATCAACCTGGGACCGAGTTCGCCTATGAGTCGATTCGAGAATCCTTGTTGTGAATCAGCGCCCCCCAAAGACAACGCGTAGACGACTTTTTCCATCTGTCCGGAGACTACAGGACCCTAGTAGCCACTCAAGCGCGCGAAGCGGCGTCGGTGGTAGCTAGTGTTGCCAAAAGTATTACGAAGTACTCGTACCCTTTTGAAATATAAACCAATATCAAGCTCATCCGTCAAGCCGATTCCGCCATGCATCTGTATCGCTTCGTTCGTTATCAACTGCGCCGTGTCATTCGCCAGCGCCTTTGAATGACTGGCAGCGATGGCAAGATCTGCTCGACTGTTCTCAGCCGCATCAAGTGCATCGAGAATGACTGACTTCAAAAGCTGCAGCTGCGCGAAAGCGTGGGCGGCGCGATGCTGCAATGCCTGGAACGAACCGATCACCTGGCCGAATTGCTCTCGTTCGGTAAGGTATTGGATGGTGTGCTCGAAGGTCTGCTGTGCGCAGCCATACAATTCGCACGCTGCCATGACCGTCGCAACGTCGGCAATATTCTGCACCACCGCTTCCGCTGCCTCGCCCTTGGCCAGAACATCCGCCTCAGGCACAACAACACCTGAAAACTCGAGGTTGGCGTAGTCGCGGCTGTCCATGAGCTTTACGGTCGTTTTTCTCAGGCCGGCCGCGTTAGCGTCCACCAGCAACAAAACAAAATCGCCTGAACTATCGCCATTCTCGCGCGCGACAACGACATAGTAGTCCGCGTAGTTGCCCTCCGCGACAAAAACCTTGTTGCCATCCAGCACGTAGCCACCGCTTTCGACCGGCTTCGCGGACATGCTGGTATAAAGTGGATCGTGGTGGTTGTTTTCATCGATGGCCAGCGCGACGAGTGTCTGCCCCGTGGCTACCGTCGGCAGTATCCGTTGCCGTATCTCCTCGCTGTCACCTAGGACCAACGCCGAAACGCCGATCGCAGCGGTCGTGAGCAATGGAGACGCAACCAGGTGCCTTCCCGCCTCGATCGCGATAAGGCCCAGGCCTGTGATGCCAAATTCCAGGCCATCGTAGGCTTCGGGTACCGCTACAGCAGACCAGCCAAGTTCCGCCATCTGCTGCCAGAGTTCGGCGTTGTGACCCTCACCAGCATCACGAAGTTTGCGAAACTCACTGGCCGGCGCCGTATCAGCGATGAAGCCCTTCGCCGCCTCTTTGAGTATCTGCTGATCTTCCGTCAGGACAAGCGCCATTCCAATACCTCTAGTGACTCGGGAGGTTCAACGCGCGTTTGGCGATGATATTGAGTTGCACCTCGTTGGTGCCGCCGGCGATTGTTAACGACTTGTTGAACAGCAGTGACCTGCTCGACTTGAGTTCCTCTTCGTCGAAATAGACATCATCCCAACCGAGACCACGATAGCCGAGCAACTCGGCCATTAGTTCGTCTTTAGCCTGAAACTCGGTCGTACTAACGTATTTCATAATCATCGGGATGCGGGCGTCCGACTGTCCGGCCAGACCTTCCAGGTGGCTTCGATGAGCCGTCAAACCGATAGCCCGCATATTCATCTCGTGGCGGGTAATCGCCGCGCGAAGTCCAGGTTCTTTCAGTTTTCCCTCTGCGTTGTCACCTAGGTAGTCGGCCGCGGCCTGCCGAAGCGTCAAGGTGCCGCCGATAAAATCCTGGCTCAACTCGGCGATCATCTTGCGCTCGTGCTTTAGGAGTCCCTTGGCAACAGTCCATCCTTTGTTGGCGCCGTGCACGAGGTTTTCTGCCGGAACCTCGACGTCTTCGAAAAATACCTGGCAGAACTCTGAATCACCACTGATCAGCTGAATCGGCGTTACCGTAACGCCCGGCGTCTCCATATCGATAAGCAGGAAGCTGATGCCGTCGTGCTTGGGTACCTCCGGATCGGTGCGCACGAGACAAAACATCCAGTCGGCTTCGGTCGCGAACGATGTCCAGATCTTGGTGCCGTTGACAAGATAATGATCGCCTTTGTCCTCAGCCCGGCATTGCAGACTGGCAAGATCCGAACCGGCGCCCGGTTCACTGTATCCCTGGCACCAGCGAATCTCGCCGCGAACAATCTTCGGAATGTGCTCGGCTTTTTGCGCCTCGTCACCAAATTCGAGCAACGCGGGGCCAAGCATCGCGATACCAATGTCGGTGAGCGGTGCCCGACAGCGCAATTTGAGCATCTCCTCTCTGAGCGCCTTGGCTTGTGCCGTATCCAGGCCACCACCACCGTATTCAGTCGGAAACTCGGGACACGTCCAGCCTTTGTCGCGCATGCGCTCGAACCAGATCTTGGCGTCCTCGCTGGGAAACCTCTGGTCGCGGCCAGGCACGACCATGTCTTCGCGTCGTCCTACCGTTCGCATCGATTCGGGGCAATTGGCTTCCAGCCATTGCCGGGTTTCTGATCGAAATTGGTCCAGGTCGCTCATGGCAGTATTAGCCTATCGGTAGCGAAAACCCGTCACGAACCGGCACGTGGCTCTCATCGAAGAATGTGGACAAGCTCTCGTCCAGAGTGTCCAGTGTCCATTTCGTCCCGCCTTCCGGATTGACATGCGGTTCGCGCGGTTCCGGGCGTTTCACGACCGACACCTGGTTGCCCCAGGCGATAAACACTTCACCGGCGATGTGCCCTGCCCGCGGCGAACTCAGGTAGGTGACGAGCGGTGCGACGTTGGCCGGATCGAACTGGTGGAATCCCTCTTCCGGTGCTTTGAACATCGCGGCCGTCGGTCCCTGCATGGTCATGTCCGTGAATGCTCGCGGCCTTAG
>Ga0255049_10001081_pt1 | contig 15524 bp, 25 predicted proteins | sample JV7_2_3_MG_FD_183615 | JGI IMG/M metagenome (GOLD analysis project Ga0255049, IMG submission 183615) | Seawater microbial communities from Jervis Inlet, British Columbia, Canada - JV7_2_3 | ecosystem: Environmental > Aquatic > Marine > Inlet | place: Canada: British Columbia | collected 2016-10-06
CGCACTGACGCGCTCCTCGGCGACACCGGCCACCTGACTGCCACCGAGTTCGGCGGCTATCTCAGGATCATCATCGCCATGTGGCGGAATGGCGCCTGGCTCCCCAGCGACGACCGCCTGCTGCGTAAATACTCGACGCTCCATGCCACCCACTGGAAGCGGTCCCGCACAGTCATCTGCGCGTTCCTCACGTTCGAGGGAGATCGCGTCACCCAGAACAAGGTTACAGAGGAGTGGGAGCTTGCGATCGGGAGGTCTGAAAAGGCCGCAAAATCGGCAAATTCCCGTTGGGAAGGTGGTGCTGCTGGTAGTACCAGTAAGACATACCAGCAAGACATACCAGCAGAACACACCAACACTGATGATAAGCCGTTGAAAACAAACGACTTGGATAATGCGAACGCACAGCCGGAGCATGGCCGGGGCAATGCAATCCAGAATCCAGAATCCATAGAGAAGAAAGATGCTCCTCTTCCTAATGCGCGTGCGCCCGATTCATTACCAATCATTGAACCAAATATTTTCAAAACATCTGAGACCAGAGAACGTGTGCTCGAAGCAGCGGGAATAGACATCTCAAAATCATCGTGGCCAACCAGATGGCTGGGTTCTGAGACCGCACACACCATCAGCCAGTGGGGGGGCCTCGACCTGACCGAGGACGAGATCGTCGAGACCGTGACAGAGGTCATGGCGAAAAGGACGGACCCACCCAAGAGCCTCGAATATTTCACGCCAGCGATGCGAGAGCGCGCCGGCCGGAAACTCGAACCAGCACTGACGCCAACCACATCAGGAGGATCAAACCATGTCGGACAATCTCCCCGCGACCGGGAACGAGATGCCAAGCTCAAAGAAACTCTTGAGTACGCCAGATCTCTGGATCAAAAGCGTCAAAGAGGTAACTGAACTGCTCAGGCAGCCGGAGATGGGGGCCACAGAGTTGGCAGCGTTGCTGCACGGGTGCCGGATCATATATCCTTACGCGAAGTCCCCAACCGCCGCAGAGATGAAACTGGCGGTCTCCATGTGGGTGGACGCGCTCGAAGGTGTCCCACAGCCATTTACCGGCGAGGCATTCCGCCATTGGATCAAGCACGGTAAGGACGTGCCGCCCGTACCTGTGAACATCATTGAGCGCGCGATCGCCAACATGACCTCCGCACGCAAGAGGATATCGATGGAGCAAGTTCAGCCGCCGCCACTGCCGGAGCCGACCACGCTGTCACAAGAGCAGCGCAAGGAAATCAGCGACCGCGTGATGAGCATCTACAGCAGGAACCCTTCGCGCCGGAAGCACCATAGGGAGGACAAGACATGAAGCTGGTTGACCCCAAGGACTTCGCCGGTTCCTGGACCATCCCGCGATACATCTGGATGAACTACGAGCCAAAGATAGGCGATCGCATCATCAGGCCACACCCGTTCACCCGCATGGAGCAGCACTACGATGTAGGCCCCCCGCATAGCTACTGGCGCCCAGGAGTGTGGAACATCGACATCGACGACAGCCAGCCCGTCGCCCACGATATGGGCAAGGTCCAGATCGACATTCTCGGCATCATGGAGGTACGAGGCTATCCCCGCAGGATCGGCTACACCCGCATCTTCACCACCCCTAATAGTGGGCCACTCAAGCGTTCAGGGATGATCGTACACGCGATCGGCAAACTCCGGCAGGTATGCGCTGGCGTCTAGCTTCAGGTACTACGTGGGCGTGGATGCAAGTCCAGTTCAGGTTCGCGTTGAGGAATGAGGGGGCGCCGAGGCTGGATTGCAACGCGCGGGCAGATGCGCGCGAGCCCAGAGAAGGAGACGATGGTTATGGTCAATAACACCGATACCAGCGCCGCGGCCAAGCCGGGCGAGAGCGAGGTGAGAAACCTGCAACGACGGGTTCTGATGGTGCTGGCTGAGTCGGCCATGACCGCCGACCAGGCCGCCGACCGGCTTTATCGCTCTCCATTGGCGATCAGGCCGCGCTTCACAGAGCTGAAGATTGCTGGTAAGATCAGGGACACCGGCAAGCGCCGGCGGAACCACAGTGGTAGATCGGCGGCTGTGTATGAAATCGTGAGGGCGCAGACCCAAGCGGAGGACAATGATGGTTGAGGTGATCAAGGACGGCAGGACGACGCGGCTGCTGGTGAGCAACGAGGACATCACCGAGTGGCTACGGTCCCTGGCCGACGAGGCCGGGCTTGCGGATCGTGAGACACTGGATGTGCAGTTCCACCGCGAAACGGACAACATTGACGCTGGATGCAAATATGGCAGGCTTTGGCGCGGGCCCGTGAACATCATGTACCTGCTCTCAAACGTCGAGGGGTCGCGCCGGACGGGGGAGGTGGGATGAGCAAGGCCCAGACGAAGAAGCGGCACAAGGCCGAGGCCGCGCGGAGGGACCGTGCGCGCAGCGACTTCATCCACGAGATGATCGAGACCTCGGCTGATATGGTCTTCTGGGGCGTTCACATCATCACCGGGTTTGGTGACGAGGGCTCCATCATAGCCGCCCAAGACCACGCTGCCGCTGTGGTTCTGGCCAACAGCTACAACATCGGCAAGTGGGGAGGCACCAGCCCGCCCGAGATTGGGACGCTGCATTTCGCCTATCCGTGCCCGTGGCCGCACCCTCCGATCAAGCACACCGAGAGCCTGGCCGCAATGGCAGCGGCGACCGCGCCGGCGCCTGACCCGGCGAACGACGGGGCCCCAGCATGAACAGCGCCACGCGGATCAAGCAGATGCGGGACCACCACATCCCCGCCATCGAGGCAAACTGCGCCAACTCCAACACGGTCGAGGGGATTCGAGGCTTGCTGCGGGCATATGCGGCGATGCGCGAAGCCTGCAAGCGGCTGTACGCTGACAATGATGCGCTGCGCGTGGCGCTCAACGAAAAGAGGGGCGAGGGATGAGTAGGGGGGCCAACCACTACAAGAAGATTCGCACCACAAGTCAGCACGACTACGAGGTCCGGTGCTTGACCAAAAACGGCTTAGTCACCTACGGCGTCTATCAGGTCGGCACCAACATCAAGTGTTCCGGCGTCATTGGTGACCGCGGCCAGGCCGAGGATCGATTGAACGCGCTGCGCGCCAAGGCGAAGAATCCGAAGAAAGAGCGGCGCTGCATGGGGTGCAGCACGCTGTTCATGAGCTCCGGTATAGGCCATCGCCTGTGCAAAGCCTGCGCTACGCGGGGCTATGTGTGCTCGAAAGACTGGTGAGAGGATGACCCCGAGGCAGCGCGCAATCGAAGCCAATAAGAGGCGCCGCGATCCGGTCATCATGGATCGCATGGCGAGGGCCGGGATTTCCACAACCTCCCAGCTCGCCAACATGGCCGGCGTTGCGCTTACATCGGCTGGCAAGTTTATCATCGGTGATCTGCACCCTGGCGGAAGTACCAAGGTCGACTACAGCGACACATTATACGCGCTGTGCGCCGTTCTGCGGCTCGACCCGGAGGAGGTTGCGCCTCTTGATCCAGACCCATGCCTGGTCGAGTGGGCGGACGAGGCCGTGGCCGGCCTCGGCGGGGATGTGCCGGACCCGGAGCACGACATGGGCGCCAGGCAGGCGGCGAGGGTGGCGCTGTCTGGGTTGACGGCGCGAGAAGAACGGGTGGCCCGCCTTGTGTTTGGCTTTAGCTGCGGGGAGCACACCCTTGATGAGGTCGGGCGCGAGTTCAGCGTCACTTCGGAGCGCATCCGTCAGATGCTGGCAAAAGCCATAAGAAAACTCCAGCACCCAAAATTCCGGCCAATCCTGCGAGACTACCATCCAGGCGATGCGATTGTGAGAAAGAGCCGCGCCGACAGGGACAGGTCCGATGGACTGCGACACCAACGCGAAGATATTTACAGGCAGTCAAAGTATGACGCCACTGTCCGGCGATCGGTCGAGAACGCCGCCGACATGGAATCACGCCAGCGGTGTATCTGCCGCAACTGCAAACACTGCTTCCTGAACTTCATGGAACGAAAGACACTGCTGATCGGCGCCTACGGAAGATGCTCCGCCCACGGCGACCGATTTGTGAGCCGGGAGTTTTTGTGCGACGATTACGAGAGAGCGCCGGGCTGGCGCGATCAGGAGGGGACCACCAATGGCCAATGAAGCCCACAGAGCCGCGAGACAGGTCTATGAGCGCGCCCTGGCGCACGAGCAGCGCGTGAGCGGGCGAGGCAGCTACTTCAGCCTCCCGTACTCGCGCCGGGTGATCAACGCTGCCCAGGTCGCGAGCCTGAAGGCGTGGAGCGCCATGAGGGCAGCGAGGACACCCAATGGACGATGATACCGAAGATGACAACAACGGGGACCGCGAGGGGCTTGCTCAGGTAGATGTTTGCGATGACGGGTGCCACGCCTTTATCACGATAGTGCAGTACGGCATTGTGGTGACGATCCCCATGTCCAAGGCGCAGGCTTTGGGCCTCGCTGACCGTCTCACCAAGGCTTTTGACCCAAAGCCGGATTCTTATCCGGATGGGAATGCCGACACACCAGAGCGGAGGGCCAAGACCGAAAAGATGCACTGACGTAGAGGCAGGCAATCGGGTGGGAGCAGTGTGATTGCAAAGCGCAGAGAGTATGTCGAGGATAGCCGCCTCGACAGCCGAAACTACACGTGGTTCGGCGTGAGGGTTACACCTCAGAAGGAAACTGTGGCGGAGTTTGTTCTACGGGACGAGGGGTTCGCTACATTCGTTTTGGTCAGGAAATCATGGGAGTTCAGCAACGGCACGACCAAGGCGAGGATGAAAAAGCGCGAGATCCGGCGGCCTATTTTGCCGGGCTTGGTGTTTGTGGGCATGAACGACCGGACGCCTGGGTGGGATCGGGTCTTCGCCTATCGCCTGGTGATCGGTGTTGTCGGGTGGGGCGGGGAGCCTCGGCCCATCCCCCACGATACGAGGCCGGCGAGCAACGGACTCCCCGAGCGCCCAGGTCTGCGATCCCTGATCTGGCGGCAGGCAGGGGGCGAGTTCAACGCCCCAGACTACGAGAAGTACCAGGACACCCACCGGACATTCGCGATCGGCGATGATGTGGTGACGCTCGGCGAGGCCATGCGCGGCAAGGTCATGGGGATGGAGGATCGAACGGCCAAGGTTCTTATCAACTTCTTGGGTGGTCATCGCATTGTCACACTAGATGTTGCAAAGTTGCGCGCGGCAGAGTAATAATCGGTCTCAGACTACCGCCGGAGGGGCTTGTCTACGCGGCTTGCCCAAGTGCAATCTGCCACGAGGATGAAATCGTGGCCATGGTTGCGGCGTGGCGGATCGAAATTCAGCAGGGTGGAGAAGCGGTCATCTCGTTGGGTTCATCGCCTGAAGATCGGGGGTTCGAATCCCTCTCCTGCGACCAATGCCAGAGGGGAGCGCCGCGAGCAAAACGCCCGCCAGCCGTGGAGCGCTGGCGAACAGCGGCAATATTAGGGGGTCAGCCCAATGGATAGGCTGAAAACGTGCGACCGATGCAAATACTGGTGGCCCTCCTGGCCGTGCGGCGCCATGCCGTCCGAGGGGAAGCAGCCGGGCGCCTCCAAGTCAGCCCCGTGTTGCAGGTTCCCCCCCCAGATCACAACCGGTGGCTACAGCGAGTGGCCGGTGGTCTACGACAAGGCGACGTGCGGAGAGTTCATGCCTGGCGTAAACAGGGAGCCGAAATCATGATAAATCACATCATTTCCATGCTTGCCGCGGTCATGCTGGTGGGCGGGTGTCAGGGCATTGCCACCGCTGGTCATCTGCCTGATGGCGTGGCTCAGGCGCAAATGATTTGCGGGGAGCGCGATGCGGTTATCGCCAACCTCGGAAATAAATACGGCGAAGCTCGGCGCGGCGTCGGGGTGAACGGCTCCTCGATCGTTGAGGTCTGGGCCTCGGAGGCGACTGGAAGCTGGACTATCATCAGCACCTATCCGAACGGTGTGTCCTGCGTCATGGCGGTTGGTGATGGCTGGCAGGATGACGAGGTTGAGCCAGCCGGCAGCCCGGCCTAATCCGATGGCGCAGAAGAAGACCACCAAGCCGAAGGCGAAAAGCAAGGGGCCAACAAAGGCAGCTCTGGCGGCCATCGACCGCGAGAAGAAGATCAAGCGCGTTTGCGAGCGGATCGCGTCGAGCGCCGACAGCGTTGCGGTCATCTGCGCGCCTGGGATCAAGGACACCCCACCCCGGAGCACGTTCCTGTCTTGGTTGCACCAGGAGGGCGGCAGCGGGCCGGTGACGGACGCATATCGGGCGGCCAAGATGGCTCAAGCCGACTTCATGGCCGAGGAGATCATCGAGATTGCCGACGACACAAGCGGCGACACTGTGACGAAGACCCGGCCTGACGGCAGCACCTACGAAGAACTCGACCGAGAGTTCGTTGCGCGGTCCAAGGTTCGGATCGACGCCCGGAAGTGGGCGGCTGGAAACCTTCGGCCTGACTTCTACGGCGACCGGACGGCGATCGACCTTACCACCACCACCGACACGGAGCACATGACCGACGCGGAACTTGAGGCACACACCCGCCGCCTTGCCGACCGCTTGGGCGTCATCCTCCCAGAGAGACTTCTTGAGCCAGAGTAACGGGCCAGCCCGATCCGATGTTGACAAGTTCGCCGAGGCGATGGCGCGGTGTGAGCGACGCAACAAGCAGCGCATATTCGGGATGATATACCCGGACGAGGACCGCAGGCTCCTTGACGGCACGATAATCCACTCTCGGCATAAGTACGCCAAGCACCTGGAGTTCTTCAAGGCCGGGGCGGAGTACCGCGAGCGCTGCGTCATGGCGGCGAATCGAGTCGGCAAGACATTCGGCGCCGGTGGATTTGAGACAGCCGCGCACCTGACCGGCAAATACCCACACTGGTGGGAAGGCCGCAGATTCAAAGACCCGGTAAGCTGGTGGGCGGCGGGCAAGACCAACGAGACCACGCGCGATATCGTGCAGGCGACGCTGCTCGGCGGGATCACAACCGAGGGCGGTCGCAAGCACCTGGACGGCACCGGGATCATCCCCGGCAAGGAACTCGGCGGCCTGACTTGGAAGCAGGGGGTTTCCGATCTGGTCGATACGATCAAGGTCAAGCACACATCAGGCGGCTGGTCGGTTCTCGGGATCAAGTCCTACCAACAGGGGCGTGGATCGTTCGAGGGCACCGCCAAGCACGGAATCTGGCTCGACGAGGAGCCACCCGAAGACGTTTATGGCGAGTGCCTGATCCGCACCGCCACCACCAACGGCATCGTCATGCTGACCTTCACCCCTCTGGAGGGCATCAGCGAGGTCGTCATGGGCTTCCTGCCCAACGAGCTGGAAGAACCCAGCGACCCAAGAGGAGACTAGCCTATGTCCATGAAGAACTATACCCGCCTCAACCCCGGCGCCCGTCTCATTGATGGTGACCATGTGTCCGGCGCCCACCGCGGCCAGGACGTGTTTGTGAACTTCGACGATTTCAGCGCCTCACTGGAGGCGTTCGAAGCGACCCTCGCCACAACCGCTGGTGTCGGCATCACCGCAGGCACCGGCACGCTGGTCAAGACCAGTGTCAAGCGCGACGGCGATCTGGTCACGACCAAGATCCTGCTCGACCTGACCGGGCTCAACTCCAGCGCTGGAGTTGACGACATCATCGGCGTGGACGGCGTGGGCGTCGCCCACCTCGGCCAGATCACGGCGGCTCGCAACGGAACCCTCCTCGGCGGCACCATGACCTGCCTCGAAGCCCCGGCCACCGGCGACGTGGATATCAACCTGTATTCCGCCGTCGAGGCTACGGGCGTCGAGGACACTGCGATCAGCGCCCTGGATGAGACCCTACTGCTGAACGGCGGCACGCATACCCTCGGCCTCGTGGGTCCGCTGGCAGCGGTCCCCGCTGCCGATGAGTACCTTTACCTGACGGGCGGCGGCACGACCGCAGCCACCTACACCGCTGGCCGGTTCCTCATCGAGCTTGTCGGCTACGCCTAAGCCATCGAACGTCTGCTGGACCTCAACGTAAAGGGGCCGCCCGCCCCCCTCTATCACCGGACATGCGCGCCCAGCGGGCGCGTTAACGGCCTCCGGCAGACTTGTTCATAACGGTCGAATGCTGGCGCGGGCAACTATTCAGAGGGAGATGATGGGCAGAATATCGGCGAGCAAATATTGTGTCATGATGGGCTGGGATGATGTCCCGCACCTGACCAAGGCCGCCAAGGATGATCTGCTCTCGTCAACGCCGCCCCACCTCAAGGAGGCCCGGTCAAAGGGCATCCCGTCGATGGGTGCGGGCGCGATCTATCCAATCTCGATCGAGGAGGTATCGGTTGATCCCTTCCCGATCCCGGCCTTCTGGCGCCGAGGCTACGGCTTTGATGTCGGATGGAACAAGACGGCGGCGATCTGGCTTGCAGAAGATCCGGCTGACGGCACCCTCTACGCCTACGCAGAGCACTACAAGGGAGAGGCGATCCCGGCTGTCCACACCTTGTCGATCAAGGCGAGGGGCGATTGGATAAGGGGGGCGATCGACCCCGCCAGCCGGAGCCGGAGCCAGGACGAGGGAAAGCAGCTTTTCGTCACCTACGCCACTCTGGGTCTACACCTGGTCCCCGCCGTCAACGCGGTGGACGAGGGTCTGTACGAGGTCTGGTCCAGGCTTGAGACCGGGCGCCTGAAGCTGTTCACCACGCTTGTGAACACGAAGTCAGAATACCGGCTCTATCGCCGGAACGAAAAAGGCAAGGTGGTCAAGAAGTTCGACCACCTCATGGACGCTCTCCGCTACGCCGTGATGACCTTCGGGCAGATCGGCAAGGTCAAACCTCCCAGCCGCCCGACGAACAGCGCGGTGCCGGTGGTCGATGAAAGGGCTGGATACTAATGCCACTAAACGACCCAGGTGCATATGACCGCGATCCGCAAGACCAAATGGATGACAGATCCTCAGAGGAGATGCGCCAGGAGGAGAAGCAGGAGCGGATGAGCGCGTTCGTTGCCGGTCTGGCTGCGGAGGCTACGCGCCGCGTCGGCAAGCGATACTCCATCGAGCAGCGGTGGATCGAAGACTTGCAGCAGTACCACGGCATCTACGACCGCGAGACGCTGGAGCGCCTGAAGCTCTCCAAGGGCTCTAAGGTGTTCATCAACCTGACCGCGGCGAAGACCGACGCCATGGAGGCGCGGCTGTGGGATTTGCAGTTCCCGACCGATGACCGCAACTGGAGCATTGGTCCGACGCCGGTTCCAGACCTTACCGATGCGGCGGAGGCGGCGCTGTCTCAGGTGGATGAGGCGCGAGATCGCGCCAACGCCGCCCAGGCCCAAGGCCAGGAGCAGATGGCCGCCGGTGACGCCAACGCCGCCCAGGCATCCGAGCAGGAGATGCGGGCGGCAGAGACCGAGCAGAACATGGCCCAGGCGGCGGCAGACGACCTCCAGGAGAAGATTCGCGAGGCATCCCGCCGCAGTGACCTGATGCGAGACGAGATCGAAGATCAATTTGTGGGTTGCGACTACCAATCCCAGGCCCGCGACGTGATCGGCGATGCGACCAAGCTGGGCATGGGCGTCATCAAGGGGCCGGTGATCGGCTCCAGCGCCGGCAAGCAGGTATGGGTGAAGGCCGCGGAAGGCGATGGATACGAGCTGGGGAACGCAAAGGAGACGGCGCCGAGCGCCTACCGTGTGGACCCGTGGAGCTTCTTCCCTGATCCGGATGTTCCGAAGGTACAGGACGGCAGCGGATGCTTCGAGCGGCACCTGATGAGCAAGACCATGCTCCGCAAACTCGCCAAGCGCCCGGACATCGACAAGGACGCGGTGCGCGAGCTCTTGAGGAACGACCCATCGCTTGGGACTATCCCGGCCTATATCACCGATCTGCACGACCTGACCGGCCAGACTGACGGAACCATCCCCGCGACCTACCAGGTCTGGGAGTACACCGGCCCGGTCGAGACTGAAGACATGCAGATGCTCATTGAGGAGATGCGAGATCCTGAAGACACGGCGCCGATGGAGGATTTGGACCCGATCGAGGAGCACCATGTTCGGGTCTGGTTCTGCGACGGCAAGCTGCTGAGTTTTGGGCGCCACCCGCTCGACAGCAAGGAGACCATCTACAGCGTCTTCACGATCCGGGCCGACGAGGCGACGCCGTTCGGCTTTGGTATTCCCTCGATCATGCGCCACCCCCAGGCGATCATCAATGGCGCCTACCGGATGATGATGGACAACTCCGGCCTATCCACCGGCCCGCAGATTGTCATCAACAAGACCGCGGTCGAGCCAGAGGACGGCAACTGGACGCTCCAGCCGCGCAAGGTATGGCTTCGGGACGACACAACCAGCCAGCCCGGCGTCAAGGTGTTCGAGACCTTCAACATCCCCTCGAACCAGCAGGAGATCGCCAACATTATCGCGATGGCGGAGGAGGCGGTCGACGATGTGACCGCCCAGCCTGCGATTGCGCAGGGCGAGCAGGGCACCGGCGTCACCAAGACTGCTCAGGGCATGGCCCTGTTGATGAACAATGCGAACGTGACGTTCCGGCGCATCGTCAAGAACTTCGACGACGATATCACCACGCCGGTGGTTCGCCGGTTCTACCACTGGAACATGCAGTTCAGCGAGAAGAAGTACATCAAGGGCGACTACGAGGTGAAGGCGCGCGGCTCCGGCGTTCTCCTGGTCCGTGAGATGCAGGCGCAGAACCTCCTCATGATCGCCCAGATATTCGGTGACCACCCTGTCTATGGGCCGAGGATCAAGCACGGGGAGTTGCTGGCCGCGATCTTCAAAGCGCACATGATCGCCACCGACGAGATCACCATGACCGAGCGCGAGTACAAGCAGTGGGAGCAGGATCAGAAAGACAGCCAAGACCCCGCCGCCGCGATCGAGAACGCCAAGATGGAACTCGCGAAGGCGGAGATGGACCTTCGCCGCGAGGAGATGGACCACAAGACGGCTCTCCACGAGCAGGAATGGGCCGCCCGCAAGGAAATTGCCGGCTGGACCTACGACGCCGCGATGGAGAAGGCCGCCGCCGCCCTGAACATGAAGCGCGAGGAGCTGGACGCCAGGATCTCGGGCAAGGCCGATGACAACGCGCACAAGGAGCGCAGTATGGCGGCGGAGATCGCCATGAAGGAGCGCACCGGCGTAAGCTCTGGGGGCGCGATCTGATGATCGATCGCAGTTCTCCCACATGGCGCAGGCTTCGCAAGCACCTGGATCTTAGGATCGCCGGGCTTCAGCGCCAAAATGAATACCCGATCTCCCCCGATGAGACGGCGATGATCCGGGGGCAGATCAAGGAGGCTCGCGCGCTGATCGCGCATGTCGAGCCCAAGAACGAACCGGCGGCGTTTGCCCCGGAAAAGGATGCTGGCCCGCTCTACTGATGAGCCGGACAGTTGCGACCGGGCCGCCGATAGGCCGCCCAAACCGCCGAGGGTAAGACCCCAAGGCACCCCGAGCGAACCGGCCTCGGCCCGTTCGTAAGCAATCAAACGCAGGTGAAACATGGCAGACGACGACACCATCAAGGTGGACGGCGCCGGTACTGATCCGGCCCCCGAGACCAAAGATAACACTTCCGACGAGCAGCTTTGGGAAACCATTGCATCAGAGGAGAAGTCCGGTGACGATACCGGACCCAAGGACCGCCCCGATGACGATCCGGGCGAACCTGACCTTGATGCTTCCAGCCCAGGCCCCTCCGAGGACGATAACGACGGTGGCGACGACCCTGACCAGAAGACACCCGCAGGTACGGACCCCGATGCGCTGACCGCCCAGATTGCGCGGCTTCAGCACAAAGTGGACAGCCAAAAAGGGCGCACTGTTTGGAGCCGTCGCGAGATCGAAAGCCTGACTGCCCGCATTACCAGCGCCGAGGAGGCGAAACGGGATGCCGGCGACACGACACAAGATACTGCCCGGCGTGAAAGTCTGGCGGCTGCCCAGGAGGAATACGGCGATGTGATCACTCCCCTCGTGGAGACGATCACCGAGCTGGAAGGCCGCCTCGACAAGCTGTCAGAGACCGACGCCGCGGAGCTCACCGCCGCGAAGGAGCGCCAACAGGCGCTCTTGGCGGAGGAGCGCGGGGTGTTTGAGACAGAGCACCCCGATGGTTTCAAAACGATCATCGAAAACCGAAAGGCTTTCAATGCTTGGATTGATGACCAGCCGAGGGCTTTGCGCGACACCTACGCGCATAACGCCCAGCAGATTGTGGACGGTCAGGCATCAGCGATTCTCGTCGGCAGGTTCAAGCAGGCCCTCTTGGAAGCTGACGGCGGCCCCGCCCCCGACCCTGAACAACGTGACAACGATCCGCTGCAAACCCGACGTGCTCAACAGCTTGCCGGTGCCAGAACCACCCAGACTAGAGGCCGCCAATCAGCGTCGTCTCGTCCGAACAAGGACTCGACCGACGATGAGGCTCATTGGGATTGGGCAAGGAGAATGGAAGCCCGACAAGACCAGTAGTGCCGAGGGAGCGGCCTTGAGAACAAGGATACTTTCTCATGCCCATCACCCTCTCCACAAGCTCTGGCATCAGCCAGCGTACCAACGTCTACGCCGAACGCCAGATGCTCCGGCACGCTGGCCCGGTCACTGTCCTCGATAAGTTCGGGCTGTCCAAGCGACTGCCCAAGAACAAGTCGGAGACGATCAAGTTCCGGCGCCCGATCGTCTTCACCGAGGTGACTACGCCCCTCGTCGAGGGCGTCACCCCGAACACGACCGCGTTCTCCTACGAGGATGTGAGCGTGACGCTGAAGCAGTACGGGATGGTTGTCGGGATCACTGACGTGATCGAAGACACCCACGAAGATCCGGTGCTCAACGACGCAACGATCCAGGCCGGCGAGAATATCGGTCGGACGATCGAGGCGCTGTGCTACGGCGTGCTGAAGGCGGGAACCAACGTGTTCTATTCCAACGGCGCGGCGCGTGCATCGGTGAACACCGTCATCACCTTGAACAAGCAGCGGGCGATCACCCGTTCGCTCAAGGCGCAGAAGGCGTTCAAGATCACGCGCATTCTTTCGGGTTCGCCGGACTACAACACGACCCCGATCGAGGCCGCGTATATCGGTGTCGCTCATACCGATCTGGAGAGCGATGTTCGGGGCTTGGCCGGCTTTGTGCCATGCGCCGAGTACGGCTCTCGCAAGATGATCTGCGAGGAGGAGATCGGCTCCGTCGAGGACGTGCGCTACGTTCTCTCGCCGGATCTCGACGCCATCGCAGACGCTGGCGGCGCCAAGGGGTCGATGGTCTCCACCACCGGCACGAGCGCGGATGTGTACCCGGTGCTCTATTTCGGCAAGGAAGCCTATGGCTCGGTCGCGCTGCGCGGCCAGGGCTCGGTCAGCCCGACCATCATCCCGGTCGGGCAGAAGACCAAGGACGATCCGCTCGGCCAGCGAGGCTATGTCGGCTGGAAAACGTGGTTCGCCTGCGTCCGGCTGAACGAGTCTTGGATGGCTCGCCTGGAGTGCGCCGTCACCGCCCTGTAAGCCCCTGGTTTGTAGGCTGAAATAACGAGGGGCGGTCATTGTTGGCCGCCCTTTCACACATCCCCAAGTCAAGAAGGAGACCCCCAATGAAGGGTCATTTCGCGAGCGGCACGGTCGAAGGCACCGGCGCCTCCATCAACACTTCCATCGGGTTTGTCCCCGCCTATGTTCGGATCATCAACATTGATGGCGATGCCATCATGGAGTGGACCGAGGACATGGACGACGGCACGGCCTTCAAGCAGATCGCTGACGGCACCGGGGCTCTGGTCGCCACCCTCGGCGTCACGCCCTACGCGGGCGTTGCTGCCGGCGCTGGCAAGGGCTTCGTAATCGGCGCCGACACGGACGTGAACGTCTCCGCCGAGACGATCATGTGGATCGCCATGGGCGAGGTTGACGCCTGATAAACCGAGCGGGGCCAGCAGTGGCCCCGCTCTTAATTCGCGTCACGTCACACAGAGCTACCGGCTGACCAGGCTTTCGATCCACTTGGAAATGGAGGTCTCGGTCCAGCCTACGGCGCGCTTGCCCAGCTTCACCGGCCTGGGGAACTTGCCCTCCGCCATTTGTGCGTAAAGGGTCGAGCGGGAAAGCCCGGTGCGGGCCTCCACTTCGCGGAGTTTCAAGATGCATTCGGTCATTGTAGTACCTTTCAGGGCACCTGATGTGCCTGGAAAGGTTCAACCACAAATGTTTGTCGCTGGCAATGGCAAAAATGGGGCGAACAATGAACCGAGCCGAGCGACGACGGGCGGCGAAGGCCGCGAAGAAGCAGGCCAAGACCACCGGCGCGGAGCGCGAGCGCATTCTGGAAAAGCATTGGATGCGCAGGTGGCACTTCTCCGACACCGGTTTGAGCGTCCGAGACAAATTCACCGGGCGGGAGATCGCCCACTATCCTGGGGTCTGACCCCGCCAACCACACAAGGAGAACCACATGGACCGCATAGGTGCCATCCGCGAGGCCGTGCTGCGGCTTAATCCCGACGAGTTCACCACAAAGGGAAAGCCCCGGCTCGCCGCGATGAACGCGAAGATCAAGGAGATCGATGAAGCGCGCGCTGACGCTTCGGTCCCCTTCGAGCCGATGAAAACGCCGGAGCTTAACTCATTCTGGCGCGAGGTAGTGGCCGGTGCCGAGGGCGCGGGCGCCGCCACCGCTCAGTTTGAGGTCGAGCCCGGCGACGTGATCGTCGATTCCGACAGCCCGCCCGCGGGCTTCATGGTCAGCAGCGTGAAGCCGATGGGAACCACCATTGTGGACGACGCAGGCGAACCGGTTGTTCATGCCGGTGTCGCGGCGGTCGAGCCTGACCTTGACGACGAAATGGCGACGATCACCATCACCGAATCCATGTCCAACCCGCTCCAACTCTACATCCACGGTCGCGGCCTCAAGCCGATGTATGTTGGCGGCCTCTACAAGATCCCACGCGGCGCCCTCGATGCTCTGCGCGGCAGCGATGCAAAGTGGATCGAGCACGACTGATCGATCCACACCCGACCCCTCAACAATCAGGAGAAACGCCATGCAGCGCGTTGAAATAGCAGACGCCACCGCCGACCAGCTCCGCCAGTTCGGCGTGGTCCAGCTCGGGCTCGACCTCGGAGGCACCGAGAACAGGCGCACCATGATCGGCAAGCTTGCCGAGATCGGCTACAATCTCGATTTCATCAACCTCGTCGAGGTCTCGGCCACGCCCGTCGTCAACGACGCCCCGTCTGGCGCTTTCAACACGCGCGAGAACGAGCGCGGCGAGAGAGAGGTCCGCATCACGATCCACAAACAGGACAAACCCGGCGGCGAGGATCATGTCCAGGTCGGCGTCAATGGCCGACTGATGCTGATCCCGCGCGGAGATCCCTTCTTTGTGCCGGAGTCTTATGTCGAGGTGCTGAAGCACGCCGTCGAGTTGGTCTATCCCGAGTACGACCCATCGAAAAACGATGGCCGCGGTGGTTTGGATGAGCCACGGAAGGTTCACGC
>Ga0255049_10001083_pt1 | contig 15514 bp, 11 predicted proteins | sample JV7_2_3_MG_FD_183615 | JGI IMG/M metagenome (GOLD analysis project Ga0255049, IMG submission 183615) | Seawater microbial communities from Jervis Inlet, British Columbia, Canada - JV7_2_3 | ecosystem: Environmental > Aquatic > Marine > Inlet | place: Canada: British Columbia | collected 2016-10-06
AGAAATGCGTGCGGATTTGCGCTAAACGCTCCGGGCGGGTTTCGCGCTAAAGTGGTTTAGCGGGATGATTCGTCGGCGAGTCGAAGCTGCGCTACGACGTTGCGCAGGTTTCCAAGAGTAAGTGTGTAGGATTTCCCGGTGCGGTGGACCGTACAAGCTACTTCCTTCGACACCTCGTCAATTCCGGTAATCTCAATTGCCAGTGGGTCACTTGAGCTTCCAAAAAGGTCTGCCATTAGTTCGGCGTTGGCCATTGCTTCGAAAATGTGGTCGGCCGATAGCTTCTCGATTGGGACGCCAATATGCGTGGCGATCTGACGAATGGCTTTCTTCGTATGGCCTTCACTATTCTTTTTGAGACTCCCGCCATGCTGGGAGCGTTGTGAATGTAGCAAGATTGGGGCTAGTAGCCTCACGTGTTCTTTTTCGAAGGCCGCGATTTCGCCGGTATCGGCAACGCCTGAATACGCTTCTTCTAGCGCTTCTTCCACGGCGAGAAGTTTTAAGCAGTTACGAATATCGGGCGAATGATCTGGGCCGGGGCACATGTATTCAATTCCGGACCCATTGAATTTAGCTCGCCAGAATTGGTCCCGCTTGATATTCCTTTTTTCGAGCCTTTTTAGCACGTAGTCGCGGCTTCCGCCCATATTGGTCTTTGTTGTGGGGGTCAATTCTTTGCCGCCTTAAACTCCCGCACCAGTTGTTTGTTTCATCACCGCCGCACCAACTTAGCGACGGCGGCCGCGGTGTGTTCCGGCGCTAAGTGTGCATAGCGCAGGGTTGTTTCAATATCCGAATGGCCTAGCAATTCACGTACAGTGTTTAACGGGACTTCGGCCATTACTAATCGGCTGGCAAAGTCGTGCCGCAAGTCGTGGAATCGAAAATCCTTTAGCTTCGCGTCTTTAACTAACCCACCCCAAGACCGGCGAATGTGCCCTAAACGCTTGCCGTCCTTACTGGGAAAAACGTAAGGGGAGTCAGTGCGGCCCTTTTTCCATTCCTTGAGCGTTTCAAGCGCTTCTGCGTTTAACGGAATGTGGCGGGTATGCTCGGACTTTGCTTGGTAGCCGTGAATAGTGAGCATGGCACGGCCTATGTCAATGTCAGGCCATTTCAGGCTAAACAATTCACCGCGCCGCAAGCCTGTATTCATCGCTAGCAGCACCATCGGTTTTAAGTTGTCTCTGACCGTCGCAAAAGGCTCAATACCTCGCTCTGCACGACGGCGGTTATTACTTTCGCGGTGGCGCTGCAACTTAGCGTTGCGGGCATCGAGCGCGTCGCGTAACCGGGTTTCTTCGCCGCTGCTCAAATAGCGGACGGTCGGCCGACTATCTACTTTCTTGGGTGTTAGCTCGGCTAGCGGATTCGACTTCAAGATTTTCCACTTGACCGCCTTTTGCAGCGCCGACTTAAGCGCTCCAATATCACGGTTCACGGTTGTCGTAGCAAGTCCGGCCTGTAGACGCTTAGACCGCCATTTTTCGACAATCCAAGCGTTTATGTCGGGCAGATTCTTCTTGCCGAAGTCTTTACCAAAACAGGCTTTGAGCCGGGCGAGAATGTCTTCGCCGGTCTTGCGCTCAACTATCAGCCAAGGACCGTAACGATTGGTCACGTAGCTGTTCAGCGTGTAGGCGCCGCCACCCTTCATTTCGTCGCGGGGGTCATTACCTAGAGTTGCGTCGGCCAGCATTCCGCGGGCTTTGTCTCGCGCTTGCGCCGGAGTCAGCACGCCAACCCGACCTATGCTCTTACGCTTGCCCCGCCCCCACTCAGCAACGTAGGACATGTAGCCCGACGGCTGAACTCGGATTAGAAAGCCCGTCAAGCGCGAGTCACGTACTTCGTAGGGCTTGGCCTTAGGTTCTAGGCGTTTAATTAGCTGTGCCGCTACCACGGCCCGAGGGTGGCTGTCTGCCATATGCTATTGCCTCGTAAGTGCAATGCTGTTGCAAAGTGATTGTACGACGGTAAGCGATGACAACACAATATGAACGTCGAAAGGCGATATTACTGATTGTTTTTTAACGTTAAATATACGTCTGTAAACTTCAGTGAATGAGTGTGAAAAGTGCTTGTCCACGCCTTCGGGAGGCAGGGGCCGGAGGTTCAAATCCTCTCACCCCGACCAGGCCCTTATTCGACCGCTTTAATCAATAACCCCTGCGTGGGGATGGCGGTGCTCTCCCTCCATTTCGGGCGTTATGAAGCGTCCATTGGACGTCCGTTAACATCCCTAAAGTGGGCGTTTCCAGAAGCGAATTAAAGTATCGTAAGAACGCGCGTTTCGTCTTACTCCGATGTCGATGAAATCGCTAACTGGCCCTGCTCGCATTCATTACGACTAATTACCATACCTTCGCGGTCCGCCTTCCACGTACCAAACAGTTCGTGGCGGCTAACATCTGTTTTTACTACCTGTTGCCTCAACCCCTGGATCGTCAAGTAGGGCCACTGTCTTTGAAACCGGTTGACAAACAAAGCAGGTACGCGGCCTTTTGGATCCAGCATGACTTCAACGCGCACGCAGGTACTGCCCTGGCCCGTGGCGCGAAACTGCCATTCGGTGAAAATAAGTTTCCCGACGATGCAACAGGAGTCGTCAAAGACCACGGGTGGTTCGAGGTTTGCTAGTTCGATATCGGTGTCGGAAACGTCCGTAAACCATGCTCGGAAATATTGCTTTTCCTCGTCGTAATCGACTTGGGCAAGATAAATCAAATCACGGTCCTTTATCGGTCGAGGGCTATCGAAGCGCTGCCAGACGACGACGCCACGTTGGTCATTACCTAGTTGCTGCGACGACGCTAATGCATGCACCCATTCGTTGGCGCGCGTGTGCTCAAAGAGAACGCTTATGACCTGCCCGATATCCGCGGCCACGATTCCCGTGCCGCGAAACCCGTGGAACGGCGACCCAGGAGTCGATCCCTTTTCGACGGTAATTCCTTCCCGGGGGTCGAGGGATTTCCAGCTCATTTCTGGGTGAAGCGGATCGGCACGAGCTGGGCATAGGATGCCAGATTGAAGCACTGCGACTAAAAGAATCGTTTGTCGAAGCACGAATCCGACCCCGGCGACGCCGTAATCTTGACAATTTACACTGTATGACTAGGTCACGAAACCGGTGCCTCAAAGAAGCCGTCATGACGACTGATAAGACCACTGCTCACGACACGCCGAGCGTGGCGGACATCGCCGAGATCCGCCCGTTCTACGAACGATGGGCGGACTGGATTGGAGCTTGGATCAAGGTTTCCGTCATCTGCAAGCTAATAGCATCACTCCTGGCTGGTGCGGTCTTCTTTGTGATCCATTTTCTCGCCACTACCGTAGCGATAGAGATAGGAAGTTAGCCCCGCATAGCTCCAAGCAAAGTCCGCTAAGCTCTTGATCCGATTTAAGGGGCTACTGTCCTCTCATGGCAGGGGCCCGAGCTGGAGGATTGATCGTGCGGTAGCCGCAATTCTCAAAGGGGCTTAGGCCGCTCTATCGCTGAAAAAGAGGTCGAAATCGAATCGAGTTCCTTGCGACTCTTCGCTGACCACGCGAATCTCGCTTCCGTGCAGTTCAAGAATCCGTTTTGCAATCGCTAAGCCAAGCCCGGTGGAGCCATTAGCGACTTCAGCGACGCTATCTGTTTTATAGAACCGATCAAATATAAAGGGCAATGCGTCCTTGGGGATTCCTCGACCAGTGTCGGTAACGGAGATTCCTACGCTTGATGGTGCGGGCCTCACCAAAATGGTCACGGTGCCGCCCAGCGGCGTGTGCTTTAGAGCGTTTCCGACCAAGTTTTCCAATACGCGCTGGATCAGACTAAGGTCGGCATAGACGAGCAGTGCCTCGTCAGGTGGTGAAACCTGCAGCTCGATCTGAGCCTCCTTTGCCTGCAATTCAAATTCCTGTACGACATCGTAAATCAGGTCTATGAGGGGGAATTCCTCAAACTTAGGCGTAACTCTGCCGGAATCCAGCTTGGCAAGTTCAAAAAGATCCTGAATTAGTCCATTGAGGTGTATTGCATGTTTCCGTGCGATTTCTAAGTACTTGGCGCGTGTCTGTGGGTCGAGGTCTTCGTCTTTGATGACTAGCGTCTCAATGTATCCCTGCATCGAGGCAAGAGGAGTTCGTAGATCATGCGAGATATTCGTAAATAGCTCGCGTCGCAACCTATCGTTTTCCTGTAACGATTCCAGCTGCTGTTGAATCGTCTTTAGCATCAAGTGGCACGCGTTGCGTAGATGATCAATCTCATCTCCTGGATGATCGACGGCTTCGATGCCAGGCTCAGAGCCTAAATTCTCTTTTGTAATCCCCGACACGCCTGCTGTAAGGCGCCGTAGACGGCGCGTAAGAAGCGCGAACAGCAGTGTTCCCGCGACGAAGGCTGCAATCACGAGCAGAAGAATGCTCGCCGCAACCATGCGTTGCCGATCGCTATTGAGAACTTGTGAAGCGATTGCTTCGTACTGAGAGCCGCCGAGTACCACATACAAATATCCACTGAGCTGGTTGCCATCAAGCGCGTCCGTTACGGGGAACGCTGAAAAGACCTTGCGTGCGTCCGGATTTCGGGGATTCACTCCGGTAATGGGTAATGCTCTGGATTCAGACAGCAGGTCCAGTATGGGCTCGAGATCAACACTTTCTAGAACTATCTCATCCGGCGGCAATGCATGACCAAGAATCTCTCCATCAAGTCCTAGCAGATAGATTTCTGCGGTGGGGTTGATGATCATTGCACGTTCGGCAAGTGTGGTGAGCGTGTCCGAATTAACGACTCCGCCGCTTATCAATGGCTCCGCATTTACCACATACATTGCCAGTGACGCGTTTAGCCGCTGAGTTAACTCTTGGTAGTAGATACGGACGCTGTAGCGGTCGATTACGAAGAATGCGGAACCAAGCACGATAACTATGGCCAGCATTGCAACGGAAAGCTTGTAGTGCAGTTGCTTCATGCGGAGAGTCGACGTCCCGTTGCCTCGTTCAGTTTATAGCCAACGCCACGTACCGTTACGATGAGAGAAGGATTCCTCGGATCCATCTCAACCTTCGATCGCAGTCGGTTAATGTGTGAATTGACGGTGTGCTCGTACCCGTCGTGGCCATAGCCCCAGACACTGTCGAGAAGTTCTGTTCTCCGGAACACACGACCGGGGTTTCTGGCGAAGTGAAGTAGCAGGTCGAACTCCTTTGCCGTCAGCTCTACGGGCTGACCCTTGACATTCGCGCTGCGTGTAGCCGGATCAATGAAGATGCAACCGATATCAATAGACTGCGGGATCCTTTGTTTCTCGAATCTCGATACCTCGGAACGGCGAAGGATTGCTTTGACGCGTGCCATGAGCTCCAGGACGCTGAACGGCTTAGTCACGTAGTCGTCAGCGCCGACTTCGAGTCCGACGACTCGGTCCAGCTCGGACGACTTGGATGTCACCATCAATATGGGTACGGATGAGGTTCTGTGGCGTATGCGACGGCAGATTTCGAGGCCGTCAACACCGGGTAGGCGAAGGTCCAGAATGATGAGATTCCAAGCATGCTTCGTAGCCTGAAGTAATCCAGCGTTGCCGTCTCGAGCGATCGTGACGACGAAGTTCAGATCAGTAAGGTGTAGGCAGATTAAGTCCGCAATATCCTTTTCGTCTTCGATTAAGAGTATTTGTTTAGACACGGTCAATTGTGTTCGTATTTCGCGCTATCTATAGGACCCGGTTAAGCGTGCAAATATCACGAGATTTGACAGGTGGCGTTATCCCCCAGCCGGGCGCAGCGAATCACGCCCGCGGGGGATGGTGCCACCTAATGCCATATCTCTGGCTTAAGAGGGTGTTGAGTGATCAAGGATTGCTGCGGCCAGGACCTAGCAATGGACAGAGAAAGTATGAGTCGGCGTCGTCCATCTCGCCGTTTCCGTTCTCGTCAACCCACCAACGGCCGCCCAGATAGCCAACGTCGCCCGGTCCGAAGTCTGTTGCAAGGCCGGTTGGGCCAAGGCCTAACAGTAATTCCTGGAATCGCCCCTTTGCGGGCAAGTCAGTGACGACAATCGAGTCGTAGAACAATCCCTGTGACAAGACGTATACGACTGGACCTGTTCCCCGGCCTGTCATCCGGTCCTGTGCAACGACGTTAGAGGCACCGAATATCGTTAATCCCAGTAAAGCTAATGCACCTACAAGCTTACTTGTCATTGTGAAACTCCGTTTGATAGTTTTGAAGGAGTTTCCAGGCTAGCCTTGCGAGTTCACGCACGTATCGTCCATAGATCACAAGAAGATCACATTGAGAAGCTCCTGACGGCTCAGCTAATGAGTGCGGGACTTTTGCGGGAGTAAGTCCCGCATCGTTAAGCGCTGTACTGCACTATCGTCCGTGGACGCCTCCTGATTCATTAATTAAAACAATCAGTTAACATCCGAGTTCCGGATTCGGGAGGCAGGGGCCGGAGGTTCAAATCCTCTCACCCCGACCAGGCCCTTTATCGACCGCTTTAATCAATAACCCTGCGTGGGGTCGGCAGTTCGCGTCTACTCTCGTCGAGCCTCCCAACCATGAACAATCCGATACAGCGCGGGGAGAACGAGCAGCGTGAGTACTGTCGCAGAAACGATGCCGCCAATGACAACTGTCGCCAGCGGTCGCTGAACTTCCGAGCCGATCCCAGTATTGAATGCCATCGGCACGAACCCCAATGACGCTACAAGTGCTGTCATCAAGACTGGTCGTAGTCTGGTCAGTGCGCCCTCACTAATTGCATCATCCAATGGATGGCCCGATCTGCGTAGGTCGCGGATAAAAGTCACCATCACGAGCCCGTTCAGCACAGCGATACCGGAAAGAGCAATGAATCCAACCGCAGCGGAAATCGAGAACGGAATGTCGCGAAGCAGCAGAGACGCAATGCCGCCTGTCAGCGCCAGCGGGACGCCTGTAAATATGATGGCGGCATCCTTGAACGAACCGAGCGCGACGACGAGCAGCACTCCGATAATCAGGAGAGTCGCAGGCACGACGATTGCGAGCCGGTTGGCGGCTGACTGCAGGTTCTGGAACGTTCCTCCGTATTCAACCCAATAGCCGGACGGTATCTCAATCTGATCTTCCACGGCTTCCTGCACCGCAGTCACGAATGATCCGAGATCGCTCCCGCGTACATTGGCGGTCACGACAACGCGCCGCTTGCCATTTTCCCTTGGTACCTGGTTGTAGCCGGTTTCGACGCTTAAATCTGCCAGCTCGCCGAGCGGTACATAGGAACCATCATGAGGCAATGGAACAGGCAGCGCGGCCAGGCGATCGGGATTCGATCTCAAATCTTCAGGTAAGCGAACGACGATATCGACGCGCCGGTCGCCTTCGTAGATCTGGCCGGCGACGGTTCCGCCGAGTGCTGTCGCGACGACATCCTGAAGGTCCGAAATTGTCGCTCCAAGCCTGCCAAGCATGTTGCGCCTTGGCTGTATCGACATGACCGGAAGTCCGGTTGCCTGCTCAACCGCCACATCGGCTGCACCCGGAACCGAAGAGATCACAGATTCAAGCTCCGCGCCGAGGGCTACGAGCGTCTCAAGATCGTCACCGAAGACTTTCACGGCAAGTTCTGCACGAACGCCGGCGATCAGTTCGTTGAATCGCATCTGGATCGGTTGCAGGAATTCGTAGCGGTTGCCCGGGATTGGCGTAACGATCAGTTCGAGATCCGCCACGACATCGTCCTTCGATTTGTTTGGATTCGGCCATTCCTCACGCGGTTTCAGCATGACGAAGTTATCGGCAACGCTCGGCGGCATCGGATCTGTAGCAACTTCGCCGCTGCCAATTTTCGCAAAGACTCGTTCCACCTCAGGCATCTCGCGGATGCGTCGCTCGAGCTCTTCCTGCAGCTGGATCGCCTGTGTCAGCGATGTTCCGGGAATGCGCAGCGCATGCATCGCGATATCGCCCTCGTCGAGATTCGGCACGAACTCCGAACCGAGACGCGGTACCAGCGCACCGAAGCCGGCGACCAGCACGACAGCGAGACCCACCGTGAGCCAGCGGAAGCGCACTGCACCGCTCAACAACGGACGGTAGACGGCACTGGCGCCACTGACGATCGGACTGGGCTTCTCGACCACGGGCTTTCTGAAGAGCAGGGCAACCATCGCCGGGACGAAGGTCACCGAAAGGATCATCGCACTCAGTAGCGCGATGACGACGGTTGTTGCCATTGGGTGGAACATTTTTCCTTCGACGCCGGTCAGCGCAAAGATCGGTACGTAAACCGCCGTAATGATGAAGACGCCAAAGAGTGCTGGGCGAATCACCTCCTTCGTTGCACTCAGTACGACGGGCAGGCGTTCGCGGAGTTCCTGGCGGCCGTTGCGACCAGCTTCGCTCAAGCGCCTCAAACAGTTCTCTACGATGATTACAGCGCCGTCGACGATCAGCCCGAAGTCGAGCGCACCCAGGCTCATCAGGTTTGCGGTTGTTTTCGTCTGAACCATGCCGGTAATCGTCATTAGCATCGCAAGCGGAATGACGGCTGCTGTCAGCAGTGCGGCGCGGATGTTTCTGAGCAGCAGAAACAGGACGGCGATGACGAGCAGGGCGCCTTCGAGCAGATTCTTCTCGACTGTCGCGAGCGTCTTGTCGACGAGTTCAGTTCGATCGTAAACGGCGGTAGCGGTGATGCCGGGCGGCAGGCTGGCCTGGATTTCCTCTAGTTTTTCGGCAACGCCGTTGGCCACGGCGCGGCTGTTTTCGCCAATCAGCATGAATACAGTACTGAGGACAACCTCGCGGCCGTTTTGTGTTGCCGCGCCGGCTCGCAGCTCCTCACCAAGGCCGACGGTCGCGACGTCACGGATCATTACGGGTAAGCCGTCGATTTCGCGGATAACCAGGCTCTCGAGTTCCGTCATTTCCTCGGCCTGGCCCGAGACACGCATCAGCCACTGAGCGCCGTTGTTTTCGATGAATCCGGCACCGCGATTCTGATTGTTCAGTCGAAGCGTCGAGAGCACATCCTCCCAGGTCAATCCGTAGGCAAGGAGCTTTGCCGGGTCGGGTGCTACGAGTATTTCCTTCTTGAAGCCGCCGATGGGATTGACCTCGACAACACCAGGCACGCGCAGGAGTTGTGGCTTGATGATCCAGTCGTGAGCCGTGCGCAGATCGGTTGGCGTGATTTCGGATCCATCCTCATTGAGAGCGCCGGGTTCCGAGTCGACCGTGAACATGAAGATCTCGCCGAGACCAGTTGCGATAGGTCCGAGTTCGGGCTCGACGGTCGCAGGTAGCTCGGAGCTGACCGCGTTCATGCGCTCAGCCACCTGCTGCCGCGCGAAGTAGATGTCTGTTCCTTCGTCGAATACGACGGTCACCTGCGATAGCCCGTAGCGGGAAATCGAACGCGTGTAGTCGAGGCTCGGCAAGCCGGCCATCGCATTCTCGAGCGGAAATGTGATGCGCTGCTCGACTTCGAGTGGCGTGTATCCCGGTGCCGGTGTATTGATCGCAACCTGCACGTTCGTGATGTCAGGTACTGCATCTATAGGCAGGCGCGTGAAATTCCAGACGCCGAGCCCAGCGATGATCGCGATGAAGACCAGAATCAGCCCACGTTGCTCAATGCTGACTTTGAGGATTCGTTCCAGCATGGTTGCTCCCGATCAGTGATCGTGCGAGGCGCCGGATTTCTCGACGTCCGCCTTGAGTACGTAGCTGTTCTCGGTGACATAGCGCGTGCCCGGCTGCAGGCCGCCGAGAACCTCGATCCATTCATCGTCTTGACGCCCGAGATCGAGCATTCGGACTTCGTACTCATCGCCTATCTGGGCATAGACGACCGTGAAGTCACGGAAGCTCTGCAATCCGCTGCGCTTGACCGCGAGTGGCACTTCGATCTCTGCCACTTTGATCGATGCGTTGATGTAAGTGCCGAGCGCCCAGCGTCCATCGGAATTGTCGAGGGACACGCGTGCGGTGATCGATTGATTGGCGTTGGCGACCGGGTTTAGGTGCGAAATCGATCCTATGATGCTGTCGCCGCCGGTAGCTGGCGCAATCTCGACGTCCGATCCGACCGCCACACGTGATCGATCACTTGGAAAGATTGCCAGCTCCGCCCAGATACTCGATGTATCGACTATCGTGAAGAGTCGGCGGCCGTTGGTCTGCTCACCGGCGTTGGCCGTACGTTCCATCACCAGCCCGGAGATAGGAGCTGTGATGGCATAAGACTGCAGACTTTCGTTGCTTTCGACAGTGGCGAGCCGTTGGCCCTGGTCCACCATCTGGCTCAAGGCGACATCGACCGACTGAATGACACCATCGAATCTGGCACTGACTTCTCTCACGCGCTCCGGGTTCGGGACGATGGTCCCGTAGACCTCTATAGTTTCGGCCAGTGTCGCAGGCGCTGCGATCATCGTTTCGATTCTGAATGCTTCGGCCATCTCGGGTGAGATTTGCGTTCGCCCCTCAAAACTCTCGTACTGCCATTCGTGGCCCGCGCCGCCTCGTCTCGCTTCGACAGTCACGAGAAACGAGTGGGGCTCGTATACAACCTGGTCGCCGCGCAAGTAATCGCCTTGAGCGTCAAACTCAATCTCGTCCTCTGCTCCGAGTCGCGTCAGCGTCACCTTCAGATCGACGCTCGTAGGCTCAAGAGGTTGGCCGTTCTCGGTAACCCAGGCGCGGAACTCAGGCGGTAGACCAGTCTCGAAGATCGCAAGCTCGACTGCAAAGGCCCCCTCCCTGAGCATGCGTCCGTTGTTCGGACCGCGTTCGTAGTCGCCGGCTGCAATTTCATCCATTGCCTCTGGTTCGGGGCCTGTGTCGCAGGCCGTCAGTGACAGCAGTGCGCCGGCAAGGAGGATCGTTTTCAGTAACGTATTCATGGTGAGCCTCATTCACTGATCGGCGAAGGAGATAGCGATTCGCCGGTAAGTCGTTCGATTTCAATAGCAAGTCGGTAGGCGTTGGCATGCGCATCGACAATTTCGTAGGCGACGTCGAGCAGCTCGGTCTCCACCACGCGCAGTTCGAGATAGCTTGAGCGTCCCAGTTCGAAAGCCCGCAGCGTGTCTGAGAGCGCCGTCTCGAACCTGGGCGCTACCTCGTCTTCGAGGCCCGCAGCAAGTTCGATGTTGTGATTGAGCTCCTGGTAGAGCACGAACAGCTCGGTTTCAATGCGAACGCGAGTCGCTTGCTCCGAAGCTTCGACCTGGGCCAAAGTCGCGCGCGTTGCGGCGATATTTCCCTGGTTCCGATTCCCCATGCGAAGCGGAACCGTGATTCCGCCTACGAGAGCCCAGTCGTCAGAAGGCTCAATTCTTCGTAGTCCGCCAGAGACCTCCCAGCTCGGCCGGCTGCGCGCCTGTGCAAGGTTGAATTCGGCCTCGGCGAGCCGGGACTGTGAGACGAGGGCGTCGAGGTCGGGATTCTGCTCGATACGAGAGAGCAGCGATTCGAATGACTCAGGCAGAGGCATGCCGGTTAATTCGCCAGCCACCGCCTGAAAGTCGGGTTCCGTGTCACCCCACTGTGCGCTCAATCGGTAGTAGGCGGACAAGAGTTCGTGGCTGAAGTCGTCGAGCCTCAGTTCCGCGCGCACCAGCGCGGCTTCGGCACGCGCAAGCTCTGCCTCGCGCGCAAGACTCGCATCGACGCGGCGCCGGACAGCCTCGACTGCTTCCCGGGCCCTTTCGACGTCGGCTTCGGCATTGCGGTAGTTCGCCTGAAAGAAAAGGCAGTCGATGAAGCGACGTGCGGTTTCCGCAGCGGCATCGAGCCGGGCGATTTCAACGTCGACGGCGCTGAGTTCGACGCGTGCCCGTGCGGCATCGATGACGCGCTCACGAACTCCGCGCTCGAGAACCCAATCAAGCGAGACTGTTGCCACGGTGCCACGTAGCCCACGAAACTCATTGGTCCCGAGAGCGTTTTCCAGCTCGACGTCGAGTTCGGGCGACGGCCTGAAAGTCGATTGCTCGAGTAGGGCTTCGGCTACAGAGGTTTCGAAACCTTGCGTGCGTAGCGAGGGGCTGCGCGCAAGCGTTCGGCTTAGCGCCTCGGGTAAATTAATTTGGGCGAGTGCTTCGCCGCTCGCTGGCTGGGCCAGCGCATATGGAGAAAGCACCGCAAGCATCAGGCACGCGACTGCGCCGCGTGCAGCAGAGTCCAGCATCAAACCAGTCTCCTGAAAGTCAGGAAAGGCGAACAGGCGCATACGCCGACGATCGCCAGGGAGAATCGGTCAGGTTTATGCGGGCTGGGGAGGGGCTCTTAGTGGTGGGCGCCAGCGTGTGTGCCGACCGCTCAGAACGCGGTAGGCGAACTCGGTACTTGCCAGCCTTCTGAGTCTCGGAAATGCGGTAAACAGTAGGAACAGCGAAAGAATCGCCAGCGGCATTTTGAATGCACTGAGCGCAAGGTCGAGAAGGGAAACATCCTTCGCGTCTTCGTGGTCGTGCGCAAGGTTTGCACTTTTGTGACCGCCATCGTCCGTGGTGTCGGTGCCGCCGTGATGCGCGTCGCTGTGGTCGTGGTGAAAGTGACTGTGAGTGAACGGCGTTTCGGGCGCACCGATGTAACCAGTCTCGTCAGCATGGACGTGCAGGCCGCTCAGCTGCAGCGATAGCAGGTTGAGACAGGCGGCAAATGCCAGATGATTCCTCAAGCGACGCATTGGCGAAGTATACCTTTTGCGTTCTTTCAGGCCCTGTCTGGTGGTGACCTCAGCTGCTGCTCGAGGCCGGCGCTAGCCCCAGCGATTGCCGGAGTTCTGCCGGATTCCGTACGGCTCGGTTGTGATCCGTAAGGATGCATAGTCCACGAGCGTCTCCAGCTGTCTCAATAAATACAACTAGTTAGAAACGTCTCGATGCCTTCGGGAGGCAGGGGCCGGAGGTTCAAATCCTCTCACCCCGACCAGTTTCTTTTTCCCACCGTTTGGTTTTCGATTTCTGCCCTGCTATGGCAGACGCCAAGGCGCATCCTGAGCAATCATGTTAGGCTCGCCTGTACTAGTGTGGGAACTATTAAAACCAGAATACCGGGGAACAACTCCATGCGCTTACACCGTCATTTGATCCATCTTCCGTTGCTTGTCGCAGTCTTTTTTGCCGCCAGCGCCCAGGCGCAGGAAGCGGTCAGCAGTGGAGATTGGTCCGATCCATCCACCTGGTCCGGTGGGGCGGTTCCGGAGGAGGGTGACATCGTCACCATTGGCGAGGGTATGGAGGTCGTCCTCGACGTCAGTCCGCCAGCGCTCAATGGCATGAATCTCGACGGTAAGCTCAGCTTTGCCGAAGACCGCGATATCGAACTCACCATCGAGTGGATTCTGCTGCGTGGCGAGTTGTTTGCTGGCAGTGAGCGCGATCCACACACCAGCAATGTGACAATCACACTGACCGACAATAACCCTGGTGAAAACATCAATGGCATGGGTGACCGGGGCATCCTGATTGTGGAAGGGACGTTAAGTCTGCACGGTGATCGGGAACACACCTGGACCAAACTGGCTGAAACAGCCGAGGCGGGTGTTACTGAAATTGAGGTGCTCGATGCCAGCGGCTGGGAAGTCGGCGACCAGATCGTTCTGGCTTCAACGGACTTTAATCCACGCCAGGCTGAGACACGATTCATTGCGGCTATCGATGGTGATGAGATCACGCTGAATCGTCCGCTGGAGTATATGCATTTCGGCGAGATTACTTTCGAAGTGGATCAACGCGGCGAAGTCGGTTTGCTGACGCGCAATATCAAAGTACAGGGTTCTGCCGATGCCGAAGAGTCCTACTTTGGTGGGCATATCATGGCGATGGACGGGAGCACAATGAATGTTGCCGGCGTTGAGTTGACTCGCATGGGTCAGCACCTGACGCTTGCCCGCTATCCGATCCACTGGCATATCAATGGCGACGTGGAGGGGCAGTACATCAAGAACTCCGCGATCCACGACACGTACAACCGCTGCGTGACCATTCATGGCACGCACAATCTGCGCGTCGAAAACAATGTCACCTACAACACCGTGGGGCATTGCTTTTTCATGGAAGACGGCATCGAGACAGGTAACCAGGTCGTTCGCAATCTGGCAATCCAGACCAAGTGTCATCCGACGATGGAATGCGTGCCGACCAACCTGGCCGCAAATGGCGAGATTGATGCAGAAAACCGTCAGGCCGCAAGCGGTAGCAGCTTTTCCGGCGAGCATACCCTGCTGCCCTCTGATAACACGGCAGCGTCTTACTGGATCACCAACCCGTCCAATGACTACATTGGCAACGTGGCTGCCGGTTCTGACTCGACAGGTTTCTGGTTCTCATTGCCGGAGCATCCGAATGGTGCATTCCTAGGCACCGAGATCAGCGCAAATACCTGGCCGCGCCGAATGCCGATAGGCGCATTCAGGGGCAACGTGGCCCATTCCAACTTCGACGGGTTCATGATTGACCGGCACATCAACGAAGATAATACCTTCGGTCTGGCCTCCATTCCGTTGCTGCCGTTAACAGATCCTACTGACCTTGAGAGCGAAGTGTTGGAGACGCACTTCGAGAACCTGACCAGCTACAAGAACCGCAATGGTGGTCTCTGGGGCCGGGGCGACCTCTACGTATACAGCAACCTGAAACTCGCTGACAATGCCATTGGTATGACGCAGGCCGCTGGCGACATCGGCAGCCTGCCGTTTAGTTCACGGCTGGTTGATTCGCTGGTCGTGGGCGAGACCGACAATATCGGCAATCCCACGACGCCGGAGGAAATCGCCTATGGCCGCAGCCTGCCGAAGCCTCCCATTCCTGATTTCCCGATCCGCGGCTACGAATACTACGATTACCGCGATGATGTGATAAACACGACATTCGTGAATTTCCAGGACAACGACCTGCGAAAAACAGGCGCGCTGTCCTTCCTGCTATTCACGAGCGCGGGGCTCAGTACCGGAAGCACCATCAGTGGTGCGGAATTCGTCAACGCCAAGCCGGTTTATTTTCCGAACTTCGATCCCAGGTTCGATAATGATAACCGCGGTGGCGATGCCTATCGGACCCTGTCGTTCCGCGACCTGGACGGCTCAGTGACCGGCATCCCCGATTCCCAGGTCATGCTCCATGACGGTGAGCACGACAGCGTCGTCACCGACGACACCTGTGAAATCCATCCCACCTGGAACGCCTCTGTGTGTACGGGTGATATCGGTCGCCTGAATCTCTCGGACAGTAGAGGATGGCTTCCAGGCGCAGTCGATCTCGAATCGCGGACCGCCCGGTTCGCTTTGCTGTCTTCGCTCGGTCCAGATGCGCCAGACACTCCCCTCGTTCAGGCCCAACGTGCCGCTCTGTTCTCTGGTTCTGCTCCGCAGGCGCCCATCGCGCTTATTCGCAACGGCAAGGAATTCAATATCTTCGGCGACCAGAGCACTGTGAAGGCCGGCACCGAGATCCAGGTGAAAACCGAAAGGCCGGAAGTCACTCTCAGTCTGGCCGAAATGGACCAGGGC
>Ga0255049_10001084_pt1 | contig 15492 bp, 15 predicted proteins | sample JV7_2_3_MG_FD_183615 | JGI IMG/M metagenome (GOLD analysis project Ga0255049, IMG submission 183615) | Seawater microbial communities from Jervis Inlet, British Columbia, Canada - JV7_2_3 | ecosystem: Environmental > Aquatic > Marine > Inlet | place: Canada: British Columbia | collected 2016-10-06
CACGCCCTTCCTGACATGGGCGGCGGTGTCGTGATCTACGGCTACGGTCACGAGGTCGTTGCCCTGCTGCGGGAGTTGGACAGCCGGGGGCTGCCGACGATGGTCATCGAAGAGGACGAGGCCACCGCGCGCCGCCTGCATGAAAGTGGATGCCCGGTCGTGCACGCGAAGCTCGCGGAGCGACAACTGGACCTCGGTCCCCTGGCACGCGCGCGGGCCCTGGTGGCCAACGGCAAGGACGAAAACAACGCCGTGTTCGCGCAGGAAGCGCGCGAGCAGGGGTTCACCGGGCCGATCATCGCGATGGTCCGGAGCCCGCATCGGCGCGAGTCGGTCATGCTCGCCGGGGCGACGACCGCATTCAGCCCATCCTATGTGCTGGCAGCGGCGATCGCGGCCCGGGCCAGCGTCCGGATCGGACCGCGGGTCACCGGTCTGGAGGCGCTGGGCGCGCTCGTCGAGGTGGCCGAGCTGCGCGTCCACGAGGCCGGCCCGCTGGCTCAACGGACGCTCGACGAGGTGGGAGTCCATACCCAGACCGGTGCCAATATCGTGGGACAGTGGGTGGACGACGCACTGCATCCGCCGCCCGCCGCCGATCAACCGCTGCGGCCGGGGACGATCCTGGTGATCGCCGGGAGCCCCGAAAGCATCCGGCGGCTGAGTGAGATGGCCCGGCCGATCGCCCGGGAGGGACCGATCATCGTCGCCGGTTTCGGCGACATCGGGCGGCCGCTCGCCGCGTTCCTCCGCGATGCCGGGGAAGGGGTCCGCGTGATCGACCTCGTCGAGCGACCCGGCGTGGACATCGTCGGCGACGTCGTCGAGCGGAGCGTCCTCGAGCGCGCCTCGGTAGTTACCGCGCGTGCGGTGGTCCTGGCCCTGGGCAGCGACAGCACGAACCAGTTCGCCGCCACCGTGGTGCGTAACCATGCGCCGGATGTCCCGATCATCGCCGGGCTGGCTCGGGGCGATAACGTGGAGCGTCTCATACGTGCCGGTGCGGACTTTGCGTTTTCCGTGAGCCAGGTGGCAGGGCAACTGCTGGCCCACCACGTGCTCGGCGAGACCGTCTCACTCCAGCCGAGGATCAAGCTCGTCAAGACTCGTCCCGGAAGGCTCGCAGGAAAACACCCACACGGCGCTCGCATCCGCGAGCGCACCGGCTGCAGCGTCGTGGCGATCGAGCGGGGCGAACAGGTTCTGATGGAGTTTCCCCCGTCCTTCACCCTTTCGCCGGACGACGCACTGTATATCTGCGGCACTCCCGATGCCGTTAACCTGTACTACGAGGAGTTCCCGGCCTAGGCGACGGACCGGCTCCGGCCGCGCCGGACTGGCGAAACTCCGTCTCGTTTGTCGTCGCATGCTTTCGCGAAACCGTCTCTCCGATCGACAACGACGTCGTGATTCAAAGTCGGACCCCTTCAACCGGTACTCCACGGTCCTGGATTCTCGCCGCGATCCTCAGCACATCCTCGAAGAACCCGTCGATCTGCTCCTCGGTCAACTCGGGATTCACGCATGCAAGCCGGATTGCGGTGGTCTCCGCGATCTTCCCATACCCGACCTTCAACACCCCTTCCGCGTCCAGCCGGTTGCAGATCTCGATTGAGTCCGCGCCCCGGACCGTGAAGCAAACGGTGACCGATTCCGTGTCGCAGGCAAGCTCTAGATCCGCGCGCCGGCGCACGACCTCCGTCCCGTACTGCGCGAGGGCGAAGAGCCTGTCGACGCGCTCCTCGTATCCCCGGTCGCCGTGGTATTTCCAGGCCGCCCAGAGCTTGAACGCGTCGTTCTTCTTACCGCACTGCAGCGAGAGGTTCCCGAGGTTGTACTCGTCGGCTTCCGTTTGGAACAGATAGTCGGCGTCCTCGGAGAAGGTCTCGAACAGCGCTTCCTTGCGCTTGACCAGCAGCGCCGAGCAGCTGAGCGGCACACCCATCAGTTTGTGGGCGTCCCACGAGAACGAGTCGGCGCGCCGGCAACCCTCGAGAAGGTGTTTGTGCCTTGAGGAGAGCAGCGCCGTCCCCCCCAGGGCACCGTCCACGTGCATCCACAGACCTTCTCTCGCGGCGACGCGGGAGATCTCCTCGAGCGGATCGTACACACCCTGCACCGTGGTTCCGGCCGTCGCGTTCACGAAGAACGGCAGCCGCCCGCTCGTCTTGTCCGCCGCGATTCGCGTTTCGAGATCGGACACGATCATCTTCCCTCGCCCGTCCACCTTGATCGTGCGCAGGTTGTCCCGGCCGATGCCGATAATCCCGGCGTTCTTCGGGATCGAGTAATGACCCTGCTCGGACGTGTATGCGACGAGGGTGTCTTGCACGCCGGCGTTGCGGCTGTCGTTGATGCCGTTCCGGGCCAGGAGCATCGCTCCAAGATTGGACACCGAGCCGCCGGGCATGAGAACCCCGCTTCCCTCCGGGAAACCGACCTTCTCCAGCATCTTCCGGACGACCTCTCGCTCGATCAGGACGTGTGGGCCGGCGACCTTGTACGTGTACATGGAGTTGTTCATCACGCCGGTCAACATCTCCGCGCAGACCGCTGGCATGTCCCTGCCACCGAACAGCTGGTTCAAGAACTTCGGGCCACCGGTTCTGGGCGTGTATTCCAGGACCTTTCCGAGCAGCCGGAAGAACTCCTCGTCGGAGATGCCGTCCGTCGAGATCGCGAGATCGATCTTCTCCGCGAGCTCCCGCGGGCCGACATAGGGTGTCGCGGGTTGCGCGCTCTCCTGCCGAACGTACCACTCCGCCAGCTGCGCCGTCGCTTGAAACGCCTTGTCGAAACTCTTCATGTTTCCTTCCACCGTACCGGTCCGGTGATTGTTTCGGCGCAAGCAAGGCCAAACTGCCGCATCTGTCTCACGGTGATCGCCATTCGCAGCGAGCCGTGGTAAGCGAATCGGCGCACGCTTGTCCATGAGAACTCCGGATGACCTTGGATATCGTTGACAGCGTTGCGGTCATTCACACCGTTGTCCGCCTCGTTGCTGGTGACCCACGTGAGGAGGGCGTCTCGGATGCTATGAGAATCGCCCGGCGCAGGCCTATCGTGGATTCCCGAAAGGGGACGTGTACCAGACAGGGGTTTCAGGGACACCCTGGCGCGTCGGGACACCACTTTCTACGCCCCCACTACTTCTCCAAGAACCCCCACGAGCAATACCAGCGAAGGCAAGATCCACCATTGCGGCGCGACGGCCGGCGCACCCATTCCACCTCGAGCCCTAGGGGCTGGATTGGAAATCACCTGTTATTGAGTACTTCGCCGCACCGCCTCGGAACGCGCGCTCGGGGGGGGATCCGAGTCGCAAATTCGATAGTCGCTTCGACAAGCAGGGACATCCCATGATCGGAAAGACCATCGGGCACTACGAGATTCTCGACGAGTTCGGCTCCGGCGGGATGGGCGTCGTGTACAGACACCCGCAGATCGTGATTTACCTCGTCCCGCGCTGATCCCCGCGGAGTTTGCGTTTCACAAGCGCACGAACCAGGTTTGACCCGGTAGAGGAGGGAAATCCGATGCGTCGATCCGCAATACGTTGCACCGTGGTCCTGGGCCTGATCGGGCTGGCGAGTTGTTCCGGTGCCGACCAATCCTTGAACCCTCCCAAGATGGACCTGCTTGCCTGTCGAATCTCGATCGACAGCGACGAGTACGCGTTCGGTGATCCGATCCGTGTGGAGTTCGATCGCGACCCGTCGTACCGCGCGCCGCAGGGTTTCAACGCCATCCCGTGTCACACGATGGGGCTGGGGACCGGCAAGATCCAGATCTTCGAGCGCGGCGACCTGGTTCACGAGGTCGACCTGGGGATGGTGCGGGTCGGCGGCGTGCCGTTCGTGCACCGCGTCACGATCAAGAAGTACCACCTCACGAGTAGGGGCGGCTCGTTCGAACTTCGCGCCGTCTGCAACGACTGGGAATCGAACACCGTCGGTTTCGATCTGGGCTAGGCCCGATCAGCTCTCGAGCTTGTCGACGACGAGATCGACCAGCGTTTCCCCGCGATTACGGAACTCCGTGAACGTGTACTCGCCGCTGAACCAGCCCGACACCGGGTCGGCCTCGCCCTCCTGGGCCTGTGCGACGATCCCCGGATACGCATTCGTCAACGCAACGACTCGTTCGAGCACGGGACGCGCGGCGGGCTCGGTGGCCGGGTAGACCTCGCGCAGGAAGCGCACGATCACGTGAACCAGCACGGGATCCAGGTCCTCGGCGAGGATGCGTCCATCGGTCGGGTCCAGCCCGCCCATTTCGAGGCCCTTGAGCAGACGCAAAGCTTGATTCTTGTCGGTTGAAGTTCCCATCCGGGCATCATAGCGGGGAAGGTGCCCGCATGCCTGATCAGGATGGACGGATCGCGAAAGAGGTGTACGCCACCTCGCTGACCGACGACCAGCGGTACGCTTGTTCGCGGACCTTTTTCCAGCCTTCGTAGATCGTGCGGTAGGTGGCATCCGCCGCCGCCTGTTCCTCGAACAGTTCGAACGAGGCCTTCTCGGCGGCACCCATCACATCGGTGGGAAACGGCGCCAGGTTCGTCCCACCGTCGATCAGCCGTTGCAGGGCCGGAGGGTTGACCGCGTCGTACTGCGCGGTCATGCGCATGGCCGCTTCGGTCGATGCGGCGCGGAACATGCGTTGCTGCTCGGCGGTGAGCGAACCCCAGGCCTTCTCGTTCACGTAAAAGGAAATCGTCGGGCCCGGTTCCCACCAACCGGGATAGTGGTAATGCTTCGCGATCTTGTGAAAACCCAGCCGTTCGTCGTCGTACGGTCCGACCCACTCGGTCGCATCGATCGCGCCGCGCTCGAGCGCCGGGAAGGTCTCACCCCCCGGGATCTGTTGCACGTTGACCCCGAGCCGGTCCATCACGAGGCCGCCGAGACCGGGGATGCGCATGCGCAGGCCGTGGAGGTCGGCCAGCGACCGGACCTCGCGGCGGAACCAACCGCCCATCTGCACGCCCGTGGAGCCGGCGGGGAACGAGCGCATGTTGAAATCGGCGAACACGCCGGCCAGTGCCTCCGCACCCCCGCCCTCGTAGAGCCAACTGAGTTGCTGGCGTGCGGTCAACCCGAACGGGAGGCCGGCGTCGAACGCGAGTGCGGGGTTCTTGCCGATGTAGTAGTAGCTGGCGCTGTGGCCGACCTGGGCCGTGCCCTGTTGGACCGCATCGAGCACGTTGAACGCGGGGACCAACTCGCCTGCGGAGTAGGGCCGAAGACGAAAACGGCCACCGGACATCGACTCCAGGCACTCCGACAATGTCTCGGCACAACCGAACAGCGTATCGAGGCTACGTGGGAAGCTCGAGGCCAGCCGCCAGGTCACACGCTTGTTCGTGTGCACCGCGGGCCCCGAGTCTTCACTCGAGGAACTGCCCGAGCAACCGGCCAGCGTGGCTCCGGCGGCGCCGACCACCGCGCCTCGAAGGAAACGCCGGCGGGTGTGCTTGCGTCGCGTCTTATCGTCGGCCATCGATCCACTCCTCCGCGGCGGGCCGAAGCCTAGCATGTGGGCAGCCTGCCAAAGCGGACCGTTGTCCGCAGCAAAAGCATATTCCTTGCCCTTTTCCATGAGCCATTACGTATACAGGTCATAAGTCCAGCAAAAATCGCGGAGCAACTCGATGAGACACAAAATCACGAGCCTTTTTCTTCTCGCGACCCTGTTAGGCATGTCGTGGGTCCATGCCACGACCTTCCTGCAAGATCAGCAGCTTCCCGAACTTGTCGAGGAGTCGGAACGCGCGGTGCGCGCGATGGTGGTGGCGGTGGCCTACGGCTACGACGAGAACCTACTCCCGAGCACGACGGTGACCCTTCGAGTCGAGGACGTCATCTACGGCGCCGATCTCCCGGAACCGGGCCAGACGTTCCGCATCAAGGTGTTCGGCGCACCCGAACCGATGGAGGATGGGCTTCACTGGTTCATCACCGGTACGCCGAAGTACCAACCCGGTGAGCGTTACCTGCTCCTGTTGCTCGGGCGCAGCAAGTGGGGGTTCACGAACACGGCCGGTCTACCCTTCGGCGCGTTTCGGCTCACCGAGGGCTTGGACGGATCGTCCCTTGCGCTCAGCCTCGCCGGAAACCGTCTCGCGCTCGGACCCGAGGGGCTGCGGTCCTGGCTTCCCGAAAACGTCACGCTCTCGTTGCCCGTAGATCCGGCGGAAGCGGTGCCCTACCTCCTGCTACGCCGCGCGGTCGCCGACCTGTGTCTCGTGGTCTGGGCCGCGCTGGTCACAACGACGATCCACGCGGGGAATCCCGTGTTCGTTCGCCATGATGGACCGCTGCGCTGGGACGCGACCTCGCCGGTGGTCTGGAATCCCGATGGAGGGTCGCTCGGCTTGTGGAGCAACCCGACCGCCCGCGGCGAGGTCACCGCAGCGTTCAACCTGTGGGACAACGTGTCGACCAGCTCGATCACCTTCAGCCAGGGCCTGCAGATCACTCACCCGATCAGCGGGCTTCCGATCGACGTGACATCCGCCAACTTCAGCCTGGTGGTCAACGCGATCAACGGAGAAAATCCGATCATCTTCGACAACAACCTGGACATCATCATCGCGTTGGGCTTTCCACCCTCGATCATCGGGACCGGTGGGCCGGTGCGGAATACCGGGACGACGATCGACAAGGGAATCGTCTTGATGAACGGGGACTGGTTCGACGGAAACCTGGGAGACATCGGGGAATTGCCCGTCGGGTTGTTCCGGCACTCGCTTGCACACGAAATCGGGCACTTCAACGGGCTCGGACACAGCAACGTTAACCACGAACTGACGGTCGGGATCGGCGTCTGTCCGCCGCCCACGCTGGCTCAGATGGAAGCCATGAAACCGTTCAGCAGTGGACCCGAGCTACCGGGGCTGCACCACGACGACGAGATGATGCTGTCGGATCTCTATCCGAGCGCCACGTTCAACACGGCGAACGCCCGTATCGGCGGGATCGTGAGATGGATCGATCAAGATGTTCGGATGAACGGCGCCAACGTGATTCTGCGCCCCGATACGACGACTTGCGCCGATCTTTACGAACAGGCCCAGGGCAGCATGGCCGGAGCCAACCCGGCCGAGTGGGGTGGCGATGGTGCGTACGAATTCGCCGGTCTGACTCCGTCCGGAAGCTACACGATCGAACAGACCACGGTCGGCGACGACAACGGGTCGACCTATCCGTTCTTCGCGTGCTGCGGTCTCGATGAGTTCTACGACAACAACGAGGATCACTTCAATCCACCCGACGACCCGACCGTGGCGGATGCGATCGTGGCCGGGGCCGCCGGAACGACGACGGCCGGCTTCGATCTGTTGCTGAACAGCCTCATGGGGCCGGGCGGAATAGCCGACACCGGGCCCGACCGGCTGAACGTGACACAACTCGATGGGGCCACACCGATCAACGACACCTTTGCGGCCGACGTGGCCTTCAGTACCGTGGCCCACGATATCCCCGCGGGGGATCAGCTGGCCTGGGTCGTGCGCTACCAGCCGCAGCCAACCGAGTTCCCGCTGCAGGTCACCGGGATCGAGGCCTGGTTCAACCGGTTCACCCCGATCACCGGTCGTCCGATTCGGCTGCTGGTGTACACGGATCCTGCCGGGACCGGAAACATCGCCAACGCGACTCTGGTGCATTCGGAAAACACGGTCATACCGGCTGCGGGCCCCGGGAACACCGATACCTACATCTTGTCCTCGACCGTCAACGTTGCGAGCGGCGATTTCTATGTGGGCTTCTTCGACCTGGTTTCCGACCTGACCGATTTCTTCGGCTTCCATGATTACTTCGTGTCGGGGGATTCCTTTACGGCATCCAACACGACCGCACCGGCGAGCTTCACGGCGTTCGCGCCCGGCAACTTCTGGGCTCGGGCGCTGGTTTCGATCCTTCCGCCCGCGAACAGCGTGCGGCTCGAGTGGGGCAATCCGTGCAACGCACCGGGGCCCGGGTTCCAAGACTTCGCGGTCTACGAGGGCGGGATTGCATCGCTCGGTGGAACGCTGGATCACGCGGCGCTGACGTGCTCGACGGGGTTCGAGAATTCGTGGATCGTGCCGCCCGGCACGCCGGATCGCTTCTGGTTGGTCAACCCATTGATCGCCAATCGGGAAGGCGATCTCGGTATGGGCACGGGCGGGAGTTCGCGCGCGCCCACCATCAGTTGCCAGACGATCCAGCCCGACGCCTGCCCCTAGGGCTCGAAAAGGGACGGGCTAGATCAATCCTTCGCGGACCGCTGAAACAGGACATAATGCGATTGCCGGACATCGTCGCAACTGACCTGGGACCTCGGCCAGCACGTGCCAAGGATGTACAACCTCTATCGTTCTCCCACCACGTCCCGCCACCAGTCCACGCACACGGGCAAGCTGGCGTGCATTATGATCGCGGCCCCGACTTGACCGGCCTTCCCGGCTGCGTCCGGTCTCGCCCAGGAGTAGCGATGAAGTCAAAGACGACTCGCCTTACCTTTACCATCCCGGAACGCATGGACTTTCTCAACATCACGCCGCAGGTCGAGCAAACTGTCACGGAAAGCGGCGTGCAGGAGGGGCTCTGTCTGGTCAACGCCATGCATATTACTGCCAGCGTCTTCATCAACGACGACGAGCCGGGTCTCCACGCCGACTACAAGACGTGGCTCGAGCATCTCGCACCTCACGATCCGTCGTTGTATCGCCACAACCGGACGGGCGAGGACAACGGCGACGCGCATCACAAGCGGCAAATCATGGGCCGTGAGGTCGTCGTCGCCGTCACGGGCGGCAAGTTGGACTTCGGTCCCTGGGAGCAAATCTTCTATGGCGAGTTCGACGGACGACGCCCCAAGCGGGTGCTCGTCAAGGTGATCGGCGACTGATCGCCGGCGCTGTTCCGCGAGGGACGCACAGCGATTAACTGACGATTCTCTGATTGCTAGGTCTTCAGCGGCTTTACGTGATCGACGTGACCCTGGGAGACGAATTCATCATGGAGTATCTTTCGGCGCCTCGGCCAGGCCGGTGAAGGCGTCGGTTGCCGCGTCCGGTGCGCGTAACGCGTGAAGCTCGGCGCGACCGTCGCCGGCGAACCAGCGCGATGCATCCCGATCACGCCGGATCGAAATCGCCAGCAGCCTATCTTTGTTCAAAGGGTCCCGCAGCACACCGACGCGGACGCGTAAGTTGCCCATCGTGGCCGGCATCACCCCCAGCGGCACCAGGGGCTCCCGGGTCCTGCGCGCCGCACAGTAGGCCTCCAGAACGGAGCGCGGATCCGGTCCTTCCACCTGAACGATTCTGCCCTTGTTATCGGTCTGCACCGTCACGTTGTCGAGCGGTGCATCGCGGTCCTGGCCGAGATACAGCCAGCCGGCGCCCGCCCCGAGAATGACGGCGACAAAGAGCATCCACGCGAGGGCCCGACGGAGCTGCGCCGTTGGGATCGCGGTGCCCATGCGCACATCGATCGTCGACGCCCGCAACTCTTCTCGCCCTTCCTGGCTCCGAATCGCAGCAAGCAGCGACATGCGGTTGTCCGCGACCAAATAGGCCAGCTCTTCCGACATCTTGTGTCGATCGATCAGTCGTTGCGCGAAGCTCTCGCGGTCGCCGCGCTCAAGGGCCTGGCGCGCGGTGAGCGAACCCGCCTCGACGGCCGGAAGGAACGCCGGATCGTAATCGATCTTGACGGCGGGGGACCCCGTCGTGTCGCCGACGTCTTCGGGCATGCTCGCCGACCGCGGTGCGGATGGGGGCGCCGGCGCGGCCCCGACGTCCAGTACCTGTCCGAGCGTCATCAGGCCGAGCAGCACGGAGAAGGCGCCCGGCATGTCGATCCCGTTCTCGATTGCAAAGATGTGTGCGTTCTGCCGGAACTCCTCAGCCGCGTCCGAGCTCCAGCGCTGTGGCTTGTACGCTTGGCCACAGCCTTCGCAGGTGAGCAGCGCGTCGAGGCTGCCACGGGCGAGGTCGAGCCACACGCTCCCATGACACTTGGCGCAGCGGATGAACATCGCTCAGCCACCCACCGAAAGACCGGAGATCAACGCCATCAGCCGGTTCTCGTACACGCCCGAGTCCGGATAGAACAGGGCGCCGACCCTGATCCGGCGTCCCCCTGCGAGGACGACGTTCTTGATGCGGATGCCACCCTCGAGCACACACATCCCTACACGGATCGTGACCGAACCGAAGACCGTATCGACCTCGGGTCCGGGCACGTTCGGCTCCAACTCGAAGGAGATACCCGCGACACTCAGGTCGATGACGGCGGCCTCGATCGGGTGTTCGTCGGGTCTATGGGCGGGGATGAGGATCGTCGCGCTTCCGTCCCGGAAACGGAACCTACGATCTCGGCGTCGCTGCCTTTCGGTGGTGACGGACATGAGACTCCAACGCGACTCGTGGAAACCCCTAGGGCTCACATTCCGGGTGCTGCTCGACGGGATTCAGCCGGCTGGAGCGCTGGCTCTCGAAGAAGGCCACGTCGCGGCTCCGTTCCCGCTGATCGCGCCCGGCCCGCGCCCCTGCGTCGGTCTCCCGGGCGGCACGCCACTCCGCGATCAGGGACTCGAGCCGCTGTGTGAGTGCCTGCGCTTCCTCGGCGGATTCGGAATCCGCGGCGACCAGGGCCAACTCGCCCAGTGCGGCCTGGTAGACGGGGTGGCCGTAGTTCTTCTCGCTGTCCAGCCGGCCGCGTTCGTAATCCGCAATCATTGTGACGGCACGAGCGTAATGCGGATCCTGCCGGTCAGCGCCCCGCTGCACGACGTAGGCGGCCACGGCCAGGATGGCCAGGCCGATCAGCAGGGGCAGGGCGAGCCTGCGGCGCGCGGGCGCGCTCTGCGGGGTGACTACGAAGTCACTCTTTTCTGCGGCCTTGGGCGGTTCGGGCACGGTCCGGACGACGGACCCGGTCTGGACCAGCGTCTTGCTGGGAGGGGCCAGCGTGCTCGGGGACATCAGCGTAGCTCGCGGAAAGAGACGGCTTCCGGGACGCCCTCTCCGGCAACGAGGAACTTCGTGCAGCGCACGTCAGGATCGTAGGTGAACTGGAACCAGTCGCAGTTGTGCACCTTGTAGCCCAGCTCCGCGCCGATGAAACGCACCAGCTCGTCCACGCTCTCCGTGTGGTGGATGTGAGTTTGGCCCTCGGAGTAGGTCAGTCCCTCGAGATACACGAAGCTCTCGTGCGGGGCCACGTCCGACTTGATCTCCAGATCCGATTGGCCTCCGGTCATGACCGGCGTGTCGCCCGGCGTCCAGCCGGCGATGCTGCCGGTCGCCGGCTCCGGGTAGGCGACGATCACCGGAAAGCAGTGAGGCAGCGCGTTGATGCGCAGGCTGTAATAGTCCGGCGGCGCCGGATACAACGTGCCGTCGTAGCTCGGGCCGTTGAAGCGGAAGTTCCCCGACACGTAGATCCCGCCCTCGAGGTAAAACCCGTCGGCATTGAGAATCCCGGAGCCCGGCGTGTCGGGGGAAGGGCAGCCTGCGGGGGCCGGCGTCGCGACCGTCGGACACAACGACAGCAGGAAGTCGTCGTCGACGTAGAGGAATTCCGGCACCGCGGAGGTTCCGACACGGATCGTGGTAACCGTCTTGCCATTGATCGTCTCGGTCACTTTCTGCGACGCGAGGTAGTTCATCGCGTCGGCCATCGAGGTGAAATAGGTTGCGTCGTTCTTGTCCGCTTCGGCCTTCATCGCCTGGTAATCGATCATCGGCGGCGGGATGTACTTCACGACGTTGATACTCGGGTTGAGAATCAGTCGGCCGTCGCGACGGAAAATCGAATAATCGAACTGATCGCCATCCTGTACGGCATAAGAACTCTGACCCCCGACGATCGTCCCCCCGCCGATGACCGTTCCCGGAGTGCTTGCCAGGTTGTACCAATCGTACTTGCTGCCCTGGGCGTCGATGCGGTCGTAGGTCGAGGCCCCGGGATCGAGAAGGCTCACGGCCGTGACCGTCTTGACCTTGCCCAGGATGGTGCCGCTGTGATTGAGAGCGTTGGCGAACACGTCCTGCTCGATGGTGGCGCCCGTCTCGATGGTCACGGTGCTACCGGCGACGATCGATCCATCAAGCGTGATGTTCTGCGGAACCTTCACGGTGCCGTTGGAGAAAATCGTCGACTCGATCTGGAAGGTCGGACCGGCCAGGCCGCTGTGATTGTGCAGTACGGCCTCGTTGAACGCCATGTATCCGTATTTGAACGCCTCCGGGACGATCTGGAACACGAGTTCCGTGGTTCGCATACCCTTGTTGAAGCGGCCGTTCGATTCGATCCGATACAGCTTGCCGCTGGATGTGGAGATGTCGTAGACGGCGCCCGTAAACTCAGCACCGTTCAGCGGCGCGGCTACGCTCGTCGCGAAGGAATCGAACGCGGTCCCGCCCGTCGTGGGAATGAGCGTGCCGTTGCGGAACGAGTTGAAGGCATAGCTGAGGCCCGATCTGGAGGCGAACAGCGCGCGTTCCGAATCCCTCTCGTTGGCCGACACGAGGTGATCGGTGTGACTCATCATCAGGATCGTGATCGCCATCGCTCCGACGGCGAGGACGATCAGGATGACGAGGACGAGGGCCGAGCCCCGCTCGCCGTTGCGGCGAGGCAGCTGGGGAATGACCGGCTGGTTGTGGCTGCACATGGCTGGCTCCTGTTGACTCAAAAGACAGGGATCAAGGCGACCAGTACGGCGAACCCCGCGGGATAGAGGCCCCACAGGCCGTGCGTCGTATCGGCCGCCACCAGGCCCGCCATCGTCTGGTTGGGCAGTTCCACGGTCTTTCGCAGCGTCATGCTTCGGTAGTCCATTCCGTGAGCGGTGCGTCGTCCGGCCTGGCCGACGGGTGCGGCACCGCCGGCGCTGTCCTTGCGCGGCGAGATCGCCGTGAAATTGATCTGCACCGCCCGGATCGCGCGGAGCAGCGTGTCCGCGACGACCTGTACGGCGGCTCCATTTGCCTGGGCCAGGGTCGGGTCGGTGGTCACCGTGACAGTGTTCGGCGTGGAGGACGTGTTGATCGATTCAACGACGAACCGCTCGGCGCCGGCGCCGGCGCCGACCTGGATCAGGACGCCGGGGATGAACTTGCCGGCGGCGGCGACGTCCAGAATGTAGGCATCCGCGTCGGCGGGGTTCACCGCCGAGGCCAACGTGGTTTGCTTGTAAGCGCCGCTCTCGACGAGGCGGTTCTTGGACCAGCCCACCGCCCCGACCGGCATACCGCGAAGCTGGTTTTTCTCCGCGTCGGACAGCAGCCCGTCGAAGTTCGTATCGCCCCAGATGTAGAGCAGCGGAGTCCGGGTCGTGACGGGAGGGCACGCATCTACACTGTCGTTGACGCACTCCCCGGTGTCGAGGATGTTGTTCCCGTTGAGATCCTCGGTCAAAGAGTAGTTGAACAGCGGCTCCGGAATCGTCGAATCCGCGTACGCAACGCCACTTACGGCGTTGGTGAACAGATGCGCGACGATCGGGTCGACCTGCTTCACATACGCCGATCCGTCGTAGCCGTACACCCGGCGGAACAGGGCGAAGTCGAGCGGATTGTCCGTGGTGGCGGCGGGGTTGAAGCTTCCGGTCTCGAAGGCGCTCCGATCCGCGAGGTCGATGGTTCCGTCCCCGTCCGCGTCCAGCGAGTAGACGTAGGTTTCCGCGCCGGCGACGGTGGCCGTCGGACCTTCGCCCGTGTAGGTCTCGCCGGTCGGGAAGGTCATCGACTGGGATCCGTCGATCGGTCCGACGGCCGGATCGATGTCCATGTTGCAGGCGATGGCGTGGGCCCCGGCATAAATGACGCCCTTCTGCCAGGCGGCCTCGTTATAGGGCGAGGATCGGTCGATCCCGTAACCGGTTTGCGGAAGCTCCCGGGACAGTTCGTCGATGGCAATCCGAGCCGCGAGCTGCATGTCGAGCCCGGCCGTCTCCGATTTGAACCTGCGACCGGTGTCGATGAAGAAGTAGAAGACGATCGATAGGGTGACCAAGAGCACCGCCATGGAGACGAGCAGCTCGATCAGCGAAAAACCGGCGCTGGGCCTGAGTCGTTGCATCCGTGGCTGTCCTCTCTCGATCAGTGGAGACCCGGGTCGAGGTAGGCCACCATCTGGTGACTCCGCTCGCCCTCCACGGTTTGTTGCCAGGAAATCGTGGATTCGACGGTGAGCAAGCCCGCGATGGGCACGTCGTAGGTCAGCACCACGACTCTCTTGAAATCGGGAAAGTCCGGGATCTGCCCGTAGTCGGCCGCCAGGACGATCGGGGGTCCCGCGGCCGCGGTCTCCTCGGGAAGTTTGTACCTGGCGAAGTTGGCCGCCGTCTGGAACGGCGTCGATAGGATCTGCTGGACCCGCGCAGAGGCCAGCGTGGTGGCGACCGATCTTTGCCGAGCCAGTTTCCCCAGGTTCATGGCCATGGTGAGCGCGGAGATGAGGCTCAGCGAAATGACGGCGAGGACGACCATGCTCACCAGCACTTCGACGAGCGTCATGCCGCGGTCCGATCGCGTGCTCGAGCGGACAATCACAACTGGCTCCAGGAACCGTCGTGATGTCGAAAGGCGCGAACGGACCCGGACCGGCCCTCCACGCTCAGCCCCACGACTATTTTCCGTGCGGGCAGGTCGGTGAACACGAACGCGCCGTGTCCGATTAGCTGCGGCGTGGCCTGCCCGCTCAGAATCCGGCCCGTGGGGGTGATCATCACGCCGAGAACATTGATGCCCCACGACACATCCGGTACGGGCATCGCCCAGGCGGTGGAGAGGGTGCCGGCACCTATCGGGTCGGGGAGTGGGCTCGGGCTGGCCGGCAGCGCCAGCACCACGGATTGGGGCCAGCGGTTCGTCGAAATGAGCGTGTCCCCGGCATCAAAACCGCCGATCGGGCTGCTCGAGTCTTCGAAGACGCGCACGGACCGCGCTTCCGGATCCAGCACCACGAAATGGTGGACGCCCTTGTAGATCGACAGGAGGCGGGCCTTCTGCAGGACCGACTTGACGTGGTGAGCCGTGGTCCGCGGCGCCGTCTGTCCGGCGGAGGCGAGTCGGGAGCCGACAAGAACCGCACTCATCCCGAGGATCGCCAGCGTCACCAGCAGTTCGGTCATGGAAAAGCCCCGAGCGCGATGTGTCCGATGCTGCATTCGCTCTCCGGTCGATGGCGGACGAGCGAGGCCGCGCTACCCGATTACGGAATCGTAACGCCAATCCGCGCTGCCCACCTTATTCAGAATGTTGAATCGCAAATCCTCAAAGTCAAGAAAACGCGTGCCCCATAGCCGGTGAGTCACCGCCGTCGTAACCATTTTCAACGACGGCTCCTGGTTTGACTTTCGCATGACCACGTCCCAGGTTCTGTCTCGACGGGTCGTCGAGGTTGCTCATGAGACGGATTCGTTTCCGATACATCGGCGCGCTGATGCTTGGAGTCGTAGGCGCCTGTTGGGCTCCCGCGGGGCGCGATG
>Ga0255049_10001085_pt1 | contig 15460 bp, 24 predicted proteins | sample JV7_2_3_MG_FD_183615 | JGI IMG/M metagenome (GOLD analysis project Ga0255049, IMG submission 183615) | Seawater microbial communities from Jervis Inlet, British Columbia, Canada - JV7_2_3 | ecosystem: Environmental > Aquatic > Marine > Inlet | place: Canada: British Columbia | collected 2016-10-06
CCGCGCAGCGAACGCAGCGCGCCGACGGCGGCGTTCAAGCGTCCGGCGAGAACCGCGGCCGCCTCGATCGCGTCCACATCGTCCACGGCGTCATCCTCCTCCGGGCCCGAACACCGACTCCAGCGCGCGGCGCAGTTCCCTCGCGTCCGCCAGCACCCGGCTGAGCCGGGCGCGCTCCGCGAGCGTCGAAGCCGGCGCGCCGGCGACGGCCATGGCCCGCGCGACCGACACGCCGTCCTCGATCCGCGCCAGCAGCGCCGCGGCCCGCGCCACCGCGACGCGGTGGCGGTGGAACTCCAGGCCTCCGCCCGAAGCGGTCACGGCTCCGGCCGCGGCGTCGCGCGCTTGCGCTCGCCGGCCACCACCCGGTGCACCGTCGACTTCGTCACGCCCCAGGCGTCGGCCAGCTCGCGCATGGTCCAGCCGCCGGCCTCGTAGGCGTCGCGCATCGCGTCGGCGCTGACGTCCGCGAGCACGGCGCGCGGATGGTCCTGCCCGGAGCGCCCGGAGCGCCCGGAGCGCCCGGTCACGGCCGCGGCTCCGGCGCCATCGCGATCCATCCGGCGATCTCGCGCACCTCGGCCGGCGTCCGCGGAGCGGCCCCCGGCACCGTCGGGCGGCCGAGCCGCTGCCACTCCTGCCACAGGCAGAAGACCCGGTCGGGCGGCTGCGGCGCGACGGAGGAAGCGGCGGCGAGGCGCTCCGCGGCGCGCGCGGCGGCAGCCGCGTCCTCCAGGGACCAGGCCCAGAGCACGCCGCGCCAAGGGCCGGCCACCGGGGCCGAGACCCCGGTCCCGGCGCAGAAGGCGTCGCGCTCCGGGTCGGGGCGCAGCGGCGCGGGGAGCGGAGGCAAGGGGGCGCTCACGCCGACATCCAGCGCCCGGACCGGAGGCCCCCGGCGCCGGCCCGGCCGGCAAAGTGCGCCTCGACGCGCTCGGCCACGGTCGGCTCGGCGGAGCGGCCCGAAGCCCTCGGGCGGCCCGAAGCCCCCCGCCCCCGCGGCGGAGAGGCCCCGGCCATGCGCGCGCCCCACGACAGGGCGTCGACCAGGTCCACCCCCGGCCCCGTCGGGAACTGCGCGAACGCCGCCTCGAAAGCGCGGCCCGCCCGGGAGTCCCTTTCGCCGACGACGTGCACCCGCCCGCGCTCGAGCGCCCCCTGAAGAGCGCGCGCGCGCGCTTCCTTGTCCCCTATCGGCACCAGCGTCTCGTCGAAGCGCACGCGCAGGCCGACCGACTTGAAGTGCCGCTGCAGCACCGGCAGGAACGTCAGCGTGATCTTCTCGCGCTCGAGGCCGACGGCCCACGGGCGCCAGCGCCGCACGAGCCTTTCGGCCTCGCGCACCAGGTCCCAGGTGCCCCAGCGCCCGGCGGTCCACTCCAGCACGGCCAGGTCGAACGCCGGCCCCGGCAGCGCCGCGAGCACGGCGAACGCGGTGCGGGCGGCGGACTTGCGCGTCGAAATGGCCAGGTCGCCCGCCAGGAACACCCGGGCCGAGCGGATCTCGGCCTCGGACAGGGGGCCCCGCCAGACCAGGGCGGCCGGGTCGAAGAAAGCGCCCTCCTCGGGCCGCGGGTCCTGCTGGTACATGGCCGCCCAGTGGCGCGGCTGGGTCGCCGGCGCCAACTTGTGGCGCAGCAGCGCGACGCGCCCGTAGCGCTCGGGGTGCAGCGCCTCGCCCTTGCGCCGCAGCAGCCGGACGGAGCCCGGCGGAGGGACGTCCGGCAACGCCTGGGGAGGAAGGACGGGCAGCGGGCCGGAAAGGGGCCCGGGGAGGTCGGACTCCCTCACGATGCGGTCGTCCGGCGTGAGGAACTCGTCCTCGGGGGCCAGGGCGGCGTACTTGAACACCTCCCAGCGCTCCACTGCGACCGCCCCGTCGCGGGCGTCGCGCAGCGCCGCGGAAGCGGCGCGCACGGCTTCGAGCAGAGCCGGGTCGAAAGCGCCGGCCCCGGCCCCGGCCGCGGAGGCGGAGGCGGAGGCGGCGCGCAGCGTCGCGGCGTAGTCCGCCTCGGCCTGCGCGACGGCCTCGTCCACGGCCTCCAGCGCAGCGGCCTGGCCGCTGAGCAGGGCGCCGCAGAGGTCGTCGTGGCGCCAGCGCTGCTGGATCAGCGCCACGCCTCCCCCGGGGGCCAGGCGGGTCGTGGCGACGGCGCCGTGCCAGCCCCACAGGGTGGAGCGGGCCGACTCCGAGTCGGCCTCCTCGAGGTTCTTCACGGGGTCGTCGACCACCAGCACGTGGGCGCCCATGCCGAGGATGGTGCCGCCGACGCCGGCGGCGCGCACCTGCCCCCCGGCGGTCGTCTCCCAGTCGTTCACGGCGCGGGCGTGGGCGGCGACGGCGGTGCCGGGGAACAGCGCGGCGTACTCCGGCGAAGCGACCAGCTCGCGGGCGGCGCGCGAAGAGCGCTCCGCCAGGTCCGAGGAGTACGACGCCAGGATGACGTCCCAGGACGGGTGGCGACCGTACAGCCAGGCCGGGAAGCAGATCGACACCTTGCGCGTCTTGCCGTGGCGCGGCGGGAAGAACACCATCAGCCGGGGGGAGCGGCGCGACGCGACGGCGGCGCGGAACACCTCCAGCCGCCGCGCCAGGTGCCAGTGCACCCAGCCGCACTCGTAGTCCGGCGTGAAGCGGGCGGCGAACCAGGCCAGGCGGCGGCGGCACAGCTCGCGCAGGCGCAGCTCCTGGGGCGGGGTGCGCGCGGACGCGGACGGGAAGGAGTGCGGGCCGACGCGCAGGGAGCCCGCGGGAAGGGGCGGAGGGGCTTGCTCGAAGACCCCGGGCGCCGCCGCCCCCAGGGCCGACAGCACGCCGGCGTAGCCGTCGAGGGGCTCGAGCGTCACGGCGGCGGCCCGGCCCGCTCGACGGCCCCGGCCGCCGGCGCCTCGGTCCAGTCCGCCTCGTCGATGGCCAGGAGGTCGGCGTCCGAGAGCAGCGCCAGGCCGCCGGGGACGGCGTCCGGGCCGAAAACCCTGGCCGCCGCCCCCGGCCCGACCCCGTGCAGCGCGGCCAGCTCCTTCCACGCAGCCACCATGGCCTGGGGGGAGCCGGTCCGGCGGGCGACGTCGACGGCCTCCAGCAGGCCGCGGGTCACCTCGTCGCGCGAGACCTCGTACATCTCGGCCTGGATGCGCTTGACGCCGGCGTAGGCGTCGCGGAACACGGCGTCGTCGCGCAGCCAGCCTTCGAGCTGAGGCTCGCTGACGTTGGCGTGCACCAGGGCCGCCAGAGGCTTCTGGCCCGCCGCGACGGCGTCGAGGTAGCGCCCCTGGGCGCGGGGGAGCTTGACCGCGAGCGCCACGAACAGCGGCACGGAGCCGTCGATCCTGAGTTCGGTTCGCCTGCCCATCGGCGCAGCATACACCTTCGCCGGAAACGGGACAAGGGTTCGCGCCGATTTTCCGGCGATTCGAACCTCCTGGAATGTTAGAGAGCGACCCGAATTTTAGAACCCAAGGGAAACCTGGGAAAAACCGAGAAAAACCCCAAGAAAAACAAGGGATTCTGTTTTCGGGACTCAGCCTGTGGACAACCTGTGGACAACCTGTGGACAACTTGTTCCGGTGTCTTTTCAGACCTGTGAGGTCAAGTATGAACCGATGTTTTCAATTTTGCCCGTTTAGCTCCACAGAGCTGGTTTTTTACTCCGGAAAGAGCCTTTTCCGCCTCGAAGAGCACGAAAAATCCATAGGACATGAAAATATTGCAAGAATAAACCGGAGAAAACCCCGAATTTCGCAAAATGAAAATCGACTTCCAGAACTTAGCGATTGTGCCAACGGGACAGAGGGCTTGGCCGAAGGCCTCGGACAGCGCCTTCAGCGCCTTCAGCGCCTTCAGCGCCTTCAGCGCCTTCAGCGCCTTCAGCGCCTTCAGCGCCTTCGAAGACCCCGGACAGCGGGGCGGAGACCTCGGACAGCGCCTTGCCATGCGCTCGAAGACCCCGGACAGCGGGACGGAGACCAACGGGACAGCGGGGCGGAGACCCTGGTCACGAAACACACCGCACCCTATATGTGGTTTTCAAGAACGCCCCCCGCTTCGGATTCGAGTTTTCAGAGAGGAATCGAGCGCGGCCGCCTGCGGCGGCCGCGATTGGAGAGATGCGGACAAGGCCGGCGCGTCCTGCTGCTGGCAACTCAAGGAGAACACCCCATGATCGTCCTAGGCCTCATGTTCGCCATCGTCTTCGCTCTGGTTCTTTCCACCCCACCCTCCGACGACTACGACATCGACTACGACATCGAACACAACAGCCGCTACGAATAAACCCACCACTCGACCCCGTCCACCGCCGGCCTCCGGGCCGGCAAACCCAAGGAGAACGCCATGTCCACATCCTACATGACCCACAACGACCACGGCCTGCTCACATGCCCTGTCTACGTCCTCAACCAAGGAAGCCCGTTCGCCCGCAAGCGCAGCGAAGGCACCAAGCCGTGGCAGAAACGCGTCATGCACGCGATCCGGACCGAAGCCACTCTGATGGACCAGTGGCGCCAGCTCGTCGCCGCGTCCCTGGACCACGGCCTCCTGGTCCTCGCCTACACCAAGACCGAAGGAGAAGCGCTCTCCCTGTGGCTCAACGTCGCCACCGCCAAAGCGGCGGCGGCCAAGGCCGCCGCCCCCGCCAAGGCCAAGCGCAAGCCCCGCGCCAAGAAAGCCCCGGCTCCCGCGCCGGACCCCAAGGACTCCCTGTAGCCCGTCCTCCGCGCTCCGGGCGCTGCGCGCCCGGAGACTGGAGATCCGCATCGAATTCACCCGCTTTCGGAGAACACCATGCCCGACCGCAGCCACGACCTTGCCGAAAACCTCTGCGAACTCTGCGAACTCTGCGACGAACCCCGCAGCGAACACTACAAGTACTGCGACGTCTGCAAGGAGGACCTGCAGCGCGACGACCCCGTAGGCTGGGAGTCCGGCCGTTACTGCGAAACCTGACCCGCCCGCCGCCGGCCCGCCCAGGGCCGGCGGCCCGGATTTTCCGAGAAAGAGGAGAACGTGGGGGGCACATCGTGGGGGTGTCGAGGACTTCGATGCGAAGAACGAACGCCAAACGCGCTTCGCGCGCTCGGATTGGTCTTTTCTTCGTGAAGCGAACGCATACCGTGTTCGCATTCCGGAGAACAACATGAGCTTCATCAAAGACCTGCGTTTCACCGCCAAAGCCATCCGCCGCGCAGCCAAGGACGAAAGCAAAAAAGAGAAAGCCAAGCGCCAGGCCAAGAAACAGCGCAAGGAGGACAAGAAGATGGCCCGGTACGCCGAAGCCCACGCCAAGGCCACCGTCGCCGCCCAGCGCGAACTGGCCCCCGCCCCCGCCGAACCCAAGTCCAACGGCCGCCCGGCCCTGCGCAAGGCCGTCACGTGAAGGCCCTGACCCCCCTGATCGTCGCCGCGCTCGCCGCGGCCGGCGCCCTGGCCCTGCTGACCTGGCCCGTCACGGCGTTCCTGATCGGCCTTGCCGCGGCCCTCTGGGTCTTCGCCAGGGTCGCCGGCGCCAGCCAGCGCGAGAAGAAGCGCCGGAAAAACAAAAAGGCGAAGAAAAAAGCCCGCAAAGCCGCGGCAACCGAAGAGGAGCCCCAAAATGACTGACGGGTCCGAGTTCTTCGCCGTCCTCGCGGTGATCGCCGCGATCGGCGGACGCCTGCCCCTCGCAGTCCTGGGCGTCGCAGCAGCGTCCCTGCTGCGTTTCCTCGCCTGACCGCCACCCCCGTCCCGGCTCCGCGGCCGGGACCAGGAGAACGCCTCCCATGGGCTACTACTGGTACATCGACACCGACGGCGCCATCCAGGCCGAAGGCACCGAACCCGACCTCGGCGCCGCCACGTCCGCCTTGCTGAACGCCTACGACGCGGTCCGCGCCGCGCACCCGCAAACGCCCATCCACTTCGAGATCATCGGACCCCCCCGACGGCCTCTCCCCGCTTAGAACCCGCCCCGGCCCTGCGGCCGGGGCTTTCCGCCCCGGAAGAACCCTGCGAGTGGGGTCGAAGGGGCCTGAATCCGACTTTCCGACAGCGGAAGTGGGGTTCGGGAGTGTCTGCAGCGAGCTGTCTACGCGGGCGTGCGCACGCGCGCGTAATCTTTTTGAATTCTTCCTTTGCAGAACTTTGCTCGCTTCGCGAGCGAAGATTGGCTCTTTCGTCGCGAACTTCGAACAGAGGCCCGAATCGCCGGGCCTGAAAACCACAGGAGGTTCGCGATGTTCCTGATGTTCATGGCCGGAAGCCTCGCTTTCGGCGTCGGCCTTTTCGTGATGACGGCGAAATGCGGGCTGGACCGCGTCTTCAAGTCGAAAATCGCGCTGGGGCCCGTGAAGCTGCCCGCCTTGCTCGATTTCGCCGTCACGTTCGGCGCGAGCGGATTCCTGATCTATTCGGGAACGATGACCGGCGCCTTCGCCGGCTTCCTGGGCGGACTGGTCTACTCGCTGCTGATGTGGATCGCGCAGATCCGCTGGAAACGAAGGAAAAAGAGAGCCAAATGCAACCGCAAACGCTGAGCCTCGACGGGCTGATCGAAGCCGGCTGGCAGCCGGTCTTCGAGCCCTGCCCGCTCTGCGGCGAAGAAAACGCCAATTCCGACTGCGAAATGTGCCAAAACGAGGAAAATTGCGATGAATAACCCCATTTTGTCCCCCGGACAGGCCGGAACGCTCAAAAACGGGCGCCGAGTCACCATCCAAATCAAGAAAAGCCGACTGAAAGAGGCCGAAAACGAGCAAAAACGCATCGAAAAGTCCGCAATGCGCCGGCTTTCGATAGCCAAAGCCTCGGCGGAAGCCGATCGTTTGATCGCCGGAGCTTCGACCGACGCCTTGGCGAAACACCAGCTCGTCGCCGACATCGAGGCCGTGGTCGGCGCTTGGCACGACCCTTGCCAAGAGACTCCGGACTTCGGCAAGCGCCAGCAAGGCCCGAGAATGGTGTACGCCGGCCTGCTCGTCGAGTTCGCGAGCCGCGTGTTCTGGGACGGCGCCCCGGACTTCATCCCGAGCACGCAGGAAATTCTCGACGCGAAGCATGTCGCGCGCGATTTGACCACCTACTTCGGCTGCGCGGAACTGGAGGACACCACCGGCGTCGCGACTTCCGACGGCCTGACGCCGGAAAACTCGCTCGAACGCTCGACCAGGCAGCTTTCAGGCAACGTCCTGCCCGGAAAACCGATATCCATGGTCTCCCGGCAGCGCTGGAACATGCTCGAAGCGATGTCGAGCCGGATTCTCCAGCTCGAGAACGTGCTCCTTCACTTCAAGGAAAGCCTCAACATCGCGTTCTCGCCGCCGCTCGAAGAGCTGACGGACATGCACCTGGAGCTTCTGCGCCTGAACAAAAAAGCGAAAGCCCGCGGATACAGTTCGCACCGTTCGTACTTGTTCGAAGTGAATTCCGCTAAACGGAAAGAAACAGGGGAGTCCACGATCAAGTCGAAGCTGGCCTCGGCGGAGTTCGACTCCCGCCTGAACGACCTGTAAACGCTTCGCAATCTGCCTTCTAGTCTCAAGCTTCGGCTTGGGACTAGATTTTTTTTCCTATTTCAAAAATTCCGACAATCTCTCGATTCTTGCGATTACTCCCGTTTCAATTTTTCTTGTTACAATCTTATTCCAAAGCTTCTGTTTGCAAGTATTTAGTTTTAAATCTTGACTGCCTGAACCGCTTTCCCTGTTACAGACTTCTTCGAAACACTACCGTTCGTCGGGAGGTTTCATATTTTGTAACAAGTTAGAAAATATTTTGTAACACGGGTTTTAGCTCCCAGAATCAACTGATTCTATTTCTGTGTACAAAGTTACGTTACAATGTTTGCGGAAACCATTTGAGATTTTTTCTTAGTAGGTACACTCGCTGTAGACAAAGTTTAATCGAGCCCCCATATAAGTATAGACAGGGGGGTGTAACCGTAACGGTTACGCTAGATTTTACTTCGTTCCAGAGGCGCAATCCCCATGCGCCCGCTGGGTTGCTCTTGCCTGCGCGCGGGCGTACCGTCCGGAAGGCCCGGCTCGCGGCCGGACCCCCCGGACTGCCCGCAAGGAGAAGAACGTGATCCTCACTCTATTGTATTCCAAAAAAGTCAGAATGGCCAAGTCTTTCGACCTCGGCCTCAAGCCCCGCCAGCCCTCCCATCCGCCGCGCCTCTGGTCGCGGGCGATCCCGTGGGGCTCGCTGCACGAAGCGCTCGAGGACCTCGAGCGCGCCTCCGAGCGCGGCGAGGCCCTGCTCGGCGGCCCGGTGAAGGACGGGCGCATGCTGCGCGGCGAGTCCCGCGCCAACCGGGTGGACAACGCCGCTCCGGTCGACCTGCTCCGGCTGGACTTCGACGGGCTGCCGGCGGGGGCCTCCGGGCTGGCGCCCGTGCCCGCCGCGGCCTGCTCGTCGAGCGCCCCCGGGGACGCCCTGAAGGCCGTCCTCGGGTCCCTGGGCGCGGGCAGGGCGCCGGGCCTCGCCCACTGGTCGGCGTCGATGGGGGTCAGGGCGGGCCTGCGCGCCCACGTCCTGCTCCCCCTGGGCCCGCCGCGCGCCCCCGAGGCGGTCAAGCGCTGGATGCAGGACGCCAACCTCGGCCCCCTGCGCGCCTTCCAGCGCCTCACGGACTCCGGCACCGGCGTGTCCTGGGCGCTGGACACCGCCCTGGCGTCGCCGTCCCAGCTCCTGTACCTGGGCGACCCCTCGTTCGAGGACCCCGCCGCCGACCCGTTCGCCGGGCGCTCGCGCTGGTTCCGCGTCGGCGACGCCGGCGCCCCTCCGTTCTCCCTGCCGGACCCGGACTCCGCCACGCCGTGGCGCGAGCGCCGCGCCGGGCTCCTGGCCGCCCTGCGCGCCGCGAAGGGCCTGCCTCCGCTGCCTGCCGACCCCAAGACGCGCAAGAGCCGCTGGCAGACCGTCGTCGTCGTCGACCCGGCGCTGACGGCCCAGGTGTCCGTGAGCGAGCTGTGGCTCGACGGCGACTGGATCCGGGCCAACGTCAACGGCGGCGACTCCTGCGCCTACTGGGCGCACGCCTCCAACCCGAAGCTCCTGTTCTCCTTCAAGCCCGACGAGCCGGTGTGGCGGCTGGAGGACGTCTGCCCGGAGGACCTGTGGCGCCACGTCGAGGAGCTGCGGGCCGAATGGGGCCATTCCAAGAGGCAGCGCTCGGAGCGCCCGTCCGAGGAGCTCGAGCGCCGCGACGGCGCCCTGGTGATGGGCGTGGACGCCGACTCCGGGCGCTACTTCGTCTGGAAGGACGGCGACGCCGAGCTCTCCTCCCCCCGGTGGCTCTCGCGCGTCGGCGCCATGGACGTCTACATGGCCCGCTCCGGCGCCCGCCAGCGCCCCACGTTCGTGCCCGACTGGCGTGTCGTCTACGACCCCTGGGGGCCGCGCTTCGACCTGGCCGCGCGGGTGCTGAACACCTACTCGCCCCCGGACGTGGAGCCGGCGGAGGGGGAGTGCCCGGCCGTGGACGCCCTGTTCGCCCACGTCGTCCCGGACCCTTCCTCGCGCGAGCACCTGCTCGACTGGCTGGCCTGGCTGTCGTGCCGGCGCGAGAAGCCGAACACGGCGGTGGTCCTCCAGGGCTTCCTGGGGACCGGCAAGAACCTGCTCGTCGAGGAGGTCTTCTTCCCCCTGGTCGGGGGCTCCAACGCCATGACGCTGGGCCTGCCGGCCCTGGTGGGGCCGTACAACGACTTCCTCGCCCGCCTCCTGCTGATCCACGTCGAGGAGATCGACATGGGCTCCCTGGCGCGCTCCGAGCGCGGCAAGGCCATGGCCTCGCTGCGCTCCATAGTCACCGGCCAGCGCATGGCGATGCGCCCCATCTACGGCGCCTGGTCCGAGCGCGACGTCAAGGCCGCGCTGGTCATGAGCACCAACCGCCAGGTCCCCCTGGCGGTGGACTCGGGCGAGCGCCGCGTCAACTTCATGCCGCGCCAGGAGACGCCGCTGCACGAGACCGAGATCCTGGCCGGGGGCGTCGAGGCCCTGAAGGCCCGGATCGCCGCCGAGCTCCCCGCCTTCGCCGCGGCCCTGGCCGCGCGCCCGGTCGACCGCGACCGCCTGGCCCGCCCGCTCGACAACCCGGCCCGCCGCGAGGCCATCGAGGAGGCCGTGCCGAGGCACGAGCTGGCGGCCAAGGCGGTCTCCGAAGGCGACGGCGACTGGTTCCTGGCCGAATGGGAGGACCGCGAGCCGTCCTCCGGCGCGCCGTTCGCCGACGCCTCCTCCATGTCGCGCCCGCGCCTGGCCGTCTGGGGGTTCCTCGGCGAGCTGGTCGCCTGCGCCGGGGCCGGCGCCGACCACTTCGTCGCCGTGCCGGTGTGGCAGCTGGTCTTCAAATGGCTGTGCGAGTGGCCCGACGGCAAGCGCCTGGGCTGGCTGGTCAAGCGCTGGGGCGTCGAGTTCGACGCCGTGCGGCGCGTCGGCGGCGTGCCGCGCCGGGGCTGCGAGGTCCGCTGGACCGTCTCCCCGGCCCGGCTCGAAGCCTGGACGGCCAAGTTCGCCGAGGCCTCCCCCGCCTCCGCCCCCCGTCTCGAGCTGATCGAAGGGGGGAAGGGCGGCACCGGCCCGGGATCCGCGGCACCGGACCCTTGACGCCGGCGCCGTCCCGTGCTAACGTCGGAAGCCGTTGTCCCGTTGCTTCGAAAGAGAACCCGAGGAGACGCCGATGTCCGACACCGCCGACGGCCGGGGCCTTCGCTCCGTCTCGCACACCCGCTGGTCCGCGTTCCGCGAGTGCCCGCGCAGGGCCTGGCTGGCCTACGTGGACAAGGTCCCGGAGCCCGACGACCCGAGAGGGGGCGCCTCCCCGCTGGCCCGCGGGATCCGCGTCCACGAGGCCTGCGAGGCGTTCCTCCGCGCTCCGGCGGGCGCCCCGGCCCCCTTCCCGCCCGAGGCCGCCGCCTTCGAGGCGCCGCTGCGCCACCTGCGCCTGGTCGCCGAGGGCGACCCGGGCGCCCTGGTCGTCGAGCAGATGTGGGAGTTCGACGGCGACTGGGCCCCGGTGTCCCGCCCCCCTCCGGCCGAAGTCTGGCTGCGGGCCAAGCTCGACGCCTTCGTCTTCCTGGACGCCGCCCGCACCGCGGCGGTCGCCGTCGACTTCAAGACCGGCAAGCGCTTCGGCAACGAGGTCAAGCACGAGGAGCAGGCCCAGGTGTACGCGCTGTGCGCGTTCCGGCGCTTTCCGACGCTGAAGTCGGTCCACGCCGAGTTCTGGTACTTCGACAAGGCGCTCCTGCACCGCACCCAGTACCGCTGGCCGGCGGCGCTGCGCCATTTCGAACGCTGGAGCGCCGAGCTGCGCCGGGTGACCGACGCCCGGACCTTCCCTCCGGCCCCCTCGAAGCAGGCCTGCCGCTGGTGCCCGTTCCAGACCGGCGCCGTCGGCGCGCGCGGTCCCGAAGGCACCGGCCACTGCGACCGCAACCTGGTCCTGGAGTGAACGCCGTTTCGAAAGGGGCGCAAGAGTGGAACCGGTGGCGCGCCAGGCATCCGGACGAGCCCCCGGCGCTGCGCTTCGCGGACCTGCCCGGCGCGGACCTGTCCGGAGCGGACCTGTCCGGAGCGGACCTCCGCGAAGCGAATTTCGCCGGAGCGGACCTGTCCGGAGCGGACCTGGGGGGCGCGTGCCTTCGCGAAGCCCACTTGCCCAAAGCGGGCCTTTCCGAAGCGGACCTCCGCAAAACGGACTTGTCCGAAGCGGACCTTCGCGAAGCGAACCTGTCCGGAGCGGACCTTCGCGAAGCGAACCTGTCCGGAGCGGACCTCGCGGAAGCGGACCTCCGCGGCGCGGTCCTCTGCGGCGCGAACCTGTCCGGAGCGGACCTCCGCGAAGCGAATTTCGCCGGGGCGGACATGCGCCTCGCGGACTTTTCCGAAGCGTACGCTTTCGAAGCGGACCTGTCCGGAGCGAACCTGTCCGGAACGGACCTGGCCCGGGCGAACCTGTCCGGAGCGGACCTGTCCGGAGCGGACCTTTCCAAAGCGGACCTGTCCGGGACGGACCTGTCCGGAGCGGACCTGACCTGCGCGGTCCTGCCCGGAGCGGGCTTCGCCGGGCTTCGCGGCGCGAAGTTCGACGGAGCGGTCGTGAACCGGACGCCGGCAGGCGTTCTTCAGGCGGACACGATCGCGCTGCTGACGCCGGAAGAGTGGGCGGGGGTCGCCGCGACGCGGAAAGCGGCGAAAAACTGGAGTCGGCGGGGCTGAGCCGCTCGCCGGACTCCAGGCTTGCGGGCGCCGCGGCCGCAACCTGGCCTTGGAGGGAAGCTGAGATGGAGAGGCGATCCGGTCCGCCGTGGGGCAGGGCGTCGAACCGGCCCGGCGGCCCGTCGGAAAGCCCGTGGTGCGATGACCGCTGAAAAACACTGTCCGGCCTGCGGCGGGACGAAGCCTCTGGCCGGGTTCCACCGCAACGCGGCCCGCGGAGACGGAAGGACTTCGTACTGCAAGCCGTGCATGGCGGCCAGAATGAAAGCCGAAGCTCCGGAACGCGCTTGCTGGCGGCGCGAACGAGCGGCGGAGTTCAAAGCGCGCGAACATGTCGGGCTTCCGTCCGCAGTCCGCTGTCCGAAATGCGGCGCGGTGAAGCCGCCCTCCGGATTCCACCGCTGCGCTTCCCGGCCGAACGGGCTGGCGCGCATGTGCAAAGCGTGCAAGTCCGCGTGCACTCGAACCTCAGCGAACAGAACCAAGGAACGCGAAGCTGAAAACGAACGCAAGCGAACGGGAAACGCAGAATCCGGCGTGCGCAGGACCCGATGAAGGAAAGCGCGATGCGCACCGGGCGCTTGTCTCGGCCTGAAGCGCCGAAATGCGCTGCGCAAGCCGCTCAATGGCATCATCCGGACTATGCTCTGCAAACTCGATGCCGCGTTCTGGAACATCGCAATGACTGTTGAAACACCACCGCTCTACGCGCACCAAAAAAAGACTTTGGCCAAACTGCAAGAGATCAACACGTTGTGGGACATGTCCGACCCGGGGACTGGCAAGACGCGCGTCGCCCTGCGGGCCTTCGCCGGCCGCCGGACGAACGGAGGCGGGCGCATGCTGCTGGTGGCGCCCAAGAGCCTGCTGCTGCCGGCCTGGGGCGGCGACGCCGAGGCCTTCGAGCCGGCGCTGCGGATCGCCTTCGCCCTGGCCGGCGGGCGCGAGCGGGCCTTCGCGACCGGAGCCGACGTCGTCGGGATCAACACCGACGGCGTCAAGTGGCTGGTCGGCGCCGGCTCCCGCGGCCGGGGGCTCGCCCTGACGCGCGAGGCGGCGCGCTTGCTGCGCGGCTTCGACACCCTCGCCGTGGACGAGTCCTCCGACTTCAAGCACCACGCCAGCCAGCGCTCCAAAGCGGCGCGCGTCCTGTCCCGGCTGTTCGAGTTCCGCGAGCTGCTCGGCGCCACGCCGGCGCCGAACTCCGTGGTCGAGCTGTGGCACCAGGCGTTCCTGCTGGACGGCGGCGCCAGCCTCGGCGACTCCTTCTACCGCTTCCGCGAGCAGACGCAGACGCCGCAGCGCGTCGGCATGGCCGCCGGGGCGGTGCAGTGGCGCGACCGGCCCGGGATCCGCGGCACCGTGGCGCCGCTGATCGAGCGCCTGGTCGTGCGCCACCGCTTCGAGGACTGCCTCGACATCCCGCCCCACGCCGTGCGCACGGTGTTCTGGACGCCGCCGCCGAAGCTGATGCGCCAATGCCGCGAGCTGGAGGCGACCGCGACGCTGGCGCTGAAGAGCGGGACGATGACCGCGGCCAACGCCGCCGTGCTGCGGGGCAAGCTGCTGCAGACGGCGTCGGGCGCGGTGTACGACGGCCCGGACGGCGCTTTCGAAGTGCTCGACCGCTCGCGCTACGAGCTGGTGGCCGACCTGGTGCGCGAAGACCCGGACCCGACGGTGGTGTTCTACTCCTGGAAGCACCAGCGCGAAGAGCTGGAGGCCGCTTTGGCCAAAGCGTCGGTGCCCTGCGCCGCGATGGGCGCGGGCATGTCGCCCAAGGCCCGCCAGGCGCTCGTGGCCCGCTTCCAGGCCGGCGCCCTGCGCTGCCTGCTGCTGCACCCGGCCACCGGCGCCCACGGGCTGACGCTGACCGCCGGGCGGCGCACGGTGCTGGCGTCGCCGTTCGACCGCGCCGACTGGCTGGTGCAGGCGCGCCACCGCATTTGGCGGGCCGGCCAGTCCAAGCGCACCGAGACCGTCCTGGTGCAGGCCCTCGGCACCGTCGAGGGCAGGGCCTACGCGGCCCTGGACGGCAAGACGAGGAACCTCGCCGACTTGCTCGGCATGCTGGAGGAGACATGAAGAGACAACTTTCCCCGAAGAAGCGTCCGGCGCTCGGCGCGCGAGTGCGCTTCGGGCGCGTCGCGCGCCCGCGCTGGCTTTGGACGCCCGGCGGCGACGGCGTCGACGGGCACTGCAGCAAAGTGTGGACGACGGCCGGAACCGTCGAACAGACCGGCGTCCACTGCGGCTGGCGGACCCGCTACGACGGCTGGAAGCCCTCCGCGGTATTCCGCAAGGACGAAGCGCGTTCGTTCGCCGCCGTCGCCGTTTCGGAGCGCGAACGCCTGGTGCTCGTCCCTTGGGAATCGCTGGAACGGCTGGAGGCGACATGACGGACATCGAAGTCGAGACGTCGGTGCCGGACGGCGACCTGTGCTGCACGCGCAGTTACAAGCAGCGGTGCGCCTGGCTGCACGGGAAGGAGTGCCGCTTGTTCCTGCTCCGGCTCGAAAGCGACAAGAACTTGGACGGGGAGTCGCGCAAGTGCCGGCCCTGCCGCGCCGCTTGCGGGCTGGACCGCGAAGAGGTCGCGGTCGCTGGCGTCGCCGAGGCGCTGCGGACTGCGCGCGAGCGCGGCATGGACCTCGCGGGCGAAGCCGGAAGAGCCGCGGTCGCGCAGGTCGTCGCCGAACGCTTGAACGCGCCGCCGGCGAAGGGATGACGGCGCGGCCCGCAGGAACCGGAGGACACGCCGATGGCATTGTCGATACCCGCCGCGGCCCGCGCTCTGGCGCTGGCAGCGACGGCGTTGAAAGTGGCCCGCGACGGCGCGGCGGCCTGGCGCGAAATGCGCCGCGACGACGGAAGGAGGACGGAAATGCAGCGTAAAAACGAAATGTCCCGGACGCTGGCCGACGGCGGCACGCTCAAGCTGACGCGGGCGCCGCAGCGCTGGGACGTCGCGGTGGTGCCCGCGGACCCGGGGGCCGGGGTCGAGGAGATCGTGTCGGGCGCGACCAGGGCCGAGGCTCTCGACGCCTTCGCCGACGTGCTCCGGGACGACGTCATGGAGCGGAGGGGCCTGGAATGAACGGTCGCTTCGAGGCGCCGCCCCGGACGCGGGCGAAGGGCCGATGAAACGGATTCCGGTCGACGTCGTCGCCCTGGACTTCGAAACCCGTTGGGCGGACGACTACACGCTGAGCAGGCTCTCGACGGTCGAGTACGTGCGCGACCCGAGGTTCGCGGTCC
>Ga0255049_10001087_pt1 | contig 15444 bp, 13 predicted proteins | sample JV7_2_3_MG_FD_183615 | JGI IMG/M metagenome (GOLD analysis project Ga0255049, IMG submission 183615) | Seawater microbial communities from Jervis Inlet, British Columbia, Canada - JV7_2_3 | ecosystem: Environmental > Aquatic > Marine > Inlet | place: Canada: British Columbia | collected 2016-10-06
CTGATTTTCTTGCTCCTCACCTGGATGCTGAAGAAACAAATCTGGAAGGACGTAAAATAATGGCAGTGATCGCCAACCGACGTTCCGTGATGACGCTGTTTTCGCGTCCGACGGACATTCACAGTCATCGGACCCGACTGGTTCTGGCTGAGAAAAATATCAATATCGAGATTACCAGCGTCTTGGGTAATGATTTGCCCGAAGACCTGATGGATCTGAACCCTTACCATACGGTGCCCACGCTGGTCGATCGTGACCTGACGCTGTACGACTCGCGCGTCATTATCGAGTATCTCGATGAGCGCTTTCCGCACCCACCGCTGATGCCGGTTGATCCCGTGACTCGGGCGCAGTTCCGGCTGGCGTTATTTCGCATTGAAACCGATTGGTATTCACTGGCTGAGGAAGCTGATGTGTCCGATGGAAAGCTCGGAGCCAAGTCCAGAAAAATGCTGCGCGAAAGCATTCTGCAAAGCGCTGAATTGTTTGGTGCGCGGCCTTATTTTCTGAGCGAGGAATTCTCGCTGGTGGACTGCAGTATTGCGCCAATTTTGTGGCGCCTGCCGATCTACGGCATCGACCTCGGCGACAAGTTTGAAGAGATCGACAAGTATATGCAGCGCGTATTTGCACGCCGTTCGTTCCAGCAGAGTCTTACTGAGCTCGAGCAGGAAATGCGAATGTGACGTTATGTCATCTTCCGAAAAGAAGACTAAAACGATGTTAAGCTAGGGCAGCGTCGAGCTACCGAACAAAAATTTGCCGTGAGCAATCCTAGTCGATCAAAACGTCCCTACCTGATTCGCGCCATGCATGAATGGATGGCGGATAATGGCAATACGCCACATATTGTTGTCGATACATCCGTCGACGGCGTTACCGTTCCGACGGAGCACATTAAAGATGGCAAGATCATCCTTAACATCAGTGAGTCGGCGGCACACAATCTCAAGTTGACGAACGATGCTGCAAGCTTCCGTGCGCGTTTCGGCGGCGTTGCGTTCGACGTGTGGGTGCCGATGAGTTCTGTACTCGGGATTTACGCGCGTGAGACCGGCCAGGGAATGATTTTCTCACACGATTCGGAAGCGGCCGACCATTCGGCGGACGTGGCCGAGCCACCTGAAGACGACATTGAATCCACCCGCGCTCGTTCACACCTGCGGGTCATCAAATAAGTTCGTAGAAAGGCGTTTGTCTAGGCGTCGCCGAGCAGTGTGGTGTCGATAATGTCGCAAAGCGCGTGAATGCACACGAGGTGCACTTCCTGGATTCGTGCAGTTCGGGTCGCTGGTACGCGAATTTCCACATCGCCTTCCTCAAAGATGTCTGCCATGCGACCACCATCGCGTCCTGATAATGCGACGACTTTCATGCCGCGCTCATGTGCAGCGGTAATAGCCCGACAAACGTTCTCGGAATTGCCTGAGGTAGAAATGCCGAGCAGCACGTCCTGTGCTTTGCCCAGCGCGCGGACCTGTTTGGAAAAAATTTCTTCGTACGCATAATCGTTGCTGATCGATGTGACCGTAGATGCATCCGTTGTCAGCGCCATTGCTGGCAGGCCCGGACGTTCTCTTTCAAATCGATTCAGTAATTCCGACGAGAAGTGTTGCGCGTCACCCGCAGATCCACCGTTACCGCAGCTCAATATCTTGCCGTCGTCGAGCAAGGCTTGTGCCATGAGTTGGCCGGCTGCCGCTATGCTTTCGCTAATGACGTCCACGGCACTCTGTTTCGTCGCGATGCTCTCCACAAAATGCTCGCGAACGCGGGTCACTAAATCCATATCAACTCCGAATCGTACACGTGCCGCAATTCTATCAGAAGCAGAACCAAGGGAAAGCTACATCCCCGGCCGGAATGCGTCTTGCATCCAGTCGATCGAAATCTCGCCCTGAGAATTCCGATCAACGCCGATAACATCAAAGCGGCACACGCGACTGCCGAATGCCCTGTTCATTGAAAGAAACATGGATGCAGCGCAGGCGAGCTTGCGTTGTTTGCGTGTGTCGACAGTCAGTGCGGCCTTAACGAAACTCGCGTCGGTGCGATAACGGACTTCGACAAATACCAGGCACTCGTTGTCGAGCATGATGAGATCGATTTCGCCTCGGCGGCTGCGAAAGTTTCGACAAACCGGCTTTAGACCTTCGCGGCGCAAAAAACGAAACGCGAGTTGCTCGGCAACGATGCCTACTCGTCGGGTAGAGTCTCGAACCACGGTTCCGCATCCGTTGCGTCGGGTGGAAGTAGCTCGCCGTCATCACTCATATCCTGGATTGGTCCCCCAACAGGCTCAGGGTCGGGAAGTGACACTGGCATACCGCGCTGGAACTGCGCCCACGCCATGCGTCGGTGTACGCGACCGTCGTCGGCCAAAAAGAGTTGGCCGCTCGCACCGTCAATCTCATCCATGTCGCCGCCGCGCGCCGCAAATAGTGATCCGACGAGGTAATAGGCGTCATATCCCATCGCGTGCAATCTTCCAAGACGTCGCTGCTCGGGCCAGTATTGCTCGTACAGTGCCGGCAAGTGTTGAATCCAGTTTTGCGGCCCGATGATCCAGGGTGTGCCGGCAAACATCACACCATTGAGGTCGCTGTTCGAGCGACCGTCCATCGCATAAATGGATGAGGTTGAATACACCGGCAGGTCACCGGAGTAATGAAACTTCAGTTGTGATTTTATCAGGCGTCCGGCCGCGGCATCGGCGCCGAGAAAAATGAATTCAGCATCCTGACGCCGGCGTGGATCAAATTGCAGCGGCGCGCCAATGTTCGCGCGTAATCGCCGGTAGCGTCGCACGCTACCGGCTAAAGACATGAGTTCTTCAATGGTAATTGAGAAGTCAGGGTTGTCAGTGGTGTAACTGCCTTTGTCCAGCACCGTGCCGCCCATCGATTCGAACGCCGTCGCAAATTCCGTAAACACTCTCCGACCCCAATTGCTGTTCGGCACTAACGCAAGCGCGCGCGCATGGCCGTCTGCGATGGCGCGTTCTGCGGCAGCAATGGCTTCATCTTCGGGCGATAGCGCGAATTGATACAGGCCGGGTGGCGCGAGTGTGTTTTCCGGAAGGTAATTCAGCGTCAGCACGGGAACCGGTACCAGGATGTCATTGGCGAGTTCCACCACGTTCCGCGGCAACAGGGGGCCAACCACAAACTCGGCGCCATCGGCAACAGCCGCCGCGTATGCCGCACTGGCGCCGCCTTCGGTGTTTACGTCATAAACGCGCAGCGTTTGTCGATCGTCCAGCCCTCCCGCCGTCGCATAGTAGGCGCCAAGAAAACCGTTCTGAATGGCTTTTCCCAAGCCAGCGTTGCGTCCGGACAGCGGCAGCAGCACGGCGATTTGTCGTGGGTAGTCGAGGTACTGATCGTCTGCTATGTGCAAGTCGTCGACGATCGACATGGCTGGATGGCCAGGGTTCATCTCGCGCCAGCGCACGACGCCATTCGACCAGCCAATGCCTTGCTGGCCCGTCGACGCAGCGAGAGAACCGAGCGTCAGCCAACCGCGAACCACCGGGTCCAACGCCAGCTCCGCCGCGGCCCGCAATTCCAGCGGATTACCGACAATCAGGCCCAGCCAGAGCCTTAGGCGATTTTGTCCAATGTCACGCGAACGGGATAGCCAGTTTTCGCGTTGAATCATCAGTTCGACAGCTCGCGCCGGGTCCCCTTTTTGCACCCAGGCATCGGCGCGCAGTGCTTCCACTCTAAGCCGGTGATCGAGCGGTAACGACTGGCGACTGAGCGGTTCGAGCAAACTCAGTGCCGTGTCGGGATCGCCTTCGGCCAAAGCAAGCGCGGCGGTATTGCTGTCGTACAACCACAGCAATGCGCCGCCTTGCGGCCGCACCACATTGCGAAATGCATTGCGCGCGCGTGCAAAATCGCCTGCATATAACCACTGTTCCACAGCGAGCATTGTTAAGCGGTCGCGCTCGGGTCCTTGCGCAGAGCTGGCCATGCCGATGTACGCGCCTGCGGCATCGGCGTGCTCGCGATTTTGCGCGAGTCGCTCCGCGCGACGCTCACCCGAACTCGATGATCCACGGCCGCCGCCCGTCGTTTCACAGGCCGATAGCGACAAGAGCATGAGCACAATGACAAACGCACTTGCCAGTTTGCTGCGTTCGCGGGCAGGATGTCGGAGCATTCTATTCATCTACAGAAATACCATAATAGGAAAACGATGAGCGGCACGTTATACATAGTCGCGACACCCATCGGCAATCTTGATGATTTGGCTCCGCGAGCGCGCCAGACGCTTACGGAGGTGGACCTCATTGCAGCCGAGGATACCCGCCATACTGGGCGATTGCTATCGCATATCGGGGTGAAAACGCCGCAAAAAGCCTTGCATGATCACAACGAATCCAGGGTCGTGCCGGCGCTCATCGCGGCATTGCTCGACGGAAAAAACGTTGCGCTGGTCAGTGACGCGGGCACGCCACTTGTAAGCGATCCGGGTTATCGCCTGGTTGCCGAGGCCCATGAGAAAAAAATCAATGTGTCGCCCGTTCCAGGCGCGAGCGCGGTAACGGCAGCCCTTTCGGCCGCGGGATTGCCGACCGACCGTTTTTGTTTCGAGGGCTTTGCGCCGAAAAAAAGGATCGCGCGACAGGCCTGGATGCGTGAACTAGCCGTTGAATCTCGCACGCTGGTATTTTTCGAATCCGTGCATCGCGTGAAGGAAAGCATCTCCGACATGGTCGCGGCTTTTGGTGGCGACCGGCCGGCATTTGTCGGCCGCGAATTATCAAAATTGCACGAACAGTGCGTGCAGGGATCACTCGCCGACATCGCTGAGAAGCTTAGGTCTGCGGCCATCCCGGAGAAGGGTGAGTTCGTCATTGTCATGAGCGGGGCAAGGGAAAAACAGGCATCGGCGATCGAGGTTGACTTGCTGATTGAGGAGCTTGCCGCCGTTCTGCCAGCCAAACAGGGTGCCGCCATTATGGCCAGAGTCACAGGCGAAAAGAAGAATTCCATTTATGCTCGTATGCTGGCGCTCAAAAAAGAGTAGACTTGCCGTCCGGAAATGCCGGAGTGGGCTTGGCAATCGCTGTAAACTGTTGAGTTATAGAGGAAAGTCCGGGCTCCTTCGGACAGGGCGCCAGGTAACACCTGGGGGGCGTGAGCCCATGGAAAGTGCCACAGAAAATATACCGCCGACCTCGGTCGGTAAGGGTGAAAAGGTGCGGTAAGAGCGCACCGCGCGACTGGCAACAGTTCGTGGCAAGGTAAACCCCGCCCGGAGCAAGGCCAAATAGGGGAGTACGGGCGAAGCGCAACGCCCCAATAGGGGTGTTGCAATGCTTCGACCACCGCCAGTCCCGAGCGGACTCCCGGGTAGGTTGCTTGAGGCAGTCGGCGACGGCTGTCCCAGATGAATGATTGTCCACGACAGAACCCGGCTTACGGCCCGCTCCGGCATTTCCACCTTCGAAAAATTCCCGCCGCGCAAATCGCTCTCAAAACCGGCCGCAATGGCGGGCTGTCGCCAGCGACCGACTCAATATTGACAATTCGTCGAGAAAGCATTCATAAGTAACTGTTTTTCCTAGCGCGAAACTTGCCACTTTTCGCCCGATTTGAGCCACCGGATCGCCCCTAAGTCCCTGTAGAACAAGCGTTAATCGAAAGCGTCTGTTGACGCTCAAAGGGGCCAGACCTATAGTGTTGAAAAGTGGAAAAAAGTGGGAGGAAAGGGACATCCTGCCCGGATATCGTGCCAGAAGAGCGGTTCCCGGCTTGTCCTCACCATCGTGTTTCGAGGGGCTACCAAGGTCACATTGGACGCCAAGGGGCGTCTTGCCATGCCGACCCGGTATCGGGAGCGGCTTAGCGCCCGTTGTGATGGCCAAATGATCGTGACTGTGGACAAGGATCACTGCCTCCTCGTGTATCCGTTACCTGATTGGGAAGAATTGGAACGCAAGCTCGTTCGACTTCCCAGCATGAACAAGATCGCCCGTCGAATAGTGCGAATTATGGTCGGTTATGCGACCGAGGTCGACATGGACGCCAATGGTCGCCTGCTGGTATCGCGAGAGCTCCGTGATTTCGCTGCGCTCGACAAGAACGCAATGCTGATCGGTCAGGGCAACAAGTTTGAACTTTGGGATGAAGACAGCTGGAACGAGAAACGGGATGCATGGCTCAGCGAGGACGATGACGGCGACATGCCGGCCGATCTCGAGTCGATCTCTTTCTAGGCTGCAAGCGATTTATGAGCAGCAACGACCATGTGCCGGTGCTGCTGGGGCCAGTCCTCGACGGACTGAATATTAAAGAAAGCGGCGTTTACGTCGACGGCACGTTCGGACGCGGGGGACACAGCGGCGCGATATTGGGGAAATTGGGGAAAGCCGGAAGACTGATCGCAATCGATCGCGACCCACAGGCGATTACCTCTGCACCGAAAGCGCTGACTGACGATCCACGATTCGAACTGATAAGGGGCGAAATTGCAGAACTCGAAAAATTTCTGGGGGAAAGGGAGCTCACGCGGAATGTGGACGGATTGCTCCTCGATCTCGGCGTCTCATCACCACAACTGGATGAAGCAGGTCGCGGTTTCAGTTTCCTCCGCGACGGTCCTCTCGACATGCGCATGGATCCCGAGCAAGGACTTAGCGCGGCCGAGTGGCTGGCAGCAGTGGAAGAGAAAGAATTGAGAAGGACGCTCAATCATTTTGGTGAGGAACCGCACGCATCGCGCATTGCTCGCGCCATCATCGGGATGCGCGTGAACACTCCTATTGTCAGCACGACACAGCTTGCCGATATTGTGGCAGCAGCCGTGCCCGCAAAAATGCGTCATCAGCGTAAACATCCCGCAACGAAAACGTTTCAGGCGATCCGCATAGCCGTCAACAACGAGCTCGAGCAGCTCGAACAGTCGCTTCAGCAGTCACTTCGCATCCTGGGCAAGGGTGGACGGCTGTGCGTGATCGCATTTCATTCGCTCGAAGACCGAATCGTAAAACGCTTCATGCGCGATTGCTCGCGTGAGCCCGAGCAGTATCGTGGCATGCCGAATATTCCGGACGAATTCTTACCGGAACTCGATCTCATCGGCAGGGCCATCAAGGCCACCGACGACGAGATCGCCGCCAATGTACGCGCACGCAGCGCACGCCTCAGGATTGCGGAGAGAGCGACGTGATCCTCAATGAAAAAAGGCAGCCAGTGCTGCTCGTTTTTGTATTCGCGATGGTGTGCGTCGTTAGCGCGCTGGCGCTCGTTTACACCAAGCACGAATCGAGAAAATTGTTCGTGGAGCTTGAAGAGCTCACGGACGAGCGTGACGAATTGAACATCGAATGGGGTCAATTACAAATCGAGCAGAGCACCTGGGCAACTCACGCGCGAATCGAACAGGTGGCAGCCGACGATCTGCAATTGACGCGTCCCGAAACCGCGGAAATCTTCGTAATTGAACAGCAATGACACGAGGAGCCGAGACAAAAATTCAAACTGCGCGGCGCTTCGTTGGCAGAGTGACGCTGGTATCGATCGGATTCGCGCTGGTCGCCTCAACGCTGGTTGCGCGCGCCGTTCACTTGCAGGTGCTCGATAAGGAGTTTCTGAACGAGCAGGCGGATACGCGCCACCTTCGTACCGAGAAGATTTCGGCCCACCGCGGCTCCATTACCGATCGTAATGGCGAGCCTCTGGCCATAAGTACGCCGGTTGACAGCATCTGGGCGAATCCCAAGGAGCTCGCGTCGGCCGTTGACCGCGTGCCGCAGCTCGCGGCAGCACTTGGGCTTGACGCGGATCTCCTGATTCGCCGCATCACGCGCAGCATGGACAAGGAATTCCTGTTCCTGAAACGCCACCTGAGCCCGGAACGTGCGCGGGAAGTTCTCGCGTTGAAGCTGCCCGGCGTCAATGTGCAGCGCGAATACCGACGCTATTACCCGGCCGGCGAGGTGACCGGTCATCTCGTCGGCTTTACCGATATTGATGATGAGGGGCAGGAGGGCCTTGAGCTCGCGTTTAATCACTGGCTTGCCGGCGAGTCAGGCGCCAAACGTGTACTAAAAGATCGCCTCGGACGTTCGGTCGAAAACGTTGAGAGTATTCGGCCGCCGCATCACGGCAAAGAGCTGCGCTCCAGCATTGATCTGCGAATTCAGTATCTCGCCTACCGTGCGCTAAAGGCAGCGATTCGTTCCTATGACGCGGCATCAGGATCGCTGGTCGTGCTGGACGTTCGCACGGGCGAGGTGCTCGCGATCGTTAATCAGCCAACGTACAACCCGAATGATCGTTCGCAGTTCGCCGCTGAGCGATACCGCAATCGCGCCATCACCGATATTTTTGAGCCGGGTTCGGCCATCAAACCGCTCGTCGTCGCGGCGGCGCTGGAAAGCGGTCAGTACCGACCGAGCAGCATCATAGATACCGCGCCGGGCTCGGTAACTGTTGGCCCGAAGGTGATCAAAGACCGCCGCAACCTCGGTCGCATCAGCCTGACGACGATACTTGCTCGCTCGAGTAACGTGGGCGTCACGAAACTGGCCATGTCTTTGCCGAGTGATCAGCTGTGGTCAACCATGACCAACTTCGGTCTTGGCGAGCTCACGACGAGCGGGTTCCCGGGCGAGTCTGCTGGTCTCCTTACGCATTACGACCACTGGCAGGAGATCAGCCAGGCGACTCTGGGTTACGGTTACGGCGTCTCGGTCACGCCATTGCAACTCACGCAGGCTTACGCTGCGCTCGGCGATCAGGGCCGTATGCACCCGATCTCGTTAATAGCGCTTGAGAAAGTCAGCGGGGGCGAACAAGTCATCACGCCAGATACGGCCAACGCCGTCAAAAGGATGATGGAAGAGGTCGTACGTCCCGGTGGTACGGGCACCAAGGCATCAGTGACGGGTTACCGCATTGCCGGCAAAACCGGTACGGCGTGGAAGTCAGGCATCGGTGGCTATTCGGAAGACAAGTATTTCTCGATTTTCGCGGGGCTCGCACCTGCGAGTGAACCGCGTTTGGCGGCAGTCGTCGTCATAGACGAGCCTGGCGGCGAGCTTTACTACGGCAGCGATGTTGCGGCGCCCGTATTTGCCGAGGTTATTGCGGAATCGCTTCGTTTACTGGCCATTCCGCCCGATGCTCTCCCGGCGCGCGATCCCGGCAGCGTGATGCAGGCGATGTCGATTCGCGCAGCTGCACAAGAAAAAAGTCAATGAGCATGCCGGCTGAACATCTAAACACTCAAGCAACGTTGGCGGAACTACTTAACGGTTTCGCGGATGCACCCGACGTGACCATCGACGGCATTGCGCTGGACAGCCGCAAAGTCGAACAGGGATTCCTGTTTATGGCCTGCCAGGGCGCGACGAATCACGGCCTCGATTTTTGCGAGCAGGTGGCTGCGGCTGGCGCTATCGCGGTCGCGTTTGATTCAACGACGGCGAAAAGTTTGCCAGACAACGTCGGCATACCCCTTATTCCGGTCGCGAATCTTGCTACAAAGGTCGGCGAGATCGCGAATCGCTTTTTTGCTTTTCCGTCGCAACAAATGAAGGTCGTTGCTGTTACCGGAACCAATGGCAAGTCGACTGTCGCATGGCTGCTCGCACAATGCCTCGACAATATCGGCATGACTTGCGCCTACGCCGGAACGCTCGGTTACGGTGTTGGTGAGGTCGACAACGACGATGACATGACGTCGCCCGATGTCGTGGAATTGCACAGACGCCTCGCCGGGTTTGTCGCTGTGGGCGCTCAATACGCGGCGATCGAAGTGTCGTCCCATGCTCTTGGCCAGCGGCGGGTCGACGGAGTTCGATTCGACGCGACTTTATTCACGAATTTGAGCCGCGATCATCTCGACTACCACGGCGACATGAGTGCCTACGGCGAAGCCAAAGCCAAGCTGTTCGTTGAACACCCGGCCAGGCAGCGCATCATCAATCTCGATTCGGAGTTCGGTGCCCAGCTCGCGTCACGATGCCGAGAAGATGTCATCACGGTGTCGACTAATTTTGATCGAGTCGCGAACGGCAGGCCTTACGTGTTCGTGCGTTCGGTTGTCTCGAACGAAAATGGTTCCGAGATTGCGATACAAAGCGCGTGGGGCGAAGCGCGTTTCGACTTGCCGCTGGTTGGCGATTTCAATGTTGCGAACGCATTGCTGGTACTCGCTTATTTGCTCTCCGCCGACGTCGAGTTGGAACGGGCGTGCGACGCATTGTCGCAGGTGAGCGCGCCGCCCGGGCGTATGCAACGAGTGGCGGCTGCGGACGGCCCGGCGGTGTATGTCGACTACGCGCACACACCCGGCGCCATTGAAGGGGCCATGCGCGCATTGCGTGCGCACACTCGCGGCCGTCTTTACTGCGTGTTCGGCTGCGGCGGCGATCGGGATTCGGGTAAACGGCCGCTGATGGGCCGCGCGGCAGAACGGCTGGCTGACGCAGTCGTCATTACGAATGATAATCCTCGCGGCGAGCAGCCCGACGAAATCATTGCCGAAATTCTCGCTGGGTTTTCGAACGCTGCGGCTGCGACCGTCATAGAGGACCGCGGCGCCGCAATCGCATGGGCAATAGCCGATGCAGGTGAAAACGACGTCGTGTTGATCGCTGGCAAAGGCCACGAGAATTACCAAATTATCGGCGACCAGCGCCTCGATTTCTCTGACTACGGCGCAGTGGCGGGCAATCTTGCAGCTCTCGCGGCGCCAGCGGTGGAGGCGGACGCATGATGACGACGCTCGCCGCGGCAGCGAACTCGATGCACGGTAATTTGACTGGCGGTGATCGAATTTTTGACGGGGTCAGCATCGATACGAGGACCTTGCGCACGGGTGAATTGTTTGTCGCCTTGCAGGGTCCGAATTTCGACGGCCGCGACTATGTATTACAGGCCAGCGAAAAAGGTGCAGCCGCGGCCGTCGTTGCAGCAATCGTCGACGACAACATCGCGCAAATCACGGTCGATGACACACGACTCGCGCTCGGCCAGCTTGGCGCTGCGTGGCGTCGCGATCAGTCAGCGGTCGTCGTAGGTATCACGGGAAGCAACGGCAAGACGACGCTCAAGGAACTAACGGCCGCGTGCCTGTCGCAGGCAGCACCGACGATTGCGACCGAAGGCAATCTAAATAACGAAATTGGCATGCCGCTGATGTTGACGCGTATTGACGAGACGCATCGCTACGCCGTGCTCGAAATGGGCGCAAATCACGCCGGCGAAATCAGTTATTTAACATCTCTGGCCGAGCCCGACGTAGTCGTCATAACAAATGCAGGCGCCGCTCATCTGGAAGGCTTCGGGTCAGTGGCCGGCGTGGCGGAAGCGAAAGGCGAAATTCTGTGTGGTGAATCCAGGCCGGGCGTAGCCATCCTCAATGCGGATGACGAGTATTTCGCGCTGTGGGCCGAGATGGCTGGCGACATCGAGGTCATGAGTTTTGGTATTGATGCGCTCGCCGATGTTCGCGCCAATGACATTGTGTCTGACGGCGGTGGCTCGAGTTTCGAATTGCATCTTCCCGACGTACAACTCGATGTCAGGCTTTCGATCCCGGGACGCCACAACGTACGCAACGCGTGCGCGGCCGCGGCCATCGCAACAACACTAGGGGTCGCGCCTGAGCAAATTCAGGCTGCTTTCGAATCGGTGAAGCCAGTGGCCGGTCGTCTACAGCCGAGGAGCGGACTCAGCGGTTCGACGCTTTATGACGACAGCTATAACGCGAACCCGCTAAGCGTCGCTGCGGCCGCCGAGTTTCTCGCGGGACTCAAAGGACAAGGCTGGCTCGTACTTGGAGATATGGGCGAGCTTGGTGACAGCGCGGCCAGTCTGCACAGGGAGGTCGGCGCAGCGGCGAAATCAGCAGGCGTCGATCGACTATTCGCAACGGGCGAACTATCGCGCAATAGCACCGAAGCGTTCGGTGCAAACGCGAGCTGGTTCGAATCCGTCGACATGCTTATCGATGCGCTGCGCGTGTCGGTGACATCCGACGTAAACCTGCTAGTTAAAGGTTCCCGATTCATGCGCATGGAACGCGTAGTGAAAGCATTGGCCTCGCCCGATGTCGCGAGCGGGGAGGCCTGAGCATGCTCTTGTACGTCACACAGTACCTCGCGCAGTTCGAATCCGGATTCAATGTATTCAACTATCTGACGATGCGCGCAATTCTCGGCGCGTTGACGGCGTTGATTCTGTCGTTCGTGATCGGGCCGCGAATGATCGCCAAGCTGTCTGTCAACCAGGTAGGCCAACCAATACGCGAAGACGGGCCGGTTACGCACCTGCCAAAAGCCGGTACCCCGACGATGGGAGGTGCATTGATCCTGACGGCAATCGCCGTCAGCACCGTGCTCTGGGCGGACCTCGAGAATCACTTCGTATGGATTGTTCTGTTTGTGACTTTGTCGTTCGGCGCAATCGGGTATGTCGACGACTACAAAAAACTCGTATTGCAGAATCCAGCGGGAATCTCTGCAAAACAAAAGCTCTTCTGGCAGTCGGCTGCGGCAATAATTGCAGCCATTGCTTTGTACGTCATGGCGGCTGACGAAATTTCGACATCGTTATTGATACCGTATTTCAAAGACTTGATGATCCCCCTGGGTGTCTTGCAAGTCGTTGTGACGTACTTTTTTATTGTTGGCTTTTCGAACGCGGTCAACCTGACCGACGGACTCGACGGCCTTGCGATTATGCCCACCGTACTTGTCGGCGGTGCGCTGGGCCTGTTTGCCTACGTAACCGGCAATGTCAATTTTTCGGCCTACCTCGGCATTCCCTATGTCGCCGGCACCGGCGAAATACTGGTTTTTTGCTCGGCACTGTCTGGCGCAGGGCTCGGTTTTCTGTGGTTTAACACCTACCCCGCGCAGGTGTTCATGGGCGACATCGGGGCGTTGGCGCTGGGCGCGGCGCTCGGGGTTGTGGCGGTCATCGTGCGGCAGGAAATTGTTCTCGCGATCATGGGCGGTGTATTCGTCGTCGAGACGCTCTCCGTAATAATTCAAGTCGCTTCGTTCAAGTTAACCGGTAAGCGCGTGTTTCGGATGGCGCCGATTCATCATCACTTCGAACTAAAAGGTTGGGCAGAGCCGAAAGTCATTGTGCGTTTCTGGATTATCACAGTCATCCTCGTGTTGATCGGTCTTGCGAGTCTGAAAATACGATGAACGCGAGTCGAAACACAGCGAGCAAAGACTTCGTCCTCGGTTTGGGTGCGACGGGCTTATCGATCGCGCGTTACCTGCGTCGCAACGACATGGACGCAATGTTTTTTGACACGCGCGAAGAGCCGCCTGGTGTCGATGAGCTCGATGAACTCTGGCCCGACGCCGAGCTACTGAGCGGCGGCGCGACAATGCCGAAGCAAATCGCACGAATTATTGCCTCGCCAGGAATTCCGGATAGTCACCCGCTGTTAAAGAGTGCGCGAAAAAAGAAAGTTGAAGTCGTCAGTGACATCGAGATCTTTGCGCGTGAAGCGAAACAGCCTTTCATCGCCGTTACGGGATCGAACGGCAAGAGTACCGTGACGACACTGTTATTCCACATGTGTCGTGCAGCAGGCCTGGATGTCTATGCGGGGGGTAACCTCGGCGAACCAGCACTCGACTTGCTGGATAAGGAGCAGCCCGACATTTATGTGCTCGAGCTGTCCAGCTTTCAGTTGCAGCGCACCGACAAGCTGCCGGCCGAGGTCGCGATCTTGTTGAATATATCTCCCGATCACCTCGACTGGCACGCCGATGAGGATGAATATCGCGCTGCGAAGTACCGTGTTTATCGTGAGGCCAAATCGGCCGTCATTAATCGTGATGACGATAGCACTGCCAGCTACGTCAAGAAGATCAAAAAGGTCATCAGCTTCGGGCTCGACGAACCCGAGGACGGGCACTACGGCGTTCGCAAAGCGGATGGCGAGGTGTACCTGGCACGAGGCGAAACCTTGTTGTTATCAACAAGGGACCTGGCGCTGTTCGGTAGCCATAATCAGGCCAATGCACTGGCGGCACTGGCGGCCGGCGAGCTTGCCGGCATCGACATGCCGGACATGTTGCAGGTACTCGTCGAGTTCCCGGGCCTGCCACACCGCATGCAGTTTGTGAGCCGCATAGGCGCCGTCGACTTTGTCAATGACTCCAAGGCTACCAACGTCGCTGCTGCAGTCGCTTCGGTCAACTCGGTCGACAGCATGCTCGTTTTGATCGCCGGCGGTGTTGGCAAGGGCGCGGAGTTCGGTGACCTCGCGGCCGCAGTGGAAAACAAACTGCGTGCAGCCGTATTGATCGGCGAGGACGCCGGGAAAATTTCCGATGCACTGGACACCGTCATGCCCGTGTATTTCGCGACGGATATGGAAGACGCGGTGCAGCAGGCGGCGGCCTATGCCGAATCGGATGACACCGTGTTGCTGGCACCTGCCTGCGCGAGTCTCGATCAGTACGAGAACTATGCGGCGCGCGGCGAAGAATTCGCCGAAGCAGTGGGGGCATTACGGCGATGAGTATTCGTACTGCAACATTCCCGTTCCCGGCGCGACTAAAAACATCGCTGCAATTTGATCCGGTTCTGCTGACGATCGCATTGAGTTTGATTCTGGGTGGATTCGTTATTCTCGCGTCGGCTTCGATTTCGGTGTCCGACAATGCGACTGGCGATCCGTTTTTCTATCTTGAGCGGCAACTCATCGCAGCCGTCATCGGCGGCATTGGCGGATTCATCTGCCTGTTCATTCCCATGCAGGTGTGGCGCACCTTGGGGCCACTGATGTTGCTGGTCGGCGTCGGCCTATTGCTCGTCGTGCTGATCCCCGGCGTTGGGCACGAAGTAAACGGCAGTCGCCGCTGGATGCGGCTTGGCATCATGAACGTGCAGGTCTCGGAACCGGCGCGCCTGTGTTTCATTATCTATCTTGCGGGTTATCTCGTGCGTCGTAACAAAGCGGTTCGCGAGGAATTTGTAGGCTTCCTGCGACCCATGCTGGTGTTGTCTCTCGCCTGCGTTGCCTTGCTCGCCGAACCGGATTTCGGTGCGGCCGTGGTGCTGTTAGCGGTTGCGCTGACAATGTTATTTGTTGCGGGTGCGCGCATTCGCGACTTCGTCTTGTTCTTCTCAGTCGCGACTCTGGGAATGGCCTTACTTGCTGTCGCGTCGCCCTACCGGATGCAACGTCTGACAGGCTTTCTCGATCCATGGTCGGATCCTTTTAATTCGGGTTTCCAACTCACGCAATCGCTGATCGCGATCGGTCGCGGCGAGTGGGTGGGCGTTGGCCTCGGCAACAGCGTACAAAAATTATTCTATCTGCCCGAAGCACATACGGACTTCGTTTTCGCTGTCTTCGCAGAAGAGTTTGGATTGATCGGCTCTCTCGCGCTGATCGGCATATTCCTCGCTTTGCTGTGGCGCGTGTTTAAGCTCGCGGTTCGCGCCG